>Ga0081455_10000189_pt1 | contig 78564 bp, 76 predicted proteins | sample TabmetS3T2R1_FD_70207 | JGI IMG/M metagenome (GOLD analysis project Ga0081455, IMG submission 70207) | Tabebuia heterophylla rhizosphere microbial communities from the University of Puerto Rico - S3T2R1 | ecosystem: Host-associated > Plants > Roots > Rhizosphere ...
TGACGGCCGCGCCGACCAGTACCAGCGCCTTCATGGTCGTGGTCAACCGGTCGACGATGAACAGCGAGGCGAAGGCCGTACCCTCGCGATAGGGCGTGAACAGCAGGACGGCGGTGACCAGCAGCGCCAGCGACGTCGAGAGCGACACGAAGGCCGTCGACGCCTCGCCGCGCCATGCTCGCGGGCGTATAGTTCGTGTGCGGGCTCGGCATGCAGCCCGAATCACCACGAGCGAAGGAGGACTCGATGAATCTGAAAGGCAAGCGGATCGCGATCCTGGCCGAGAACCAGTACCAGGAGATGGAGCTGTGGGTGCCGTACTACCGCATGAAGGAGGAAGGCGCCGAGGTGAAGGTGATCGGCGCCGGGGGAGCCAAGTCCTACGCGTCCAAGCACGGCTATCCGGTGTCGGTCGACGTGCAGGCCGACGCGGTGAGCGCGGTGGAGTTCGACGCGGTGATCGTGCCGGGCGGCTACGCGCCGGACATGATGCGCCGCCACGAGGCGATGGTGAAGCTGGTCCGCGACGCCGCGCAGCAGGGCAAGGTCGTCGCCGCGATCTGCCACGCCGGGTGGATGCTGGCCAGCGCCGGCGTCGTGAAGGGCAAGAAGGTCACCTCGTTCTTCTCGATCAAGGACGACATGGTCAACGCGGGCGGCCAGTGGTCGGACACCGAGGTGGTGGTGGACGGCAACTTGATCACCTCGCGGAAGCCGGACGACCTGCCCGCCTTCTGCCGCGAGATCGTCCGCTCCCTCGCCAAGACCTCGTAGGACTTGCCTCGCCCCTTCCCCCTCTCCCCTCCGGGGAGAGGGCAGGGTGAGGGGTCCGCGGTGACGTCCGATCGAAGAACACGAGCCGCGGCACCGCACGCCCGCGCCGTATGCTCAGAATCGCGTACGAATATCGCGCCTGCGTGCGCTTGTCCGTCGGCGAGCCCGGGTTGACCAGCCAGGTCGCCCCGCGCCGCTCGCACACCGGCTGGTGGCTGTGCCCGAAGCAGACCACGTCCACCGGCTCATCCTCGAAGGCGGCGACGCTGCGGCCGATCGTGGTCCCGCGCGGGCCGTCGCCGTGCACCAGCCCGATCCGGACGCCGCCCACCGTGAGGAGCTTGCGCCGGCCGAAGCGCCGCACCAGCGTCGGCTCGTCGTTGTTGCCCGCGACCGCCTCGAGCGGCGCCAGCGCTTCGAACAGGCGCGGGACGTCCGGCCCGGTGAAGTCGCCGAGATGCAGGATCAGCCGCACCCGCGCTCGGACCAGGCCGCGCTCGAGCGCGGCCGGCAGACCACGCCCGAACCGGGGCAGGTGGGTGTCCGAGACCACCCCGATGTTCATCGGCCGGGACGGCCGCTGGCGGCCCGACTCAGAGGCGCGTGACGTTCGCGGCCACGCACACCCAGCGCGCCCCGCGCCGGGCCCACACGTCGGTGTAGCGCCCGGCGCCCGGCTGGCCGTCGGCCTTCACGTAGGTGGTGCGGGCGTGGATCAGCGCCACGTCGCCCAGCACGCGGATCAGCACGTCCTCGATGTCGAGGTTCTTCACCGTCGACCCGCGCCCGATCTGCCCGAGGAAGCCCGCCCGGTCCAGCAGAGAGCAGTCGGGGTTGGTGTTGATGAAGTCCTCCGACAGGTTCGCGTCGAACCAGCCCACGTCGGCCTCGCTGACCGACCGGATGTACTCGCGATTGAGCGCCTCGAGCGTCGCCTGATCGTCGGCCATGCTCAGCACCTCGCGAAGTGGGCGGAGACGCAGAGCCAGCGTCCGTTCCGCCGCTGCCAGATGTCGGTGTAGCGCCCGCGGCCGTGGCTGCCGTCCGGCCGCGTGTCTTCGAAGCTGCAGTGGATCAGGGCCGTGTCGCCCACCCGCTGGATGGCGACCTCCGGTGCGCGGAAGCCGGTCAAGGTGTGCGGCCGGCCGACCCGGGCCAGGAAGCCGGCCCTGTCCACGAACGAGCCGTCGGGGTTGGTGGCGCGGTAGTCCTCGGCCAGGTGCTCGGCGTACCACGCGACGTCGGATTTCTCCGCGGCCAGCAGATAGCCGCGGTTCAACGCCTCGAGCGTGCGCTGATCGTCCGTTTCGCTCGGCATATCGTCTTCCTCCTTCCGTTTTGAAGCGTGCGCGGCTATCCTAGGCCCGATGCTGGCACCAGGAAAGGGCCAGATTTCGGCGAATCGAAGGGGCCAGCTGCCAAGGGCCCCGCGGGCGACGTCATGCTGTTGAGCCTGCGCGAGGCGAGCGGACCGCTCTATCGCCGCGTCTACCTGGCGCTCAAGGCCAAGATCCGCGCCGGCGGCCTCGGCCCGGCCGCGCGCGTGCCCTCCACCCGCGCGCTGGCGCGAGACCTGCGCATCTCGCGCAACACCGTGCTGCTGGCCTACGAGCAGCTCGCCGCCGAAGGCTACCTGGTGAGCCGACACCGGAGCGCCACCTCGGTGGCGCGGGTGTCGCCGCCACGTGCGGCCGCGGCGCCCGCGCGCGCGGCCATCGAGCGCCTCGCGGTGGTGTCGGCCTATGCGCGGCGCCTGACCGCGCGGCTCGACCTGCCCGCCACGCCGCGCGGCCCCCGGCCGGCGCTGCGCCACGACTTTCGCTACGGCCGCCCCGCGGTGGACGAGTTCCCGCGTGAGATCTGGCGCCGGCTCCTGGCCGCGCACGCCCGTCACGCTTCCGCGGACGTGCTCGGCTACGGCTCGCCCGCGGGCCACGAGGCGCTGCGCGCGGCGCTCAGCGACTACCTCGGCCGGGCGCGCGGCGTGGTGGGCGACCCCGATCGCATCGTGGTGGTGAACGGCACCCAGCAGGCGCTGGACCTGATCGCGCGCGTGCTGCTCGATCCCGGCGACGGCGCGGTGGTGGAGGAGCCGCACTACCCCGGCGCCACGATTCCGTTCGAGGCGGTGGGCGCCCGTTTGCTGCGCGTGCCGGTCGACGCGGACGGGCTCGATCCGGCCGGGCTGCCTTCGGCGGCGGAGCGCCCCCGGCTGGCCTACGTGACGCCCTGCCATCAGTTCCCCACCGGCGTCATCATGCCGCTCGAGCGGCGGCTGGCTCTGTTGCGGTGGGCCTCGCGCGTCGGCGCATGGATCGTCGAGGACGACTACGTGAGCGAGTTCCGCTACGAGGGGCACCCGCTGGAGGCGCTGCAGTCGCTGGACCGCGACGAGCGCGCCATCTACCTGGGGTCGTTCTCGAAGACCCTGTTCCCCGCGCTGCGCGTGGGCTATCTGGTGCTGCCGCGTGCCCTGGTGCGGCCGTTCCTCGCCGCCAAGTGGGCCGCCGATCGCTTCTCCGCGCCGCTCTACCAGGCCGCGCTCGCCGAGCTGATCACCAGCGGCCGCTACGAGCGGTACCTCCGCCGGGCGGGGGCCCGCAACGCGGGCCGCCGGCGGACGCTCATCGCCGCGCTCCGCGAGGCCTTCGGGGAACGCGTGGAGATCGCGGGCGAGAACACCGGCGTGCACCTGGTGGTCTGGCTGAACGAGGTGACCGCGCGCCAGCTGCCCGCGCTCATCGAGCGCGCGGCCCGCGCCGGCGTCGGCATCTACCCGGTGGCGCCGTCCTACGCGGAGCCGCCGCGGCGCGCCGGCCTGCTCTTCGGCTACGCCGCGCTGACGGAAGGAGAGATCCGCACCGGCGTGCGGCGGCTGGCCGGGCTGCTCTAGCCGGTCACGCGCGGGGTCGTCGTGCCGGCTGGCGTGTCGTGGTCGGACAGGTGAGGGCGGGGGCAGTCGAGAGCGATCCGGGTCGCTTCAGGTCGCGCGGTCGAGTGCGTCGGCCCTCGTGGTCTCGAGCAAGGACTGCCTCGGGCGAGGTGACACCGGCCGCGACCCACGTGGCTACCCACGCCGCGCCAGCCGTTGCCAGCGGTTCTCGGTAGGTGGAAATGCGCCCTCCCCGTAGGCGCCCCCCAGCGCGACGGTGAGCGGCGTCGAGTCCTGATTGTGGGCGAAATAGAACCCATTGACGAACAGGTTGCCGGTCCACGGCGTGCTCAGCTGGGCCTCGGAGCGAAAGACCTCGAAGCTGATCCACAGCACCAGGTCGTCCCCCAGCGCCACGCTCGACGGCTGAGAACGACGATCGGTGAACAGCGCGAAGAAGTCCGGTTCGCTTGGATTCTGTTGCGCCGCCCACTCCGGCTGGTCGTTTCGAGTGATCGCAAAGCGCAGGTTCTGGACGGCGATCCCGGGATCGACCAGCGCCCCTCCTTCGGACACGCTCCATCCGGCTCCGGTGAACTGTCGGGCGCCCGCTTCTCCCAGCAAGAAACCAGCCGCATCGGGATCGCCGGCCACCGCTCCCCATCGCCAGTGGCAGTGGAACGCGTGAAACGCCCCTGGCGTCGAGACGGGATGGGCTTTCACGCCGCGGACGGCGGGCCATATGTGCACATTGTCCCAGGTGTCCTGTCTGGTCACGTTCGGGGGTCGTTCCCCGTTCAGGAGGCCCCACGATGCGATCTCGAGTCCGAGGGGCTTCTCGAATGCGGCAAAGATCTCCTCCACATTGGGCCCGCCCGACGTGATCAGGCCCAAAGGGAAGATCCGCAGACCGGCGAAGACCTGACCGAAGAACCCGGGGAGATCCTCCTTGTCACGGAAGATCGCCGCCTTGTTGGTGGTCGTGTCCGGCCCCCGGACCCCACCTTCCACCCCGCGCTCGTCGATGTTGTCGACGTTCACGTCCAACCGGTAGTCGGCGCGGAAGTACTTCGGGTACGGCTGAGAGGTGTTCGTCGCCGGCGGGAACCAGAAGTTCAGCATGGGAAACAGACGACACGCGTCGAGGACACCGCCCGGCTCGTGGGCCGGATTCTTGCCGTAGTCGGTGAACAGGAATCGCTGCGCGATCTCGATCCGGCACTCGTTCGGGCTCCCGGACAGGTAGGCCGGAGTGGAGGTGTATGCCGCGCGCAGGCCGAACAGGCTGTTGAACCCGATGAAGAACGGCGTCTCGTTCACGAGCTGTCCGGGGGTGGTGGTTGGTTCGAGCACGTCGATACCACCGTCGCCCGCCGGCAAGTCGGGACTGTTGAGCACGAAGCTTACGAGATTCTTTCCATCGGAATGTTGCGGATATTCGGTGTCCACCCAGACACGCACCGTCCGGATGTCCCGGGCGATGTTGAAGAGGGCGTGACGCACATCGGCCAGGACGATACCGCCCGACCGCATCTCGTAGTCGAGACTCCAAGGGCCGCGATCGAGGTGTGGCATGAGCCTCCCCCTAGGGCGCCGGGTACACGGCTTTCTCGGTCTGAACGAGCGCCCCGGTGACGCGGTCCCGAACTCCCAGCAGGATCTGGTAGGAGCCCCGGTCCAGCGCGAGCACCTGAGAGGTTCCGAGCATGGTGATTCTCTTGTCGAAGAAGCCGCCGGGTGTCCAGTAGCTCCACTGATACTCGTAGCGACCGCTTCCGCCGGCGACCGCCGCGATGCACTCGATCCGGGAGCCGATCGTGCGCTGCCAGATCTCGGCGTTGAGGGTATGGGCGCTGGCCGCCCGGATGCCGCGATGCTCGCCACCCTGCTGCAGATACATCGGGCTCAGGAAGGTCTGCGGGGCGTTCTCGTCGGCCAGCCAGTACACGTACTCCGGAGGCGCGTCGTGGCCATGCGCCTCTCCGGTCGGCTCGAGTGCAGGCACGTTCACCGCTGGTTCGGGCTTGGCGATGGACGGCAGCGTGGCGGGCTCGGGGGCGTGAATCGCGCCCGTCCCGGCGGCGTAGATGGCATCCTTCCGGCTCTCCCGGTCCCGTTCATCGGACAGGACGTCCCCGGCGATCGGCCGCCACCGAGAGCCCAGGCCGATCACCCGACTCCGGGCGCCGATCCTGACGTCGACGAGGGCTCCTTCGACCCGGGCGGTATGCGTCTGATCCACCCGCAGGTACGCGGCGAACTGGCAGAGCCAGTGATCTGGTCGCCGACTGCCCTTCGGCACGACCGCGCCGACCCTGACGCGCCGCACGTCGGACGGGAACAACGGTCCCACGCCCTCCCGACCGAGCGCCCGGCTCCCTGCGATGCGCCGGTTCGCCTCCTGCAGAAATGCGCGCGCGAGACGCTCCACGTCCTTCCGAGGCGGCAATCCTCGCGCCGCCTCGCCCTGCCACAGTCCGCCACGGTCCGAGTAGAACAGGTAGCCGCTGACCGGATGCACGCTGAACGTCTGTCGCGCGACCTGCAGGCTCTCCATCCCGAACAGCTCCCGCGCGATCCGGCTGGCACTGCGGTGGATGGCCTCCGCGGAGGCCAGCCGGTACACGCGAACCGCGCCGACGTCCCGGTTGCTGGTCGGACGCCTCTCAACCGTCTCCATTGTCCCGGTCCGCCTCTCCGCCGTCGTCATCGTCACCGTCGGCGTCGTCGTCCGTGTCGGAGACACGCACCTGCAAGGTCTTCGGATCGTATTCCACCTGCAGGGCGGCCACCTGGTCGGTCGGCAAGATCTCCACCCACTGGGCGAAGATCACCTGGTCTGTCGCGGCCTGATCGAAGCGCACTCCGGCCGCGAGCGGATCGAATCCGTGCTCGAAGATTGCCTCGGTGGGCAGACTGCCCGCGAAGTGGTTGCGGGGATCGTCCGGGTCGACCGGATTCGGCTGAATGACCCGGCGGGCGTTGTCGTTGAACTGCTCGATGCGGCGGATGAGGTAGTCGAGCGCTTCCTCGACGGTGACCCGATGGTTTGTCGTCGATCGAAGATCGGCCGGATCATCGGGGCTGGCCACGTACTCGGCGCGGAGCCCATCCGACCCTTCGACCTGCGCCTGCCGCAGCCAGTTGATCGCCTCGCGCTCCTTGCCGACCCGGATCGGAATGACCGCCTTCACCCAGGGCGAGTTCAGGAACGCGTTGCGCAGGTTGTCGCCGTCCAGCTGCAGGAGCCAGCCCAGGGAGCTCCCGAATCGCGCGGGCGCGGAGTCCTCCGTGATCAAGTAGTTGTCTCGGCCCGCCTCCTGCCCTCCGCCCCAATCGACGAGGTTCTCGGCGGGCACCGCGGACGGCCGTGCCACGTTTCGCAAACCGCCGATCACAGCCGGATCCATCCGATCGAGACCCAGGAGCCGCTCCGCGGCCACCCCGCCCGCCGCTCCGATCCCCTGCGGCAGGATGCTCGAGCCCAGGTTCAGGCTGCTCTCGTGAAGGCGCGTCGTCCACCACTCCGGCGCGACGAAGTACAGCAGCTTGTCGACGTCGAAGATCGACCGCACGAGCTCCGAGATCACGTGCTGAGACTCCGGCGCGCCAACCCGCATCAGCTGGCTGATCAAGGATCGATACACCACGGTGCGCTCTTCCTCCCTCAGGTCGTCCGCCGGGCGCGGGCTGATCTTGCTCGCGGCCTCGATCCGCTCCCGAGCCGCCTTGTAAAACGCCTCCTTGAACCGACGCGCCTTCTCCTCCGTGTAGACCTTCTCGCGGGCGACGGTCTCGCCCGCCGCGGCATCCTTCAGCTCTTGACTCGGCTCCCACACCAGGGTCGCCTTGACGTTGATGTTTGCCTGATCGTGAAAGTGCACGTAGTCCAGGTGCACCGTGAACGACCCGGTGCTGGAGCCGGCGGCGGACGCCAGGTCCCGAACGCTGATCAAGGCATCGGTGCCCTGAGAATCGAGCGTGACGCGAGTCAGGGTGTACTTCGGCTGGCTGCAGGTGAAGGACTGCGCGAAGTCGGCCACGATATGCTCCTGGCTGTCCGCGATGCCGACCTCGGTCTCCGCCCCGTCCGTATAGGCGATGTCCCGGTCGTCCGTGTCGACGCCGACGAACGGAATGTTGATGTTCACCTCCTGGGCGAACACCTGCGGCATCGGCGGTTGATCCGGCTGCGGTAGATCCGTCAGCTCGGCCGGCTGGGCGATGTGCACCAGGCGGGCGATGCCCAGATCGCGGCCCGGATCGTCGACGAAGGTGTGCCAGCAGAGCTGGACCCCGATGTCCTGGACCTGCACGCCGACCTTCCGCAGCTTGCGCCGGAGCTCATAGTTCACCAGCTTCTTGGTGGTGTTCTGGAGCACGTAGCGCTTGCTCGTCGTGTCGCTGACCTCCGTCGAGGTCTTGTAGGTGGTCTTGTAGTTCTTCTTGATCTCGCTCGCGAGCTTCTCGCTCTGCTGCCGCATCTGCTTGTGGGTGGTCTCCCTCGTCTGGTTCTTGGTGTTCTCGAGTGAAAAGCTGGAGGTCACGCTGGCCTGGAACACCGGGATCGTATAGGCCGCCTGGGCGCTGAACCCGAAGCTGATGCTGCTCTGGTTTTCCTCCTTGACCGCGTCGGCCAGCTCGTCCTGGGTCGTCACCGTCGTCTCGGTTTTGGTGACGGTCTCGGTCAGGGCCTCGAACGTGCGCTCGCTGAACGTCTTCCGGGTGTTGATCTCGATCAATTCCACGGTGCCCCCTGGGCTCAGCCACACGTGCCCCACCGGCGGGCCCAGGAAGGAGTCGAACTCGAAGAAGTACTCGCGGTACAGATGGATGACGCCGACCGGAGACAGTACGGCGTCGTACTCGTTCTCGCCGAAGCTCAGCAACGGGTCCTCGACGCTGATGACTTCGCCCAGGTCGATCTTGGGATCCTTGACGAACACGCCGGTCAGGGCGTCCGGATTGTGGTCGGCGAGAAAGAGCAGGTAGCCGGCCACCGCCGCCTCCCGCTCGAAGAATGCCTGCAGGACGGCCTTGCGGTTGTCGGCCTTGGCCGCACGGCTCACGAAGCGCTGAACGTACGCGGCGATCGCCGGATTGTCCTCCAGGTGTCGCGCGCTCAGCACGATCTGCTGCACCCGCTGGAGCAGGGCGCTCATGCGCGGCCGGGTGACGACCGTTCCCCACTTGGGCGGCTTCCCGTTCCCGACGTCCTGGCGCAGCAAGCGGGCCACCGCGCTATCTATTCGCGACGAGACATAGGGTTGGGTGCCGTGCGAGAAGGACACTGGCTCCAGCCGTCGGACTTGGATCCCGCGCGCGGCAAAGAAGGGGACCTGCGGGTCGTCGTCGCCCTGCCCCACCTCGACCTCGACGGCCGGCTTCACCGCGGTCAGGATACGCTGGGCGATCCGCTCGTAGAGCATGGACCGATAGCGGTCATACCGCTCCTTCGTCCGGCGGGAGCGCCAGCCCAGGAGGGGTTGATAGACTCCGAACAGCTCGCTGGCGTAGGGTAACGTGCCACGATAGTCCTTGAGCTCGTTCATATGGTCTCCTGCCGGCGGGCGGGTGGCCGCGCGGGCGTCGGTCCGGAACCCATGGTCGAGGCAACCGTTCTCACATCCCGGGGGCGCCACCTCCGTCGGGCGTCTGGGGCTGTGCCGCGGAAATGGGCGCTTCAGCTCTCGGGCGACTCCTCGTCCCTCGGCTCATCGTCGACCATCCGCTCGATGAGCCGCCCGATGGCGTCGGCCTCCCGGAAGCGGTGCTTCTCTCCGGTGCTCACTCGCTCGACGATCCCGGCCAGGCGCTGATCGGGACCGCGCGCGGCGCGAACGACGAAGGTGACGCTGCTGCCCAACGCCTCTGCGGTGACGACGCCCATGCGCGGCATCGTTTCACCGCCTCGTCAATCGTGCGTGAACGCACGCCGTGAAAAAATCGTGAACGTGGCGGGGCGCGCGCTTGCTCAGTCGCGGCCCGCAGTGCTAAGTTCGACCACTCGGCGTCGACCGATGACTCGCCTCGTTGTGTGGCTACTGGGCGATCTCCAGGTGGGGCGCGGCGCCTCAGGGCCCGCCGTGCCCATCCCCGCCAGGAAGGTGCGCGCCCTGCTCGCGTATCTGGCCGCTCATCCCGGCCGCCGTCATCCACGCGACCGGCTGACCGCGCTCCTCTGGCCCGATGTGGCCGAGGCTCAGGCCCGCCAGAGCCTGCGGCAGGCTCTCGCCGGACTGCGGCGGGTGTTCGGGAAGCTCGACGGGCTCGTGGTCGACTCCGATACCGTCGCGGTGGATCCATCGCGGGTCGACGTCGATATCACGCGCTTCGAGCACCTCGTCGCCGATCGGAGCCGCCCGCGGCTCGAGCAGGCGGTCGCCCTCTATCGCGGCGACCTTCTGGAGGGATTTCAGGTCAAGGCGCCACCCTTCGAGGACTGGCTTCTCACGGAGCGAGAGCGGCTCCGCGAGCTCGCCCGCAAGGCCCTGGCCGGGCTCCTGGCGCAGCAGACCCGCACCGGGCCCGGCGAGGTGACGCTGCACACCGCGCGCCGGCTGCTCGCGCTCGATCCGCTGCAGGAAGACGTCCATCGCGCGCTGATGCGTCTCTATGTGGCTCAGGGGCAGCGCGCGACGGCTCTCCGCCAGTACCAGAGCTGCGTCGGCGTCCTGCGACGCGAGCTCGATGTCGAGCCGGAGGCGGCGACCAAGCGGCTGTACCAGGAGATCCTGCAGCGGCCGCTGCCCCGAGGCATCATCGCGGAATCCCCCCACTCGACCCCGTCCCTCGAGCGGTCCGGTCCTGCACGCCTGCCGTCGGGCGGGTCGCACGGAGAGGCGGCGCTGATCGGTCGCAACCCGGAGATCGCTCGACTCAGGCGGGCTCGCGAGGAAGCCTGGGCCGGGCGCGCGCGCGTGGTGCTCGTGAGCGGGGAAGCCGGGATCGGCAAGACCCGCCTGCTCGAGCAGATCGCGGTCGAGGCCGCGGCGTGCGGCGGCCGGGTCCTGACCGCGCGCTTCCACGAAACCGAGCAGATGCTGCCCTACCAGGGGTGGATCGACGCGTTTCGGAGCGGGGAGATTCTCGATGGCCTGGGGGAGCTGGGGACCTGGCGCGCCGAGCTGGCCCGCCTGTTCCCGGAGCTGGGCGCTCCCCCGGCCGGCGGCGGCAGCGCGGTGCGCCTCCTCGAAACGATGCTCGCCGTCGTCGACCGTCTCGCCACGCGCCAGCGCCTCCTGCTCGTGCTCGACGACCTGCACTGGGCGGACGAGATGAGCGTCCGGCTCGTTTCCTTCATCGCCCGCCGGATCCGCCGGCGGCCCGTGCTCATCCTGGGAAGCGCCCGGGAGGAGGATCTGATCGAGGCCCGGACGCTCCGCCAGGCGCTCGAGGAGCTGGACCGTGAGGAGCGCCTGCTGCGGGTCCCCCTCTCGCCGCTCTCCCACACGCATACCGTGGAGCTGGTGCGCGCGCTCCTCCGGCGCGGCACCGGCGAGACCGCAGTCGGGCGCGTGGGCGAGGAGATCTGGCAGACGAGTGAGGGCAATCCCTTCGTGATCGTGGAGGCACTGCGAGAGCTCGCCGAGGGGGATCGGACACCCGACCCCGGCTCGGTCGTGGTGCCCCGTCGCGTGCGAGATCTCCTCTCGGCCCGCCTGGAGCGCCTCGGCACGCCGAGCCGACGCGTGGCCGCGGTGGCCGCGGTCATCGGCCGGGAGTTCAGCTTCGCCCTGCTCCGGCAGAGCGCCGGGCTCGCGCCGCCCGAGATCGCGGAAGGCCTGGAGGAGCTGGTACGCCGGCGGATCATGAGCGCGGTCGGAGAAGCCTTCGGCTTCACCCACGAGCGGATCCGTCGCGTCGTGTACGACGAGCTGCTCGAACCCCGGCGGAGCGCGCTTCACGCCGCAGTCGGCGAGGCCCTGGAGGCGCTGTACGCCGACCGTCCCCTTGAAATCTCCGATCGTCTCGCCCATCACTATGTCCAGGCCGGGGTGCCCGAGAAGGCGGTGGCCTACCTCACGCTGATGGCCGAGACCGCGCAGGTCCGGTATGCGCTCGACGACGCCCTGCGCGCATTCGATCAGGCTCTCGTCTTCGTCGGCCGTTTGCTCTCGCCGACGCGCGAGCGGCGTCGCCTGGAGCTTCTCCTCGGCAAGTCGTTGACGCTCTCGGTACTCGGACGGTTCCGCGACATCCTGAGCCTCCTGCTCCCGGAGGCCGATCGCGTCGAGAAGCTCCACGAGCCCGAGCTCTTTGCCGCGTACCACTTCCGTGTGGCGCTCACCCACGCCTACCTCGGAGACCAGCCGCGTGCGCGAGAAGCGGCGACGCGGACCGTCGAAGCGGCGCGCCGAGGGGGCCATGGGGCGGCCATGGGGCAGGGCTACTACGTGCTGGCCCTGAGCGCGTACTGGTCCGGCGCGCCCGCCGACGGCGTTCAGCACGCCCGCCGCGCGATCGAGTTGCTGGCGAACACCGGACGTCGGGACTGGCTCGGGCTCGCGCACCTGGCCCTCGGCGCGAACCTCCACCTCCGCGGCGATCTCGACGGCTCGCTCGAGGCCCACCGCCAGGTCGAGGGGCTCGGACGGACGCTCTCCGACGCGCGACTCCTGAGCTTCGCCGCGTTCGGACGGGCGGTGGTGCACGCGGAGCGGGCGGAATGGGAGGAGGCGCTGGAAGCCGGCCGGTGCGCTCTCGAGGCGTCGCTCGATCCCTACGCCACCGCGGCGGCGCGGGCGGCACTCGGGATCGCGTACCTCGAGAAAGGTGAGGTCGAGATGGCGGGGCCCTGCCTCGAGGCCGCGGTGGCCGAGTTCGAGGGCTTCGGCCACTTGCAACCGGCGGGGCGGTTCATGTCGGTGCTGAGCGACGCCTGGCTCCGCCGGGGCCATCTCGATCAGGCGCGCGACCGTGGCGAGCGGGCGCTCCGCATCAGCCGCGAAGCCGGCTCGACGTGGGCGGTGGGTCTGGCCGAGCGTGTGCTCGCGAGGGCCGCGTTCGCGGAGGGGCGCCTCGCCGACGCGGCCCGGGGGCTACACGACGCGCTCGGAATCTTCGAGGCCATCCCGGTTCCTGCGGAGGCGGCACGCACTCATCTGGATCTGGCGGAGGTCTCCCATGCGACCGGGGACCCGACGGCGGCCGCGAGAAGCCTGCGCGACGCGATGAGCGTCTTCCACGATCTCGCCGCGCCCCGCTGCGTGGCCCGTGCCGTCGAGCTCGCCGCGCGCCTCGGCATCGCCGCCGACCGACGAGAGTCCACCTCGCCGGAGGATGGAGCACGTCGATCGCGCGGCTCACGTCGAACGAGCTAGTCGAGCCCGCCCATCTTGCAGATGATGCGCCACTCGCTCTCGGACACCGGCTGGACCGACAGGCGCGAGATGCGCACCAGCGCCATGTCGGCGAGGCGCTTGTCGGCCTTGATCTGATCGAGGCCGACCGGCTTCGGCAGCGGCTTCACCGCGGCGACGTCGACGGCGGGCCAGGCGGCGTCGGTGGAGTCCGGATGCGCCTCCGCGATGACCCGCACGATGCCGACGATCGCGCGCTCCTTGCCGGTGTGATAGAAGAACGCCTGCTCGCCCTTCTTCATCGCCCGCAGGTGGTTCCGGGCCGAGAAGTTGCGGATGCCCGTCCACTCCGCGCCCTCGCGCCCCTTCGCGACCTGCTGATCCCACGACCAGTCGTCCGGCTCGGACTTCACCAGCCAGTGCGCCATGGCGTCAATAGTACCCTCGCACCGGGCGCGGCGGTAAGATCGGCGCCATGAGCGACCTCGACGTGCTCGACGCGATCCACACCGCGCGGGCGGTACGGCGGTTCAAGCCCGATCCGGTGCCCGAAGCCGTGCTCACGAGAATCCTCGACGCGGCCATCCGCGCGCCGTCGGCGGGGAACGCGCAGAACTGGGCCTTCGTGGTGGTGCGCGATCCCGACCAGCGGCGCAAGCTCGGCGCCGTCTACCGCAAGGGCTCCGACATCGCGAGCGCGATGTACGCGGCGCGCGGCCGGCCAGCGCACCTGACCGAGCCGCAGTTCCGGCGCTTGATGTCCTCGGGCGGCTACCTGTGGGACCACATGGCGGACGCCCCGGTGATCCTGGTGCCGTGTCAGACGCAGCCGAAGCTGCCCGCGCCCGAGGCCTTGCCGCCGGACATCGCGTCTCGCTACCGAGACGAGCAGCGCTACGTCGAGCGCATCCGCGGGGCCAGCATCTATCCGGCGGTGCAGAACATCATCCTCGCGTGTCGGGCCCTCGGGCTCGGTACCACCATCACCACCAACCACATCCGCTGCGAGGCCGAGGCGAAGGCGGTGCTGGGCGTGCCGGACGACGTGCAGACCTTCGCGCTGATGCCGATCGGCTACCCGCTCGAGCCCTTCGGTCCGGTGGCGCGCCGTCCGGTGGCCGAGGTCGCCCACGCCGACCGCTGGGCCCAGCCGTGGCCCGGGTGACCCGCGCCGCGACCCGCCTACCGCAGGGCCCCGCGGTGTGAGAACCGCGTCTCCTGGCTGGTGATGAACTCGAGCAGCGCGGCCTGGCCGCCCTCGGTGGCCTTCCGCGCCCGCGCGAAGGCGCCCGCGATGTCCTCGGGGCGCTCGACCCGCTCGCTCCAGCCGCCCATGGCGCGGGCCAGGTCCGCGTAGCGGCCGCCGATGTCGCGCGTCCCGTACTTGTCGTGCGACACGACCAGGTGCGGGATCTCGATGGCCATCGCCGAGTTGTTCAGGACCACGGTGAGGATCGGGATCCCGCAGCGCACCGCGGTCTCGAAGTCGAGCCCGGTCATGCCGAAGGCGGCGTCGCCCATGAAGTTGACGCAGAGCTTGTCGGGCGCGGCGAGCTTGGCTCCGATGATGAGCCCGAGCCCGGTGCCGAGCGCGTGCGACTTGCCCCAGCCCAGGTAGCCGCGCGGGGTCACCGCCCGATAGAACGGCAGCATCTGATCGCGCGGGCTGCCCGAGTCGTGCGTGACGATGGCCTCGCGCGGGTCCACCGCGCGCATGAATTCCGCGATGACCCGATACGGCGTCATCGGCACCTCGTCCGAGGCCAGGATGGGCGCCCACTCCGCGAGCCACGCCCCCCGCACGCGCTCCAGATCGGCGCGCACGCGCTCGCGCCCGGCCGGGCGGCCGCCCAGGCCCCGGATGGCCTCGATGCACTGGCGGAGCACCAGCCGCGCGTCGCCCAGGAGCGGATGGTCGGCGACGTAACTCTTGTTGAGATCGCGCTCGTCGTTGGTCGCGTGGATGATCGTCTTGCCCGCCGGGATGCTCGCGGCCATCCCGTGACGGGTGAAGCTGCAGCCGATGCCGAACACCACGTCGGCCTCCCGCAGGCAGTGGAGCGTGTGGCCGGTGACCGACGGGCCGCCCGTGCCGAGGGCGAGGGGGTGATCCTCGGGGAAGGCGCTCTTGCCCTCGAGCGTGGCCACCACCGGCGCCTCCAGCAGCTCGGCCAGCTCGCGCAGCTCCCCGGCGGCTTCCGCGTAGAGCACGCCCTGGCCGGCGTGGATCACCGGGCGGCGCGCCTCGCGCAGCACGCGGGCGGCCGCCTCGACGTCGCGCGCGTTGGCGCCGGCGACCGTGGTCTTCACCGGCCGGTAGCCGTCGACCAGCGCGTCGGGCACTTCCTCGTTGACGACGTCGGCGGGGATCTCCACCATCGTCGGCCCCGGTCGGCCCATGCGCATCAGGCTGATGGCCCGGCGCATGACGTCGGCGACCTGGCCGCCCTGGGTGAGCGTCTCGACGTGCTTGGTGACCGACGCGAAGGTGCGCGCCGAGCTGAACAGGGGAAAGACCTGCGCCCGGTCACGCGGGTGCCCGAGCGGCAGCAGCAGCATCGGCGTGGAGTCGGAGTACGCGGTGGCCACGCCGGGGAAGGCGTTCTCGGCGCCGGGCCCGTACTGCATGCAGAACGCGGCCAGCTTCCGGCCGTTGGTCACCCGGGCGTAGCCGTCCGCGATGCCCACGCCCACGCGCTCCTGGCGGCAGAGCACGGGCCGGATCTCGGCGCGGGCCGCCGCCTCGATGACCGGCGTGGTCGGATAGGCGCTCAGGAACTCGGCGCCCTCGATCTTCAGGATGCGGGCGATGGCGTCGACGACTTTCACGGTCGGTCCTCCTTCACGGGGATTCGCGGGTGAGTCAACGAAACCGCGATTCGGCTCGAAGTGCAAGATGCCGCTGCCGTTTGCTCTCTCCGGCCCACTCTGGCAGGATCACCCCACCCAGAGCAGCCTGATCTTCATCACCAGGAGGACGAGGCGTGACCGTGAGCAGCGCGCACGACAAGTACCTGGCGCTCCAGCGCCACCGCAACGCGGCGCCGCTGGCGCTCGATCGGGGGACGACCGCGCTCGTGATCGTCGACATGCAGGAGTACTTCCTGAACCCCGCCTCCCCGTTCTCGCGGGCGAGCGAGAATGTCGTCCCCGGCGTGCTGGGCCACTTCCAGGAGCGCGGCCGGGGCGTGGTGGAGCCCTCGCTCCGGCGACTGCTCGACTTCTTCCGCGCCCACCGGCTGCGGGTGGTCTACACCACGGTGGCGTCCGAGCTGCCGGACGGCGGCGACCTCATGCCGATCTTCCAGCAGCGCAACGCGGTCAGCCGGGCGGCGGTCGGGGACGTGGCCATCCCCGCGCGCGGCGATGGCTGGGCGCGGATCGTGGCCGCGCTGGAACCGCGGCCGGGAGAGCTGGTGGTGAACAAGACGACCTACGGCACGTTCAACTCGACCGGGCTCGACCACGCCCTCCGCTCCATGGGCATCACCTCGCTCGTGGTGGGCGGCGTGGTGACGAACGTCTGCGTGGAGACCACCGCCCGCGACGCGGCCGATCGCGGGTACGAGGTCGTGCTCCTCGACGATGGGTGTGCCGCCTTCTCTCCGGAGATCCACGAGGCGACGCTGCTCTCGTTCCAGGGCCCGTTCGGCCGCGTCCGGACCACCGACGAGGTGCTCGAGCTGCTGAAGCGATGAGCGCTCGTTTCCGCCCAGGATCGACGCTGCCGATCCGCGTGCTCGGGACGGCCGGTCGTCGCGCCGCCGGCGCGCTGCTGGTCTTGGCACTCGCGGGCTGCGCCAGCCTCGCCATCAAGCCCTGCGACACGATCCCGGATCGCGACGGCAAGTACTTCGGGCGCTTCTTCCTGGGTGTGGCCACGCTGGGCCTCTCCGAGGTGACCATCCAGCAAGAGGAAGTCCGCCAGGCCTACCAGGGCAACCCCGGCTGTCCGCCTCCGGCGGGCGTGCAGGTCGTGTCGGCGGCCGCGCCGAGCCCGGCCGGCGACTCCGTGGCCCTCGGCACCCTCGTGAACGGCGCGCCGTGGGCGATCGTGGTCTACCTGAACCAGAACCCGGACGCGCCGGGCGCGCAGCCCCTGACCATCTTGTTTCCTGCCAACAGCCTCCAGCTGGCGTTCCGGGCCGGGCAGTACCGGCTGGTGGCGCGCCCGACCGGCGCGGCCCCCGGCTCGCTGCCGAATGTGACGTGGAGTCGACAGGTCGAGATCGACCCGCGCGTGCGCGGGTTCAAGCTGACGTTCAACGAGGCCGACTTCAAGTGACATGGCCCGTCGGACGTTCGCCGACGTCCTCCTGTTCGGCGTCACCGCGGCCGAGCTGGCGCTGCTCTGTCTGCTGACCGAGACCTTCTCGGCGGTCGATTGGATCTACCTCTCGCAGCACCTGCTGGTGCTCGGCATCGCTCTCACGCGGAACCCGCCGCGCGCGCAGGATCACTCGCTGCGGTCCACCGCGGCCGTCACCGTCGCCTACGCCTACCCCTACGCGCAGATGGCGTACCTCCGGTGGGTGCCCGGCGACGAGGCGTGGCCCACCGCCGGGCTCGTGCTGGTCTCGGTGGCCGCGTGCTTGAGCTTCGTCACGCTGATCACCCTGGGCCGGCGGTTCGGCATCCGACCGGCCTGGCGAGGCCTGGCGCTCCGCGGGCCGTATCGCCTCGTGCGCCATCCGATGTACCTGTCCTACGTGCTGGCCGACATCGGATACAACCTCGGGGAATGGAATGCCGGCACCGTGCTGCTGGTGCTGGCGGGCTGGACCGCGCTGGGCTACCGGATCCATGCGGAGGAGCGGGTGCTCGCGCACGATGCGGGGTGGTCGAGCTATCGCGATGTCGTGCGGTCGCGCCTCATTCCCGGCGTCTGGTAGGCGCCGGCGTGGGCCGGGGGAACTTTTGCGACGTCTCCCGGGTTATGCGGCCACTCCCATCCTGCCCACTGCGTAAAGGAGGAAGCCTATGAAGATAGTCCTGTCCCTGATCGTCGCGCTCTCGCTCACGGTGGGCGTGGCTGCCGCTCAGCAGCCGGCCGCCCCGGCGCCGCCCCCGATGTCGTATGGGTTGCCCATCAATCTCGAGCAGGCCAAGAAGGTCATGGCTGGTGCTGAGGCCGAGGCCAGGAAGAACAGCTGGCCGGTGGCCATCGTCATCCTCGATTCCGGCGGGCAGATGGTCATGATGCAGCGCCTGGACAACACGCAGTGGGGCAGCGTGGACATCGCCAAGGAGAAGGCCCGCACCGCGGTCGCGCTGCGGCGTCCCACCAAGGCCCTGCAGGACGGCATCGCCCAGGGCGGCGCGAGCCTCCGCTTGCTGTCGACCGGCTTCAGCATGATCGAGGGCGGCGTCCCGCTCGTCCACGAGGGCAAGGTCATCGGCTCGATCGGCGTCTCCGGCGTCACCTCCGCTCAGGATGCGCAGACCGCGCAGGCGGGGCAGGACGCGCTGAAGTAGACCCCCCACGGGTCGGCGCCCGCCCGCGCCGGCCCGCCCTCTCGCCGGTCAGCTCGACGCGACCGCGAAGAGTCGCCACTCGCCCGGTACCCCTTTGAGCGCGTGGCTGCCGCGATCGTCGAAGCGGATGCCGGAGCCGGCCACGAGATCGCGGACGGTCCCGGACGCCAGCACCTCTTGCGGGCGGGCCGCGGACGCGATGCGCGCCCCGGTGTGCACCGCGATCCCGCTGGCCTTCGTCCCCGCCAGCTCGCACTCTCCGGTGTGAAGGCCGGCGCGGATCTCCAGGCCCAGGGCCTGGACGGAATCGCGAATGGCGCAGGCGCAGCGGATCGCTCGCGCGGGGCCGTCGAAGATCGCGAACAAGCCATCGCCGGCCACGTCGATCTCACGCCCGCGGAACCGCGCGAGCTGACCGCGGGCCAGGCCCACGTACGCGTCCAGCAGCTCTCGCCAGCGACGATCGCCGACCGCGGCGGCCCGCTCGGTCGAGCCGACGATGTCGGTGAACATCACGGTCACGAGTACGCGATCGGGATCGGGGCCGGGACGGACCCCGGTGGTGAACTCCTCGATCTCGTCGATCAGCAGATCGAGCACGTCCTGATCGAACGCCTGGAGCAGGTGGTCCTGGCCGGGAAGCTCGACGTACCGCGCGTGGCGGATGTGCTGCGCGAGGTACCGTCCCGCTTCGACCGGGACGGTCCGGTCGCCGACGCGATGGAGGATCAACGTCGGGGCCTGGATCGCGGGCAGGACGTGGCGCACGTCGATCTCGTAGTTGGCCCGCATCAAGGCCAGGATGGCCCCGGGGCTGGCCGAGGCCCGCTCCAGCCGGCCGAACGACTGCACGAACGGGCCGTCCTGCGCGCGGCTCGGGGCGTTGATCGGCACCAGCACGCCTTGCCCCCAGCGGGTTTCGATCTGCTGCAGGAACCCGCTCCATTGCTCCGCGCGCACGCTCCAGGGCGCAGCGGCGATCGAGGCGAAGCTCCCGCACAGGATGAGGGCCGACGTGCGCTGCGGATAGGTGGCCGAGAACATCAGCGACATCGACCCGCCTTCCGACCAGCCGAAGATGGTGGCCCGCGGCGATCCGGCCGCGTCCATCACCGCTCGCACGTCGCCGATGCGCTCTTCGAGGGTCTGCTCTCCGACCCGATCGGAGAGTCCCTGGCCCCGCTTGTCGAAGACGATGATCCGAGCGAAGGAGGTGAGCCGCTTCACCAGGTGCTGGTTGACGGGAAACTCCCACAAGATCTCGACGTGGGACAGCGTGCCCGGGACGAGCACGATATCGCGCGGGCCGTTCCCGAACACGCGGTAGGCGATGTGGACGTCGCCGCTCCGGGCGTACTTGATGTCGCTGGCCATGGTGCCGGTGCTCCTCCCGACGTTTCTGCGGATGTGGATGGCGCCGATCATCCCACGGCCGGACCGGGTGGGGTAGCCCGCGCTTGACTCGCGAGGTAGAGGAGGCGATGGTGGCGCGGGAGGCATCCATGAAATTTCTCGTCAACGGCACGCTGCGCTCGAACCGGTCCCGTGCGGAGCTGCTGTCGCCGGTGAGGACCCGGCTGCTGTCGGATGCGGCCGCGGCGCTGGTGCGCGACGGTGTCGTCTCCGAGCACGGGTTCAAGACCGGCGAGCGGCCCGGATTCGTCTTGATCATGGAGAGCGACTCCGAGAAGGCGGTCCGCTCCACGGTCACGTTCTTTCCGCTGGTGCAGGACGGCTGGTTCGATCTCGAGATCGATCCGGTGACGCCGTTTCCCTGAGACGGCCGCTGGGTGCTCGGGTCCGGAGCGGCGGCGCGTCAGTTCTGGACCGATTCCAGGAACGCGAGAATCTTGCCGATGGCCTCGGCGTTGAGGACGTCGCCCCAGGTGGGCACCACGTCGGCCCCTGAGCCGAGGTGCGCGATGCTAGCGGACATTCGTTGATCTGGAGCAGGTTTTGGGCGAAACTCGCTGCGCAATCCCGGCGCCGGAACTGTGGCGGCTCAAGCGGCACCAGCAGCCAACTTCATCAATCGGCTCTCGGTTTCCTCAGGCCACGGAGGTGCGTGCATGAGGTCACGTCCGTTCTCGGTCCCACGCTGGATCATGGGCTCCGCGGTCATCATCTTCCTCCTCCTGCGGACGATCACCCCGGCGGCCGCGGCCGAGCCGATCCGGGTCGGCTTCCTGGGGCCGCTGAGCGGCCTCTTCGCCCAGGCCGGCAAGGACATGCTCGACGGGGTGCAGCTGGGCTTGGAGGAGGCGAGCTTCCAGGCGGGAGGACGGAAGATCGAGCTGATCGCGGAGGACGACGAGAGCAACAATGCCACCGCGGTCGCCAAGTACCGGAAGCTCGTCGAGCACGACCGCGTACACGTCTTCGTCGGGGTCCTGCTCGTCAACATCGGCTACGGGCTGGCCCCCATGATCGACCGAGACCAGCTCCCGTCCCTGTTCCTCACGACCCCCGATGACCTCACCAAGCGGAAGCGGATGACCTGGATGATCCGCGCGGCGTTCAGCGCCAGCCAGCCGATGCACGCGATGGGCGACTACGCCTACCGGACGCTGGGCTATCGCAAGGTGGTGGAGGTTGCCGCGGACAACGGCTACGGCCACGAGCAGATGGCTGGCTTCCAGCGGGTCTTCGAGGAGCAGGGCGGCAAGGTGGTGCAGAAGATCTGGGTGCCCCTCAACGCCCAGGACTTCGCGCCCTACATCAGCCAGCTTCCCCGCGACGTGGACGCGGTGGTCACGTGCTTTTTCGCGGGACAGGCCGTCCGCTTCCTCCGGCAGTACGCGGAGTCCGGGCTCAAGGACAAGATCCCGCTCATCGGCTCCGGCACCACCGCCGAGGACTCGATCCTGCGCGCCCTCGGCGACGAGGCGGTGGGCTACGTCGGGGCGATGACCTGGGCGCCAAACGTGAACACGCCGGCCAACCGGGCCTTCGTCGAGCGGGCGTCCGCCAAGCTGGGCCGGACGCCGAGCTACTTCCACGCCTTCATGTACAGCGCGGCGCGCTGGATCGTGGAGGGGGCGGGGCGCGTGAACGGCCAGGTCGAAGACCGGCCCCGGTTCTTCGCGGCCATCAAGCAGGCGGCCGAGGGCCAGGACATCCGCGGGCCGATCCGCATCGACGAGTTCGGCAATCCCACCCAGAACGTCTACATCCTCAAGGCCGAGAAGGTCGGGTCCGGGACGCAGAACGCGGTGATTCACACCTATCCCATGGTCTCGCAGTTCTGGACCTACCAGCCCCAGGAGTTCCTGCACGCCCCTGCCTACGACCGCGGCTACCCGCCGGTCAAGCGGTAAGGAGATCGAGAGATGGCGCTCCACGTGCGACGGGTCATCACGGGTCACGACGCGACGGGCCGAGCCGTGGTGAAGATCGATGAGCTCGCGGCGCACGCCTTCGTGGGCCGACCGGGGGCGACGGCGTGCAACGTCTGGACCACCGAGGGCTTTCCCGCCAACAACGACGGAGAGGACGACGCGGGCCTGCGTCAGGGGGTCGGCACGACCCTTCCGGACGGCACCATCTTCCGGGTCATCGAGTTCGCCCCCGGCCTGGCCGCGCGCAACCACCGGACCTCCTCGATCGACTATATCGTCGTCATCTCGGGCGAGATCGACATGGAGCTGGACGATTCGCTTGTCCACCTGAAGGCGGGCGACGTCATGGTGCAGCGGGGCACGATCCACAACTGGGTGAATCGCGGGACGACGCCGTGCGTGCTCGCGGTGGTGCTCATCGACGCCAAGCCGGTCGAGGCGGGCGGCAAGGTCCTCGAGGCGGTCGGGTGAAGGGGGCGGAGCCGGCCGCCGGGAGATCGGATGCCATGAGAGAGCGCGTCGTCGAGATCGAGACTCCGTCTGGCCGCATGGAGACGTTCGTGACCCACCCCGAACAGGGCGGGCCGTTCCCGGCCGTGATCATCTATATGGACGTCTGGGGGGTGCGCGAGGAGCTCTTCGAGATCGCGCGGCGGGTAGGCACCGTCGGGTACTACGCCATGGTACCGGACCTCTACTACCGGGAGGGACGCGTCCGGCACGAGTTCCGGGACGCGCAGAACCGGATGATCTCGCTCCACGCTCTCGACGAGGAGCGCCGGCGACGCGTGCTCGCCCCCGGCAGCCGGCTATCCAACGCGATGGTCGTCGTCGACACCGGCGCGATGCTCGAGTTCGTCCGCCGGGGCGAGCCGGTGCACCCGGGCGGGGTGGGCGCGATCGGCTACTGCATGGGCGGGCGGCACGTGCTGTGCGTGGCCGGCCAGTACCCCGAGCAGATCCGGGCGTCGGCGAGCCTGCACGGCACCTACCTGATGAGCGACGCCCCCGATTCCCCGCATCACCTGGCCGATCGACTCCGCGGGGAGCTCTACTGCGGCTTCGCGGAGACCGATCCGTACGCGCCGCTCTCCATGGTGAAGGAGCTCGGCGAGCTGTTGCGTCCGCTTCCGGTCGGCTATCATCACACGATCCATCCCGGCGCGGTGCACGGGTATGCACTGCCCAATCGGGACATCTTCGATGCGCGCGCGGCCGCTCGGGACTGGGAGCTGATCTTCGCGATGTTCCATCGCCAGATCCCGCCCTACGCGGCCTGAGCGGTCGGACCAGGCTCCGATCCCTGACCGGCTCTTCCGGGGGTCCGGCGCACGCCGGCACCATCACGACCACAGGAGGCCTCCATGAAAGGTGTTGTCTTCCTCGGTGATCGAAAGCTCGAGCTGCGCGAGTTCCCCGACCCGACCCCCGGTCCGCGGGACGTGATCCTGGAGATCCGCGCCTCCGGCATGTGCGGCAGCGACCTGCACAACTATCGCGCGCCCGCCCAGCCCGCCGGGGCGGTCACCGGCGGCATCCGGCGGCAGGCCGGGATGATCGCCGGCCACGAGCCGTGCGGCGTGGTGGCCGCGCTCGGCGCGGGCGTCGGCGAGAAAGAGGCGCGTATCGGCCAGCGGGTGATGGATCATCACTACGACGGCTGCGGGGTCTGCAAGCACTGCCGGGCGGGCTGGACGCAGATGTGCCTCGAGGGCGCGGTGGTCTACGGCTCGGGCGGCCACGGCGCACACGCGCGCTACATGAAGGTGCCGGTGTCGACGCTGGTGCCGCTGCCCGACGCGCTCTCCTTCGTCACCGGCGCCGCGGTGTCCTGCGGCACCGGCACCGCCTGGGGCGCCCTCAAGCGCGTGGGCCTGCAAGGCGGCGAGACCATCGCCATCTTCGGCCAGGGGCCGGTCGGCCTCTCGGCGACGCAGCTCGCGGGGGAGATGGGCGCACGGGTGATCGCGGTCGACATCGCCCCGGAGCGCCGCCAGCTCGCCCGGCAGCTCGGCGCCGAGGTGGTCATCGACCCGGCCGCCGACGACATGGTGAAGGCGATCCGCGACCTCACCCACGGCGAAGGCGCCCACAAGACGCTCGACGCCTCCTCCGCGCCCGATGCGCGCGCGGCCGCGGTGCGCGCGGTCCGCTCCTGGGGCACCGCGTGCTTCGTGGGCGAGCGCGGGCAGGTCACCCTGGACGTGAGCCCGGACCTGCTGCGCCGCCAGGTCACGCTGGTCGGCTCGTGGACCTTCTCGAAGCAGGGCCAGGCCGAATGCGCCGAGTTCATCGCCGACCGCGAGATCGACGTCGAGCGCCTCTTCACCCACCGCTTCACGCTCGAGCAGGCCGGCGAGGCGTATCGGCTCTTCGACACCCAGACCACCGGCAAGGGGGTGATCCTCCCGTCCTGATTGACGGGCCCTCCGCCCCACGCTAGCCTGACTCCACCGCGATGACCTGCGCCCGCTGCCAGACCGCCAATCCGCCCGCCGCGAAGTTCTGCCTGGAATGCGGCGCGCCGCTCACCGCCCGCTGCGAGAGCTGCGGCGCCGCGCTGCCCGCCGGCGCGAACTTCTGCCTGCAGTGCGGGCATCCCGCGGCCCGCGGCGGCAGCGGCGAGTCGCGCTTCGCCTCGCCGGGGTCGTACACCCCGCGGCATCTCGCCGAGAAGATCCTGGTGTCGCGCCGCGCGCTCGAAGGCGAGCGCAAGCAGGTCACGGTGCTCTTCGCCGACACCAAGGACTCCATGGAGCTGGTGGCCGACCGCGATCCCGAGGAGGCGCGCAAGCTGCTCGACCCGGTGCTCGAGCACACGATGGCCGCGGTGCACCGCTACGAGGGCACCGTCAACCAGGTGCGGGGCGACGGCATCATGGCCCTGTTCGGGGCGCCGCTGGCCCACGAGGACCACGCGGTGCGCGCCTGCTACGCCGCGCTCCGGATGCAGGAGTCGGTCAAGCGCTACGCCGAGGAGATCTTCCGCTCCCACGGCGTCCTCGTGCAGATCCGGGTGGGCCTCAACTCCGGCGACGTGGTGGTGCGCGGCATCGGCTCCGACCTGCACATGGACTACATCGCGCTCGGGCAGACCACGCACCTGGCCGCTCGCATGGAGCAGCTGGCCGCGCCGGGCACGGTGCTGGTCGCGCCGACCACGCTGCAGCTCGCGGAAGGCTACGTGCAGGTCACCGCGCGCGGGCCGGTGGCGGTGCGGGGGATGCCGGAGCCGATCGAGGTCTACGAGCTGGTGGGGCCCGGCGCGGTCCGCTCGCGACTGCACGCGGCGGCGGCGCGCGGGCTCACCCGCTTCGTCGGGCGCGATCGCGAGATGGATCAGCTGCGCCGTGCCCTCGAGCAGGCCCAGGACGGCCACGGGCAGCTGGTGGCGGTGCTCGGCGAACCGGGCGTGGGCAAGTCGCGGCTCTACTGGGAGTTCATGCACTCGCACCGCATGCAGGGCTGGCGGCTCCTGGAGAGCGGGGGCGTCTCCTACGGCAAGACCACCGCCTACCTGCCGATCGTGGAGCTGCTGCGCGCCTACTTCCAGATCGGCGCGCGCGACGACACGCGCACGATCCGCGAGAAGGTCATCGGCCGGGTGCTCTCGCTCGACCGCGCGCTGGAGCCCGCGCTGGCGCCCCTGCTCGCGCTGCTCGACGTGCCGGTCCAGGAGGAGGCGTGGACGCGCCTGGATCCCGCGCAGCGCCGGCGGCGGACGATGGAGGCGGTCACCGGGCTGCTCTTTCGCGAGAGCCAGGTGCAGCCGCTCCTGGTGCTCGTCGAGGACCTGCACTGGAGCGACGCCGAGACGGAGGCGATGCTGGGCAGCCTGGTCGAGAGCCTGCCCACCGCACGGATGCTGCTGCTCGTCAACTATCGCCCGGAGTACGAGCACGGCTGGGGACACAAGAGCTACTACCGCCAGCTGCGCATCGAGCCGCTGCCCGCGGGGAGCGCCGAGGACCTGCTCACCGGCCTGCTCGGGAGCGCGGCGGAGCTTCACACGCTCAAGCGAACGCTGATCGCTCGCACCGAGGGCAACCCGCTGTTCCTCGAGGAGAGCGTGCAGACCCTCGTGGAGACCAAGGCGCTGGTCGGCGAGCGCGGCGCCTACCGGCTGGCCCACGACGATCCCGCGGTGCACGTGCCGACCACCGTCGAGGCGATCCTCGCCGCCCGCATCGACCGCCTGGCCCCCGAGCTGAAGCGGCTGCTCCAGGCCGCCGCGGTCATCGGCAAGGACGTCTCGTTCGCGCTGCTGCTGGCGGTCGCCGAGCTCGACGAGGACGAGCTGCGGCGCGAGCTCGGCGGGCTGCAGGCCGCCGAGTTCCTCTACGAGACGCGGCTGTTCCCCGACCTCGAGTACACGTTCAAGCACGCGCTGACCCACGAGGTGGCCTACGGCGGCCTGCTGCAGGAGCGCCGGCGGAACCTGCACGCGCGGCTGGTGGGCGCGATCGAGGCCCTCCACCGTGACCGCCTGGGCGAGCAGGTGGAGCGGCTCGCGCACCACGCGCTCCGCGGCGACCTGGGGGACAAGGCGGTGCCCTACCTGCGGCAAGCCGGGCTCAAGGCGGCCGGCCGCTGCGCGCTCCCCGAAGCGCGCCAGTGGCTCGAGCAGGCGCTGGGCGTCCTGGCCGAGCTGCCCGAGAGCGCGGACACCCGCGAGCAGGGGGTCGACATCCGGCTCGAGCTGCGGCCGCTCCTGGGCGTGCTCGGCGAGTACCGCGAGGTGATGGAGCGCCTGCGCCAGGCGGAGGTCATCGCGGAGAGCTTGAACGACGACCGCCGCCGCGGCCGCGTCTGGGCGGTCATGACCAACGCCCACTCGCAGCTCGGCCAGGTGGACGAGGCGCTCGCGTTCGGCGCGCGGGCGCTGGCCGCGGCGGAGCGGAGCGGGGACTCCGCCCTTCGCCTGCTGACCACGACGTATCTCGAGCAGGCCAGCTACTTCCGCGGCGACTACCAGCGTGCGGCGGAGCTGGCCCTCGGCAATCTCGCGGCGCTGCCCGCGGGCTCGGAGTACGAGACGTTCGGCGCCGCGATGCCGATCGCGATCTACGATCGCTATCTCCTGGTGCGAAGCCTCGCCCAGCTCGGCCACTTTGCCGAGGCGGCACACTACGAGCGGGACGTGCTGCGCTTCGCGGAGCCCACCCGTCACGCCTACGCGGTCGGCATGGCCCACATGGCCGCGAGCTGGCTGCACCTGCTCCAGGGCGACTGGGCGCGGGCCCGCTCGCTGGTCGAGCAGGGCGTCGCGGCCTACCGGAGCGGCAACATCGTGCTGAACCTGCCGCACGCGGTGGCGTCGTCGGCCTGGGCCCTCGCCCAGGCGGGTGAGATCGTCGAGGCCACGCGCCGCTTCGAGGAAGGCGACGAGCTGCTCGCGCGCGAGGCGGAGCGGGGCATCGTCGGCCTGCACGGCGAGGCCTGCCACACGCTGGGCCGGGCCGCGCTGCTCCTCGGCCGGCTCGATCAGGCGCGCCGTCTGGGCGAGCGCGCGCTCGTCGCCTCCCCGGCGCACCCGGGCTTCGCGGCCCACGCCGAGCACCTGCTGGGCGACGTCGCCGCGCATCCGGACCGGCTCGACCGCGAGCGGGCCGAGTCGCACTATCGCCACGCCCTGGAGGCGGCCGAAGCGCACGGGATGCGGCCGCTCGTCGCGCACTGCCACCTGGGGCTCGGGCGTCTCTACGGGCGCACGAGTCGTGATGACGCAGCCGGGGATCACCTGGCGACCGCGGCCGAGCACTATCGCGCGATGGCGATGACGTACTGGGCGGAGCGCGCGGCACAGGAGACGGCGCGGCCCTAGCTCCGCTCGCTCTTCGCTCGCAGAATCCTGCTGCACCGCACTTCCGCGCCGTTTTCTCTTGACACCACTTCGCGATCGCCGTCGCCGGATGGCGGCAGCGCGCGAAGAACGACGGTCCTCGCACGCGCCCGGCCGCTCCCGCACGACGTTCACGTCGATCTCACCGAAAATCATTCGGCGTGCGTCGATCGCTCGACGGTCGGCCTTCCGACGACATCGTTTGCACTGCTCGGTACCAGGTCGTGGTCCACGTCGACGCCGCGGTGCTGGAGGATCCGGCCCACGAGGGGCAAACGGCCTTGGAAGGCGGGATAAGAGTTTCCGCGGAAATGTCCCGCCGCCTCGCCTGCGATGCGAGCCGCGTGGTGATGCGGCACGATGCCGATGGCCGGGTGGTGGAGGTCGGCGCGCGGACACGCACGATTCCCCCCGCCTTGCGGCGCGCCCTTCACCATCGCGACCAGACGTGTCGCTTCCCGGGCTGTCGAGGCCAGATCCGCGAAGGGCACCACGTGCAGCATTGGGCGCGCGGCGGCCCGACCACGCTGTCGAACCTGGTCTCGCTCTGCCGGCGGCATCATCGGGCGGTCCATGAGGAGGGCTACCAGGTCGCGCGCAATGCGGAGGGCGAGTTCCAGTTCAGGCGACCGGATGGCGACGAGCTCCCCGACGTGCCGCCACCGGCCCCGGTGCCCGAGGAGCCCATCGACGCGGTGCGCGCGGAGAACGAAGCGCGGGACGTTCAGATCACCGCACGCACGGCGTGCGCGCAGTGGCTCGGCGAGCCGCTAGACCTCGGCTGGGCGATCGACGTCCTGCACCCGCTGGCTGCGCCGGCGAGCCGGTCACTGCCTACGGCGCCACCGTGGGACGTCCAGGCTGAGGCGAGTCAGACCACGTCGGTCGACGATGAGGGCGCATCGCTGCCGGCCGGCTTCGGCCAGGAGCGCACCACCGGCAGCACCTCCTTCGCGTAGAGACGCAGGCCCGATTCGGCCAGCTCGAAGGGCGTGCCGCCGAAGCGGAACGAGGTGGCCAGCTCGAAGGCGCCGACGATGGCGCGCCGCTCCTCGAGCATGCGCAGGATGCGATCGGGCGTGCCCCAGACCGCGGCCTGCATGAACGCGGAGACGATGCCCTCCATGCCAATCTCCCGGGCCATCGCGATCTTCTGGGCGTAGGCGTCGTAGCCCTTGACGGTGCTGAAGTGGGGGCCGAGCAGCTCGTAGTGGTAGAAGTTGCTCTCCACGAACTTGCCCATGTATTGCCGTGCCGTGGCCTCGGCGCCCGCCATGGTGGGCGTGCAGACGCAGAAGTCGGCCAGCAGGGGCGGCCCCGCCTCGTGCCCGTGCAGCTGCCGCACCAGCTCGCGGTGCCGGTTGATCGCCGGCATGCGCATCGGCCACGGCCGGTCCGCGAACATGACCATCCGCGCGTCGATCCGGGCGGCCGAGACCACCGAGTCATCGGAGGAGGCCACCGCGTACACGCGGCCGTCGAAGCTCCGCGTCGGGCGCGGCCGGATCTCCGTCCGCGGCTGCGGGTAGAAGGGGCCGTCGCCTTCCATGACGCCGGTGCGCAGCGCCCGAAGGATCATCGGGGCGGCCTCGTCGAAGCGCCCGCGCGATTCGTCCATCGTGCCGCGGAAGGCGGCGAACTCGCGCCGGGCGAGGCCGCGGCCGATGCCGAGGCGCAGGCGGCCGCGGCTCAGGTGATCGAGCACCGAGGCCTGCTCGGCGACACGCAGCGGATCGTGCCAGGGCAGGATCACCGCCGCGGTGCCCAGCCCCACGTCGGGGCACTGCGCCGCGAGGTAGGACATGAGCTGCAGGTTGTCCGGGCAGAACGAGTAGTCGTTGAAGTGGTGCTCCACCGACCACAGCACGTCGAACCCCAGGTCGGCGGCCAGGCGGGCCAGGCGCAGCTCCTCGTCCCAGGCCTGCTCGTCGGACACGCCGCTCCAGCCGTAGGTGGCGAAGATCATCTGGAGCCCGACGTCCATCGCGGCCTCCGGCTCAGGCCCGCGCGGGCGGCACCGGATCGAGCCCGGCGCGCTCCGCTGCCATCGACCACTCCTGGCGGGCGCGCTCACGGAGCTTGACCTTCTGCACCTTGCCCGAGCTGGTCATGGGAAAGTCGTCGACGAAGCAGACGTGGCGCGGGATCTTGAAGCTCGCCACCCGCCCGCGGCAGTGCGCGATCACCTCCTGCTCGGACAGCGTGCAGCCGGCGGCCAGGCGCACGAAGGCCACCGCGACCTCGGACAGCCGCGCGTCGGGGAGCCCGACCACCGACGCGGCGTCGATGGCCGGGTGCGTGGTCAGGAACGCCTCGACCTCCATCGGGTCGACGTTCTCGCCGCCGATCTTCAGCATGTCCTTGTAGCGGCCGAGGAAGCGCATGTGGCCGTCCGGGCGCATGAGGCCCATGTCGCCGGTGTGGAACCACCCGTCACGGTCGATGGCGCGTGCGGTCTCCTCGGGCCGCTTGTAGTAGCCCGGGGTGACGATGTATCCGCGCACCAGGATCTCGCCCGGCACCGACACCGGCTGGTCGGCGCCGGTCTCCGGGTCGATGATGCGGATCTCGTAGCCCGACCCCGGATAGCCGTTGGCCTCCACGCACTGCTCCTCGGTGGAGTCGAGGAACGAGAAGGTCACGCCGATTCCGACCTCGCTCATGCCGAAGCCGGTCATGAGGTTGCCGAACGTGCGGCGGGCGCGGCGGGCGATGGGGATGGAGCTCGACATGCCGGTGCCGCAGATGCCGGTGCGCACGCTGGACACGTCGCGCGGACGCCGCTCCTGCGCGTCCAGCAGCTCCTTGTAGTGCGTGTCGAAGCCGTGGATGATCGTGGCCCGCTCGCTCTCCATCAGGTCGACGCACTCACCGGGGTCGAAGGTCTCGGTCAACACCTGACGGGCGCCCCGGATCAGGGACATCATGGGTCCCTCGAGAAAGCCGAAGGCATGGAAGAGCGGCAGGTACATGAGGATCACGTCGTTGACGGTGATCGCCATCCGGTCCCCGTGATCCCAGGTGTTCCGGATCATCCGGTGGTTGTGCACCGCGCCTTTCGGGAATCCCGTCGTCCCCGACGTATAGAAGATGAAGGCGGCGTCCTCCGGATCGACGCGGGCGGCCCGCTCATCGAGTGTCGCCTCGCTCACCGCGCGCCCGCGATCCAGCATCTCGCGCCAGCTCGTTGCATCGCCGTGGTCACGGTCGGAGAGCGCGATCACGCGACGCAGGCAGGGGAAGCGCGAATCGGGCCGCGTGCCGAGGCCGGGCACCACCTCACGCATCATGGTGAGGTAGTCCACCGGGCCGGACCGCTCCGCGATGAGCACCGCGGCCGCGTCCGACTGGGCCAGCACGTAGGCCATGTCCTCGGTGCGAAACCGCGTGTTCACCGGCACCAGCACCGCGCCGATCTTCATGACCGCGAACATGGCGTCGATCCACTCCGGCCGATTCACCATCCAGAGCGCGATCTTGTCGCCGGGCCCGATGCCGAGCGCGAGCAGTCCTCGCGCCACCGTGTCCACCCGCGCGTCCAGCGCGGCGAACGTCCAGCGCCGGCCCTGGAAGGCGAGCGCTTCCCGCGGGCCCCACTGGCGCGCCGCGCGCTCCGGGAGGAGTCCGATCGTCTGCTTCACGGACCAGTCGCCCATGATGGAAGGGATGGTATGCCGCGCCTCCGCCTCCGCGCAACCGAGCCCCCGGTCGACGCGCGGCCGCGACCGGCTCACCCGGCGAGGTCGTCCAGCAGGGCCCGGGCCGCGCGCAGGTCCGGCATGTCGAAGCCCTCGGTGAACCAGCCGTAGACGCGGGCGAGAGTGCGGCGGGCGTCCTCACGCCGACCCTGATCACGCCAGAGACGGGCCAGGCTCGTGGCCGCGCGCAGCTCGAGCGAGCGCAGCTCGCGGCCGCGCGCCAGCTCGATGGCGCGCTCGAAGCACCGGGCGACCTCCTCCGGCGGCTCCGAGGCCATTCGCCGCAGCTCGCCCTGTACGCGGTACACCTCCGGGCCGTAGAGCCCGGTCGCGGCCACGTCGCCGAGCGCGGCCAGCACGTCGAGTCCCTGCCGGGGCGCCTCGATCGCGCCGTAGAGCGACGCGATGGTGCAGCTGCCGATCACCGAGCGCCACGTCCGCATGATCTCGAGCGCCTGCCCCTTGCGCAGGGCATCCAGAGTTGCCGCGTCGGGGGGCTGCTCCCGGGCGGCGTGCAGGAGAACGCCCATGCCGATGTTCCAGCCCCGGAAGCCGTGCTTCTCCACGATCGCCATGCACCGCTCGGCGGCGGTGACCGCGGCCCGGCGGTCGCCGCTGTTGTAGAGGATCCAGGCCACCATTCCGAATGTCATCGTGGACGTCATGGCGTGACCCAGCGCCTCGGTGAAGCGGATCGCCTCGTGGGCCGCCGCGATGGCGCGCTCGGGGTAGCCGAGGGCCCATTGGCTGGCCGCCAGGAAGTAACGAGCGCACGCGCCGGGATCATGACCGCCGTACAGCGACGCCATGCCGGCGTGGCGTTCGCGGTCGTAGAGCTCGAGGCCGCGCTCGATGTGGGGCAGCGCGCGCTTCACCTCGCCCATCGCGGCCAGCGTCGGCCAGAGCGCGTGATGCGCCTCCAGTAGCTGGTCGCGGTCGCCGGTGCGTCGGGCCGTCTGGAGCAGGTGCTCGCCGGCCTCCACCGCCGGTGGGTAGTCGGCCCGGGTGAACTGCACGTACCAGAGCCCCCACTGCACGAGGAACCGGCGTGAGGCGTCGTCGAGCCGCTCCACCAGGTCGAGGGCCGCGCGATACGACGCCTCCACGATCGGTGACGGGGGACCGTGGAGCGCAATCAGGGGCGAGCCGAGCGCGATGCGCACGTCGAGGGCCTCGGACAGGGTGTCCCGGCTCTCGGGGAGCTCGGCGAGCAGGGCCAGCGCCCGCTCGAGCAGCTCGATGGCCTCCCGATTGGCGGAGCGGGCGGCGGCCCGGTTGCCCGCCTCGCGCAGGTAGCGCACGGCCCGGTCGGTGAGCGCGGCCCGCTCCGCGTGATGCGCGAGCACCTCGGCGTGCTCGCCGAGCCGGTCGGCGTGGAGCTGCTCCAGCACGTCCAGGATGCGGCCGTGCAGCGCGCGCCGACGCTCCTGCAGCACGCCGCCGTAGGCCACCTCGTGGGTGAGGGCGTGCTTGAAGGTGTACTCGAGGTCGGGGAACAGCCGCGCCTCGTAGAGCAACTCCGCGGCCTGGAGCTCGGCGAGCGCAGCGTGCAGCGCGTCCTCCGGCATCTCGGCAACGGACGCGAGCAGCGCCACCGGCACCGTCTTGCCCACGACCGCCGCGGCCTGCAAGAGCCGCTTGAGCTCGGGCCGCAGGCGATCGATGCGCGCGGCCAGGATGGATTGCACGGTGGCCGGCATCTGGATCGGGGCCGCGCCGCCCGCGAGCCGGTACGCGCCGGGCTCGCCCACCAGCACGCCGGTCTCCACGAGGGTTCGCACGCTCTCCTCCAGGAAGAGCGGGTTGCCCTCGGTGCGCTCGATGAGCAGGGGGGCCAGCTTCGCGATGGACGGGTCGCCGCCGAGCAGGGCGGCCAGCAGCGCGTCGGCGCTCTCCGGCGGGAGCGGGTCGAGTCGTAGCTGCCGGTAGTAGCTCTTGCTGCCCCACCCGTGGCGGTACTCGGGCCGGTAGTTGACCGCGAGGAGGACCGCCGCGCTGCCCAGGCTCTCGGCCAGGCTGTCCAGCACCGCCTGCGTCTCGGTGTCGATCCAGTGCAGGTCCTCGAACAGGAGCAGCAGCGGCTGCACCTGGCTCTCCCGGAGCAGCACCCGCTTGACGCTGTCGATGGCGCGCCGACGCCGCTGGGGCGGCTCCAGGAGCAGGAAGGCCTCGCCGGGATCGGGCACGTCGAGGATCCACAGCAGCGCGGGCACCGACTCCTCGAGGGTCCGGTCGAGCGTGAGCAGCGTGCCGGTAACCTTGGCCCGCACCGCGCGCAGGTCGTCGCGGTCCTCGATGCCGAAGTAGCCGCGCAGCAGCTCGGCCAGCGGCAGGAACAGCGTCGCTCGGCCGTACGACACCGAGCTGGCTTCGAGCACCCGCCAGCCGCGGCCCGGGCCGTGGTGCGAGCGGATGAACTCGTAGAAGAGCCGCGACTTGCCGACGCCGGCCTCGCCCACCACCGCCACCAGCTGCCCGCGCCCCTGGCGGGCCTGGGCCGCAGCCTGGCGAATCTGCTCCATGTCGGTGTCGCGCCCCACGAAGCGGCTGAAGCCGCGGGCGCGCGCCGCCTGCAGACGCGTGCGCGCCGTGCCGGCTCCGGTCAGCTCGAACACGTCGATCGGCGCGGCGAGGCCCTTGACCGGGACCGGCCCGAGCGGCCGCACCTGCACGAACTCCTCGGCCAGGCGCAGCGTCTCGGCGGTGAGGCGTGTCGTCCCCGCGGGGGCGAGCTGTTCCATCCGCGCGGCCAGGTGCGTGGTCTGGCCGACCGCGGTGTAGTCCATGCGCAGGTCGCTGCCCACCGAGCGGACCACCACCCCGCCCGAGTTCAGACCGACCCGGATCTGCACCTCGACGCCGTGGGTGCGGCGGGCCTCCTCCGCGTACCGGCCGATGGCCGCGTGCATGCGGAGGGCCGCGTAGCAGGCGCGCACCGCGTGGTCCTCGTGAGCCAGGGGCGCGCCGAAGAGGGCCATGATGCCGTCGCCCATGACCTGGTTCACGGTGCCCTCGTAGCGATGCACCGCCTCCATCATCCGCTCGAGCACGGGATCGAGGATCCGGCGCGCCTCTTCCGGGTCGCGGTCGGCCAACAGCTCGGTCGACCCTTTCATGTCGGCGAACAGGACGGTCACCTGCTTGCGCTCGCCTTCCAGCGCGGCTTTCGAGCCGAGGATGCGCGCGGCCAGATGCCGCGGCGTGTAGGAGTCCGGAGTGGCGGGCGGTGCGCTCGACGGCGCGCGGAGCGGCGTCGCGCACTGACCGCAGAACTTGTTGCCCGGCGGGTTGGCCGCGCCGCAGGACGGGCAGGCGGCGGCAAGAGGCGCGGCGCATTCGCCGCAGAATTTCGCGCCGGGCGGATTCTCGTGCTGGCAGCGAGAGCACTGCACGTGGGCGACTCTAAACCAGGGACGTGACGGACGATTGCACAGGTGGCGAGAGCTCAGCGCCTCGGTCGAGACCGGGCCCCGTCATTCCGCGAACTGGGCCGCGCGCCACTTGAGCGCTGCCCCCAGGCCCTCCTTCTCGCGGATCTCGTCGAACTTCATCCCGATCTCGGTGCGCGCCGCGTAGAGCGGGGCGAGCACGTCGAGCCCGGCGAGGATCGCGTTGCGGAAGCCGGCCGCCTCCGCGCCCCGCCGCGTCGCCAGCTTGGTGGCCGCGAGGGCCTCCGGCGAGATCAGCGCGATCCGGCGGGCCAGCTTCATCGTCTCCTCCTGTAGCCGGGCCCGCGGGACCACGCGGTTGACCATGCCGTAGGCGAGCGCGGTCTTGGCATCGATGCTGTCGCCCAGGTAGAGGAGCTCGCGCGCCCGCCGCAGGCCGATCACGAACGGCATCACCAGGCCGGGGCCCACGTTGGAGAAGCGGATCTCGGGCTCGCCGAAGACCGCGTCGTCGGCCGCGACGGCCAGGTCGCACAGCATCATGAGCTCGCAGCCCCCGCCGAGGCAGTGGCCCTGGACCGACGCGATCACCGGCTTGGTCATGTCCCACGGGGTCATCTCGAGCCGGATGTCGTCGGTGAGCGACTCGTGCCAGGCCAGCGCGTTGCCCCGCCGGGCCGCGCGGGCGGGGTTGGGGGAGATGTCGTAGCCGGCGCTGAAGCTCCGGCCCTCGGCGCGCAGCACCACCACGCTGGCGGCCGGATCGGCGTCGGCGGCGCGGAGGCGCTCGATGAGCGCGCCCTTGAGCTCGAGGCTGATCGCGTTGAGCTTGTCGGGCCGGTTGATGGTCACGATGCCGACGCGGCCCTCGACGGTGTAGGTCACGATCTCGGCGGTCATGGGGACTCCTCGGTGAGGCGCGGGACGATGAGCGCGTCGACGACGACGCAGCCCTGGCCGTGCGGCAACACCGTGATGGGGTTCACGTCGATCTCGGCGACGGCGGCGCGGTCCGCCCACGCGTAGTCGGCGAGCGCGTCGAGGCAGCGATGAAGCGCGGCGACGTCGGCGGGCGGGCGGCCCCGAAAGCCGGCGAGCAGCCTGGCCGCGGCGGAGACCTCCGCCACCATCGCCTCGGCGTCTCCGACCCGCAGCGGAAGCGGCCGGAGGGCCACGCGGTCCAGCGCCTCCGCCGCGACGCCGCCCAGCCCGAACGCGAGGAGCGGGCCGAAGTCCCGATCGTGGGTCACTCCGGCGAGCACCTCGACGCCTCCACTCACCATCTGCTGGACCACGAAGCCGGCCACCGGGACATTCGCGAGCTTCTCCCGGCGCACGGCGGTCATGCGATCCCACGCCTCGCCGAGGTCTCGGCCGTCCCGGAGCCCGACCGCGACCAGGCCCAGATCCGACCGGTGCGGCACCTCGTCCGCGACCAGCTTGAGGACCACCGGATAGCCGAGCGCGCTCGCCGCCGCCAGCGCGTCCTCGCGTGCGGCGCAGAGGCGCTCGGGGACGACGGGAAGGCCGGCCGCCGCGAGCAGCCGCTTGGCGTCGTGCTCGTGGATCGTCCGCCGCGTCTCCCCGCCCGGCAGCGTCGCGAGCGTCGGCCGCGGGGTGGCCGGGGCGCGGAGCGGCGCGAGCGGGGTGGCCTGGCGCACGAGGCGGTCGATGGCGCGAAGCCCCTGGCGCGTGCCGCCGATGACCGCGATGCCGTGGGCACTCAGCAGCGCGTGCTGGTCGCGCCGGAAGATCCCGGGGCGGGTGCCCATCAGGTAGAACGGCTTGGTCGACCCCTTGGCGCCCTCGACCAGCATGGAGGCGTAGGTCATGAAGCGCTGGGGGGTGCCCAGCGGCGAGTCGTCGGCGCTGTCGGTGCACCACACCACCGCGTCGATGCCCGGGTCGGCTCCCAGCGTGCGGAGCGCGTGCGGGACGTTGGTCTCGAAATCGCCGTTGCCCCATGCGTCCAGCGGGTTGCCGTCGCCGCCGATGGCGCCGATGACGCGCGCGGCCTCGGCGCGGGAGGCGGCCGAGAGCGGGGGCAGCTCGAGCCCGACGCTCGCCGCGACGTCGAGGATCAGCTCGGTGTGGCCGCCCGAGTTGGTGACCACGCCGATCCGACGGCCCGCCGGGCGGCGGGCGCCGTGGCAGGCGGCCAGCGTCTCGGTCATCTCGTCCATGTCGGAGACCTCGATCGCCCGGTGCGCGCGAAGGACCGCCTCGAGCACGCGCGACTCACCGGCGAGCCCGCCGGTGTGGCTGGTGATCGCGCGGCGGGCCCGCTCGCTCCGGCCGACCTTGAGCACCACGACCGGCTTGCCGCGCTCGGCGGCGCGATCGAGCGCGGCCACGAACCGCTCCGGCTGCCGCACGCTCTCGAGGAACATCGCGATGACCCGGGTGGCGGGGTCGTCGATGAGGTACTCGAGCACGTCGGCGGCGGTGATCACCGCCTCGTTGCCGGTCGAGACCACGCGGCTCCAGCCGAAGCGCCGGCAGTCGGCCAGGAGCCCGATGACGATCGAGCCGCTCTGGGAGATCAGCCCCACGGCGCCCGCCAGCGGGGCGGGGTCGCGCAGGGCGTTCAGGTAGACCAGGCTCCGCTCGTGCGGGCTGATGACGCCCATGCAGTTCGGCCCGCAGAACGCGATGCCTGCGCCGCGGCAGATCGCGACCAGCTCCTCCTGGCGACGCCGGCCCTCGTCGTCGCTCTCCGCGAACCCCGCGTCGAACGCCACCCCGGCCCGCACGCCCTTCTTGGCCGCGGTGCGGAGGCCGTCGAGCACGCGCTCGTGGTTGACGCAGAAGGCGAGCACGTCGACGCCGTCGGGCAATTCCTCGATCGATCGATAGCAGCGGCGCCCGAGCAGGCGCTCGTAGCGCGGGTTGACCGGGTAGATCTCGCCCGGAAAGCCGATGCGGTCGAGGTTCTCGACGATGGTGCGGCCGACCGAGGGCCGCTCGGAGGCGCCGAGCACGGCGACCGAGCGGGGCTTCAGGAGCGCGTCGAGGTCGATGATCGATCCTCCTCACCGGCGAGCCTCGCGGGCGCTCGCCGATCAGGAGACTCGCCCAGGGCCGAGCGGCGGTCAAGCGGGATCTGGTCGGCGATCGGCTGGCCGCACGGCGTCTTGACAGCGCCGGGTGGCGGGACTCTACTGAGGTCGCGACGAGGCCGCACGGCTCGCCGCGCAGGCAGATCAGGAGGCAGGGATGGACACTCCACCGGGCCACTCACGCGCGTCATCGATGAGGTGACAGGCGACCGATGACGCCTCGGCAGCACCATCGCCTGGACTGAAACCCGACTCCTGCCGGGCCGCGCAGCGGACGCTGCGCATTGACAGAGGGACCCGCGGGCGGGGCCGAGTCCCCGCCCGCCCCCTCGAGTATCCCCCTCGCGCCACGGCAGGCGCTCCCGTTTGACCTCCCGGCCGCCCTCTGGCACGATCGCCCCCGTACCGCCTGCCGCGAACCCGTGACGAGGAAAGGGGAGCGCTCATGCTGGACCTCGTGATCAAGAACGCGCGCATCTGCGACGGAACGGGGGCTCCGAGCTTCACGGGCACGCTCGGCGTGAAGGACGGCGTGATCCGGCACGTCGGCCCGGGCAACGGCCAGGTAGCGGAGCGCGTGGTCGACGCCGACGGCCTGGTGCTGGCGCCGGGCTTCGTGGATCCCCACACCCACTACGACGCGCAGATCTCCTGGGATCCGCTGGTCACCTGCTCGCCGTGGCACGGCGTGACCACCGTCGTCATGGGCAACTGCGGGGTAGGGGTGGCGCCGGTCAAGCCCGAGACGCGCGAGATCCTCATGCAGGACCTGGTGAACGTCGAGGCCATCCCCTACGACGTCATGAAGGCCGGCATCGAGTGGCAGTGGGAGAGCTACGGGCAATATCTCGACGCGATCGACCGCCGCGGGCTCGGCATCAACGTGGCCGGCCTGGTGGCCTTCACCCCGCTGCGTCACTACGTCATGGGCGAGGCCTCGTTCGAGCGATCCGCGACCGCCGACGAGATCGCGACCATGCGCCGCCTGCTGCGCGAGGCGATGGAGGCGGGCGCCTTCGGGCTCAGCACCACGACCTCACGCAACCACGTGGGCTATCAGGGCCGGCCGCTGGCCTGCCGCAACGCCAGCCGCGACGAGCTGATCGGAGTGGCGCGCGGCCTGGCCGACGTCTCACGCGGCGCGATCGAGATCATCCTGAACTCGGGCGGCATGTACGCGGTCAGCGACGAGGACGTCGAGTTGCTGCGCGGGCTCACCGGGGCGAGCGGCCGGCCGGTGACCTGGCTCGCGCTCTTCGCGCATCCCGGCCAGCCCGATTTCCACGACCAGACCTTCGCCAAGCTGGGCGACCTGGTGAAGCAGGCCATCCCGCAGGTGACGCCGCGGCCGATCATGAGCCAGGGCGATCTCCGCAACCCGACCATGTTCGGCTCGTTCGTCTCCTGGCAGAAGGTGTTCAACCGGCCGGAGGCCGAGAAGATCGCCATCTACCACGATCCCGCGTTCCGCGACGCGTTCCAGCAGGAGCTGGAGAGCCGCAAGCGCAGCCACATGTGGGGCCAGATGCGGGTGCTCGAAGTGGGCCGATCGGAGCTCCGGCCGCACGTCGGTCGCACGCTCGAGGAGATCGCGTCCGCCGAGGGCAAGCGCCCGGTCGACGTCTACTTCGACCTCGGCATCGCCGACGACCTCGCCACGCGCTTTCAGTCCTCCACCTTCAACTTCGACCCCGCGGGCGTGGAGCGCCTGATCGCGGACGACCGCTGCCTGGTGGGCCTCTCCGATGGCGGCGCGCACGTCGACGTCATCTGCGACGTGGGCTACGCCACCGCGCTGCTCGACCTGTGGGTGCGCAAGTGCTCCGTGCTGAGCCTGGAGAAGGCGGTGCACAAGCTGACCCAGGTGCCCGCCACCGTGTTCGGCATCCCGGACCGCGGCGTGCTCGCCGAGGGCAAGGTGGCCGATCTGGTGCTGTTCGATGAGGCGACGGTCACCGCGCGGCCGCCCCGCTACGTCCACGACCTGCCGTGCAACGGCCGGCGGCTGATCTGCGAGTCCGACGGCATCAAGGCCACCTTCGTGGCGGGCACGCAGCTCTACGACGACGGCCGCCACACCGGCGCGATGCCCGGGCGGATCCTGCGCAGCGGCCAGTAGCGTCTGCTCGCGGAGGCGTGAGCCGGGTGATGCGCGGTCGACAGGTGCTGATGGAGAGTCTGGTGGCCCACGGGGTGGGCTACGTCTTCGGCAACCCCGGCACCACCGAGAGCCCGATCCTGGACGCGCTGCTCGATTACCCGCAGCTCCGCTACATCGTGGCGCTGCACGAGGGCGTGGCGCTCGGCGCGGCCAGCTACTACGCGCAGGCCAGCGGGCAGCCGGCGCTGGTCAACCTGCACGTGGCGCCGGGGCTCGGCAACGCGCTCGGCATGCTCTACAACGCGTTCAAGGCCCGCGCGCCGCTTCTGGTCACCGCCGGCCAGCAGGACACGCGACTGCGGCTGCGGGGCCCGGTGCTGGGCCACGATCTGGTGGCGATGGCGGCGCCGCTCACCAAGTGGGCCGTGCAGGTCGAGCGCGCCGACGAGTTCGCGCTGATCGTGCACCGGGCGCTCAAGATCGCCACGGACCCGCCCGCCGGTCCCGTGTTCGTGGCGCTGCCCATCGACGTGCTGGAGCAGGAGACGGACGTGGCGCCGCTTCCGCCCGGCCGCCTGTACCGGGCCCCCGCGCCCGATCCCGCCGGCGTCGAGGCCGCCGCGGCGCTGCTGGCCGGCAGCCGGCGGCCCGTGATCGTCATCGGCGACGAGGCGACGAGCGCGGCGGCCGAGGTGGCCGCGCTCGCCGAGGGCCTCGGCGCCGCGGTGTGGTGCGAGGGCCTCCGCGCGCAGCAGGCGCTGCCGACCGCCCACCCGAACTTCCGGCTCGGCCTGCCCTTCGACGCCCTCGCGATTCGCAAGGCCCTCGACGGCGCCGACTGCGTGCTGCTGGTCGGCGGGCCGTTCTTCGAGGAGGTGTGGTACGCCCCCGGCTCGCCGATCCCGCCGGAGGCCGCCGTCGTGCATGTCGAGACGTCACCCGAGCGGCTGGCGCAGAACCTCCCGGTCACGGTGGGGCTGGTGGGCCACCCGCGGGCGGCGCTCTCGGCGCTGCGCGACGCGGTGGAGCGCTCCGCTCGGGCCGGGCTGCGCGACGCGGCGGCCCGGCGCAACCAGGCGCTGCGCGCGCTGAAGGCGCAGGATACCGAGGCACAGCGCGCGCGGGCCGCGAAGCGCTGGGCCGGAGCGCCCATCTCGGTGCCACGCTTCGTGGCCGAGATCGAGGCGGCGCTGCCCGCGGACGCCATCGTCGTCGACGAGTCCATCACCGCGAGCCTCGATCTCACCCGAACCGTGCAGTTCGAGCGGCCGGGCGACTACGTCGGCGCGCGCGGCGGCGGCATCGGCCAGGCGCTGCCGGGCGCGCTCGGCGTGAAGCTGGCGCATCCCGATCGCCCGGTGGTGGCGCTGTCGGGCGACGGCTCGGCGATGTACAGCATCCAGGCCCTGTGGACCGCGGCGCACCACGACCTGGCGGTGGTGTTCGTCATCCTGAACAACCGCGAGTACCGCATCCTGAAGCACAACATGGACACCTATCGCCAGCGCTTCGGGGCCAAGCCCGACCGGGGCTACCCGAACATGGATCTGGCGGGGCCCGACCTGGGCTTCGTCGATCTGGCGCGCGGCCTGGGCGTGGACGGCGAGCGGATCACCGAGCCGGACGCCCTGGGCCCTGCGCTTGCGCACGCGATCGGAGCCAAGCGCCCGTTCCTCCTGGACGTCGCGATCGAAGGTCGCGCCTGAGGCACGGGGGTACGCTCAGACCGGCACGCCGCGGCCGAGCGCCTCGAGGAATCCCAGCACCACCAGATCGTAGAGGTAGTCGGAGGACTGCAGCTCCGGCCCGGGCGCCTCGCCGTCGCGCGCGGGCGGGCCGTCGCCGTCCATCGAATCGGGCCCGAAGCGCAGGCGCGGCAGCAGATCGGTGGGAGCCGGCGCGTCGCTCCGGGCCGATCGGAACTCCCCGTGGCCGGCGCTCGGGACGCCGTCGCCGTCTCGTCCGTTCGATCCGAGTCGCCGGAACACTTCGGCCAGATCGTAGCCGCGCCCGGCCGCCGCGCTCAGCATCCGGGTCAGCTCCGAATCGGTGAGGGGATCCACCGCGAGCCCGTCCAGCATCAGGTCCTCGATCTCGAGCATGTCGAAGGCGAGCCGGCCGCCCTTGTACAGGGGATGCGGCCGCAGCGCGGTGAGCAGCAGCGCGGCACGCTCGGGCTGATCGCGCTCCAGCGCCTTGCCGCGCCGGGCGAGGGTGCAGAGCAGGACGCGGGCACCGCGGGTCGCCTGCTGGATGCGCTCGATGAGCCGGACGTCTTCCGGGTTCAGAGGGGGCATGGGAGTGGCTCACAAGAGCCGCGTGTTCACGTAGTGGATGACCTGGCCGAGGATCGCCTTGCCCTCGCTCGGCGGGATGAAGCCGAGGGTCTCCTCGAAGAGCCGGGCCCCCAGGGCGGCGTGCCGGGCCGCCACCCGGCGCGCGTACTCGATCGAGTCCGCCTCCTTCATCCTCCGCAGCACGTGGCGCGACTCGGCGACGGTGCGCTCGCTCCGCGGGCGACCCAGCCACTCGTGCAGCTCGCGGCGCTCGCGAGCGGACACGCTGCGCATCAGGTGGATCAGCATGAGCGTGCGCTTGCCCTCGAGCAGGTCGCCCAGCGTCTCCTTGCCGTAGAGATCCTCCTCGCCGATGAGATTCAGCACGTCGTCCTGGATCTGGAAGGCGATGCCCACCTGCTTGAAGACCTCGCCGAGCAGATGAAGCTCGCGCGGCCGCGTGTGGCCGGCCGCGATCGCCCCCAGCCGGCAGGGGGACCGGCACGTGTACCAGCCGGTCTTCTGGCTGACCATGTGGACGTAGTCGGCGTCGCGCGTGGGCACGTGGCGCCGCCTGATCCAGCCCAGCTCGATCGCCTGCCCTTCGATGGACTCTCGGCACATGTGGATGATCTCGTGGATCATGGTCAAGGTGCGGGCCAACCCCAGCCGCTCGATGTTGGTGAGCACCGTCTCCACCGCGAGCAGGTTCAGCCCGTCGCCCGCGTTGACCGCGAGCGGGATGCCGTGCTCGATGTGCAGACACCGCTGCCCGCGTCGCCGCAGCGACTCGTCCTCGATGTCGTCGTGGATCAAGAAGGCGTTGTGAAACATCTCCACCGCGGCCGCGATGCGGACCGCGTCTTCGCTGTGGCCGCCGAAGGCGCCGCAGGTCGCGATGCAGAGGGTGGGGCGCAGGCCCTTGCCGCCCCGCGACGGATACTCGCGCATGAGCCGGTAGAGCCCGTCGACGGGGTGCCGCGCCGGGATGAGGGTCAGGATCTCGTCGGCCACGCGCCGCCGGCACCGCTCCATGACGTCGAAGAGATCGGCGTCGCGCGGCCCCTCGAGCGCCCACCAGCCCTCGCCGGCGCGCCGGTTCCAGAGCACGCGCGTCGTCGCCACCGACGCGGACTCGGCGGCCGCCTCGCTGCCGCGGAGCAGGGCGGCCGCGTCCGGCACATCGCTGGCCGGGCCCGGCTCGGGCCCGTTGCCGGCCACCGAGAGGGCCAGGCCGCGCCCCTGGCGGTAGGCCGTCCACAGCGACTGCACCGAGCGCAGGCCGGCCGCGCGCTGGGCCAGTAGCTGGAAGGTGCGCCAGACCGCGAGGATCTCCTCGGTGGTGCCGCGCACGTCGAACGCGCCCTGCTTTAGGATCTGGCCGGGGCGGGCCTCCAGGTCGTAGAGGGCGAGCAGGCTCCGGTCGTCGAAGAAGCACTCGACCGTGCCGGCGCCGAGCCCGCGCGTGACCGCCACCGAGTTGTGGTGGGCCTGCAAGGTCGCGTGGCTGCCGTCGCCGAAGTGCAGGGCGAGCACGATGGCGTGAAGCTCGCGCGCGGCGTCCGCGGTGATCGACGGGGTGCGCCTGGCCAGCGTCTCGACGGTGCGCGCGAAGAGGTCGGCCGCGCTGTCGACGCCGCGCGCGGGAGCCGCGGGACCGGCCGGCCCCAGCGCCGCGCCGTAGCCGCCCCTAGCGGAGGGCACTCCATCTCCTCTCGGCGGCGCCGCCCGCGAACTCCACGATGCCCGGGCTCGCGAACGATTCGACCGTCCCGCTCATCTTGATGCGCACGTCCATGTCGCCGATCACCTCGTGCACCGAGAACGGCGGCAGGCTCGTCTCCGAGGGCACCACCAGCCGGGCCGCGTCCCGACCGCAGAAGCGGAGCTGGATCCAGTCGGCGCCCTGGTAGCCGTCGATGCACAGCACCGCCGGGATCGGCGCGGTCGCGAAGGTGCCGAGCAGCGGGGCGAGCCGCGGCGTGGTCAGCACCCGGTCGCGCGCGAGCTGGCCGGCCACCGTGACCCGCAGGGCGCGGCGGGGAACGAACAGCACCATGCGCCCGCGTCGCCACACCATGACCATCGCGGTGTGATCGTGCGCCTCGTCCATGGGCTGGAGCAGGGCGAACACCACCGCCCACCGCGGCGGCCCCTCGGGGTCCTCCGCGAGCTGGTTGCAGAAGCCGAACACCCAGCCACCCATCTCGGGCCACGCCCAGCGGCCCAGCACGCGCTCGTGGTAGCCGACCGCGACGGCCTCCCGCGGCGCCGTCATGCCGTCGTCCCAGCGGCCGGTCGCGAGCACGCCCGGCTGCGCCTGCCAGCGCTTCCAGTTGGTGCGGTGGAAGTGCGAGACGCCGGCGGGGGCCGGCGTGGTGGTGCTGGTGAGGCGCAGCGCCACCGCGGGCCGGCCCGCGAGCGCCTGCATCTCGAAATCGGGCGGGCGCGGCAGCGCGGTCGACGGCGCGGGGCTGCGATACGAGGTCCACGGCTCGATCGGCAGGCGGGCGTGCCACTGGCTGCACGTCCATCCGTGGCGGCGGTGGTACATGAGCAGCACCGAGGTGCGGATCGGATCGCCGCCGTCCTCCGCGCCCAGGGTGGCCAGGTTGGCGATCAGCGCCTGCTGCTCGTCGGTGGTGACGAACGCGTAGTGCAGCCAGCGCCGCTCCAGCACGTCGGACAGCGGCACGCGCGGGAACGGCCCCGGCGGTCCGGTGAGCAGGCGCGCCACGTCGAGCCCGGCCGCGCCGGGCTCGACCCCGGCATGGCCGGCGATCACCGCGCCGCCTCTCCCGACGCGGAGCCGGCCGATTCCGCGGACGCCGGCGGGCGGACCGTGATCGAGAGGCCGACCTCCTTGGCGGTGAGCCCGCCGAGACGAACGACGGTCACGTAGGTCTGGCCCACCACGAACTCCGAGGTGAGCGTCGCCGCGATCTGCACCACGGCCTGCGCCCGCGGCCCGATCGACAGGGTGGCGGGCTCGACGTGGAGGCGCGAGGCGGGCAGGGCGGCCCCGACGGCGGGGACGAGATCGCCGCACTCCAGGCGCACCTCGAGAGAGTGGTCGAAGTGGTTCTCGACCATGAACGCGGAGGTGACCCGCTCGCCCGGCCGGCCCTCCAGCCGCAGCTCGATGCGCGGCGCCGCCCCCGGGCGCGGCGACGGCTTCGGCAGCAGCGCGGCCTCGGCCGCGCTCAGCAGGCCGGACATGACGGCCAGGCCGTGCGAGCTCACCACCGAGTAGGACGCGAGATTGAAGTCGAGCCACCGCGACAGGAGCGCGGCACCGCTCAGCGGCTCCCGCGACGGCGCCCTCGCCGACTTCGCCGCGTCCTGGATCAGCGAGGTGAGGCGGGTGAGCAGCTCCGCGTTGCCCGCGATATTGTCGGCCACCAGCACGCGTAGCTGCTCGACGAACTCCTCGGGAGACCGGCGTCCGGACGACTCGGGGGCGACCATGGACTGCTCCTCGCTTGTCTAAGGTGGCGACACGCTACCGGTGATCCTGGTCGGGCGTGCGGGGCAAGAGCTCGGTGCACGGCTCGGTGCACTGGAAGTGATCGTACCAGCGGTGGGCGCGCACCCGGACCGGCAGGTCGCCGGCGGCGACCTCGCAGCGCCGGGCGCCGCAATCCACCATCGCGCCGGCGGAGGCCACGTCGAGCACCAGGCGCACGCACTGCTCGTAGGCCCCCACGACACGGATCTCCGCGACGTACTGCGCGCCGGCCTGGAAGTCGGCGCCGACCGTCACGTCGACCGAGAGCGTGACCGAGCCGTGACGGGGCAGGTGCGCGCTCGCGGTCGACAGCTGGATCTTCGTCTGCGGGTGGCCGGGGCCGGAGAAGGCTCCGGCGCCGAACGTGAAGGACCGGGCCTGCGAGCCGGTGTTGGTGACCTGGATGTCGGCGTGCACCGCGGTGCCCGGGCACACCGTCCAGTGGATGTCGCACACGCAGCGCGGCGGGCACGGCGTTTCCGGGATCTCGCAGCAGGGCTGCGGGAAGCCGGAGATCTCGACCTTCGGCAGCGTGGCGGTGGCGAGGCCGGTGGCCGCCTGCAGGAAGCCGCGGGCGCTGTCCGCGGAGAGGGTCAGGAGCTTCGGCGCCAGGTCCAGCATCAGCCTCGGCCCGAGCAGGGCCAGCTCCTGGGCCAGGGCCAGGACGTCTTCGCCGGGGGCGATCTTCAACGATGGGCGGCTCATGGCTCTCTCCTCGGGAGAGGCCCCTCACCCTGAGGGGCCGTTACAGGCGCAGGATCTCGTGGCAGCGCGGGGTGCCGGCCAGGATGCGCGCCTCCTCGATGCACCACTCCGAGTACTGCTCGGGATTGCGCTCGATCGCCCGGAGGAAGTCGGGCCATTCCGACCACCGGATCGCCTCCACCTCGTCCGGATTGATGCGGGGCTCGCGCTCGACCAGGCCGACCAGGATCGGGCAGATCTCGTTCTCCATCGTGCCGTCGCGGGTGAAGCAGTAGCGATACGGCGCGACCTCCTCGAGCAGGATCGGCTCGAGCGCCAGCTCGTCGCGCAGCCGGCGTCGCGCCGCGTCGAGATTGGACTCGCCGGGGCCAGGGTGGCCGCAGCAGCTGTTCGACCACATGAGCGGCCACGTGCGCTTCTTGCGGCTGCGCTGCTGGAGCAGGAGGTGGCGGTCGCGCGCGCGGAAGATGAACGAGGAGAACGCCCGGTGCAGCGGCGTTCGGGCCTGGTGCACCTCGCCCTTCGGCATGGTGCCGACGACGTTGTTTCTCTCGTCGACCAGGACGACCAGTTCCATAGCGGGCTGCGGATGCTCGGACAACTGAGCGGTCGGATTATAGCCCAGGTCCGCGGCGGCGGTCCAACGCGTCGCCGCGAGCCGCGTCACCAGTCGCGATCGACGACGAAATCGGCGATGAGGGTGAGCGTCTCGCGGTCCTCGGACTCGGGGAATGCGTGGAGCGCGCTCTTCGCGGTCTGGGCGTAGACGTGGGCGCGGTCGAGCGCGTACTCGACGCCCTTGTACTTCATCACCAGCAGCCGGATCTCCTCGATCTGCTCGGCGTCGAGCACGCGCAGGGCGAGCAGGTGCTGGATGCGCTCGCGCTCGGGCCCGGACGCGCGGTCCAGCGCCGCGATCAGCGGCAGCGTGATCTTGCCCTCGCGCAGGTCCGCCCCCACCGCCTTGCCCAGGCGCGCCTGGTCGGCCACGAAGTCGAGCGAGTCGTCGCTGATCTGGAACGCGATGCCGATGTCCAGGCCGTAGCGGGTGAGCCCGTCGAGCCGCTCGGGCGGGCTCTCCCCCAGCAGCGCGCCGATCCGGCAGCACGCCGAGATGAACGACGCGGTCTTCTGGGTGACGATCTGCAGGTAGTCCGTCTCGGTGGTGATGCCCGCCCGCTTGCGCTCGAGCTGGAAGACCTCCGCCTCGGTCATGGAGACGGTGGCCTGCGCGAGGGTCTCCAGCACGCGCAGGTCGCGGTCCTGCACCATGAGCGCGAACGACTTGGCGTACAGGTAGTCCCCCACCAGGACGGAGGCGTCGTCGCCCCAGCGGGCGTTGACCGAGGGCCGGCCGCGGCGCAGCGGCGCATGGTCGACCACGTCGTCGTGCACCAGCGTCGCGGTGTGGAGCAATTCCAGCACGCAGCCCATGTGCACCGCGCGCGGGCCCCGGTAGCCCGCGAGCCGCGCGGCCATCAGGAGCAGGATCGGGCGCAGGCGCTTGCCGCCCGCCCCCGCGATGAAGCCGCCGATCTCGCGCACCAGCCCGACCGGCGAGGCGATCTGCGCCGCGATCATGTCGTCGATCGCGCGAAGCTCGCCGCCGACCGCGGCGGCGACGCGCTTCTTCAGGACGGCCTCGCGCGGGCTGGACGCGTTCATGGCGGGGAGCAGGATAGCAGATCCGTCGAGCCGGGCAAGGGCGGGCCACCGGATCGCGCCGGGAGCGTCGGGACTTGACCCGTCGCCTCCGCGGGGCGCAAGATGACCCGAGATCGCCGCCGGGTTGGGCCCCTCGCTCGAGGAAGGAGAGTCCATGAGCGCACCCGACATCCCGAAAGAGTACACGATCCACATCGAGAACGTCGATAACGACCTGCTGAGCAACATCCACATCAAGGAGGTCCAGCCGATCACCCTGCAGGGCGGCGACACCGCCATCAAGACCGAGAGCAAGATGGAGGGCGGCGCCAATCCGATCAAGACCGAGAGCAAGGTCGAGGGCGGGGCCAACCCGATCAAGACCGACAGCAGCATCTCGGTGATGAAGCTGCCCCAGATCGATCTGCAATTCGGGATGCGCCCCACCCGCGTGCACATGCCGGTCGGCCTCAAGTTCTGTGTCTCGCTCCTGGGCCTGCCGCTGCTGAGCTTCGACGTCTGCGGCGAGAGCATGGTGATCGTGGAGGACTACAAGCCGCACCGGACCGAGCTGTGCGCGTGAGCTAGCGACGAGGGAGGGAGGTCGCCATGGACCGCGCCGTGGAGCCGGGACGAGAGCACTGCAGCCTGGGGCCGGGCCCCTTCTTCTTCAGCGGCGCCCCGCCCTTCATCCGCGGGACGGTGAGCCTGGTCAATCACTCCGAGGAGCTGGTGCGCGTCCGCTCGCTCGTGCTGGGTGCGGCGGGGCTCGCGCCGTACCGGGGGCGGGGCGCGGCGTCGCATCGCGCGGCCGCGGCGCCGGCGCTCGAAGTGAGACCGTCGCGGCAGATCCGCCCGCTCGAGGAGGCCCGCGTGGCCGCCTACGTGCGGATCGACCGCTTCACCCCGCCCGGAGAGTACGAGGCGCGGCTGCGCGTCGGAGACCAGGAGGCGCCCGCGGTGGTCTTCGTGCAGGAGAGCCATCGCGTCGACGTGGTTCCGGATCGCATCACGCTGTCGGCGTCGGCCGGGCAGACCATCGTGCGGCGCGTCGCGGTCACCAACGACGGCAACGTGCCGTTCAGCACCCGCCGGGCCGCTCTGGCGCCGCTCGAGGCGTTCGGCGCGCTGCACCGATCGCTCGCGCTCGCGCTCACCGAGGCCGGCCACGAGGGGCACGGCAAGTTCCTGGACCGGTTCGTCCGCGAGCTGGCCGATCACGAAGTCGCGCCCGCGAAGGTGAAGCTGGACGTCTCGGATCAGGAGATCGCTCCCGGGGAGACGAAGGTGGTGGAGGTGAGCATCCGGCTGCCCGCCGAGCTCAAGCGGAGGCGCAGCTACACGAGCCGCATCCGGTTCGCGGACACGACCCTCGCGGTGGAGGTCAACGTCGAGGGCAGCGGCGAGCCGACCCAAGCCCGGACGCGGAGGGGCGCTTCCTAGCCGAGCCACTGCTCGGTATTCCCGTCGGCCTGGCGCTGAGCACCGCGGCCGGGCTGCGGGTGTTCGTCCCGCTGCTCCTCACCGGCCTCGCGGCGCGGCTGGGTTATCTCCGCCTCACCCCGAGCATGGACTGGGTCGGGTCGGACGCGGCCCTCGTGGCCTTCGCCACCGCCACCGTGCTCGAGATCGGCGCCTACTACGTGCCGTGGCTCGACAACGCGCTCGATGCGGTCGCGACCCCCGCCGCCGTCACCGCCGGGGTCGTCGCCACCGCGGCGGTGACCCCCGAGCTGCCGCCGCTCGTCCGCTGGACCCTGGCGCTCCTCGCCGGTGGCGGCGCGGCCGGGCTGGTGCACGCGGGCACCGCGCTGGTGCGCCTCAAATCATCGGCCCTCACCGTCGGCGCGGGTAACCCCGCGGTGGCCACCGCCGAGCTGGTCGGCGCCCTCGCGCTGAGCGGGTTGGCCCTGCTCGCCCCCCTGCTGGCCGGCGCGGTGGTCCTGGTGGTCCTGGCGATGGCGGCCCGCCGGCTCCTCCGGCTCGCGGGACGGACCCGCTCCACCCGGGAATAATTTCCCCTCGCTTCCGACCCGCTCAAGGAAAGGCTTACCGGTCCTACACGACTAGGACCAAGGTCCTATGGCGGACGGGTTCGGGTTGATCCATAAGGATTCCGATCATCTCCGTCGCCTCGCGAGCGCGGGGAGCGATCGGGCATCGTTCGTGCTGGACCAGCGGGCCCTGCGGGCGGTCGCGCCAGCGACCCCGTGGGGGGAGCGCAACTCACTTCTTCACCGGGAGACAACGACGATGAGACGGGAAGGCGCAAGGGTAGGACTCACGTTGTTCGGAATGCTCGCGCTGACCGTGCTGCTTGCAGCCGGCTGCGCGGGCCCGCTGCAGGATCCACATGTCGTCGGACCGGCCGGGCCGGCCGGTCCTGCGGGTCCCGCCGGCCCTCCAGGCCCTCCAGGCCCCGCCGGCACTGCCGGCCCCGCGGGACCCAGCGGACCGGCCGGCGTTGCCGGAGCGCCCGGCCCGGCCGGCGCGCCCCAGGCGTGGACCTCGTTCAACGACATCCTGTTCGATTTCGACAAGAGCGACGTGCGGTCGACGGAGACACCCAAGGTCGACAAGCTGGTGCAGTACATGAAGGACAACCCGAACCTCGAGATCGGTCTCGACGGCTACGCGGACCCGCGTGGCACGCCGCCGTACAACCTGAAGCTCAGCGAGCGGCGCGTGGAGGCAGTGAAGGCGGCACTGGTGGGCGCCGGCGTGCCGGCGCAGCGCATCCGGACGGGCGCGTTCGGTGAGAAGCGGCCCAAGTGCACCCAGGCCACCGAGGCGTGCTGGCAAGAGGACCGCCGGGTCGAGGTGCTGGTCCGGCCCAACCAGTGAGGGACACGGCCATGAGGCTCCTGACATCTCTTGTGATCGCGGCCGCCCTGGCGGGATGCACGTATCAGAGCGGCTACATCGATAACGATGGCGCATGGGTCGCCCGGGGCACGCCGTACGCGATGCGGACCTGCCATTCGGCGGCGGCCCTCGTGCCTGGTCCGGCGGGGCCCGTAGGGCCTGCCGGCCCGGCTGGCGCTCCCGGGCCGGCCGGTCTGCCCGGGCCGGCGGGCCCTCCGGGTCCGGCGGGCGCCCCGGGTCCGAGCGGCCCTCCGGGCCCGACTCCCGGCACCCGGAGCGACCTCGGCGGATCGCCCAGCTGGTCGTTCCTGGAGAACGTGAACTTCGAGTATCGGAGTGCTGCGCTGCAGGAGCGCTGCGCGAAGAAGATCGCGGCGCTGGTGGCGTGGATGATGAGCCACGTCCCCGACGCGAAGGTCGCTCTCGACGCGCATCAGGACGCGGCGGATGACGGCACCAAGGCGCTGGCCGCGGCGCGGGTCAAGGCGGTGCGGGACGCGCTGGTCGCCGGCGGGGTGAAGCCGGATCACATCTGGGTCGGGTCCTACGGGGCGCGGTCCGAGGTGTGCCAGCAGGAGACCGAGATGTGCCGCGACCTGAACCGTCGCGTGGAGATTCTCGCCCGGCAGTAGCGGTCGCATCCGAACGCGGTCGGGGCATCCGCGCCGTGCCCGGTGGGGCGGAGCGGGTGCCCCGTTCGCGTCAGCGGGTCAGCGCCGCCGGGTGAGCAGCGGCACGATCGCGCTCACCGCCTGCTCGGCCTTCGCGCGCAGCTCGGCGTCGGAGTTGCCGGCCACCGGGTGCGCGATGATCGCGAAGGGATAGTCGGCCAGGCCGTTGGCCTGGGCCATCGCCCGCGCGCTCGCCTCGAAGCGGTCGGTGATGATCGCCGCGGCCGGGATGCCCAGCCGCTCGGCCGACATGGCGTCGTGCAGACTGCACGACGAGCAGCTGCCTCAGTCGCCGATCGCCGAGACCACCGCGTCGGCCGCGCTCAGCTCGCCGAGCATCTCGGGCGGCGCCGGGCGGCTCGAGTCGGGCTTGCGGCGGCGGATGAACTCGCGCACCCCGAACCGCGACGCGAGGATGTCCTGCACGTGGTCGTAGAGGACCGCCGTCCCGATCTTGGCGTTGTCCAGCAGCCCGATGGTGGCGCCCTCCAGGCTCGAAAGCGGCGCGGCCAGCGTCATCGCCTCGCCCTCGGCGTCGAGTCTCGGATCCAGCACTCTCAGGCCCATCGCGTCCTCCTCGTCAGATGACCTCGGTGACCGCGAGCGACTTCACGCCGTACCACGGCGGCACCACCACCCCGAAGCCGCCCGCCGGACCGCCCGCGGCCACCACCAGCAGATCGTCCGGCGACCGGAGCGCGGGATAGACCTGGGTCTCGTCCTTGCGCCCGGCCACCGCGCTCTTGCCCACGGTCCGCCAGTCGCCCCGTCGGACCCGCGCGGCTTCGAAGACGTAGGCGCGGATGTCGGCCTTGCTCCACCCCGCGGCCACGATGGTGTCGCGCTGCTGCTTGGCGATCACCAGCGCGTAGTTGCCGGCCCAGATCGAGTAGGTCAGCATGTTGGCGCGGATGGCGGCCGCGTAGGTGTCGAGGATCTCGCGCGGATCGGCGGTCCACTCGTTCATGATCTGGTGCGGCGACTCCGCGGCCAGCACCGTCACCGCGGAGGCGCCCGCCGGCACGCCGCGCTCGGCCGCCAGCGGCGGCCACGGGCTGTCCTCCTCGTCCTCGGCCACGCAGAAGGTGAACTTGCCCGGATGGCCCAGGGTGGACCGGTCGAGCTGGCCCGGCACGCCGCCCAGCACGTTGATGATGAGCAGCCGCAGCGCGCGGCCGATGGTCGCGTTGGCCCGGCTGCCATTGGCGAGCGCGTTGTGGGTGGCATTCATGCCGAGCCCCCCGCGGATCGGGCCGTTCACCACCACGAACGGCGCGCTGCCGCCGGTGCTGGCGGTGCAGCCGTGCAGGCCGTAGGCGGGCTGGCACACCGCGCGCACCAGCGCGGTCACCACCGGCACGTACTCGGGCCGGCACCCGGCCATCACCGCCGCGATCGCCACTTTCTCTGCGATGATGCGCCGGCGCCGCACCGGCTCGATGCCGACGACGTCGGTCGGGCCGAGGGCGGCCGCGTCGAGGAAGCGGCGCACCAGGCCCTCGGTGGGAGGCACGATCGGCAGCCCGTCGGTCCAGCCGTTGTCCTGGAACAGCTCGTTCGCCTCGTAGGCGTCGGCCACGTCGTGCACGGTCGACCGCAGCGGCGGATCGCTCACGCGGGACAGGGTACTACGGCCGCCGCGCATCGACGCGGGCGAGTTGACAGCGCGCCGCTCGCCGTTCACCGTAGCGTCCATGACGATGACAAGGAGAGACACGTGATGCCGACGCTGCACACGCCGTTCTGCGACCTCGCGGGGATCGAGTACCCGATCATCCAGGCCCCGATGGCGGGCGGGCCCACCACGCCGGACCTGGTGGCCGCGGTGAGCGCGGCGGGCGCGCTCGGCTCCTTCGGTCACGCCTACACCGGCGCCGACGCCATGCGCGCCGACGCGGGCGCGGTGCGCGCGCGGACCCCGCGGCCGTTCAACCTGAACCTGTTCACCGCGCCTACGCCGGCCGAGCCGCCGGTCGAGGCGCAGCGGCCGGCGATCGCCGCGCTCCGGCCGCTGCTCGAGGAGCACGGGCTCCCGGTGCCGGAGCGCGTGCCGCCCCCGTACGCCCCCGACCTGGCCGCGCAGGTCGAGGCCATCTGCGATCTGCGGCCCGCGGTGTGCACGATCCACCTGGGCGAGCTGCCCGCCGGTGTGCTCGCGCGGATCCGCGGCCTCGGCATCAGGCTCGGCAGCGCGGCCACGTCGGTGCGGGAGGCGCGCCACCTGGAAGGCCTGGGTGCGGACTTCATCATCGCGCAGGGCGGCGAGGCCGGCGGTCACCGCGGCACCTTCCTGGGCTCGTGGGAGCACGCGATGACCGGCACGCTCGCCCTCGTGCGTCAGATCGTCCGGGCGGTGCGGGTGCCGGTGGTCGCCGCGGGCGGCATCATGGACGGCGCCGGCATCGCGGCGGTGCTGGCCCTGGGGGCTCAGGCCGCGCAGCTCGGCACCGCATTCGTGGTCTGCGCGGAGAGCGGCGCGCCCGCCGCGCACAAGAAGGCCATCCTCGAGATGGACGGCGACGAGACGGTGATGACCCGCGCCTTCTCCGGCAAGCCGGCGCGCGGCGTGCGCAACCGCTTCACCGAGGCGGCCGAGCGTGAAGCCTGGCCGCTGCTGCCGTTTCCCGCCCACGGCAAGCTCACCGCGCCGCTGCGCCAGGCCAGCGCGCGGGCCGGGTCGACGGCCTGCTTCTCGGCGTGGTCGGGGCAGGCCGGCTCGCTCGCGCGGGCGCTGCCCGCCGCCGAGCTGGTGCGCGTGCTCGTCGAGGAGACGCGCGACGCGATCGACCGGCTCCGCTCCGCGACGAGCTAGAGCGCGATGTCGCCCAAGAAGATGCGCTTCACCTCGGCGGAGCGGAGCAGCTCCTCGGAGGTGCCGGTCAGGATCGTGCGGCCGGACTCCAGGATGTAGCCGCGGTCGGCCAGCCGCAGGGCCAGCTCCACGTTCTGCTCGATGAAGACGATGCCGATGCCCTGCTCGTCGCGGATGCGTTGCATGAGCGCGCCGGTCTGCTGGACGATCAGCGGGGAGAGGCCCAGGAACGGCTCGTCGATCATGAGCAGGCGCGGGCGCGCCATGAGCCCGCGCGCGATCGCCACCATCTGTTGCTCGCCGCCGGAGAGCGTGTTCGCGAGCTGCGCGCCCCGCGCCGCGATGATGGGGAAGAGCTGCTCCAGCGCGGCCAGCGTCTCGGCGCGATGCGGCCGCGCGGTGGGGTTGTGGGCGCCCAGCAGGAGGTTGTCGCGCACCGTCAAGAAGGGGAAGAGGCGCCGCCGCTCCAGCACGTGGGCCAGGCCCTCGGCGGCGGTGCGGTGCGCGGGCAGCCCGTCGATCCGCTTGCCGAGGAACGTGATGCGTCCGGCCCGCGGAGTGATGAGGCCGGAGATCGAGTTCATCAGGGTGGATTTGCCGGCGCCGTTGGGCCCGAGGATGGCCACGATCTCGCCCTCGCCGACGTGCATGGCGGCCTGCCACAGGACCTGGAAGTCGCCGTAGGCGACGTCGAGCGCCTCGACGTCGAGCATCGGGGCCGCGCCCGCGCTCACTGCGTGTACACCTGGCCCAGATAGGCGTCGACGACCCGGCGATCGCGCGTCACCGCGTCGGGCGGACCGTCGGCGATCTTCTCGCCCAGATAGAGCGCGACGATGCGCTGGGCCACCGCGGTGATCACCCGCATGTTGTGCTCGATCACCAGCAGGGTGAGCCCGTCGCGGTGCAGGTCGCGGACCAGCTGCACCAGGCCCGGGATGGTCCGCTGATCCACCCCGCCGGTCACCTCGTCGAGCAGCAGCACGCGCGGCTCGGTGGCGAGGGCCCGGGCCAGCTCCAGGCGCTTGCGCTGCCCGGTGGAGAGCGTGCGCGCGTGGGCGTCCGCCTTCTCGGCCAGGCCGACGCGCTCGAGCAGCTCGCGGGCGCGGGCCCGCGCGTGCCGCACGTCGTGGGTGCGGGTGAGCGCGCCGACCATCACGTTGTCGACCACGGTGAGCCCGGCGAACGGGCGCAGCTTCTGGAACGTCCGCGCCACGCCCAGGCGGCACACCCGGTCCGGGGAGAGGCCGGTGAGCAGGCCCCCGTCCAGGCGCACCTCGCCCGCGTCGGGGTGGTAGAAGCCGCTGATGATCTCGAACAAGGTCGACTTGCCGGAGCCGTTGGGGCCGATGATGCCGATCAGCTCGCCGGGCTGCACCTCGAACGAGATGTCGCGGTTGGCGGTGACGCCGCCGAAGCGCTTGGTGACGCCCGCGACGGAGAGCAGGCTCACGAGGTGGTTCCCAGCTGCGGGCGCCGGCGCAGGCGCTCCCCGACCCAGATGAGCAGCCCCTGCGGGGCGACCCGCATGGTCACGATCAGCACGGTCCCGTAGATGATCAGGTAGATCCCCACGAGCCCGGCCCCGATGCCGCCGAAGCGGGCGCGCAGCGACGTCTCGAGGATCGTGATCAAGGCGGCCCCGAGGAACGGGCCGAGCGGGGTTCCGATGCCGCCGAGGATCGCGAACAGGCAGAAGCGCACCGACAGATCCACCGAGAAGACGTAGAGCGGATCCACGAAGCCGACGTACTGCGTCCACAGGGTGCCGCACATCGCGGTGAGCGCCGCGCTGACCGCGATGGCCGCCACCTTGAGCCGGCGGGCGGGGACCCCGAGCGACAGCGCCGCGTCCTCGTCCTCGCGCACCGCCGCCAGCTGGTAGCCGCGGCGCGAGCGCTCGAGGTAGACCTCGACCAGGTAGAGCAGGGCGGCGAGGACGAGGATGAGGTAGACCCACACCCGCTTGTCCACGATGCCGAGCGTCCAGAAGCCCGGACGGAAGGGCACCGGGATGCCCTCCGATCCCGAGGTGAAGCCCCGCCAGCGGCTCGCCACGATCAGCAGCACCTGGGAGAACGCGATGGTGGCCAGCCCGAAGTAGGGACCGCGGAGCCGATTGCTGAGGAAGCCGAGGATGAAGCCGAACGCGGTGGCGAGGACCGCCCCGACCACGAGCCCGATCCAGGGCGACACGCCCCACTTGGTGCCGAGCAGCGCGGCGGAGTAGGCGCCGAGGCCGAAGAAGGCGCTGTGGCCCAGCGAGAGCTGGCCGGCGTAGCCGCCGGCCACGTTCCAGGCCGCTCCGGCCGCCCCCCACAGCAGGATCAGGACCAGGCCGTCGAGGAGGAAGGCGTCGCGGATCACCAGGGGCCCGAGGGCGGCCGCGGCGAAGAACGCGATCGCCGGCCACGCGCCCCTCACGTGCCGATCACCTCGGCGCCACGCTGGCCGAAGAGGCCGGCGGGCCGGATCACCAGGATCGCGATGAACAGGATCAGGTACATCACTTCCTTCCACGCGGTCCCGATCACGTAGGACCCCACCACCTCGACAAGCGCCACCACGAGGCTCGCAATCAGCGCGCCCGCCATGTCCCCGAGTCCGCCCAGCACGACCGCGACGTAGGCGATCAGCACGAACTGGAGCCCGATCGACGGATACACCGGATAGATCGGGGCGAGCACCACCCCCGCGGCGCCGACGCAGGTGATGCCGACCGCCCACGTCAGCGCGAAGACGCGCCCGGTGTCGATGCCCATGAGGGCGGCCGCGTGGCGGTCCTGGGCGGTGGCCCGCATGATCTTGCCGGCGTAGGACCAGCGCATGAAGGCGAAGAGGGCCGCGGTGAAGATCACCGCGACCACGAACGCGGCGATCTGGGCGAGGTTGAGGGCCACGCCGGCGAACCGCACCACCACCGCGTAGTAGCCGGTGCGAATGAACTGGGCGTCGGCGCTCCACAGCACGAGGGCCAGGGCCTGTAGCGCGATCGACAGCCCCACCGTGGTGAAGACCTGCACGTTATGCGAGGCGTGAATGACCGGTCGCATCACGAGGCGGTAGCTGAGCCATCCGCCCGCGAAGATGACAGGCAGGCCGAGCACGAGGGTGACGTAGGGGTCGAGGCCGAGGAGGGTGAACGACCAGAAGGCGAGGTACATGCCGAGCATGAGGAACTCGCCGTGGGCGAAGTTGACAACGCGCATCACCCCGAAGATCAGGGTGAGCCCCACCGCGATGAGCGCGTAGACGCCGCCCAGCAGGAGGGTGGAGGCGAGGAGCTGGGGGATCGCGTGCATGATCGGCGGCTCGGCCGACAGCGCGACGCCCCGGGGGACCGCCCCGGGGCGCGCGACCGCGAATCGGCGGGCCGGCGGCGTGCGCTACTTGCGCTGGTCCCACGCGCCGAGCGGGATCCACTTGGCGCGGTTGGTGGTGAACTCCTCCGGCCACACCGTGACGAGGTGGCCGCCCTGCCACTGGAGCATGTAGTGCTGCACGCGGGCGTTGGTGTTCTGTCCGTTCTCGTCGAACTTCAAGCCCCAGCCGTTGATGGCCGAGCCGACCGGCACGTCCATCGCCATGACCGCGGCGCGGAACTTGTCGGGATCGTCGCTCTTGGCCGCGTCGAGCACGAGCTTGAGGACCCACAGGCCGCCTCCCGCGAGCTGGTGGCCGCCGGTCGGCACGTCCGAGCCGGTGCGTGCCTTGACCGCGGCGCGGAAGGCCCGCTCGATCTGCTGGCCCTCGGGCCGGAACTTCTCGATGATCAGGCCGGGACCGGGCTCGAGCAGGGCGAAGGGCCCGTTGCCGTCGTTGCCGAAGGCCTTGCCGAAGTCGGGCGAGCCGTAGCCGGTGGCCCCCGCGTGCACGACCGCCTTGACCTGGAAGTTCTGCTCTCGCGCCTGCCGCCAGAACAGGATCGCGTCCTGGTTGCGCGCGATGTGGTGCAGGATGTCGGGGTTGGCGTTCTTGAGCTTGAGGATCACCGGGGTCAGGTCGTTGGTGGTGAAGGTGTAGTACTCCGCGGCCACCTCCTCCATCCCGAACTCCTGCTTGGCCCGCTGCCGCGCGGACTCGGTCACGCTCTGGCCGTAGGAGGAATCCTCCGAGAGGTACGCGATCTTCAGCTCGTTCGTCTTCTTGCCGAGGCGGTGGGACAGGTGCTTGGCGATGAACTCGATGTTGTACCAGCCGAACCCGGTGCCGTCGATCTCGGTCCGGTACACGTTCTTGAGCCCGCGCTTGGTGAGCCGCGGGTCGACGCAGGAGGTCTCCCAGTAGATGACGTTCTGGCGGGCCGCCGCCTCGCTGGCCGCCCCGCAGAGGGTGGAGGAGAAGGTGCCGGTGATGATCTTGACCCCTTCCCGGGTGGCCAGTCGGGTGGCCTCGGAGGCGGCCACGGTGGGATCGACCGCGTCGCCGACCACGAAGGTGAGCTTCTTGCCCATGACCCCGCCGCGCTCGTTGATGAGGTCGCGGACGATCTCGTAGCCTTCCAGGTGCCGCTTGCCCTCGGCCGCCAGGTTGCCGGTCAGCGGCTCCAGCACCCCGATCTTGTACTCGCCGCTCGGCTGCTGCGCCTGCAGCGCGCCCACGCCGACCATGGCCAGCGCGGCGAGACCTGCCACCACCGCCCACTTCAGGTGCCTCATGCGTGCTCTCCTCTCGTTGAACCGGGGTATGGCGATTGGGACAGGCGCTGAGGGATCACCCGATGCGCCGGCCGGCCGATCATCGCGCCGATCCTGCCAGAAACGGTGTGGACAGGTCAAAGCCTATCGTGCGACCAATGAGGCCATGGCCGACTGGTCGATCGAGCATATCAGCGCGGTCACGCTGGCCGTCCGCGACATGGCGGAGTCGGTGGCCTTCTACGAGAGGCTCGGGCTGGACGTCACCTACGGCGGGCCCCAGGCGGCCTTCACGACGCTCCGGGCGGACCAGGCGGTGATCAACCTGCGGCGGGCGGCCGTCGACGGCCAGAGTCCCTGGAGCCGCGTGATCCTCCGCGTCCGCGGGGTGGACGCCCTCCACCGCGATCTGGCCGCCCGGGGCGTCGTCGCGCCGGCCCCCCGGAATGCCGAGTGGGGCGAGCGCTACTTCGAGGTGCTGGACCCGCAGGGCGTGGTGATCAGCTTCGCCGAGCTCCTGCCCTGATCGGCGCCGGGCCGACGCTGGTGCTTGCCCATCGCATCGGAGCGGCCTATACTCGGGCACTTTCGATGGGGCCGGTGGCCGGATGCTGAGGAAGAGGGCGCTCGTGCTGCGGTGGATCGGCTCGCTGGCGGCGGGATGGGTCCTCCTGATTCCCGTCGGCGATGACGTGAAGCCGGCCGCCACTCAATCGGAGGCGCTCGCCGGCTGGAGGCATCTCGGCTCCTTCGAGTCCGCGCTGGCCTGCGAGCTGGCCCGGCAGGCGAGGTCTGATCGGGAGCGCTCGCGGGCGGTGTGCGTGTTCTCCGACGATCCCCGGCTGCGTCGCTAGCGTCGCGCCGTCCGAGGGCGTCGGCGCTTGCGCTCGCCTCCAGAACACGGCATGGTCACGCACGTGACTCCGCTGCTGGCCTGGTCGAGCCTCGCCGCCGCCTTCGTGGTTGCGCTCGCCGCGGTCGTCCGGATGGCCGGGCCGGAATCCGGCGCGGCGCCGGTCAGCGGGGCCATCCGACTCCCCGGCGCGGTGACCGCGGTCGTCGTCGCCCTCTTCGGCCTGGCCGTGTGCGTCTTCCTGGCCGACCTGCTCCGGCGCGCGCTCGCGAACGCGCGACGGCAGGCGGAAGCCGAGCCGGCCGACGAGACGCCGCCGACGCCTCGGTGGCTGCGCCGGCTCGGGGTGATCATGTCGCTCGTCAATGTCATCGCGCTGGCCTATCTGTGGCGGCGGGCCATCCTCGAGGGCGGGTTCTTCGGGGGGCTCGGCGGCCTGGCGGGCGGGCTGGCCTTGCCGGCCTCCGAGCCGGAGACCGCGCCCGCGATCGTGAACTGGGCGTTCGGCATCCTCGCGCTCACCGCCGGCCTGGCGACGCTCGGCTTCGCCCTCTGGATCGCGCTCGGTGATCGGCTGACCGGCGCCGAGGAGGAGCCGGCGGAGGCGCCGCCGCCGGCCGCGCTCGACGCGGCCGTCGAGGAGAGCCTCGAGGACCTGCGCGCCGAGCCCGACTCGCGCCGGGCCATCGTGCGCTGCTACGCGCGGTTCGAGCGCGTGGCCGCTCAGTCCGGGCTCGCGCGGAAGCCGTGGCTCACCCCCATGGAATTCATGCGCGAGGCGCTGGCGCGCCTGCCCATGCCTCGCGCCGCGCTGCCGTCGCTGACCGGCCTGTTCGAGCTGGCCCGCTTCAGCGACCACCCGCTCGGGCCGCGCGAGCGCGACCGCGCCCTGGACGCCCTGCACGAGATCCGGACCGCGATGGACGAGCGGCGCGACAATGGCTAGTCCGCTCGGTCGCCGGCTGGTCGGCCGCGCCGTGCTGGTGGTGCTGCTCGTGCTGGTGGCGATGCCGCTGTATCTGACGATCTCGCCCGCATGGCGGCCGACCGCGGCTCGGCTGGCGTGCGGAGTGGCGCTCGCGGCCGGGTGCGTGCGGGCGCGACGCCGGGCCCGCGACGCGGCGGCGGCGCACGTGCCGTCCCCGTTCGAGGCACCGCCGCTGCCGGCCCCCGCGGTCCAGCTCGATCTGGCGTTCCTGCGTCTGCGTGACGATCTGGTCGCGAGCGTCCGCAGCCGGCGCTACTTCGACGTGGTCCTCTGGCCCAAGCTCACCGCGCTCGCCGGGGCCGCCTTGCCGTGCCCGCCGCGGCGCCGCGTCCTGCGCCGGCGCGGGCCCGCGCTCCGCGTGCTGGAAGGCCTGATCTCGCGCATCGAGGCATCGCGGTGAAGATCGACGCGGTGGCGGATCGCTCCCAGGATGTCCTGACCGCCCTCGGCGAGGTGGTCGTGGGCAAGGCGGAGGTGCTGCGGCGCCTGCTGGCCGGCATCCTCGCCAACGGCCACGTCCTGATCGAGGACTATCCGGGGCTGGCCAAGACCCTCATCGCGCGGCTCGTCTCGCAGACCATGGACCTGGCGTTCAAGCGCATCCAGTTCACGCCGGACCTCCTGCCCAGCGACATCACGGGCAGCTTCCTCTACGATCAGCGCGAGGCCCGCTTCGAGTTCCGCCGCGGGCCCATCTTCACCAACTTGCTGCTCGCCGACGAGATCAATCGGGCCACGCCCAAGACCCAGAGCGCCCTGCTGGAGGCGATGCAGGAGTCGCAGGTGACGGTGGAAGGCGAGCGCTTTCCGCTGGAGGCGCCCTTCCTGGTGATTGCCACCCAGAATCCGATCGAGCTCGAGGGCACCTACCCGCTGCCGGAAGCGCAGCTGGACCGCTTCCTCATGCGGCTGTCCGTCGGCTACCCGGGCCCGGACGACGAGGTCGAGATCCTGGCCCGGCGGCGCCGTCGGCGGGATGACGCGGTGTCGGTCGCGCCGGTGATCTCGCGCGCCGAGCTGTCGGCCATGCAGGCGAGCCTGGAGGACGTCCACGTGGCCGCGGTGACCGAGCGCTATATCGTCGAGCTGGTGCAGGCCACGCGGTCGGATCCGCGCGTGGCCCTCGGCGCCTCGCCGCGCGGCACCCTCGCCCTGCTCAAGCTGGCCCGCGCCCGCGCCGCCATCGAGCGGCGGGATTTCGTGCTGCCCGACGACGTGAAGGCCATGGCCGTTCCCGCGCTCGCCCATCGGCTGATCTTGAAGCCCGAGCTGTGGGCGGCCCGCCTCTCGCCCGCGCAGGTCGTGGAGGGCTTGCTCGAGCAGGTGCCGGCGCCGGGCCCCGACGCGCGATGACCGGACGGGTGACGCCGCTCGCGCTCTCGCTGGTGGCGATCGCGGGCTGGGCGGTGTCGCTCGCGGTGCTGTCCGATCGCGCGGAGCTGTTGCTGGCCGGCCTGCCGGTCCTGGTGCTGCTCGCCGCGCTGGCCCGGCCCGCCGCGCCGCCACCCTACGCCGTCGCGCACGAGCTGTCGAGCGATCGCATCTTCGAGGGCGACACGGTGACCCTCACCATCACCGTCACCGCCCGCTCGCGGATCGGCCTCATCGAGCTGCTCGGCCCGCGGCCCCCGGGGAGTCTGGTGCGGTCGGGCCATCACCGGGTGGTGATGACGCTCGGCAGGGGCGACACCGGGCGCGCGAGCTACACGCTGCACTTCCCCGGCCGCGGCGCGCACGACCTGGGGACCATCGCGGTGCGGGTGCGCGACCGGCTCGGCCTGCGCGCGTGGGAGCACCGGCACGTCGACCCGCGGCCCCTGCTGGTCTACCCGCGGATCGTCCCGCTCCGCCACGTGCCGCGGCCCGCGCACGTGCAAGCCTCGGTCGGCGACTACGTCTCGCGCGCCCTCGGGGAGGGCATCGAGCCGGGCGAGATCCGGCAGTTCGCGCCGGGCGATCGGATCAAGCAGGTCAACTGGCGCGCGTCGCTGCGCCTCGGCCAGCTCTACGTCACGCAGCAGCACCGCGAGCGCAACGCCGATGTCGTGCTCATGCTGGACACGCTGGCCGAGGTGGGCGCTCCGTCCGAGACCACGCTGGACCTCGGGGTCCGGGCCGCCGCGTCGCTGGCGACCGCGTATCTCGGCCGCAAGGACCGGGTGGGGCTCATCACCTACGGCGGGGTGATGAGCTGGGTGCGGCCGCGGTCGGGGGCGGTGCAGTACGAGCGTCTCGCCGACGCGCTGCTGCGGGCCGACGTGGTCTTCACCTACGTGGCCAAGGATCTGCTGCGGATTCCGCCGCGCGTCCTGTCGTCGCAGGCGCTGGTGATCGCGATCACCCCGCTGCTGGATCGGCGCTTCGCGAAGGCGGTACTGGACCTGGCGGCCCGCGGTTTCGATCTGGTGGTGCTGGTCGTCTCGCCCGTCGACGTCACGCGCGCCGCGGTGGCGCCGACCGCGACCGGGGAGCTGGCCGCCCGTCTCTGGCGGCTCGAGCGCGGCGCGGATCTGGGCGAGCTGCGCCGTCACGGCTTGCCGGTGATCGAGTGGCGACCGCCGGCGCCGCTCGAGGCCGCGCTCGCGGAGTCGCGGCGGCGCCGCTTCCGCCTGGCCAACGCGGGATGATGCGCGCGATCGCCGCGCTCGCCGCGGCCGCCCTGTATGGGCTGGTCGCGCTGCCCTCCCCGGTGGGGGTGACAGTCGGTCTCGCGGGGCTGCTGCCTGCCGCGGTGGCCATCCTCGCGCGCTGGCCCCTCATGGCGGTGGTCGCCGCGTGCGGATACCTGGTGGCCTACACGGTCGCGCTGTCGATCGGGCAGGCCGCGCTGCGCGTCGCGCCGGCCCTCACGTTCGGGCTCGCGCTCGTGGTCTTCCTGGAGGCCGTGGATCTGAGCGCGCGGGTCCACCGGGCGACGGTGCAGGGCGGCGTCGTGCGCGCGGCGCTCGGCCGATGGCTTGCGCTCGGGTTCGGCGTCCTCGCGGTCGCCATCGTCACGCTGACGACGGCGGGGCCCCTGGCGCGGATCCTGCCCCAGGCGGTGTCGCCGCTGGTGGCCGCGGCCGGCGGGCTGGCCAGCGTGCTGATCGTCGCGGCGCTCGTCCGGCGCGCGGCCTAGCCTGCGGTGCGGGGGTCCGCGGCCGCGGTGTGGTCGGTCGGCTGCGGCGTCGCGCTGAGCACGGTGACCCCGTCGGGCGCGTCGAAGCGATGCCATCGGCCCTCGGGCACGACGACCAGCATGCCCGCGGCGAGGCGGACCGATTGCGGCCCGTCGTCGGTCATGATGGTGAGGGTGGCGGCGCCGTCCAGGACGTGGACCAGCTCGTCTCCCAGGCGGTGGCGCTCCCACGCGGTGTGGCCGGAGAAGCGGCCGACGAAGATGCCGCCGTCGCGGAACGGGGCGAGCGTGGCGAACGCGGCCCGCACCTGATCGCCGGGCGTCTCGGGGCGGCGGCCGTCCAGGGGCGCCAGCCCGGTCAGCGCCGCCGCGACGTCGACCGCTCGGATCATCGAGCGCGCGTCTGCGGTCAGTCGTCCACGCGGATCGTCATGCGAACACCCCGGGGCAGGGGCGACCGCTCCGCCTCCACCTCCCAGGCGCCGATCTGGGCCAGCCCCCGGGTGAACTTCCGGTATCCCGAGCTGGGCACGACCGCGTGGACGACGGTGGGGGTGGCATCGGTCCGTCCCCCGATGCGGGCTCCTCCGGCTCGCTTGAGCAGCGCGGTGAGCTGGGGCTCGATCGCGTCGCGATCCTTGACCGTGAGCCGGCCGATGACGTGCGGCCCGGTGCCGCGCGGGCTCTGCGCTGCCGTCGTGGCCACCATCGACGCGCTCCGCACGGTGGCGGTGCGCGAGGGCGCCGGCTCGGATCCCCGTCGCAAGGAAGCGGCGAGCGCGACCGGCCGATTCGGCCCCCGACGGGCCACCGTCAGCTCGGAGCCCTCGTCGGGCCGCAGGATGGGCGTGGGCAGCATCGCGTAGAGCGAGAGCCCGATCACGAGCGCGATGCCGGCGACCTGCACCGCGGTGTTGCGGGACCACGACACCACCGCGGACGTGCCTATCGCGGCGGCGTGCGCCGCGAGCACGCGGCCGCGGAGGAGCAGCGACTGGGAGCGCGCCCCGATCGCGGAGGCGGTGCCTGAGCCGATGGCGGCGCCGCGGGTGACGAGCGCGCGCGATCCGGCGCCGACCGCAGCGGGGATCGCGGCGGCGCGTGTGCCGACGGCGGCGGTTCGGGTGACGAGCGCGCGCGAGCCGGCGCCGATCGCGGTGACGATCGCCGCGGCGCGGGCACCGATGGCGGTGGTTCGGGTGACGAGCGTGTGCGAGCCCGCCCCGATCGCGGCGGGGATTGCGGCGGCCCGCGCGCCGAGCGTTGCGGTTCGGGGGACGGGCGTGGGGGAGCCCGCGCCGACTGCGGCCGGGAGCGTGGCGGCCCGCGCGCCGAGCGCGATGGTTCCGGTGAGGACCGCGCGCGGGGCCGTCCTCGCCGCCGGGACCGCGGCAGGCGGTGCCTCCGGCCTGTCCTCGGCGCGGTCCGCTGAATCCACGGCAGCTGCCATCGCGGGCACCTGCTGGTGCGCGGGGCCCGAGTGGACGGCGGTGCTGGGGGCGGGGTGGCGGGTGCGGTGGGTGAGGCCACCGAAGCCGGAGAGCGCCTGGGACCATCCGGCCAGACGCCGAGCTTCCTTCAGGGCATCGAGGCGCTCGCGCTCGGCCCGGCAGCCGGCGCAGTGCCTGAGGTGCGCCTCGACGAGCGCCCACTCGGTCAGGCTGGTCTCACCTCGAGACACTGATGAGATCATCGGGTGGATCTCTTGGCAATTCATGGCAAAAGCCCCTCCGGCACCGCGGTCCAGAGAACCCAGCGAGCTTGGTGGGGAAGGGCTTCACGTCAAGGCGGCCCCGAGGGGCGCCCTGCGGTGCTACCCGCCCACACGAATCGTCAGATGCACGTCCTCGGGTAGCGGGGACCGCTCGGCCTCGATGCGCCACGAGCCGATTCGGGTCAACCCCCGGGTGAATTCCTCGTAGCCGGACTGGGGAACGACCGCGTCCACGAACATGACCTTGCCGTCCTGGCCGGTTCCGACCAGGGTGCCGCCGGTGCGCGCCAGCAGCGCGGTGAGGTCGCGCTCGACCGCTTGCCGGTTCTTCACCGAGAGCTGCCCCGCGACGTGCGCCGTTCCAGGCACGCGTCGCGGGGCCGGCTCCGGCGCGGGTGTCTCGACATGGCTCGGGGCCGGCCGTTGCGCCTTGGCCGGCTCGGGCTTCGGCGCCGCGGCCGTCACGCGGGGAGACTGCGGCGCCTCGACCGCCGGGGATTGCGCCGGCGGACCGCCCGCGGATCCTCCGTGGGGGCCATTGAGCGCGAGCGGGATGCTCACGAATTGGGGAGCCGGGCGGCTCGCTGACTGCTCCGGTCCCGGCGAAGCGGCACCGGCGACTGCGAGCGCGCCGGTATCGGCGGTGGCCGGCGGCTCGGCGTCGAGCGGCGCCCCGGGGTCCGGGAGCGATGGCGCGCGCACCGCCGCGAACGTCGCCTCGCCGGTCGGCTCGGTCGGGGTGCCCGGGCGCTGCTGGAGCGCGTCCTGAGCGGCGTAGAGCCCGAGCGCGGCGAGCAGGACGAGCCACGCCACCCGGCCCGCGGGCGGCAGCGGCAGCCGCGCGCGCACGCGAGCGGGGAGATCTCGCCAGGGGGCCCGCACGCTCGGGATCGCGCGGAGGGCCTCCGCGCCGACGCGCGCCCGCGTGGCGACCGCGGTCCCGGCCCGTGCGGAAAGAGCGCGGCCGCGCCGCGCGGCCTCACCGACCGCGGCGCCGGCTCGCGCAGTGAGCGCCGGTCCGACCGCGAGCAGCGCGCGGAGGCGCGCGCGACCGGCGAGCGTGGACGTGGCCGCGAGGGCACGGAGCCGAGCCGCCGTGTCGGCCAGCGTGGCGGCCGGCCGGGGCGGGCGGGGCGTCGCCCGCGAGCGCACATGATCGCGGCATTCGACGCAGTGCCTCAGATGCGCTTGCATCAGGGCCAGCTCGGTCAGGCCGACTTTGCGCCAACCCGCTGCGGACAGCTCACGTGCATCTTCGCAGTTCATCCGATGACCTCTCCCGCGCCGCGACGGCATCGAACACAACCGGGTCGGCCGGTGCCAAGAAGCGTAGAGCGAGACGACGCGCGTGGTCAAGCGCCGGCTGTCCTTACGCAATCGGAAATCGCGCCGGATTGACGCACCGCTCGGCGGGCCGGCCGAACGGGGCGGGCGGTCAGGTCTGCAGGTCTCCCACCGCGGCGGCGAGCGTCTCCAGCTCGGCGCGCCACGAGCCGGGTGTGATCAGCGGACGCACCACGAACTTGGAGAATCCCACCGCGATGAACCGCTCGATGGTCTCGCGCAGCGCGGGATAGCCGACCGGCGTCAGCTCGAGCGCGCGCGGGCGGCGGGCGGCCAGCGTGCGGGTGGTCGCCTCGTCGAGCGGCGCGCTCGCGTAGCCGATGCTCATGCCGAAGTGCTCCGGGCTGATGGTGCGTCCGGCGCCCGCGGCCGCGTCCTCGATCACCGCGCGTCCCGCGGCGGCCTCGGCCGGCGTGCACAGCGACGGCAGCCAGCCGTCCGAGAGCCGCCCGCAGCGCTGGAGCGCCGCGGGCGCGGTCCCACCCAGCCATACCTCGAGCGGCTGCTGCACCGGCAGCGGGGCCAGTCGCACGTCGGTGAAGCGACCGGCGGCGCCGTCGTGGCTCACCGTCTCGCCGGCCCACAGCCGCCGCAGGAGCGGAAGCGCCTCGTCGATGAACGCGCCGCGCTGCTTGGGCTCGACTCCGATCGCGTCGCGCTCGGGGGCGTAGGTGAGGCCCGGGACGAGCGTGACGAGCAAGCGCCCGCCGGAGAGCCGGTCGAGGCTCGCCAGCTGCTTGGCCAGCCGCAGCACGTTGCGGCCGGGCAGCAGCGCGGTGGTCCCGATCTTGAGCTGCGGCCGGCTCGCCGCGGCCCACGCCAGTCCCACCAGCGGGTCGACCACCGGGCCGGTGAGCACCTCGGAGAGCCACAGCGAGTCGAACCCGAGCGCCTCGAGTGAGTCCACCAGCTCGCCGAACGCCTCGCTCGTCGGCGCCGCGCCGCCGGCCCCCACCCCGATCCGGATCTTCATGGTGCCGCGATTCTACCCCGTCCGCCCCGCGCGCTGTCGTATCGTTGCCGGGATGATCGTCCACCTGGTCGACGGCACCTACGAGCTGTTCCGCTACTTTCTCGCTCCGGCCGCCGCGTTCGACCGCAGCGCGCCGCCCGGCCTGCGCGCGGTGCGCGGCGTGGTCGGCTCGATCCTCGGGATGCTGGAGGGCGGCGCGACCCACGTCGGCGTGGCGACCGATCACGTCATCGAGTCGTTCCGGAACGAGCTGTGGCCGGGCTACAAGACCGGCGAGGGCATCGATCCCGTGCTGCTGGCGCAGTTTCAGCCGCTGGAGGAGGCGCTGCGCTCGCTCGGGGTGGTGGTGTGGGCGATGGTGGAGGTCGAGGCCGACGACGCGATGGCGACGGCGGCGCGGGTCGCCGCCGCCGACCCCCGCGTCGAGCAGGTACTGATCTGCACGCCCGACAAGGACCTGGCCCAGTGCGTGCGCGGTCGGCGCGTCGTGCAGCTCGACCGCCGGCGCGGCGAGACGCGCGACGAGGCGGGCGTCGAGCAGAAATTCGGCGTGCGCCCCGCATCCATCCCCGACTGGCTCGCCCTGGTGGGCGACGCGGCGGACGGCTATCCGGGGCTGCCCGGCTGGGGCGCGGCCTCCGCGTCCGCTCTGCTGGCGCGCTACGAGCACCTCGAGGGCATTCCCGAGCGTGCCGAGGACTGGGCGGTGCCGGTGCGCGGCGCGGCCCGGCTGGCCGCGACGCTCGCCGAGCAGCGCGACCGCGCGCGGCTCTTCCGCACCCTGGCCATGCTGCGCGCCGACGCGCCGATCGAGGCGGACGTGGACGCGCTGCGCTGGACGGGGCCGCGCGCGGACTTCGCGGGCTGGGCCGAGCGCCTCGGCACGCCTGCGCTCCACGAGCGTGCGGCCGCCGTGGCCGCCGCGCGCCCGGCCGCCTGAGCCGCGCGCCCCGTGGACGCCGTCGCCCTGCCGGCCGCCACGCGGCTGGCCGCGCTCCGGCACCGCGACTTCCGGCTCTTCTGGAGCGGTCAGCTCGTCTCCCTGATCGGCACGTGGATGCAGAGCGTGGGGCAAGCCTGGCTGGTGCTGGAGCTGACCGGCTCGCCGTTCCACCTCGGGCTGGTGACCGCGCTGCAGTTCACGCCGATCCTGCTGCTCTCACCGGTCGGCGGCGCGCTGAGCGATCGCTTCCCCAAGCGGCGCATCATCCTGATCACGCAGGCCGCCATGATGGCGCAGGCCTTCGTGCTGGCCGGACTGGTCGCGAGCGGGCGGGTGCGCTACTGGCACGTGGCGGCGCTGGCCCTGATCTACGGCGTGGGGCGAGCCGTCGACATCCCCGCGCGTCAGTCCTACCTCACCGATCTCGTGGGCCGGCGGGATCTTCCCAACGCGGTCGCGCTGAACTCGGTGGTGTTCAACGGCGCGCGCGTGGTGGGCCCCGCGATCGCGGGCCTGCTCATCGCGCGCTTCGGAGTGGGCGCGGCGTTCCTGCTGAACGGCCTGAGCTTCGTGGCGGTGCTGGGGGCGCTGCTCGCCACCCGCACCGCCGGCGATCCCGATCCGGCCGGGCGGCTCGGCATCCGGCAAGGCGTCTCGGACGCGCTGGCCTACGCCGCGCGGACGCCGCCGGCCGCGTTCACCCTGTCGCTGGTCGTGGTGGTGAGCACGCTGGTGCTGAACTTCAACGTGGTGGTGCCGCTGGTGGCGCGGGACGTGCTGGGCGAAGGCGCGCACGGGTTCGGCCTGCTGATGTCCTCGCTGGGCGCGGGGGCGGTGGCCGCCGGGCTCGGGCTCACGCTCTTCCGCCGCGGGCGGCCGTCGCTGTCGTCGCTGGCCGTGGCGGCGGGCGTCCTGGCCGCGGGCACCGCCGCGCTGGGCCTGGTCGGGCACTTCGCGGCCGCGGCCGCGCTGCTGGTGGCGCTCGGCGGCTGCCAGATCGTGTTCTCCACCGGCTGCAACACCACGCTCCAGCTGGACACGCCGGACGCGCTGCGCGGGCGGGTGATGGGGCTCTACGCGCTCGCCAACGCGGGCATGACCCCGCTCGGCTCGCTGCTGATCGGCGCCCTCGCCGAGCGGCTGGGGGTCCGCGCGGCCTGCGCGCTCGGCGGCGGCTCGGGCCTGCTCGCGGTCGCGCTACTCGTGCTCATCGGCCGCCGCGCCGGCCTGGGCTTCCGCCGCGGTCCCGAGCTGTAGCCGGCTGATGAACTTGCAGGCCAGCCTGCCTCAGTCCGGGATGCACGCGACGACGGTGATCTCGATCACGAGGTCGGGCGAGTTCAGCGAGGCGACGGTCACGGTGGTGCGCGCCGGCTTGTCGGTCGGGAAGTACTTCGCGTACTCCTCGTTGTAGGCGGCCAGGTCGTCGCGGCGGGTCAGGTGGACCATCGCGCTCAGCACGTGGTCCAGCGAGGTGCCCGCGGCGGCCAGGATGGTCTTGATGCGCTCGAGCGTGTTGCGGGTCTGCTCGCGGATGTCCTTCCCGACCTCGCCGGTCGTCGGATGCCGGCCGGTCTGGCCCGACACGAATACCAGGTTGCCGAACTTCGTGGCCGGCGACAGGTTCGGATTCGGGCGCTCCAGGCCGACGCGAACGATCTCCTTTTTCACAGGACCGCCTCCACGAGGTACGGGCCCGGCGTGGCGAGCCCGGCCGCGAATTGCTTGGTGAACTCCTCCGCGGTGGTGGCGCGGCCGGCCGACACGCCCATGCCGCGCGCCAGCGCCACCCAGTCGAGGTCGGGCCGGCCGATGTCGAGCATGTCCGCGGCCTTCGGCCCCGGTGTGCCCGCGCGCACCCCGGACAGCTCGTGGCGCAGGATCGCGTAGGTGCGGTTGGCGAAGACCACCGTGGTGACGTCGAGGCCCTCGCGCGCCTGCGTCCACAAGGCCTGCACCGTGTACATGCCGCTGCCGTCGCCCTCGAGGCAGACGACTTTTCGATCGGGGCAGGCGACCGAGGCGCCGGTGGCCAGCGGCAGGCCGAGGCCGATCGAGCCGCCCATGTTGTTCATCCAGTCGTGCGGCGGCGCGCCCGCGGTGGCCTTGAAGAAGCCGCGGCCGCTGGTGACCGACTCGTCGGCCACGATGGCGCCCTCGGGCAGCAGGGCGCCGAGCGCGGCGGCGAGCGTGTCGGGGGTCAGGGCGCCGGTGGGCAGCGCGGGGCGACCCGCCGGCTGGACCACCTCGCCGTTCTTCTTCGCGCCCACCGCCTCCGCCAGCGCCTCGAGCGCGCCGATCGAGTCCTCGGCCATCGTCGAGAGCCGGTGGATCTGGCAGCCGTCGGGCGTGAGCACGCTCGGCTTGTCGGGATAGGCGAAGAACGCCACCGGGGCCTTGGCGGAGACCAGGATCAGATGGCGCACGTTCTTCAGCACCGCCAGCGCCTGATCCACCGGATAGGGAAGGCGCTCGATCGGCACGCGGCCCGCCCCTCGCTGGATGCGCGCGTTCGAGCCCTGCGCGATGAGGCGCGCGCCGGTGGCGGTGGCGATGCGTGAGGCCAGCGCGAGCCCGCGCTCGCGCACCGCGAGGCCGGTCAGCATGAGCATGGCCGGCTCGCCGGTGCGCAGCGCGGCCGCGCAGCGCTCGATGGCGTCGGCCCCGACCGGCACGGGGGGCGCCACCGCGGGCACCGCCGCCACGCCGTCGGCTTCGTTCCACGCGGTGTCGGCGGGCAGGATCAGCGTGGCGATCTGACCGGGCGCGGTGCGGGCCGCCGCGATGGCGGCGGCGCCGTCGGCCGCGACGGCGCGCGCGCTCGGCGAGGTGCGCACCCAGGCGGAGACCGGGCGCGCGATGCCTTCGATGTCGGAGGTGAGCGGGGCGTCGTGCTTGATGTGGTACGTGGCGTGCTCGCCCACGATGTTCACGATGCCGCTGCTGGCCTTGCGCGCGTTGTGCAGGTTCGCGAGCCCGTTGCCGAGACCGGGCCCCAGGTGCAGCAGCGTCGCGGCCGGCCGGTCGGTCATGCGCCAGTAGCCGTCGGCGGCGCCGGTCACCACGCCTTCGAAGAGGCCCAGCACGCAGCGGATGCCCTCGACCTTGTCGAGCGCGGCCACGAAGTGCATCTCGGAGGTGCCCGGGTTGGTGAAGCACACGTTGACTCCGCCGGCCACCAGGGTCCGCGCCAGGCTCTCGGCACCGTTCATCGTGGTCTCCTCGATGGGATCAGGGTCGCCGGCGCGCTCAGCGCTTCGGGCCGATCGCGCCCGCCGCGCGCAGCGACGCGATCGCGTCGGCGTCGAGGCCGAGCAGGTCGCGCAGCACCGCATCGGTGTGCTCGCCGAGCATCGGCGCCGGGGTGCGCACCGCACCCGGCGTCTCGGACAGGCGCACCGGCGCGCCGACCATGCGCACCTTGCCCGCGCGGGGATGGGCCATCTCCACCAGGGTCTCGCGGGCGAGCACCTGCGGATGCTCGACCACCTGCGGGATGGTGTTGATCGCGCCCATCGGGATGCCCTGCGCGAGCAGCAGCGGCTCCCACTCCTCGTACGGGCGGGTCAGGAACACCGCCTGCAGCCGGGCGATCAGGCTGTCGCGGTTCCGGGCGCGGTCGGCGTTGGTGCGATAGCGCGGGTCCTCGGTCACCTCGGGGCAGCCGATCGCGGGGCAGAAGACCTTCCAGAGCTTCTCGCTGCCGACGGCGAGGGCCAGGTCGCGCGTCTTGGTGCGGAAGGTCTGGTACGGCAGCAGCGCCTTGTAGGCGGTGCCCATCGGCAGCGGCACCTCGCCGTCGGCGAAGTAGGCGCCGATCATGCTGCCGAGCAGCGAGAGCTGCCCTTCCAGCATCGACACGTCGATGGCCTGGCCGCGGCCGGTTCGCTCCTTGACGCGCAGGGCGAGCATGATGCCGAAGGCGGCGTACATGCCCGCGGTCATGTCGGCGATCGAGACGCCGCAGCGCACGCCGTGGCTGCCCGGCTCTCCGGTGGTGCTGATCATCCCGCTCTCGGCCTGGAGGATCAGGTCCAGCGCGGCCCGATCGCGGTAGGGGCCGTCCTGGCCGAAGCCGGAGACGGAGCAATAGATGATGCCGGGATTGCGCGCCTTCGCCGCCTCGTAGCCGAGCCCCAGCCGGGCCAGCGCGCCGACCCGGTAGTTCTCCAGCACCACGTCGCATCGCTCGACCAGGCGGAAGAAGAGCGCCTTGCCTTCCGGGTGCTTCAGATCGACCTCGATGCCCTTCTTGTTGCGGTGCAGGCTCACGAAGTAGGACGTCTCGCCGCCGGGCAGCGGCGGGCCCCACGCGCGCGAGATGTCGCCGGCATCCTTCGGCTCGAGCTTGATGACCTCGGCCCCGAAGTCGCCCAGCATGGTGGAGCAGAACGGGCCGGCGAGAGCGTGGCTGAGATCCAGGACCTTCACGTCCTCGAGCGGCATGCGCATCGGTCGGGTCTCGGGGCGGCCTGAGGCGGCGTCCACCGGCCGATCCTGCCAGATCGCCCCGGCTCAGTCCAGCAGTTCGGCCAGGCGCCGCTCCAGGAACCGGCGCTGCGGCTCCTGCCGCGTGAGCGACAGCGCGCGCTCGTAGGACGCGCGCGCGTCGGCGCGCTTGCCGAGCCTTCGGCACAGGTCGGCCCGCGCAGAATGAGCCAGCGGATAGTCGGCGAGCGCGCCACGGGCGAGGATCGCGTCGATCAGGGCCAGCCCGGCGGCGGGTCCGTCGCGCATGGCCACCGCGGCGGCGCGGTTGAGCTCCACCACCGGCGAGGGCTCGGCGCGCACCAGCACGTCGTAGAGGCCGACGATCTGCGCCCAGTCGGTGGCCGCGGCGGTGGGCGCGGCCGCGTGCACGCCCGCGATCGCGGCCTGCAGCGTGTAGGGGCCGATGCGCCGCGAGCCGAGCGCGCGCTCCACCAGCGCTCCGCCCTCGGCCGACTGCTCGCGGTTCCACAGCGCGCGGTCCTGGTCGTCCAGCAGGATCAGCTCGCCGGTGGGCGAGGCGCGCGCCGGCCGTCGCGACTCGTGCAGCAGCATGAGGGCCAGCAGGCCCATGGCCTCGGGCTCCGGCAGCAGGTCGACGAGCAGGCGCCCCAGGCGGATCGCCTCGCCCGAGAGATCGGCCCGGGTCAGCGAGTCACCCGACGAGGCCGAGTAGCCCTCGTTGAAGACCAGGTAGATCACGTGCAGCACCGTGTCGAGCCGCTCCGGCAGTTCGGCCCGGCCCGGCACTTCGTAGGGAATGCCCGCGTCGCGGATCTTGGCCTTGGCCCGGACGATGCGCTGGGCCAGGGTGGGCGGGGCGGTGAGGAAGGCGCGCGCGATCTCCTCGGTGGTGAGCCCGCAGACTTCTCGCAGGGTGAGGGCGACCTGGGCGTCCGGAGGCAGCGCGGGATGACAGCAGGTGAAGATCAGGCGGAGACGGTCGTCCTCGATGTCCTCGGTCTCGCCGGGTCGGGGAATGGCCGCCTGCGCCTCGAGCCGCTCGGCCAGCTCGGCCTGCGAGGCGTCGAAGCGGGCACGCCGGCGCATGGCGTCGATGGCCTTGAAGCGCCCGGCGGAGACGAGCCAGGCGCGCGGGTTGGCCGGCGTGCCCTCGCGCGGCCACTGCGCCACCGCGGCCGCGAACGCCTCGTGCATCGCCTCCTCCGCGAGATCGAAGTCGCCCAGCAGCCGGATCAGGGTGGCCAGCACGCGACGCGACTCCGAGCGGTAGACCGCATCCACCACCTCGCGGGCGCGGTCGTCCGACGGCTGGACCACGACGGTCGCCGGCTACGAGTGCCGCAGCTCGTGGACGGGTCGCACCTCGATCGTGCCGATGCGGGCGGGGGGAAATCGAGCGGCGAGCGCACACGCCTCGTCCATGTCGCGGGCTTCGATCAGGAAGAATCCGCCCAGCTGCTCCTTGGTCTCGGCGAAGGGACCGTCGGTGACCGAGACCTTGCCGTCGCGGACCCGGATCGTGCGGGCGGTGCGGGCGCGCTGCAGCGCGTTCGAGGCGATGTAGTGGCCGCTGCGCCGGATGTCCTCGCTGTAGTCGAGCGCCGCGTCGACCAGCCGCTGCAGCTCCTCGGCGGGCATGTCGTCCAGCGTCTTCTCTTCGTGATGGATCGTGAACAGGAACTTCATCGCATGATCTCCTTGATGGGGCGTACCTCGATGCTACCCCGGCGCGCCATGGGAATCCGCCCCGCCACCTGCAGGGCATCGTTCAGGTCGCGGGCCTCGATCAGCAGGAACCCGCCGAGCTGCTCCTTGGTCTCGGCGAAGGGGCCGTCGGTCATGGACAGCTTGCCGTGGCGCACCCGGATGGTGGTCGCCGCCTCCACCGGCTGCAGCGCGTGGGCCGCCACCAGGTGGCCGGTCGTTCGCAGTGCCTCGTCGTAGGCCAGGCTCTCCTCGGTGCACTGGTCGGCCTCGCTCCGGGTCATGGCCTCCATGTCCTTCTCGACCAGATAGACCAGGCAGATGTATCGCATGACGCCTCCTCGTGGTGCATGGGTGCCGACATCCCTGGTCGTCCCGCGGGTCCGGGAATCGACAGCCGCCGCCCAGCATGCCCCGCCCGGCGGGCGCTGTCGATCCGGGCCCGGTCGCCGCGGCCGCATCGCCTGCAGGCCGGCCGCGACAATGGTAGGCTGCGCTGATGCGCTACATGCTCTTGATGTACCGCGACGAGCACTGGTGGGAGGCCAAGCCGGAGGAGGAGCGGGCGGCAATCCGCCAGCAGGCCGTCGACTGCTCCGAGGCGCTTCGGGCGCGCGGCGTCTTCCTGGCCGGCGATCCCTTGCTGCCCACCACCACCGCGACGACCGTGCGCATGCGCAACGGCAGGCCGGTCACCACCGACGGCCCGTTCGCGGAGACCAAGGAGCAGCTGGGCGGCTACACGATCGTGGAGGCGGCGAGCCTGGACGAGGCCCGCGCCATCGCGCTCGATCACCCGCTGCTGCGGGTGGGCGGACACTCGATCGAGGTGCGGCCCATCCGCGACCTGCCCGTTCGCAAGACCTAGCTAGGAGCGTGTCCGAGTAAGGAGACCGGCATGGCCACGAGCGCCGTCGAGACCGCCCGACACGTCCATCCTCTGGACCCCCTGAGCACCGCCGAGATCGAGCGGGCGTGGGCCATCGTGCGCGAGGCGCGATCGCTCGGCCCGCGCGTGCGCGTGATCTTCGTCATGCTGAACGAGCCGGCCAAGAAGATGGTGCTCGGCCACCGGCCGGGCGACCCGGTGGAGCGGGTGGCCTTCGTGGTGTGCATGGACCGCGACGCCGGCCGCACCTACGAGGCGACGGTCTCGCTGTCGGAGAGGCGCGTGCTCTCCTGGGAGCACGTGCCCGACGCGCAGCCCGCGATCGTGCTGGACGAGTTCCTCGAGTGCGAGGCCGCGGTCCGCGCCGATCCGCGCTGGCAGGAGGCCGTGCGCAAGCGCGGCGTGACCGACCCCGGCCTGGCCATGGTGGATTGCTGGTCGGCCGGCCACTTCGGCTTCCCGGAGGACGAGGGCCGGCGCCTGGTGCGCGCGCTCACGTGGATCCGACGCCACCCGCACGACAACGGCTACGCGCGGCCAGTGGCCAACCTGCTCACCGTGGTGGACCTGAACGCGATGACGGTGCTCGACGTCATCGACGGGGGCGTGATCCCGCTGCCGCCCGAGGACGCCGGCTACTCGGCCGCGGATGCCGGCACGCGCACCGGGCTCAAGCCCATCGAGATCCGGCAGCCCGAGGGGCCGAGCTTCGAGCTGCGCGGCCACGAGCTCGCCTGGCAGAAGTGGCGCATGCGGATCGGCTTCACGCCCCGCGAGGGCCTGGTGATCCACACCGTGACCTACGAGGATGGTGGACGCGAGCGTCCCGTGCTCTACCGCGCCTCGGTGGCCGACATGGTGGTGCCCTACGGCGACCCGCGGCCGACCTACTTCCACCGCAACGCCTTCGACGTGGGCGAGTACGGCATCGGCACGCTGGCCAACGCGCTCGAGAACGGCTGCGACTGCCTGGGCGAGATCCGCTACCTCGACGCGGTGGTCAACGACAGCCAGGGCCGGGCCGTGCCGCTGCCGAACGCGATCTGCATCCACGAGGAGGACGCGGGCATCTTGTGGAAGCACTTCGACTGGCGCCTGGGCACCACCGAGGTGCGGCGGGCCCGGCGGCTCGTGGTGTCGTCGATCTCGACGGTCGGCAACTACGAGTACGGCTTCTACTGGTACTTCGGCCAGGACGGTGCCATCGAGCTCGAGGTCAAGCTCACCGGGGTGATCTCGAACGGCGCGGAGCGGCTCGGTGACCGGCCGCGCTGGGGTGAGATGGTGGCGCCCGGCGTCTACGGGCCCATCCACCAGCACTTCTTCTGCGCGCGTCTCGACATGATGGTGGACGGCCCCGACAATTCGGTCTACGAGATCGACACGGTGGCCGATCCGCCCGGGCCCGACAACCCGCATCACAACGCCTTCCACGCGCAGGCCACGCTGCTGGCCTCGGAAGGCATGGCGCAGCGGCTGGCCGATCCGCTCGCCGGTCGGTTCTGGAAGATCGTCAATCCGTCCGCGCGCAACCGGATGGGCGAGCCGGTCGGCTACAAGCTGCAGCCCGGGGAGAACGTGCGGCCGTTCGCTCAGCCGGAGGCCTCGGTCACCCGGCGCGCCGCGTTCATGACGAAGCACCTGTGGGTCACCCGGTTCGACCCGCGCGAGCGCTACGCGGCGGGCGAGTATCCGAACCAGCACCCGGGCGGCGCCGGGCTACCGAGCTACGTGCGCGACGACGCGCCGCTTCAGAACACCGACGTGGTGGTGTGGTACACGTTCGGCGCGCACCATGTCGTGCGCACCGAGGACTGGCCGGTGATGCCGGTGGTGCCGATCGGCTTCATGCTGAAGCCGTCGGGCTTCTTCGACCGCAATCCCGCCCTCGACGTGCCGCCGCCGACGGGGCACGGCGAGGCGTGTCACTGAATCGGAGGGGGGCCGAAGGCCCCCTCCGAGGCCTCCCCCAGATCAGGACTGCGCGGGAGCCAAGCCCGCGCTCGAACCGAGGCTACTCCGACGCGCTCCTCGCCAGGATCGTCCGGGGAGTCTAGCGCCAGCCGCGCCGGCCGTTCTCCGGGCGCGTGCCGGCGGCGGTGAACTGCACCGGGATGTTGCGGAGGAACATCACCGCCATGCCGTCGGTGTCGAGGCGCCACACGAGACCCGACACGTTGACGGGTTGACCGTCGGGCGGCTGCAGCTGCAGCTCGACCGCGGTGCCGGGCGGCATCTCGGCCCGCGGCTTGAGCTTGGTGCCGTTGGCGCTCAGGTCGACGGTGTGGCACCGGAGCCGACGGCTTCCCACCTTCACCCAGGCGGTCCACGAGACGTCCTTGCGAGAGTGATGTCGGCGGCTACGCTGTCTCTTGTCCATGCGGCCAGGGGAGAGCAAGGGCCGGGCCAGCCGCAAATGCTCGAAAACGGATGGCCCGAGCGGGCCGTGCGCAGGTTGGTGCTCCACAGGTTGGAGACGGTCGGGCGCAATGTGGGTAACCGATGGGATGGTGTCGCTGTCCAGTAGAAATGTCACGTTAACTGTTCCGTGAAAATGTCATCCCCCGGTGCGGAGTGGAGTAAGGGGTGGAGTGACGCCAGGGGTGCGTGGGGCTCGG
>Ga0081455_10000190_pt1 | contig 78474 bp, 88 predicted proteins | sample TabmetS3T2R1_FD_70207 | JGI IMG/M metagenome (GOLD analysis project Ga0081455, IMG submission 70207) | Tabebuia heterophylla rhizosphere microbial communities from the University of Puerto Rico - S3T2R1 | ecosystem: Host-associated > Plants > Roots > Rhizosphere ...
GCGGGCTCGGCACCATGGTCGGCCCCGTGGTCGGCGCCTTCATCATCGTCACCATGCAGAACTACCTCGCCTCGTTCGGCGAGTTCGTGCTGGTGATCCAGGGCGTGATCTTCGTGGTCATCGTCATGGCCTTCCGCAAAGGCCTGGTCGGCGAGATCGCCGAATGGTGGAAGGCGCGCCGCCGGGTGGCCTGACATGGCAGCCGCGCGGGACGGCGTCCCAGATTTCTGGATGATTTGGGACGCCTGCGATGCCGATGGCATGGGCATCCTGGGTCGATTCGTCCCAATTCCTCCCCCACCCCCTGGGGTATTTCTACCCGGGTAAAATTGCCCCGGATTAGCGCACGCCGACAGGCTTGGGCGGCTCGACCAGATCGTTGCAGTTGGTCGCTCGGGTCATCAGGCAGTCCTGCAGGCGGGACACCTCGCGCAGCCGGTTGACCACCACCACCGCGCCGATCACCAGCACCGCGAGCACGATCAGCGCCACCAGGCTCTTGCGCCGGCCGGCAGTCTCGCGCTCGTCGTCGTCCTGCTCCAGGTATTCCTCCTGCTCGTAGCGGCCCTCGCTCATGGCCGGGCTCGTCAATCAGCGGCCCGCGTGCCGGCGTCGGAGGACGGCGGTGCGGGTTGGGGCACGGACGAGGGCACTTCGCCGGTCGGCCGCCGCCGCTTGCCACTCAGCCAGTGCGCAAAGCGGTCGAAGTAGAGATAGATGACCGGCGTGGTGTAGAGGGTCAGCCACTGCGATACGAGGAGCCCGCCGACGATGGCGATGCCGAGCGGCCGGCGCAGCTCGGATCCCGCGCCCTGGCCGATCGCCAGCGGCAGGCCGCCGCCGATCGCGGCGAAGGTCGTCATCATGATCGGCCGGAAGCGCAGCAGGCAGGCTTCGTGGATCGCCTCCAGCGGGCTCTTGCCCTGATCGCGTTCCGCCTCCAGCGCGAAATCGATCATCATGATGGCGTTCTTCTTCACGATGCCGATCAGCAGGATGATGCCGATCAGGGCGATGACGCTGAGATCGTACCCGAACACCATCAGCATCAGCAGGGCGCCGACACCGGCGGAGGGAAGGGCTGACAGGATGGTGATGGGATGCACGTACGATTCGTAGAGCATGCCCAGCACGATATAGACGGCAAGGATGGCGGCTGCGACCAGGAGCGGGGTGGAGGCGAGCGACGACTGGAAGGCCTGCGCCGTGCCCTGGAACGAGCCGTCGAGCGTGATCGGTGTCTGGAGATCCCGCTGCACCTGCTGGATGCGCTCGACGGCCTGGCCGAGCGCCATGCCCGGTGCCAGGTTGAACGAGATGGTGACCGCGGGGAACTGGCCCTGATGATTGACGGTGAGCGGCGCGATCTTGTTGCTGAACTTCGCCACCGTGCTGATCGGCACCTGCGCGCCGTTGGCGCCCGTCACGTAGATGCGCGAAAGCGCCGCCGGATCGGCCTGGAAGGACGGCAGGACCTCGAGCACCACCTTATACTGCGTGCTCGACGCATAAATCGTCGCCACCTGGCGTTGGCCAAAGGCGTCGTATAGCGTCTGGTCGATCTGCGCCAGCGACAGGCCGAGCCGCGAGGCGCTGTCGCGGTCGATGTCGACAGCCAGGTGCGGCGAGGCGATCTGCTGGTCCGAGGTCACGTCCTGCAGCTCGGGCAGCTTGTTCATGCTCTGCTCGATGATCGGTGCCCAGTGGTTGAGCTCCTCGCTGTCCGTGGACGTGAGCGTGTACTGGTACTCGGTCTTCGCGAGCCGGCCGCCGACATTGATGTCCTGCCCGGCCTGCATGAAGTAGCGCACGCCCGGCACCTCGGCCACCTTGGGCCGCAGCCGCTGGATGATCTGCTGGGCCGTGGCGTCGCGCTCGCCGAACGGCTTGAGCTGGATGAACATGCGCGCGGTGTTCTCGGCGGAATTTCCGCCGGTGGAGCCGACGAAGCCGACCACGCCCGAGACCGCCGGATCCTTCTGGATGATGGCGGCGAGGCGGTTCTGCAATTCGGCCATCGCCGCAAAGGAGATGTCCTGGCGCGCCTCCGCCTGGCCGAAGATGAAGCCGGTATCCTGCTCGGGGAAGAAGCCCTTGGGAATGATGACATAGAGCCAGCCGGTCGCGAAGATCAGCGCGACGGTCGACAGCAGGGTGGGAAACTGATGGCGCAGCACCCATCTCAGCCCGCGGTCGTAGCCGCGCACCATCGCGTCGAAGGCATTCTCGGCCATCTGGCTCAGCCGATTGCGCTTGTGCGCACTCTCGCGCTTGAGGAACCGCGCGCACATCACCGGGGTCAGGGTGAGCGAGACGAAGGCGGACATGACGACGGCCACCGTCACCGTGACCGCGAACTCGCGGAACAGTCGTCCGACGATACCGCCCATGAACAGCAGCGGGATGAACACGGCGATCAGCGAGAAGGTGATGGAGACGATCGTGAAGCCGATCTGGCCGGCGCCCTTCAGGGCCGCATCGAACGGCCGCTCGCCGGCCTCGATGTAACGGACGATGTTCTCGATCATGACGATGGCATCATCGACCACGAAGCCGACGGCAATGGTGAGCCCCATGAGGCTGAGATTGTCGATGCTGTAGCCCAGCACGTACATCACGCCGAACGTGCCCACCAAGGCCAGCGGCACCGTGATCGAGGGGATGATCGTCGCCCACAGATGACGCAGGAAGACGAAGATCACCATGACCACCAGGGCGACGGTGAGCAGCAGGGTGAACTGCACGTCGTTGACCGAATCGCGGATCGACTGCGAGCGGTCCGACACCAGGTCGACGCGCACCGTCGGCGGCACCGCGGCCAGCAGCCGAGGCATCATCGCCTTGATCCGGTCGACGATCTCGACGGTGTTGGCGCCGGGCTGGCGGAAGATCAGCAGGAGCTCGCCGCGCTTGCCGTTGTACCAGGCGCCGGTGCGCGGCGCCTTGGTGGCGTCGATGACCGTGCTGACGTCCTGCAGCTTGACCGGCGCGCCGTTGCGATAGGCGACGATGATGTTTCGGTAGGCCGGCGCGTGAAAGAGCTGATCGTTGGTGTCGATGGTGATCGACTGATGCTCGTTCTCGAGATTGCCCTTGGCCTGGTTCACGGTGGCGTTGGCCACGGCGGCGCGCACCTCCTCGAGCCCGATGCCGTGGGCTGCCAGGGCCGCCGGGTTGGCCTGCACGCGGACCGCAAAGTCCTGCTGGCCCGCCACCAGCACCTGGGACACGCCGGCCACGGCCGAAATCTTCTGCGCGAGGATGGTGTAGGCGTAGTCGTCGACCTTGTAGATCGGCAGGGCATCGGAATAGGCGGCGTAGATCAGGATCGCCCGATCCGCCGGATTTACCTTGCGGTAGGTCGGCGGGTTGGGCAGGTCCTTGGGCAGGAGCCCGCTGGCCGCGTTGATCGCCGTCTGCACGTCGGTGGCGGCGCCGTCGATGCTGCGCCCGAGGTCGAACTGCAGGGTGATCGACGTGGTGCCAAGCCCGCTGGTCGAGTTCATCGAGCTGAGGCCGGGGATGGCGGCGAACTGCTGCTCCAGCGGTGTGGCGACCGAGGAAGCCATGGTCTCCGGGCTCGCGCCGGGCAACGTCGCCGACACGGTGATGGTCGGGAAGTCGACATTGGGAAGGGCGGAGACCGGCAGGAGATTGTAGGTCGCTGCGCCGAACACCAGCAGCCCCAACATCAGCAGCGAGGTGGCGATCGGCCGTCGGATGAAGGCTTCGGAGATGTTCATGACGCGCGCCGCTCAACCAGCCTTCTCGGTGGCCGGCGCCGGCGCGGGAGGGGACGCGGTGTCGATCTTGATGCGAGAGCCCTCGGACAGCCGGTACTGGCCGTCGACCACGATCTTGTCGCCGCTCGCGATGCCCTTGGTGATGACGGCGTAGCCGTCCTGCATGCCGGCGACATCGACGGCGCGCCGCTGCACGGTGCTGTCGGGATTCACTATATAAGCGTAGTAGCCCGCGGGGCCCTGCATGACCGCGCGTTCGGGAACGGTGACCGCTCCAACGCGGGTGTCGATCACCAGATGCACATTGACGAACTCGCCCGGCCACAGGCGTTCGTCGGCATTCTCGAAGGTCGCTTTCAGGCGCAGCGTGCCGGTCGCCGTATCGATCTGGTTGTCGATCAGCGTGAGCTTGCCCTGGGACAGCAGGGTCTTGTCGTCGCTGGCGAAGGCGAGCACCGCGAGCGGCGCTGCCGCCTGGGCGTTGCGGACGGTGTCGGTGACGTCTTGCGGCACCGTGAAGTTCACGAAGATCGGCTTGGTCTGCGTGATGTTGACCAGCGGCTGGGGCTGGTTCGCTTGCACGATGTTGCCGAGATCGACCAGGCGCTGGCCTGTCCGCCCGTCGATCGGCGCGCGGATGTTGGTGTAGTCAAGATTGACCTTGGCGGTGTCGATGCTTGCCTGATCGAGGGCAACGGTCGCGGTGAGCGCGTCGACGGTGGCCTGTTGCTGATCGAAGCTTTGCCGTGATTGATAGCCCGACCCGATCAGCTTGCCGTAACGCGCGAGGTCGAGCTTGGCGCCGGCAAGCTGGGCCTCGTCGCGCCGCTTGGCGGCGTCGGCATGATCGAGCGCGGCCTGGAACGGCGCCGGGTCGATCTGGACCAGAAGATCGCCCGCCTTGACGGATTGGCCTTCCTCGTAGACGACCTTGATGATCTGGCCATCGACCCTGGTCTTCACTGCGACGGCCTTGTAGGCCTGCACGGTTCCGATTCCTCGCACCACGACCGGCATATCTTTGGTCTTGGCGATGTCCGTAGTGACGGGAACAGCGGGCACTTGGGCCGATGCCGCGGCGCGCGCCCGGTCACGACCCATCTCGGCGACGACGAGCCAGCCGGCCGCGACAAAGCCCACCATCAGGGCCGCGACTCCGGTCCTGGATAGAAATTTCCTGTTCATCCCCGACAACGCTCCATCGGGATTTCGTCCGAGTGCAATCGGACTTTGTGGCCACTGGATGGCTATACGCAGCGCGCGGCGCGATGTGCCCCTGGAATGCCGATTTGACGCACACGTTCGCGCGAGGTTCCGTTGCGGCACCTCTCATCCGAGCTGCGACGCCTCACGCCGTTCGTCGATGCCGGCGTGCTTTTGCGGTGTCATCTTCTATGAAGATAGGGCAGGGCGATCAACTCGCTTTCAGCCACCGTCTTCTTTATATCTCGCTCGAGATCTCTCACTCGGGGAGGACGGACGAGCATCGATGGCAGGGGGAGCGACCAAGCTTTTTTGGCGAGCAATGCCACTGATCGGCCTCGCCATGGCGCTGGCGGCTTCCGCTGTCGGGGAATTGGCAGAGCGAACGCCGGCGCTGGGCGTCGCGCTTCCGCTGGTCGGACTGGCGGCGCTGATCAGCGTGGTGTTCGCCGCCGTCTATCATGCGGATGTCATCGCCCATCGCACGGGAGAGCCGTACGGCACGCTGGTCCTGACCGTCGCCGTCACCGTCATCGAGGTCGCGCTGATCCTGTCGATCATGCTGGCGGGGGAAGGCCGGCCGGGCTTGGCGCGCGAGACGGTGTTCTCCGTGATCATGGTGGTCTGCAACGGCGTGGTCGGGCTTTGCCTGGTGCTGGGCGGATTGCGCTATGGCGAGCAGGGGTTTCGCCTTCCGGGCGCCAGCGCCTATCTCGTCGTGCTGATGCCGCTTGCGACCTTGACGCTGATCCTGCCGACCTACACCACGAGCGTCGCCGGGCCGTACTACAGCGAGTCCCAGCTTGGTTTCGTCAGCCTGGTGACATTGGCGCTGTACGGCATGTTCCTCTATGTGCAGACAGTCCGCCATCGAGACTACTTCCTGTCGGATCTCGGTGGCGCCTCGGATGAGCACGCCACGCCGCCCGGCCCGCGCCAGCTCTGGGAAAGTGTCGTGCTGCTGCTGGTCGGGCTGTCGGCCGTCGTGCTCCTGGCCAAAGGCGTGGCGGGGTCGATGGAGACCATGGTCGTCGCCCTGGGGGCGCCGATCGATGCGGTCGGCCTCCTGGTGGCGTTGCTGGTGCTGCTGCCCGAGACCGTCGCGGCCTTGCGCGCGGCGCGGCGCAACGAGCTGCAGAAGAGTCTCAATCTCGCGCTCGGCTCGTCCCTGGCGACGATCGGCCTTACCATTCCCGCCGTCAGCCTGCTCGCCATCGGCCTGAACCAGCCGCTGGAGCTCGGCATCGATCTGCGCGAAACCGTGCTGCTGGTGCTGACCTTCGGCGTCAGCCTCGTGACATTCGGCGGCGGGCGCACGAACATCCTGCCCGGTTTCGTGCATCTCGTGTTGTTCATCGTCTTCGTCTTCATGTTGTTTGTTCCGTAGAGGGAGAGAGCGCTGCCATGAGCCAAGCACCGGACGACCAGCTCTTCGCCGAGCTGCGCAAGATCGACACGCCCACCATCACCAACGTGGTGGCGACCTATCCCAAGAATCCCCTGTGCCTCGGCCTTTACAATCCGTGGACCGAGAACTGGTACACCGACACCTCGATCCGCTGCCTGTACCCCGAGATGGGGCCGGTGGTTGGCCATGCGGTGACGTGCGTCTATGGCCTGCCCGACCCGAACTTCGCCGGGCGGCTCTCCTTCATGAACGTGATCGATGCGCTCGATGCCATGCCCAAGCCCACCATCCTGGTGATCCAGCAGAAATGGCCGCCGGAGCTGATGGCCAAGGCGGGCCTCGCCGGCGAGATGATGGTGAGCTCGATGATGGCGGTCGGCTGCGTCGGCCTTCTGTCGAACGGGCCCTCGCGCGACATCGACGCCATCCGCAAGCTCCGCTTCCAGCTCCTGCTGGGCGGGGTGACGGCGGGCCACGGCGAGATGGCGGTGCAGGCCGTCAACGTGCCGGTGTCGGTCGGCGGCATGGACGTGGCGCCGGGCGACCTCGTGCACATGGACGAGAACGGTGCGGTGAAGTTTCCGCCGGTGCACGCCGCGGCGATCGTCAAGAACGCCAAGGCGATGCTCGACGATGAAGCGCGCCGGCTGGTGCTGCTGCGCAAGGCGCGCAGCGCAGCCGAGGTGCGGGCTGCCAATTCGGGCGGCGCGTATACTCAGAAGAAGGAGTAGCATTCCCGGGTCCGATGACCACCAGCCCCGCATCGGCCGACCGGCGAGCACGCTTCGGCCTGGCCGCCAAGCTGTTTGCCGTCCTGCTGCTGCTGGGCGGGATCGCGGTGCTGATCACCGGCGGCCTGGGCTATCGGCAGGCCCGCGATTCCCTGGAACAGTCGATCTTCAATCAGCTGACGGCGGCGCGCGAGACCAAGGCGCACCAGGTCGAGACCTATTTCCGCGGCATCCGCAACGAGATGCGCTTGCTCGCCGGCAGCAAGATGACCATCGATGCCATGATCGGCTTTCGTGATGCCGCGGACGAGCTCGATCGCACCGCCGTGCCGCCTGACATCCGCCAGCACGTGCAGGGCTGGTACGACGACAAGTACATGCCGATGGTGCGGCGCCTGCTCGGACCCGACGCGCCGGTCAAGGATTTCCTGCCTGAGAGCCCGGCGTCGTATTTCCTGCAGGATCGCTACATCGTCGAGAATCCCAATCCGCCGCAGCAACGCCGATTGTTGGACGACCCCGGCGACGGCAGCGCCTACAGCAAGGTGCATGCGCTCTATCATCCGCTGATGCGCCGGGTGTCGTCGGTGCTGAATTTCTACGACCTGATGATGGTCGACCCGAAGAGCGGGCACATCATCTACACGGTCGACAAGGAGGCCGACTTCGGCACGTCGCTGCACGCCGGCCCGTACAAGCTCTCCAACCTCGCGATCGCTGCCGCGCGCTGCGCTGAATCAGCGGATACGTCGGCTACATGTCTCGAGGATTTTGCCGATTATCTGCCGGCCGACGGCGCTCCCGCCGCTTTCATGGCCGCGCCAGTGATCGACCATGGCGTCGTGATCGGCGTGCTCGTGGCCAAGCTCTCGATCGACGAGATCGACAGCATCGTGTCGGGCGGCCGGAGCTGGCGCCACGAAGGCTTCGGCTCGACCGGCGAGACCTACCTTGTCGGGCCGGATTTCCTCATCCGCTCCGCGCCCCGGCTTTTCTTCGAGAACCGCGACCTCTATTTCGAGCAGCTCAGGCAGAGTGGCTCGACGCCGCAGAACGACATCGACGACATCCATCGCTACGGCTCGCCGGTGCTGCAGCAGCATGTCGACAACAAGGCCAGTCGCGCCGCGCTGGGCGGCGTCGAAGGCATGGGCATCGTCGTCGGCAATCGCGGCATCCCGACGCTTGCGTCGTGGGGACCGGTCAGCGTGCCGGGCCTGAAATGGGCGCTGATTGCCAAGATCGACGTTTCGGAAGCCTTTGCCCCCATCTATCGGCTGGAGCGAGAGCTCGCCCTCGTCGGCGGGGTGGCGCTTCTGGTGGTGCTGGTGACCGGCGCCTGGCTGGCACGATCTCTCCTGGGCCCCCTGCGCGAGCTGACGGCGGGCGTGAAACGCTTTGCCGCCGGGGACTATGCAGCGAAAGTGGCCGTGCGCACGACGGATGAGGTCGGGCAGCTCTGTCTTGCCTTCAACGGCATGGTCGACGAGCTGCGCGAGAAGAACCGCATCATCGAGAGCAAGAATCGCGAGAACGAGCAGCTTCTGCTCAACATCCTGCCGGCGCCGATCGCCGACCGGCTGCGCGACGGCGAGCAGAGCATTGCCGATGGCTTCACCGAGGTCACCGTGGCCTTCGCCGACCTGGTCGATTTCACCCGAATGTCGTCGGGCATGCCACCGGCCGATGTCGTCAACCTGCTGAACGGGCTGTTCAGCCGGTTCGACGAAGCGGCAAGCGAGCTTGGCATCGAGAAGATCAAGACCGTGGGTGACGCCTATATGGCGGTGTGCGGCCTGCCGGTGCCGGTTCCGGACCATGCCAGACGCATGCTGCGCATGGCGATCCGCATCGTGCACATCACGCGCGAGCATGCGCTGGAGCACAATGTGCCGATGAAGATCAGGGTCGGGCTCAACAGTGGGCCGGTGGTGGCCGGTGTCATCGGCAAGAGCAAGTACATCTACGACCTGTGGGGCGATACGGTGAACCTGGCGAGCCGCATGGAATCGGCCGGCCTTCCCGACACCATCCAGGTGACGCGCGCCGTCTATGAGGCGTTGAAGGACGAGTTCGTGTTCGAGCCCCGCGGGCCCATCGAGATCAAGGGCAAGGGCCACATCGAGGCGTGGCTGCTGAAACTGTAATTCGGTCTCTTCAGGCCAGGCCGAAGCTCAGCTTGATCGCCGCAATCATGTTGGTGACGGCGATGCTCGACAGGATGAGCCCGAAGACGCGGCTTATGATCTCGATGCCGGGCCGGCCGAGCAAGCGCGAGATGAGGCCGGCGGCGGCAAACAGGCCGAACAGCAGGACCATGCACAGGACCAGGATGCCCGTTGTCGTCGCTTGCTCGGCGAAGGAGCGGACCTTGTTGTCCGTCAGCAGCATGACCGTGAGGATGGCGCCGGCCCCGGCAATGCCGGGGATGGCCAGCGGAAAGACCGCGCGCTGGAGCGGCGTTGCCTCCTTCGGCATCGCCTGGGCGTCCTCGATCACCTTGCCCAGCACCATGCGCAGCCCGAACAGCAGAAGCACCAAGGAACCCGCCAGCTGGAACGACGCCATCGGGATATGCAAGGCATTCAGCAAGGCCTGGCCGACGCAAATGAAGAAGAGCAGGACCAGGAAGGCGACGACGAGGGCGTAGAAGGCGACCAGCAGCTGTCGGCGGCGTTCGAGGCCGGCCGTGACTGAAAGAAACACCGGCACTGTCGCCACGGGATCGAGAATGACGAACAGGGTGACCACCTCGAAGAAGAAGTCGTTGAGAAGATTCGGTCCCAAGGCGACCCTCCCCGAGCCGCAAGCTGATTGGCTGTGCGGCTTTCCTTATGCAGCCTGGGGCAGCTCCCCAACAAGCATCGTCTCGCCCAGCATGGCGGAATGGATGGCGACATGGATCGGCGATTGCAGTCTCCTTGCGGAGTGCAATATCAGTCATGCTTGGTAATTTGCCAATATTACTTAAGCGTATACTTCGACCTCTATCCACAGGCTCAGGTTCAGGGCGGGGCTGCAAGCCTGCTGAATGGAGGCTATCCGCGATTGTACTTGCCGATCACCAGGAAGGCGCGCTGCCAGTCCTTGCGCGGCAGGCTGAAGGTCTTGTCGGGATTCCACTGCTTGACCGTCCACGAGGTCGAATTGAAACGGACCAGCCGCTTGATCATGGCGTGGCGCGAGCCGTCCGGAGCCTCCTGGACGAACAGGCAGTCGTCGCCGGCACCCGGCGGTACCGCCGGGTTGACCAGCAACAGGTTGCCCTGCTCGTAGGCCGGAACCATCGAGTCGCCCACGACATAGCAGGCGAAGGCATCGCGCACCCCGACCAGTCTCTGGTCGCGCTGGATCCAGGCAATTGCGTCGCTGGACAGCACCCAGGCCCCTTCAGGGCCGCCGGCGGCCGAGGCATAGACTGCCAGGTCCGGCCGGTCCATCGCCGAACGGGGCGGCAATACCGGCGGCGGTGAGCCGGCCGATCCCCCAGGTTCCGTGATCAGGTAGTCCACGGTGGTGCTGAGGAATGACGCCAGATCCGCCAGCCGCACGGATTTCGGTCCGGTGTCCTTGGAAAACCACTGCGATACAGCGGATTCGCTGATCTTCAGGTGGCGCGCAATGTCGACCGGCTTCCTGCCGGCCTTGATCATGGCGCTTTCGATGCGTCTGCCAATGCCCATGGCTCAAGTTTTGCTACGCGATGCTAAGAAAAGCTACTAAAGTTTTTCTTGCTTTTTCATTAAGATATTCTTATGGTTCCGGGCCAATGCCGAGGAGACGCTTGCGGCAATCTGCCGGCTGTCGGTGGCGGACTGGCGGCGCGCTCGGCCGCGACCGGCAGCCTATTTCGAGATCACGGCGGAAAAGTGGATCCACCATCGGGTCGTCCACGAATGCAAGGAGGCAGGGTCAAATGCACCACAGCGATCCGCCGAACCGCAACGACTGGAGCGCGCCCCTTACGCAATGGCGAAACACCCGCGGCAGACCGGATCGACCGGTACCTGAGCCTTGCCGACGGACCGCCTCTTGCCGCCGCTTGGACCTTCATTATATCCATCGCCAAAGTCGAACAGCCCAAGGAGTGCGAGAAATGGACGGCTCAAGCGCGTCGGCCGAAACCCATGCTTTCCAGGCGGAGGTCGCCGAGCTTCTGAACCTGATGGTTCATTCGGTCTATTCCGAGACCGACATCTTCCTGCGCGAGCTGATCTCCAACGCCTCCGACGCCTGCGACAAGCTGCGCTATGACGCGATCGCCAAGCCCGATCTGCTGGCCCCCGATCCGTTGGATGGCGACGACAAGCTCACGATCCGCATCAAGCCCGACAAGGACAAGCGCACCCTCACCATTGCCGACAATGGCATCGGCATGGATCGCCAGGAGCTGATCGACAACCTCGGCACCCTGGCCCGGTCGGGCACCAAGGCGTTCCTGAAGGGACTCGCCGAGGCCAAGGAGGGGGCGAGCCTGATCGGCCAGTTCGGCGTCGGTTTCTACTCCGCCTTCATGGTCGCCGACAGGATCGAGGTGGTCAGTCGCCGGGCCGGCGCCGCCGAGAGCTGGGTCTGGACATCGACGGGCGGGGCCGGCTTCGAGATTGCGCCAGTCAGCGAGGAGGCCAGCGAGGAGCAGGCCAGGCGCGTGCCGCGCGGCACCGCGATCGTGCTGCATCTCAAGCAGGATGCCGTGCGCTATCTCGAGCCGTTCGAGCTCGAACGCGTGGTGCGGACCTATTCCGACCACATCCTGTTCCCGATCGAGCTCGAGGACGACAACGGCTCGGCGAGGCAGGTCAATGCCGCGAGCGCGCTGTGGCAGCGGCCGAAGTCCGAGCTCAAGCCCGACGACTACACGCAGGCCTATCGCTCGATCGCCATGGCCTTCGACGAGCCGGCGCTCACCCTGCACTACAAGGCCGAGGGCCGTCAGGCCTATGCCGTGCTGCTGTTCGTGCCCAGCAGCGCGCCCTTCGATCTCAGCGACCCGACACGCAAGGGCCGCGTGAAGCTCTATGTGCGTCGCGTCTTCATCACCGACGACGCCGACCTCCTGCCGCCGTGGCTGCGCTTCGTGCGCGGCGTGGTCGACAGCGAGGACCTGCCGCTCAACATCTCACGCGAGATGCTGCAGAACAACCCGCAGGTGACGCAGATCCGGAACGGGCTGGTGAGCCGCGTGCTGAGCGAGCTGGAAAGCACCGCGAGCAAGGACCCGGCCGCTTTCGAGAAGATCTGGACGGCGTTCGGCGCGGTGATGAAGGAGGGGTTGTACGAGGATCATGAGCGGCGCGCGCAGCTGCTGGCGCTGGCGCGCTTCGACACGACCGCCGGCGGCCAGCGCTCGCTCAAGCAGTATGTCGCCGACCTCAAACCCAGCCAGACGGAGATCTACTACCTGGTGGGCGAGAGCGCCGAACGCATCAAGTCCAACCCGAAGCTCGAGGCGGCCCGCGCCCGCGGCATCGAGGTGCTGCTGCTGGCTGACCCTGTCGACGCCTTCTGGACGATGATGCCGCACGAATTCGACGGCAAGAAGCTGAAGTCGCTCAGCCAGGGCGATGTCGACTTCGGATCGATCCCGCTGCTCGACAAGGCGGCCGAGCAGAAGGTGAGCTCGGACGATGAGGCCCGCATCATCAAGGCGGTGAAGGAGGCGCTGGGCGACAAGGTCTCCGACGTTCGTGCCTCGCAACGATTGACGGAAAGCGCGGCCTGCCTGGTGGCGAGCGCCCAGGGACGCGACCGCGAGCTGGAGCGGCTGCTGGCGCGCCAGAACCGCGGCAGCGGCGCCAAGCCGATGCTCGAGCTCAACATGGACCATGCCCTCGTGAAAGCGCTGGCGGAGGCCGATGGCGCCAAGCGAAGCGGCGATGTCGCCGACATCGCCGCCCTGTTGCTCGATCAGGCGCATATTCTCGACGGTGAGGTTCCGGAGGATCCGGCAGCCTTCGCCAGGCGCCTCAACGCGCTGGTCGTGCGCGGGCTTGCGGGGACGTCTCAGCCAGGGTCCTGAAGGTGATGGCGTAGCGCAGCGCCGGCACGGGCGGCACGCTATGCTCCCAGTCATGCCGCGCCGGGCCGCGCAGGAGGTAGAGCGAGCGCGGCTTCACCTCGATCGCCCGCCGCTCCCAGGTCGAGCCCAGCCGGCGGCGAAAACGCAGGCGGCAAGGCGCGACCAGGGACAGCGCGACGACCTCGCCGAACACCGCTTTGTCACGATGCCAGCCGATGCCGGCACCGGTCTCGTATTCGGTCACGAGGACCTGCTGCAATTCCGTGTTGGGCAAGCCTGCGGCAACGGCCGCTCGCTCGCGCGCCGGCAAAAGGAAAGCGGGAATGTCGTCGCTTGGGGAGAGACGGGCAGCCGAGTAGTCGTAACGCCAGCCGTATGACACGACTCGACGCTTGCCCGGGAAGCCATGGAAGTCGAAGGGCTTGAACGGCAGCGTTGCAATCTGGCCGATGAGGTTCGTCTCCTCCTCGGCCGACAGGACATCCTCCCGGTAGTCGAAACCTGCCGGGAGCGCGGGCCGAGCGGTGAAAAGCTCCGCCTGGGCCGCGCTCCCACTGTACGCTTGATTGGCGCGCTTGATCAGAAGGCGATCTCCACCCGGCGCATCATCGGGTCCTTGAGGCCGTCTGGCGCCTTGGGAAGCGGGTTATAGGCTTGTGATGTCACAACGATGGCATTGGCGGCAACGCCGTTGCGCAACAGCTCGCTCTTCACCGCTTCCGCGTAGTCCGCGCGGCCCGTGATCTGCACGGTTTTCGCCGACTTGGCGGCTCGCGCAGCCTTTTGGATCATGTAGCTGGCCATCGGCGAAAGCGTCGCGCCATTGTCGAGGAACACCACGTACTCGGTGCGCGGCGTGCTCGCATAGGCGATGTTCGTCGATTGAGCCATGGCGGCCGGGATTGGCGCCAGGAATGCACCGGCCAAGACCAGACCAGCGATACGGGTAATCTGCACGATAGTTCTCCTTCCCCTAGTGGCATAGAAACGAACAGACCCCTCTTGCGGTTTCGTACAGAGCGACTGATATTCCGCTTTTGTTCCAGTGTGGATTGCGGTGGCACAAAGGACGGGTAGCGCCAATTTGCCGTTGCATGGCGGGCGAGTCCCCGCATGGCTGGCCGAGCGCATGACGCGGCTGGGCGCCGTCATCAGCGAGGCGATCGTCCATCACTACGGTCGTGACGAGCTGTTGCGCCGGCTCGCCCATCCTTTCTGGTTCCAGTCGTTCGGTGCCGTCATGGGCATGGACTGGCATTCGTCGGGCATCACCACCAGCGTGCTGGGCGCCCTGAAGCGCGGCCTCGCACCGCTCGGCGCCGAGCTCGGCCTGCATGTCTGCGGCGGACGAGGCCGGCACTCGCGCCAGACGCCGCAGGAGCTGGTGGCGATCGGCGAGCGGGTCGGTTTCGATGGCGCGGCGCTGGCCAGGACCAGCCGCCTGGTCGCCAAGGTCGACAGCGCCGCGGTCCAGGACGGCTTCGATCTCTACCTGCATGGCTTCATTGTCGCCGACGACGGCAAGTGGGTGGTGGTCCAGCAGGGCATGAACGGCTCGAACCGCGAGGCGCGGCGCTACCACTGGCTGTCGGAAGGTCTCGAGAGCTTCGTCGACCATCCGCACAGCGCCATCGAGGGCAAAGGCCAGGGCACCATCGTCAATCTCACCGACCGGCGGGCGGAGGCGTCGCGGCGCGGCCAGCTCGAGCTGTTGCAAGTGCTAGGCCCCGACGGCATCGCCGGAGAGCTCGCGAAGCTCGAAGGTGGCGCCGAGGCCGCCGCTTCCGGTCAGCTCGCGCTGCCGCATCTCGTCATGCCGGCCCACCACGACGTGCGGCCCAAGGACATCATCGAGCGCCGATTGCACGGCACGCTCGCGGCCGCGGCCGAGCGCGGCCCGCAGGACTTTGCGGAATTATTACTGGTGCCGGGCGTGGGCGCCCGCACGGTGCGGGCTCTCGCCATGGTCTCGGAGGTGATGCACGGCGCACCGTATCGCTTCTCCGATCCGGCGCGCTTCTCGCTGGCGCATGGCGGCAAGGATCGCCACCCGTTTCCCGTTCCCCTGCGCGTCTATGACGAGACGATCGGCGTGCTGAAGGCGGCGGTCCGGCAGGCCAGGCTGGGCCGCGACGAGGCGCTGGGCGCGATCAAGCGGCTCGACGACCAGGCGCGACGGCTCGAAACGGTTGCGCGCGGCCCCTCCGTCGAGGCGCTGATTGCAGCCGAACGCCGCGCATCGGCGGACTTCGGCGGAAGAAGCGTCTTTGGTGTCGAGCCTGCACGACACAAGACGGCCTCTTCCGCCGCCGACGTGGGCTGACTCCGGTCAGACCGTGAAGTCGCTGGCCTGCAGCGGCGTGATGCCCTTCACCAGGATGGCGAAGTCGGCGACGGCATCGCCGTTGACGTCACCCGACACGATCGAGCTGCTGCCCGTCACCACGGAGCGCAGCTCGCCCGCCGTGCCGGAGAAGGCCACTGCGCCGATGAAGGTGAAGGCCTGATTGCCCGCCGTGACGGTGTCGGCATCGATGGCCGAGACATCGATGAGGTCGCCCTCGGCATGACTGAAGTCCTGGACAATGTCGCGCCCGGCGGCTGCGACGGTGCTGTCGTCGAGGGTCAGGTAGACGAAGGTGTCGGCGTTGAGCCCGCCGGTCAGGCTATCGGAGTCGACACCGCCGAGCAGGCTGTCGACGCCGTCGCCGCCGTTCAGCTTGTCGCTGCCGAGGCCGCCATTCAAGGCGTCGTCACTCGATCCGCCGTTCAGCGTGTCGAGGCCGTCGTTGCCGATCAGCGTGTTGTTGCCGCTGTTGCCGGTGATCGTATTGTCCAGGGCATTGCCGGTGCCGTCGATATTGGCGCTGCCGGTCAGCGTCAGCTTCTCGATATCGCCGATCGCATGCACGGCGTCGGCCAGGCTGAAGGTGATGCTGCTCTTGACGGTGTCGATGCCGCTGCCGCCGCTCTCGTCGACCTTGTCGCCGGCATTGTCGACGATGGAGGTGTCGTTGCCGTTGCCGCCGATCATTTTGTCGATGCCCGCGCCGCCGTTCAGCGTGTCGGCGCCGTCGTTGCCGGCGAGCGTGTTGTTCCCGCTGTTGCCGTTGATGACGTTGTCGAAAGCATTGCCGGTGCCATTGATGTTGGCGCTCCCGGTCAGCGTGAGCTTCTCGAGATCGCCCAGCACGCGCGGGCCGTTCACCAGGCTGAAGCTGACGCTGCTGAAGACCGTATCGATACCGTCGCCGTCGCTCTCGTCGACCGTGTCGCCGGCCTGTGCCACGTAATAGGTGTCGTCACCGGTTCCGCCGATCATCTTGTCGGAACCCGCATTGCCGTTGAGGCTGTCGCCGCCGCCGCCGCCCCTCAGGACGTTGGCATTGGTGTTGCCGGCCAAGGTGTCGTCGAAGTCGGATCCCGTCAGGTTCTCGATCGAGATCAGCGTGTCGGTACCGGCGCCGACCGTGTCCTGAGCGGCGATGGTGGCGAGCGTGACGTCGACGCCCGCCGCCGCCGTCGCGTAGCTTGCCGTGTCGACGCCGATGCCGCCGTTCAACTGATCGTTGTTCGCCCCGCCGTCGAGCACATCGTTGCCGTCCATGCCGTACAGGAAGTCGTTGCCGTCGAGGCCGAAAATGGTGTCGCGCAGCCCGTCGCCGCTCAGGCTGTCCAAGCCGGCGTCGCCGGTGGTCGTGCGCGTGAGCTCGTCGATCGAGGTGCGGATCGACTGGTCCGCTCCGTCGTCGGGAACGATGCTGGTGCGCACATTGGCGACCAGGCCGCCGGTCAGCCCGGCGACTTCCGCCTCCACGACGCCGCCGACCGCGGCGTAGTTGGTGCCGATCGCGTTACCCTGGGTATCGTAAGCCTGATAATAGGTGGTTTCGCCGTCGCTCCAGCTGACGAGGAGATAGCTGTTGTAGCCGTTGCCCATTGCCGTGACGCTGGGCTTGCTCTGATCTCCGGTCGTCTGGGTATTGGCCCGGAGGTAGGCGCTGCGCACGCTGCCGTTGGGGTTGAAGATCCTGGCTGTGATCTCGGTGCCGTCGATTCCCCAGCCGTTATCCGTGTAGGCGATGGCAAAGCTGCCATCCTTGAGAGCGACGATCTGCGGATCCTCGTTGATCGAGCCGATATCGTCGACCAGCGTCGATGCCGTGACCGCGGCTCCGGTGTTGTCGTAGATGCGGAACCAGACCTCGCTGTCGCCGCCCGCCGCGGGCTGCTGCTGCCAGACGACGACGAAATTGCCGTTGGTCAGGCCGATCACCTGCGAGGCACTGGTATTGAGGGTGATGCTGCTGTCAACCGAGATCTGAACGCTGGTCGGGCTGCCGCTGGCGTTGAAGATCTGCGCCACGATGTCCTTGTCGCCGCCGCCGAAGTCACGCGTCCAGCTGACCACGAAGCTGCCGTTGGCCAGCGCGGCCACGTCGGATTGCGAATCGTCGGCCGTGCTCGTGGCGATAGCGAAATCCGCGGCGACAGGGACTCCCGCCGAGGTGAACAGGCGCGCCCGGATGTCCCCGCCCGGATCGGTGCTGGTGTCGGTGAAGGTGACAACGACATTGCCGCCTGCGAGCCTGGCGACCGAGGCGTCGGACTGGCTGTTGGTCGTGGTGCTGCTCACCGGAAACTGGACGCCCGACGGCGTCCCGTTGCTGCCGATGATCCGTCCCTGGACCGAATCGTCCGGTGTCGGGTCCGTCCAAGCGACGAAGTAGCCGGCTCCGCCATTGATGGCGGCAACCGCCGCTTCGTCCTGGTTGCCCGTCGTCAAGCTGCCGTTGACGAAGGAGCTGCCGACGACATTCTCCCAGCTGTAAGTGATCGTTGCCATTCCCTGCCCCCAAACATAGATCGATGCATTCCATTCGCGGATTGCAGCTCGATGCTACAGGGCGGCCGGCGTGGTTGTCTCGTCAATTCGATCGTTATGGAATATGGAAATGCAACCGGTTGGCGCCGTCATGAGCGCGCGAACACCAGCAGGTCGAGAAGCTGGATGCCGCCTGCACCACCCAGGGGAACCAGGATCGCCTGCACCAGCGGCTGCTCGAAGAAGGGAGCGAAGGCGCCGCGGCGGAGGTTGACGATCTGGTCGATCAGGCCGGGGAAGCGCTTGGCCATCGGCTCGTATTTCTTGCCGCTGCCCTCGAGCCACAGCAGGTCCTGTCGCATGCTCTCGACCGCCTTGCGCCGCGCCATCTCGGCGCCGACATTGAGCAGAGCGGCCATGGCGATGGAGCCCAGCAGGTAGGCCACGAGCGTGGCCAGCACGGCGCCGCCGTTGGACCAGTTGTCGAACAGCGGGCTGCGCGCCACCACCAGCAAGGCCACCAGCACGAACGGCGCGATGATGAGCGGCGCGACCGCCGCGGTGTGATCGGCCAGCAGCCTGGCGTCGATCCAGTCGTCGAGCAGGCTGTTGCGTGGCCGCGCACCCGGCTGGTCGCGACCGGGAATTCCAGCGGCGACGCGATCCAGCGCGGCCTCGCGCAGGACCGGATCGGTCCCCAGCTCCTTGGCGAAACGCTCGACGGTCTCGCGCGGATAGCAGGTGCGCGCGCCCTTGAGGAGGTAGATGAAGCGGAAGGTGAGGACCGCCGCATCAGCCACGAGAATGAGAAGGACGACAGTGCCGAAGGCCGCGGCGTACGCCGTGGCCGAGAAGAGCTGTCGGTCGTCGAGCCCGCGCGCCGGCACATCGGGCAGCATGTCGTCCATCAGCAACGCCGCCAGGACCAGCATCACGAGGGCGACCACCAGCCAGAGCACGATGCGGCAGAGATGCGGGCCGTTGCGCAGCAGGTTGAGGTAGTGGCGCCACAGCCGCTTGCCGTCGATGACACCGCCGCCACCGCGTCGGATCGGCGGGCTCCAGAACCAGATGGAGGCCTCCGAGAGACCGCGCCGGGCATGCCGAAGGCAGGCGGAGAAGAAGATATCGGGCGAGCGGCGCAGCAGGCGCCAGCGGCGTTCGAACCTGTCCCGCTTGCGCAGGAGCGCCGCCGCCAGCTGCCGGCCCAGCGTTCGGGGCCGATCGGCCACGGCGGGACAAGGACGCAAGGGGAAGTAGGTGCCGCTCAGCCGTTGTGCCGCCTCGCGACTCTCGGTCCAGGCGTAGTCGAGGAACCAGGCGAAAAGCAGGATGACCAGGGTGCAGAGCAGCTGCGACGGCCAGGCGCTGACCCCGCTCACCAGATCGAACGGCTCGCGCATCGCCCCGTCGACCGGCTTGGGCAGCGCCCACCACAGCAGGCCGCCGACAGCGGCAATGAAGAGCAGGCGAAGCAGAACCGCCGCCCAGCGGCGCGCCGACGGCGCCGTGCGATCGATGCCCGGATAGCGGAAGGCCCAGAAGGCGAGTGCGAAGAGCGCAGCGAGCAGCACCGTGCCGCCCAGGCCGATCTGGCCCGGCAGTCCCAGCTCGAGCGCCACGCCCAGGGCAAAGCCGCCGGCGGCGAATTGCAGGCCGGAGATCAGCGCAGTCGACAGCTGGAAGGCGGCTTGCGCTCCGGAAGCCGACCAGGCCAGCTTCATCGAGGGGCCGGGCACCCACCCGATCGAGAAGATGCCGAAGCCGAGCCACGTCAGGCCGATCAGGGCCGCGATGCTCCAGCGGCGGCGCATCTCGTCCGGCGTGCTGGTGTCCACGCCCAGCCTGACCACACCGTAACGTCCAACCTCGTAGAGATGCTTCGTGCCGAGCTGGCGGGCGATCAGCTCGCTGCGGTCGGTCGCGGCCGCGGCATAGCGGACGGCGAGATAAGTTGCGGTCTGGTACTGGTCGCGGAAGGGGCCGGCCGTCGTGCCGCTTTTGCGGTCGAAGAAGTTCAGAGGCAGGCTCGAGGCCACCACCATGTTGCGCGTGTAGCGGATCACCTCCGGATGCAGCAGGCGGGTGTCGAGGTCGGTGGTGAACAGGATGCGGTCGGGGAAGGCGGCGCGCAACGCCTGGGCCAGGATCAGCTTGTCGTGCACGTCATTGCCGATCAGGCCGATGGCGCGGACGTCCGTGCCGGGCCTCATCAGATCGAAGTTCTGCTGGAGGCGGGCCACCAGCCGGCGCACATAGTCGCGCTGGTCGCGGCTCTCGGGCCATTCGATGGCCGGCGTCTTGTCGTCCTTCGCCTTGTCGGTGCCGCGCGGCACCAGGCGCACCTGCTTGGTGGCGCCATCGACATTGGCGCCGTCGAGACCGCGCAGATAGGGATAGTTGCGCAGCGTGCACTCCTCGCGCCCGCCCTTGCAGTCGAGCGCCTGGCGCAGTGTCTGCTCGAAGCTTCGCGCGTAGATGGAATCCCATTCGCTCAGCAGCACGATGCGGGCCGGCGTGTGCGCGGCCACGCCGCGCGCCCGCAGCTCCTTCGTCAGCAGCTCGATCTGGCGGTCGTCCGTGCCGATGGTGCGGACGAAGAACGGGGTGTCCCGGCAGATACCGAGCTCGCGCAGCCGCTCCCGGAAAAGGTCGTCAACGGCATCCTTCGATGTGCTGTTCGGGCAAGCCTTGGCGGTGCAGTCCGTGCCCAAGGTCGGGTGCAAGCCCGCCTGCTTGCACTCCGGCGCGAGGCCGACCGGCTTGGCAGCGTCGCGCAATTGCTCGGCCGGCGCTGTCGAGAAGGGGCTGACCAGGCGCAGCCTCTCCAGCGATGAGCGCATGAACGGCTTTTCCCAGGCGGGCACTTTGGCAAGCTCTGCGAGGTCGTCGAGGCCTCTCACCAGATCGTCGGATTTGTACGGCCCGATGATGCGCACCGTGCTGTCGTCCGGCGCCACATTGTTCAGTATTCTCGCAAGAGTGCTGATCCAGCGCGGGCCGAGCGCGGTGTCGTCGATCCAGAGCACGACCGCACGCCGATAACGGCCGTCGGAGCGGGAGCGCGCGCCGAACGTCTCGTAGAGGAACTCCATCTTCGGCGAGGCGGGTGGTAGCAGCCATTGCACCGTCGCCGTCATCCGTTGCAGGGGCGTCTGCGGCCGGTCGGGCTCGGGCCCGCAGCCGAAGAAGGTTTCGCAGGGCCGCACGCGCAGCAAGCCCATATGCTCGCTGTCCTCCGGCACGAAGTCTTCGGCCTGAAGGCCGGCAAGAACCGCATAACGCACTCGCCGTCGCGCTTCCTCGACTCCGATGAAGGCGGCCCCGGGCACCATGGCGGCGAGCACGGTAACATCGGCCTCGTCTTCGCTGATGCGCTTGCGGAAGCTTCTGGCACTCATCTCGCCGCGCGCGCACCGTGCGTCCGCCACCTGTGCGCCGCCCGCCCCGACGACCGGCGCGCACAGCTCCTTGAGCTTGGCGCGGTGGCGGGCCAGCGCGGCAAAAGGGTCCTCCCACAGCCGCGATTCGACGGGCGGCTGCGAGATCTGCAGGCGCTTGTCGGCATCGCTCTCGCCCATGCGCAAGAGGTCGAAGGCCGACGGCCCCAGGAACGTGGTCGACAGGAACAGCGCGATCACGCCGAGCGCAGCGATGGGAAGCGAAGCCCCGCGGTCTGCCGCCATTGGAACCCCCTCGGTCGGGCCGCGATCCCCCGGCCCGACATCCACGCCTGCCTAGAGCGGCGCGCGCTCTAGCCTACCTCATGCTATTTGCAGTTGCACACCGTCGCGCGGCCAGCGCGGATCGGTCTGTGGCAAAAGGCACAGGCGCGGGCTGCCTACTTTTGTTCTCGTTTGGGCTCGTAGCCCGGCACCCATTGGGCATGCTGCGGCAGGCCATCGCCGATCTCCCACCACGGCGCCTTGGACGAGGTGAAGACGTGCAGCCTCGGCCGCACGCCCGGATCGTCGTCCAGCAGGCCGGCCGGCACGCTCACCGTCGCCAGGTAGGGCGCCTGGCCCGGTACCAGCGAACTGCAGACGCGGCAGAAGGCGCGGAAGCTGCCGGGCGCGGACTCGTAGCGCGCGATCAGGTCCTCGCCGGCGCGCCAGCGGAACTTGTCCTTCTCGACATGGACATAGGTGGCGAAGCTCGCGCCGGTGAGCTTGCGGCAGGTCGTGCAGTGGCAGTGGGTCATCGAGCGCGCCGCCTCGAGCTCGAAGCGGACCCCGCCGCAGGCGCAGCTTCCTTTGATCATCGGTCATTCTCCCTCGGACGACAGGCTCCGGCGTGACGGTGCGAGCCTCTGTGGCAAACCGCACAGTTGGCTATGAGGTCATCTGGTCTCTGGTTGACCTACAAGCCTGAAATGTAGGTCAACTCAGGGCCATTGACTTGGTTGACCTACATTTCCATTTTGTAGGTCAACCCACGAGGTTCTATTGGTGGAAGAGATCGATCTTGCTGCGCAGACCATGTTCGCCGAGCTGCTCCAGCGTGCCCTGGACGCGGAATTCGACGCCGAGTTCCCGGAGAAGGGCAGCTTCCAGCAGAAGCCGTCAAAGGGCCGGCTCTACTGGCACTACCAGTGGCGCGAAGGCGACAAGGTCCTCACCAAGTATGTCGGGCCGGCAAGCGAACCCGAAATCGCGGACCGCATCGAGCGCTTTGGCGCGATCAAGTCCAGCTTCAAGCGCCGCCAGACCCTGGTCCGCGCGCTCGTTGCCGCCGGCCTGCCGACGCCCGATCCGTTGTCCGGCGCCACCGTCGAAGCGATGTGGAAAGCGGGCTTCTTCCGCCTGCGTGGCGTGCTGGTGGGCACGCTCGCCTTCCAGACCTACGCCGGCGCGCTCGGCGTGAAGCTGGGCGGTCGGCCGCTGATGACCCAGGATGCCGACTTTGCCCAATTCTGGGGCGTCTCGCAGAACATCGGCGAAAGCATTTCTGACCCGCTGACGATCCTGAAGGGAGTCGATCCGACCTTCCGCGCCATCCCCAATGTGAACGATCCCATCGTTTCGACGCGCTGTCGTAGCCGAACGGGCCACGTTGCCGACTTTTTCGCGCCGGGTCGCACCTCTCCCCGACACGTCTTCCTTGTCGAGCAGACAGAGCAATCGGTTCTCCTCTACGGGGGTGGTGTCCCGGTCAGCGTGCCGCGCGCCGAGCGCTACGCCGTGCACAAGCTCATCGTCGCCGTCGAGCGCGTCGAGCAGACCAAGTCGCCGAAGGATATCCTGCAGGCACACATGCTGATCCAGGCCCTCGCCCTCAGGCGGCCGGCCGAATTGGCCGAGGCGTGGCAGACCGCTTGGGCAAGCGGCGACCAGTGGCGCCGCAAGCTCGCGGCCGGCCGGTTGCGCTTGCCGGCTCAATCGCAGCAAACGCTCGACCGCCTGGCCGGTCCGGTGAGAGCCTCCACGACACCACGTCAAGCCCAGCCACGCCGAGCCCAGCCACGCCGAGCCCAGCCACGCCGAACCAAGCGAGCCCGCTGAAGGAAGACCCTGCCGTGCCCAAGCCGCTGATGCATCTGGCGCAGTTCCTGTGCCATAGCCCGACTTACCACTCGCTCGCCATGTGGCGGCATCCGCGCACGGCTGCGGCCATGGCGGCGGCCGGCTACGACTGGGCGCGGCCCGAGCTCTACCAGCACATCGCCCGCGTCTGCGAGTCGGCCAAGTTCGACATGATCTTCTTCGCCGACCTCAACTACATCTCCGACACCTATACGGGCTCGCTGGCGCCGGCGCTGCGCAACGCCACCCAGGCGCCCGAGCACGATCCGATCCCGCTGCTCTCCTTCATGGCCGCCGTCACCGAACGGATCGGGCTCGGCGCCACCTACTCGGTGAGCCACCAGCATCCGTTCCATGCGGCCCGGCTGTGGGCCACGCTCGACCACCTGACGCGCGGCCGCGCCGCCTGGAACATGGTGACGACGCTGAACCACAACCAGTCGGCCAATTACGGCGAAGAGCTCAAGCCCACCGACGAGCGCTACGACCGCGCGCACGAGTTCATCGAGGTCTGCCGCAAGCTGTGGACGAGCTGGGACGCGGACGCCGTCGTCATGGACCGCGCCGCCGGCCTCTTCGCCGATCCCGCCAAGGTCCATCGCGTGGATCACGTCGGCCGCTACTTCAAGTCGCGCGGGCCGCTCAACGTCATCCGCTCACCGCAGGACGGGCCGGCGATCCTGCAGGCCGGCACCTCCGGCAAGGGCCGCGACTTCGCCGCGCGCTACGCCGACGCGGTGTTCGCGATCCAGCCCCATCTCGACAGCGCCAAGGCGCTCTACGACGACATCAAGCGCGCCGTCGTCGAGGCGGGCCGTCCGCCCGAAGCCTGCAAGCTCCTGTTCGGCGTGCAGCCTATCGTCGGCGACACGCGCGCCGAGGCGGCCGACAAGCAGGCCGAGCACAATGCGCTGGTGCCGCTCGAGGGCGGCCTCGCCATCCTCTCCGGCCATCTCGACTTCGATCTCTCGACGCTGCCGCTCGACACCATCATGGCGCATCGCACGGAGGCCCGGCTGCAGCGCATGCAGACGCGCTACCGATCAATGACCGGCGAGCTGCTCACGCTCGAGCAGGTCGCGCGCAACCACGGCCAGGCGGTGGGCCTGCCGCAAATGGTGGGCACGCCGGCCGACGTCGCCGACCAGCTCGAAGCCTACTTCGACCATGTCGGCGGCGACGGCTTCATGGTGTCGCCTATCTATTGCCCCGGCGCGATCGAGGAGTTCGTCGACCTGGTGGTGCCGGAGCTGCAGCGGCGCGGTCGATTCCGGCGGGAGTACACGGGGACCACGCAGCGCGAGCATCTGCTGCAGGATGCCTGATCGCCGGCGACCCGGCTCATTTGCAGGACTTGATTTTTGTCCGGATATGGACATATAGTCCGAAATCGAGCAGAACATGAAACGCCCCCGCCCGATCCGCACGCCCGCCCCCCAGGCGCCGCCAATGCTCGACGCGGATCGGTTCCAGCCGGTCCGGCGGCGGCAATTGTCGGGGCCGGGGCTGCGGACCTTCCTGAACATCGCCGACCAATGGCGGCTTTCAGAGCAGGAGCGGCTGCGCCTCCTTGGGCTGCCCAGCCGATCGACGTTCCACGGCCGGGTCGGCAAGGCCCGCCGGGGAGAGGACATCACGCTCTCCGTCGACGAGCTCATCCGGATCTCGGCCGTGCTGGGCATCTACAAGGCGCTCAAGATCGTCTTTGCCCGCGACGACGATGCGGCGCGCTGGCTCAACTCTGCGAACGACGGGCCGACCTTCGGCGGGCAGTCCCCGCGGGCGCTGATCACATCGGGCACCCAGGACGCGCTGATGCTCGTGCGGCGCTTCCTCGACGCCTGGCGCGGCGGCGTCTTCGCTGCGCCGCTCGCGGGCTTCGACGATATCGCAGCGCCGATGTCGGACTCGGATCTGGCCTTCGTGTAGTGGCGACAGTCGCCGCGCCCGATCCGATCTTCCGGCTGATCCCGTCGCGCTTCCCGCCGATCGACGCGTTCGACACGGTGGCGTCGGCGGACGACCTTGCCGCCGTGATGGAGCTCGAGGGCTGGACCAACGATCGGCTCGTGCGCGAGCGGCTGGCCCGCTTGCCGCGCGACGAATGGGTCTACGGCTCGCCGAACGCCAGCGTGGTCATGGCAAGCTTTCTCCATGCCGCGCCGACCGGGTTGCGCTTCAACGGTCCGGAGCTGGGCGCCTGGTACGGCGCCGAGGCGCTCAACACGGCGATCTTCGAGGTCTCGCATCATCTCAGGCGCGAAGCGCGCCGCGCGGGAATGGCTGAGATGCGCAGCCAGTATCGAACCTATTCGGCGACGATCGACGGCGCGTACGAGGACATCCGCGACCAGCGCGCAACGCGCCCCGAGCTCTATGCGCCGGCCGACTACGCCGCGTCCCAGGCTTTCGGTGAGCAGGTCCGGCGCACGGGCGACGGGATTGTGTATGACAGCCTGCGACACGCTGGCGGCGTCAACGTGGTGGCCTATCGTCCGCGCAAGATCCGCAACGTGATGCAACGCGACCACTACGAGCTCATGGTACCGGTCACCGGCAGGATCATCGCGCGCCACCTGGGAAACAGCTGAACAGCAACGTCAGCCAGTGCGCCCGCTCGGCGTGGCGGCAGACGCGGGCACACGGCGGAGATTCGGAACGCCGTCGATGGACCGCGCATCGCGTGGATCGACTGCCACGCGGGCACCCGGCGCGGCGAAGCGATACTGATTGCGGGTCAGCGGGCCGAACACGGTGACGGCGCGCGGGCCCACCAGCTGGAACTCGACCCAGGCGTCGTCGGCCGCCGCGACGCTCGCCCGCCTATTTCCGCAGCATGTCATCGCCATTCTCCGTGGTCGGCAAATCCTCGACATAGTGAGCCGGCGGCGGTCCGCTGTCCCTGGCCGTCAACCGCTCGAGCAGCATGGACCCGCCGGAGAGGCCCAGCCACAGCAGCAGCCCTTCCAGCCATGTCGTCCCCGCGACCAGCACGCCCACGGCCAGCGCGAACGGCACGGCGACCCACAGGCTGAGGCAGGCGAAGCAGTCCAGCAGCTTGCCCCACACGCCCGATCCCGCGAGCTCGCGCAATCGGGCCGATGCGTTCCAGGGCCCATCCTCGGCGACCAGCAGGTGAGTGACGCGCCAGACGCCGAGGACGGCAATCAAGAACCAGGTCAACAACACCGATCTGCCGGCCCGGCGCTAACCCTGGGCCGGCGGGTCGATGCAGAACCCGGCGGAGCTCGCGCCGTAATGGCCGACCGACTGGCTGTTGACGATGGTGCGATCGACCGCCACGACCCGGATGATGTAGCCGCACGGCTCCATGCCGGTCGTGTCGAGCGTCCAGCCATCGCCACCGGGTGCCGGCGCTGTGTTGACGAGGCCCGAGCTGGGGCTCGGGATGCCGACACCCGGCGCGTTGATGGCGGGCTCGACGCCGAGGCTATAGCTGCCGAGGCGCAGGTCGGTGGCGACGAAGCGGCCGCTGAGCAGGGTGCCGGACGGGAACTTGCCGCAATCGCCCGTGCCCGTGGTGATGGTGATCGAGGCGTCCGGCGCCGTGTTGTCGAGCTGGATCAAGTGCGTGTCGGCGCCTTGGAAGGTGCCCCCGCCATCGAAGACGGAGAGCCGCACGTACCACAGGGCGTTGCCCGACGTGTCCCACTCGGCAAGCAGCGCGTTCACGTTGGCCGCGAAGTCGAGGTACGGGAACCGGTTGGTGATCGGATTGGCCGAGCGCACGCTCGTATTGCCGAACTGGTCGGTGACCACGAGGTCGGTCAGCACCGGTGTCCAGACAGACGCGTCCGGGCTGACCTCGACGATGTAGCTGTAGCCGACGATCGGTGCGCCCTGCACGCTCACGCGAGCGCCGAACGCGCACGGCCGGCCGAGCTGGTCGGGCGGCAGGTTGTTGGTGGCGAAGATCGCATCGGGCGTCGTCAGCCCGCGATTGGCGAGGTCGCCGATGTTGTTGTTGATCTTCGACACCGGGATGCCGCCCAGGATGGCGATGTGCCCCGAGGGCGCCTGCTCGGTCGGCGCGATGTTGATCAGCGTTTCCTCGCGATTGCCCCAGGTCGGCACATAGCTCGGATTGGCGCAGGGCGGTGCTGCGCTCCACGACAGGATGGCGCGGATGCGGACCACCTTCGGCCCCTTCGTGCAGGGCTGGCGGTATTGCGACAGGTCGACCGGCAGGCGCACGGCGAAGAACACGCCGTCGGTCGGCACGGCGGCGAGGTCATAGACGCGGACCGACGCGGTGCCGAGGCAGGTCTCGAACGATCCGTTGTCGTCGAAGTCGCCCCAGAAGGTCACGTACTCGTTGCTGCCGTCCGTGCACGGCCCGCCCGAGTAGCCGGCGCCCTTCTTGAGCCTGATGATGCCGACGAGCTGGTCCGGCGCATTGGGATCGAGCCCGATGCACACCAGCTCCTCGTAGCTGGTATCACCGTCGGTGGGCGCAAACAGGCCGCCGATGACGCCAGGATCGATGGCGATGTCCGGATAGAGGCCCTTGAACGCCTCGGCGCTGAGCGTCGTCGGGCCGGCCACGAAGGCTGCGAGCTCCTTGAAGGCGAAGCGGTGCGCCGGCACGCCCTTGTCGCGATAGAGCGTCGCCAGCTCCACGGCGCCGAGCGATTTCGTCTTGGCGACGATCGGCGCCTCGAGATCGACGATCTCGCCGAAGTGCGGCGGCAGCTTGGCCTTGGCCGCCTCGAGGATCTCGACCGGGAAGATGAGGCGGCGCGGCTCCACGAGGATCGTGGCGTCGCGCACATTGCCCCACACCGGCGTCCAGCCCGGCTGGTTCGGCGGCGGTGGATTGTTCCACGACAGGATGGCGCGCGCCAGGATCAGCGGGTTGAAGAAGCACAGCTTGCGGGTCGGGCTCGCCGGCAGCGAGACCGCGTACTCGAGGCGCTTCGCGCCTTCCGTGCCGGGCGGGATGTCGTAGGCCTGGAAGCTGGTCATGCCCTGGTCCTGCCAGCTCGCGCCATTGTCGAACGACAGGTAGAAGCGGACATATTCGGTGCTGCCCGGGCCGCACACATCCGAGCCGTAGCCGGACGGCTGGTAGAGGTAGACCACCGCTTCCAGGCGCTGCTGCTGGGGCTGGTAGCCGAGGCAGGCCAGCTCTTCGTAGTAGGTGCTGCCGGAGATCGGCAGCACGACCTTGAAGGGACTGTCGGCGAGGTTGCCGAAGTAATTCGGATTGGCGAGCAGCAGCGCCTTGAACTTCGCGCGCTGCTCGGTGTGCCCGCTTTGCAAGGTCGCTGTCGACTTGTCGACGGCTTTCTTCAGGTCGCTGTTCATGCTGGGTCCTCCGGCGAGAGTTGACGTCGCGGTTCGAGCAGGCCGCTACGACTCGCCCGTAGCGCCGACGTTCCCCAGAAGACTGTCCCCGTTCAGTGCACACGGTTCGCCATGACCGTGATTTGCAGCCAGCGCTCTGCACGCGTGGCGATCGACCGAACCGCCGGCTCGCTGCCTCTATCGCAAGTCGTTCACGATGACAAATATACACGTATAGAGGGCATTCGTCAAGAAGCCTAATAGTCGTAAGAAGAGTCTACAAACAACCATGGAGAGCATGCCGGCCTCTCCGCATCAGGTTCTCGTGCCGGCGCCGCGCTCGAAAGCGAGCGAGGAGGCGGCTGCCACGCGGCCGATCGAAGCCGAAGCGGCCGATCTCCGCCTCACCACGCTTGCGGCCCTCATCCTGGTCTGTCCGGCTGCAAGCGGACCCGATCTCCAGGACTGCACGCGCGACAATGCAAGGGTCGTCATGCGCGTGCCCGAGGAGTTCGTCATGCCGATCGCATGCCTGATGCATGCCCAGGCCTACCTGGCCGAGACCTCGGTGGGCCGCGAGCTCGACGCCGACGAACGGGTGAGGGTCGTCTGCATACGCAGCCAGACCCTCTCCGCTTCCCTGCGTCGCTGACGACCTACGCCCGGCCCTTCGGCGTGGCGTAGCGAAGGATGGCGCGCTGCCGGCGCCGCGCCAGCATTTTCGGATCGGTCGCCAGCTGCTTCATCAGCTCCATGAGCGCCGCCGTCTTGGGCTTCGACGCTTTCGTCCAATGCTGGATCCGGGAGTCGAATGCAGCGGCCACCTGCCGGCCGGCAGTGTCGCGCCAGCCGATGGCGATGTGGAACAGGATGCCCAGCGCGTCGATCATCGCGATCTCCGATTCGGAAAGCTCGACGACGGTCGTCTCCTGATCGGTCCGCGCTCTTGAATCCCGTTTCTGAGTCATCATCGCCTCCGCAATCCGCAATCCTCTGTCGACATCGACATCGACCTCGACATCGAGCGTGATTCCACTGGGTCAAGCTCAAGCGTGTGCGATTTTGCTTGGCGAAAGGAGGCGGCTTTGTGGAACCGGCGTGCGTTCATGGCGTTGGCTGCCATCGAGTGAACAGTAACGTGAGCGAGCACCGACGATGTCCCTGTCCCCTCAATTCCTGAAGGTCCGCGCCCTCCGACATCGATACCTCGCCATCAAGGCCCGAAAACTTGCAGCCGCCGTGTCCGCCGACGAGGTCGCCCCCAGGCTCGCCGAGCTTGCCGACAAGCTCGAGCGCGACGCGGCCTGCGACGAGGAGGAGGCGCGCCTCCTCCAGACGGAAGAAGCCGCCGATGCGCTGTTCCTGAAGACGTCGTTGCTGCCGTCGGGCAGAGGCGCTGCACGGGAGCTGGCGGCCTTGCAGTTGGACGGCGACTAGGGCCTCTGTGCATAGAAGCGCACAACGATTGTACCATGGCACGAAGGCGGATCTGAAGCAGGGCGAGCTGATCGGACCCGGCTCCGCTTCCAACTACGGCAAGCGAAAGAAGGCGGCTTACGTCTACCTGAGCGCCACCCTGGACGCGGCCACCTGGGGCGCCGAGCTGGCCTTGGGTGAAGGACCCGGCAGGATCTACATTGTGGAGCCGACGGGCCCGTTCGAGGACGATCCCAACCTGACCGACAAGAAGTTCCCGGGCAATCCGACGAAGTCATACCGCACCCGTGATCCGCTCCGGATCATCGGTGAGGTCGCCGGTTGGAAGGGGCATTCGCCCGAACAGCTCAAGACCATGCAAGACTATCTTGCGCTGCTCGAGCGCCTGGACGTCGAGGCGATCGAAGACTGAGCTTGAAGCGGCGTCATCTGGTCAGGTTCGCTGTGGCTGGAAGCGGGCCTTGCCGGTACAGTTGTCATCCGATGAAGCGCGCGAAGCTCCGGTTGCAGTCGACGGTGCGGCTCACCGCAGCCTGCACGGTGCTTGCCGCCATCCTGTCACAGCTGACGTCGGCTCACGCCGAGCCGCCAGGCAGGTCCGCCAGTGCCGCCGCCAGTGCCGCCGCCAGTGCCGCTGCCCGTGACGAGTCACGTGGTTCGCGGCCCTCCGTGGACGACATCTGCCGCACGCTGGCGCAGGCGGCGGAGGACAACGAGCTTCCCGAGGAATTCTTCACCCGCCTCATCTGGCAAGAGAGTCGCTTCGACCCGACCGCGGTCAGCCCGGCCGGCGCGCAAGGCATTGCCCAGTTCATGCCGCTGACCGCCGCGATGCGTGGGCTCACCAACGCCTTCGAGCCGATGCAGGCGTTGCGCGAATCGGCGAGCTACCTGCGCGAGCTGCGCACGACGTTCCGCGGCAACCTGGGGCTGGCCGCGGCGGCCTACAATGCCGGCCCCGCCCAGGTCGAAGCCTGGCTCGCCGGCCGCAGCCGCTTGCCGGGCGAGACGTTGGCCTACGTCCTCATCGTCACGGGCTATCCGGCGCAGGCGTGGGCGTCCCAGCCGCTGCCGCAACTCGAGCCTCCGGGCACGCCGCCCGCGAATACCCAGAATGGCGCACGCTGTGTCGAGCTCGCCAAGCTGATGATGGAGCGGGCGCGCCCGGTTCGCGACCTCACGTCCAGCCCGGCCTGGGGTCCGTGGGGCGTCCAGCTTGCCGGCAACTGGTCCGAAGGCGGCGTGCTGGCCGCCTACGAGCGGTTGCGCCGCAAGTACGGTGTCGTCCTGGGCGACCGGCTGCCGCTGGTCCTGGCGGCGCGCCGCGGTGCGGGCGCCACCGTCGTCGTTCGGGTCTCGGAGAAAAGCCGGACGGACGCCGACGCGCTGTGCGCCAAGTTGCGGGCTGCGGGCGGCGCCTGCATCGTTCTCCGCAATCCGCGCAGCTAAGGCGAGGTCGCGCTTGAGATCTAGCCACAGATAAACACGGATGCACGCGGATCCCTCGAGCTCGACGCGGGAATCATCATCTGTGTCGATCTGTGTTGATCTGTGGCTATTGCTTCCGGCGAAGCATGCGAGATGCATGCCTCGTGGGTCTGGATCTAGAAGAAGACATAGGAGCGGACCACGACGTTCTTGCGGCAGCGCGCGTCGGCGGGCGCGGTCGGGTCGATGCAGGCGGTGTGGAAGGACCAGCGCGACACCGATCCGTCGGTGACGGAGTCGTAGCACTTCAGCATCGAGACCTCGGTCGGCGTCTGGCGCGGGAACCAGTACCACTCGTGGTTGGGACGATAGGTGAAGCGGGTGGTCTCGCCGACGCGGTCGTCGTAGATCCGGTAGTTGGTGATGTACGGCTGGTCGGCGAAGGAAGGCCACGCGCAGAGCACGAAGGGGAACTGCTCGACCGTCTCCATCGGCTTGGCGAGATTGATCGACATGAACCGCCGCGACATCTTGGCGTCGGCCTCTTCCTCCGTGTAGTGCTGCGTGCGCCCGAAGTTCCGCAGGTTCTTGGTGAGCAGCTCGCGGCAGCGCACGCGGCCGCTGTTGTCGTTCAGGTCGTTGTGCACGATGTTGGCGTAGTTGGCGTTGACGCCCGGGTTCTTGCCGTCCTGGTCCTCGGTGCGGTCGCCCGCGTAATCCTTGTCGAAGACGTCGTGGTTGTAGACCAGCGCGTCGGTCGCGCCGGGGAAGAACGCCAGCAGGAGCTTCTCGATCTCGGGATAGAAGACGCGCTCGACCTCGGCGGCATCGTAGAAGTTCGAGCACTTGGACTCGAGGTGCGCCAGCGCCACGCCGAGCCGGTCCATGCAGTCGGGGCTGCTGGGCGAGAGGCCCGGGTAATACTCGCCGATGCGCCGCGCATCGCGCATCACCTGCGGGAAATAGAGGTCGCGCCGCCGGTTGTCCTGCTCGTTCTTGCGCAGGATCGCCGCCACGTCGGTGCGCGCCGGGTCGCGCCAGACGGCGTTGGACGAGACGATGGAATAGGACGGCCGCTCGTGGACGGTGTAGGGCAGCGGCAGCACCAGGCCGCCTTCCGGCGCCTTGAGGCTGTTCGAGTCGCGGATGTACTTCAGGCACTCGTCGTAGTCGCGGAACGCGAGGCCCCAGCGGGTCTTGATCGGGCCGGGCGGCGCCTTGTCGATCATGTCGATGACGCGCTGGCTCTCGCCCCCGGCGATCTCGGCGAGCGCGTCGGCGAGCGCCTTGGCGGTGCCCGCATCGCCGTCGTGGTCGAACGACATGTAGGACAGGCCGCCATTCGCGGCGATGGGCGGCGGCTGCCCTTCCGTGCGCTGCAGCGACGGCACATAGGCCTTCTTCGTATCCTCCGCGAAGCTTGTCTCGGCAACCTCGAGCTGGCTCATGGCGACCTCCGATTCGTTTGATCTCACGGTGGCACACGGAGCCTGCGTTTTCCAGGCCGGGAATTCCGCATCTCGCGCCCAGTGCGGGACGCCCCGTGCGGGGAGCTCAGTGCAGGGAGCTCAGTGCAGGCGCGTCTCCTCGCCGCCTTTCTCGAGGCCGGCGAGCGTTCGCTGAAGCTCGTCATGGAGACGAGCCTTGAGATCCTTCGTCGGCGTGCGCCTGCTGAACGGCAGGACGGCAACCGCGGTGAGCAGGGCGATGTGCAGGGCAGGGCCCGGGCCGTCGTCGCGGTACCGGGCATATCTGCGGTCCGTCAGCGCGAGTCCGATCAGCTTGGTGAAGCGGAACAGGAAGCTGATGCGCTCCGCCTCGTCATCGAACAGCTTGGAGGCCTTGAACATCCCGCGATTGAGCGGCGTGTCCTCCATCGGCTCGAGCTGGCCGCTCACGATGTTCTCGTACTCGGTCGGGAAATCGTCGTCGGGCGGCAGGAGGCCGGCGGCCGTCTTGATCACCGTGATGTAGGCGCAGCGAAGCGCGAGGGGATCGAGCGCGACGAACGTGCCAGCCTGGATGCCGGGCAGTTGCTGGTCGTGATCGCCCCGTTTCATGATGGCGCGCACCCGACGTCCCACGCTGTTCTCGGCATCATCTGCTCGCACCTCCACGCGCGCCGCCGTCGATGCCCGAAGCCCGTCGACATCTTCTCGCAACACCCTGCGGGACGAAGAGTACGGGCGGGGTCGTGGCCCCGTATGTGAGATGCCTCACAATCCGCGTGAGCGGTACTGCTCCGGGATCGTGCCGGCCTCCCGGGCCTCGGAATCCTTGGCCAGCTTTCGCCATTCGCCGGCCGTTGCGAGCAGCCTCTCGCGCGTGGCCGCATCTGTCGCGGCCTGGGCGGCTGCCTGCTCGCACTCGACAGCATAGCGCTGGCATTCGAGCGCTGATTTCACGGCGCCCTCCCTCGTTGTTCAGTCGCTGACGCCCCTTCGATGCTGCCAACGACAAAAAGAAGGTGGTGCCTGGAGGCAAGGCGCGCCAGGGGAAAATGCCGTGGCCCGATTGTGACCGTGCCGTCGGCCGGCAAATCAAGCGCCACTCGGGGGCGACGTCGATTGGGGGGCAACGTCGATGGTCTCGCCGTGTTTACCGTGTTGGCCAACGGGGCATGGCCAACGAAGGAGGCATCATGCTCGGCACGATTCTGTTGATCCTTCTCATACTGCTTCTGATCGGCGCGTTGCCGTCCTGGCGCTACAGCAGCGGCTGGGGCTACTACCCGAGCGGGGGCATCGGCCTGATCCTGCTCGTGGTGGTGATCCTGCTCCTGGCCGGACGTCTCTGAGCGCGTGTCCCCGAAGGCGGGGGTACGCAATCATACCAAGGAAGAATGCCCGGGCCGGCATTGGCTGGCAGTGCTAAGCTCGCCCTGTGAGAGGGGAAGGGCAAGCCATGGAGAGCTGTCAAGCACCGCTTACTTCCAACGAGGAAACCACGCTGCGCAAGATCGTTGCCGGCGATTCGACTGTGAAGCGGCTTCGTGACACCGACATCATGCGCCTGGTGGCGATGGGGCTCATCGAGATGACCGTCACCGACGCCGGCCTGGAATGTTATCGCGGTCTCTCGCAGCCGGCCGCGATCCCGCCCGCGCGCAAGCGGCGCGCGAGGCCGCACGCGACGCCGTTCTTCGGCTTCACGGAACTCGCAGGCCCGGACGGTCACTGACGACCGGACGCCCAACAGCAGCGGGTGGCGGCAGCAGATACCGACATGCCCCCGCCCCGGAATGGATGGGGGGATAGCCGACGCCTGTGACGACGAACGGCTCGGGGCGGGGGCCCGGCTGATACGCACCGGTCCATACAGAATGAGCGACGACGCCTGAGGTTGCGCGCCTCTGAGGCTGCGATCTGCAGCCGCCGAGCTCGGGGACGTCCGCGAGCAGCGCGTTCGCCGCTGCCGGAACGTGGCAAGGATCGGCCGAGCCGGCATCTGGCCCTCGAAATCGAAGCGGGTGGCGAGCAGGTGGAGAGCGCGCAACGCGGTCAGGTCGGCGTTGGCAATCCCAAGCTCGGCGACCATCGTCTCACGCTCATCGGCGCGCAGGCAGCCGGGCGGACCTTGGACGAGCGCGGGATATCTGATCTCGACCGGCGCCGGAATGATTGCCTTCTTCAGCCGCGCCTGCGTCTCGACACGGACGCCCTCGCTGCTGCCGATCCCGCGCATCGTCGGAGCGGGGTAATGCAAACTGACGCACTACCGGCGAACGCCTCACCTTGACAACAACAACCCCCGAAGGGTATCTGCCGAATCTTGGACAACCCAAGAGAGCAGCACATAGCTGCGGGCCTGGGGCGGGGGCGGCTTCATGGGTGAGGGGAGCGATCTAAAAGAGCAGGTGCAAGTGAGCGCGTTTCGGACAAGGGCTGAGGCGTTGCGACGTAGGGCAACCTACATTCTCGGTATTGTCGGGGCGCTGCTTGTGGGGGCAGCAGTTGTCTTTGTAGTGGCGCCCTTCATCACGCTGACAGACTTATATCCTCAAGATGTGACCGCGACGACTTCGGAGCTCACTAAGAACATTCAGGAAATCGACTCGGGGTTAAAACAGTACCAGTACCGGCTAAGAACGTACGATCGGGAAAGAGTGGCGGTGCTACAGCGCTTCGACGAAGCGCTCCAGCTGAGCCAATTCCCATCGGATTGCAAGATTCCCGTTCTGACGATCCGTATGGGGATAAAAGCCGATCCAGGACTCTTAATGACGCTGTCGATCAATTAATGAGTCGATCTGAGCTCGCTTGCTTCGTAATCGAACTGAAGGATCTCACTGACCCGGGCGGCGAGCAGACGGCAAGAGTCAGTCGATACAATGTTGACAGGCGCTCTCTTCAATTCAGGGGCGTTAGCCAACTTCAGGAGGCGATAAGGCTGAGTGCCCGCATCGAACCCTCCCCAGCTGATTCCAGATGGTACGACACTGCCAGGCTAAAGACGTTTAAGATTATTGAAGAAAAGCTAACCGCGACAAAGTACGATCGCATCATCGCCTTTCTTGGCGATGCCGGACACGCCAGAAACAATGGGACTGAGACCAAGACCGCTGAGATACCGCTGGCGCAAATTGTACAAACTAACGTTACCAGGTTTGGCACGATCATCTTGATCGTGTTCCTTGTGAGCATTCTTACTCCACTGTATCGCTACAATTTGCGTCTGGCGACTTTCTATGACGCGAGAGCGGATGTGTTGGAGCTATCCTCGCAGCAGGTCCGAGATGTGAGTTTCTCAGACTTGGCCCAGACATTTACGCCGGCCTTTGACTTCGGAAAACCACCTGCTACGCCTATGGATCAGGCAATCGATTTGGCGCGCCAGATCCTGAAGGCCAATGAGGCAAAGAAAACCATAGCTGAGTAGATAGGCGTTCGGGCCCCCCCCCCCGTGACTGTCGCGCCGCAAGGTTCGCGAGCGCTTGCACCGCCAGCATTGTCCTAGCCCACTTGCTCCACCAACAGCGTTCCAGCCGGCAGCGGTTTCAATATGGATTTTGCCGGCACCGATGGATCGAGCCAGTCGGCCCACTGCGAGCGGTCGAGGACCGCGACTTGGCGGTCATGGTATGGCGCGATGTCCGGGCCGGGTGCCATCGTGAGCATGGTGAAGGCCTCGCCCACGTCGGCGTGCTTGCGCCAGATGCCGGCGATGCAAAACCAGGGCTCACCCCGCTTCGTGAACAGCCACTTGTCCTTGCGCTTCTTCTTCTTGTCCTGCGGATCGGTGAACTCATAGAAGCCATCGGCGATGATCAGGCAGCGGCCGGCCGCGAACTCGCGCCCCTCCGAACGGAAGTTGTAGACGGGCCGGCCACCCGGTCCCGGCCAGCTCCACCGTCGCTGCACGAGTTCGCCGGCTTCGCGATCGCCCTCGACCGTGCGAACGATCGGCGCCATGTCGGTGATCTTGATGTCGCTGCGCGCCTGTATGTTCGGCGTGCCCTCGGAGAAGCGGATTCGGATCTTCAACTGACTGAAATCGTCGGCGAGCGTCCCGGCGCCGACGTGAAGGCGATAGTCGTTGCACATGTGTCTCCGCCTCTTGCGTTCTCTGGAAGTGCCCATTACCTCCGGCTGCATGGAGGCAACGCCGTTCGATCCGGATGCGCCGCTCGACGCGCGCCGCGCCATCATACGGCGCATTGGCGACGAGGTTGAGCTGATCGATTTCCGATGGGGCCTGAGGCCGATTGAGCCCGGAGCCCGGTCGGCTCGGCTGGTGCGGGCGGATGGACGAAGGTTCCCCGATCATCGCTGCCTGGTGCCGGCATCGGAATTCCGCTTTACCTATCGAAAGCGGCCTCTCAAGGCATCTCTGATGAGCGAGGACTATTTCTACCTCGCCGGTATTTGGCGCCCAGCGACGGCGGACTGGCCGGAGGCCTATGCGATCCTCACCACCGCCGCGAACGATGATGTGGCTCCCTACCAGGATCGACAGATGGCCGTCGTGCTGCGCCAGCACCGCATGGAATGGTTGGACCTCGCGCGGCCCGAGGAGGAGGTGCTCAGCCCGCTGCCGAGGGGCACGTTTCGGATTGAGCCGGTGCGCCCGACACGGTCGCGGCGGAGCAATCTTTCCAGCCATCTGACGGAATGAGGCGTGGGAAGCGGTTCATCGATCGTCACTCGGCCAACGCAGCGAGCGCGCGTGGTCTGCCGCGCGCCGTGTCCACGTGCGCTGCTGGCCGATGGTCGGCAGCCCTATGCCGCCGCAGATCCGGCCATTGGCGTCAACTGCCTGACAGCGAAAGCGCCGTCCGGCGATCCGTCGGTCTCGGATTGCGGGAGCCATCGCATCGACAACGGATCTGCGGCCGCACTTCTGACAAGCCACTGCGATCTCGAGGCCGAGGCCTTCGAGGTCGCGGAACGTTGCGTTGGGCGGCATCAAGGGCGCCATGATCCAACATAGGCAGCAAAGGACCGCTTTTCAGGGAGCATCCAGCGGAGGTGCGTCCGAAGCCTGAATCAGGCTCACGTGCAGGACGGGCACATCCCTGCGAAGCCTCGCGAAGCCTGTGCCGGGGCAGGGCGGCCTGCCGTTCGGGCCGACTGCAATGCAGGCGAGACGCGCCGACTGGATGGTGCGGTGACGGAGCGATTCACTATTGCAATCAGGGTACCACGTGGCGCCGCAGACATTGCACTCCGCTTCGAGGATGATCCCGAGGCCGGCCGCCGCACAGTCCGCGAAGGTCATGTAATCCGCGCGGGGTGGAAAGGGCGCCCCTGACACGTCGTTGATTTCGCATCCAGCTCCTCCTGAGGTCGCGGCCCGATCAAGAGGTAAGTTCTCATTTTGTTCTCATCGACGCAAGCTCAATTCAGTCGGCCGACAGGGGCGAGCGGGCCGTACGGCAACAACTGTTCGGCTGGCGCGGGATGGTCGATGGACGCTTGCACTACGCCGGACGCACGGGCCGCCACCGCGCGAGACGCGGAACGGATCGCCGCTCGAGCTCCGTCGCGTGCACTGGGTGCGGCCCGAAATCGTCGTGGAGGTGACTTACCTGATTTGGACCGCGCCTGATTTGGACCGCGCCTGATTTGGACCGCGCCTGATTTGGACCGCGCCTGATTTGGACCGCGGATGGATTGCTGCATCAGGTCTCGTACGAGGGGCAGCGGTTGGACACGCCCGCGAGAGAAGTAGTGAGGCAATGACCGCCACGCTTCTCGCCGCGGCGCGCCCGGTCTCCGCGCGCAAAACCCTACCTCAGGCTGCCGCACAGATCGAGCGGCACGCCCTTGAGCGATGCTGCATTCAAGCAGTCCGTCCTGGTCTGGTATTTGGACGCGTCGAAGGTGTTGGAGCCCGCCTGCTGAGCTTGACTTGATCGGTACAAGTCAGCAGTCGCGCCGCCGCTTGGCCTCGTCTTGTCCGAACCCGCATTGCCGCCGCCCGGCATGCCGATCGTCTGGGCATGGATGGAGGCGGACGCCAGCAGTCCTGCCCCCAGAGCAGTTGTAAGAGTACGCATCAACATGGGGAGCCTCCTTTCTTTTCTTGGCTCGATCGTCTCCGTAGAGAACGCGTGTCAAAGCAGCCGGTGGCGAGCGCAACCTTCGGAGCACCTCGTCATTGCGATGTGAGCCGGTCCTAAGCCACCGGCACCCCGCCCCGACTGCGCGGCCAGTCCGCGCTGGCCGGGTCCTTGCAGGCCCACGGGGCGGGGTAACTGGCGTCGAATGCAGGCGTAGAAAAGGGCCGCCTGGTTGGTGCAGGCGGCCCTTGTTTGTCACCTATCAGCGCCAATAGGGATTGTTCGGCGCGGCGTCCCACCGATTGGGAACGCCGTCGCGGTCGCGGTCGCGGGCGTAGCGATTGTCGTACCGGTCGTATCGGTTCGGCACGCCGTCGCGGTCCCGATCGCCCCAGGCACCGCGATTGTTGTTCCGTGGATCGGCCCAGTTGGGGACGCCGTCGCGATCCCGGTCACCCCACGCACCGTTTCGAGGCGGGTAAGCCGGAGGCGGCGGGGCCGTGCCGATATAGACGCCTGCCTGTGCCTGCGCAGGCGTGGAAATGGTCAGGGGCGCCGCGACGACGCCCGCGGCGGCGACAAGTAAGGCAAGGAGAGCGGGCCTCATCATGTGATCCTCCGTTGCTGTTTGCCTGCCAAGACAACGCTCCGGCGGATCGGAGGTTGGAGCGCATTCGCCGCAGCGAGTGACGGAACCGCCTGCCGTCAAAGCCGTTTCCGGCGCCGCTTTGCGCGCGCTCGGGAGTCGCGCCCGCTCATGGCGAAGGCCAGGCGGGCAGCGGTGGATAGGGCGGGTAGCCGTCGGTCTCGACGGGCCTGGGCGGCACCGGCCACTGCTCCGACTCGATCGGTGCGAAGTTGAAGAAGCCGGCGTGCTTCAGTTCTGGCGACCAGCCGACCTTGGCCTGCCGATTGTCGGCGTCCTCGCTCATGCTCATGCTGCCTCCGTAAACTGGGCGTTTGATGTCGGAGCGAGCACCAGCTCGCCTTTCGGTCGGCGGTCTGCGGCCATTGCATCGGACGCCGGAAGGTGTCGCCATAACCTGCCGAGCTTGATTTTGCTGACTGTTGCTGGAGTGATGCCGAAGTAATTGCCGATCTCGTTCTGTGAGCCGGTTGCGACTCTGATTGCCAGGACCATCTCAGCCGTCAGCTTCGCGTTGACGTTGCGCTCGCCAGCAGGAGGCCTGCGACGGCCCTTGGCATACATGTCGCGCATGTTGTCGCGATGAGAGCCGGCGTGAAGGTGGGCCGGGTTGACACACGGTGGGTTATCACACCGGTGCAGAATGTGGCCGCCCTCCGGGATTGGCCCCTTTGCCGCCTCGAAAGACAGGCGGTGAGCTCGCTGCCAGCGGCCTTGCCAACGCACCCCTCCATAGCCGTGCTCGTTCAAGAAGCCCTTCCACAGCCAGCACCCATCCGGCCCCGCGGATTTGTCGGTGTAGTGATCGAGCCGCTCCTGCAGCGCCGCCTCCGGCCGCACGCGGGGCCGCGAGCGGCGGCTCATGCTGCTCTCCGCAGCGCGTCGATCTCCGCGCGGGCGGCGAGGTAATCGCGCATCTGCTCGAGGAAGCCGGCCCATAGATAGCGCCGTCGTTCGAACCATCGCCGCCGGCGCGCGGCATCCCAGAGGTGCCAGCGCGTCGCCGCCCACGGCCCGTGCTTGTCGCTTTCGTGCGCCTGCAGGTGCGAGAGCCAGCTCAGCGCGGCCTGGGCGTGCGTCTCGTGCGTGAGAAGGAAGGGCCGTTCGTGACCGCCATAACCGTCGTTGCGATCGTGCAGACCGGCGAGGCCGAGCTCGTGGACGATGCGCCAGAAGTCGTTGCGGGCGTGCTCGACCTCGGCCTGGCAGGCCGCCGCCGCCCACGCCCGCCAGGTGCCGCCGTTCGGCTCAGGCGGCGGCAGCGGCCGCCGCTTGCCGCGGATCAGGTCGGAAGGGGAAGTCTTGGGATGGTGAGGACGGGTGAGGGTATCGCGCAACGGTTGCTCCCTTGGTATGGGAGCAAAATTGCGACATAAGCAAATTTGCGAAACGCAAATTTTGCGATTTTTAGGCGCGATTCATCTTGCCAACTATTTTCCAGACCTTCGACCATTTGCGCCGGTCGAGATCGAACTCCTTCCTGGGATTGAACTGCTCGACGCGCCATTTGTCGTGCGAGGCGCGCACCAGCCGCTTGACCAGGCCGAGAAAGCTCGTCGCGTCGACCTGCTTGACGAACAGGCAGTCGTCGCCGCTCTTCGGCGGCAAGTGGGGGTGGATCCAGAGCTGGTCGCCTTCGTCGTACGCCGGGCTCATCGATTCGCCCCGCAGATACACCGCAAAAGCGTCGAACACCTGCAGCTCGCGCGGTCGCGGGATCCAGTCGATCGGCGATGTATTGATGATCATGGCGCCCTCGTCGCCGCCCTGCGCGGCCGCCCACAGCGGCATGTCCTTGCGCCGGAAATCGACCGGCATCGCAGGCTGTGCCGGGCTGGCGGTCGTCGAGGGCGCGGCGCCCCAGGGCGGCGCCTGCGCCGCCTCCGCCTTGGGCGTCCGGCTCAGCCAGTGCTCGATCCTGGCGATTTCCTCGTCCCTGAGCTTGCGCGGCGAGTTGAGCATCCGGCTCACGATGCTGGGGTTGACGCCCAGGTACTCGGCGAGCGCCGACTGCGCGCCGTGGCCGCGCTCCTCCAGCTCCTTCTTCAGGGTTCGCTTGTCCATGCCGCTCTCATAGCACAATTTGCCGTTTCGGCAAAATTGCCAATTTTGCAATTTTGCTCTTGAAGGAACAAAAGGCGTACGGCAACTCTTGGCCCATGCATCTGCCCAAGGATTTGGCGGTCCGCGCCACCATCAACGAACTGGGTCTCACGACGGTCGCGCGGAAGATGGACCTGCCGACCTCGACGATCTTCCGCTGGAAGAGCGAGGACCGCATTCCGGGGAGGGGCCCGGCCCATCAGTGGCGCGTCGCCCAGTTCGAGGCCGCCGTGGCAGCGCTGCGTGCAGAACACCAGCAGGAGGGGAACCGATGAGCCACGTGGGACGAGAGGGGGGCCGAGAGGGGGGCCGAGAGGGGGGCCGAGAAGGCGTCGTCGATTATGGCTACCGCGAGATGGCAGTGCGCCGCGAACGCCTGCTCGCCGCCGCCTCGCCGGCGGTGCGCGCCAGGATCCTGGGGCAGACGCCGGCGCTCTACGGCGACTGGGCCGCGCACCGGATCAGCGTCGATCTCCGCACCGGCCAGCGCGTGATCGAGCGCAACGTGGGCTCGGCCCAGCTCGAGAAACTGCAGCGCGAGATGCGCGCGCTGAAGCGCCAGTGCGAGCATGTGCGGGCCGAGCTTGGCGCGTTGCGCGAGGAATATCGGCGGGCGCTCGAGGGCGGCCCGCCGCGCGGGATCCTCGACGTGGCGGAGTGCTTCGTCAGCCAGCTCGCCGGGCTGGGCTACTGCATCGACGATCACCCGGTGACGCTCGCCGATCTCCAGAGCGAGCGGCGATCCCTCGAATTCGCGTTCCCGCGCATCGTCGCGATGTGGCTCTGCCTGTCGCTCGCCAAGGGCGCATCGCTGCCCAAGGTGGGCCGCTTCTTCGAGCGCGATCGCACGTCGGTCAGCTACGCCAAGCGGCAGATCGGGCGTGTGCTGGCGGAGATGCCCGTGCTGCGGACCGCCGCGCGGGAGACGTGCGCTGAGCTCGGGATCGAGCCTCCCCGCGCGCTCCAGAACGAGGCGTGAGGCGACGATGGCACGCATCGCCGCCGCCCCCGATACCTGGATGCCGCTCTGGATCGGCGCTTACCTCGCCAACACGCTGCATCTCAATCGGGCCCAGCACGGCAGCTACATGTCGCTGATCATGGCGTGCTGGAAGGCCGGCGGACGTCTGCCGGCAAACGACGCGACGCTGGCAACGATCGCGAAGTGCTCCGACAGGGAATGGAAGGCGGAGCGGGCGACCTTTGCCGCCTTCTTCGACGTCGACCCGGAATGGTGGACGCATCCGCGCGTCATGACCGAGCTCGCGAAGGCTGCCGCCTTCATGGAAAGGCAAAGCCAGAACGGCGCCAAAGGCGGTCGTCCGCGAAAGCCAACGGAAACCCAAACCAAACCCAAGCCCGAACCCAAACCTATCCCGCAGAAAACCACATCACCATCACCATCACCAACACCCTCAAGGGGAGAGCCCCTTCTGGGCTCTCCCCCCGAAGATCAGGAATCTTGTCCCATTGCCGCGCGCGCTACCGGCCTGGGGGCCGACGCGCACGACATCATCGCTCGAATTGCCGCCAAGAAACGGATGCCCGAATGATCCTGCAAACACGCGAGCCGCCGCACAATTTCGAGGCCGAGCAGGCCCTGCTGGGCTCGATCATGGCCAACAACGCAGCTTGGTCGCAGGCCTCGGAGATCCTGCAGGCGCACCACTTCGCCGACCCGCTGCACGGCCGGCTGTACGAGGCGCTGGGGCGTCTCGTCGAGCGCGGCCAGGTCGTGTCGGCCTTCACGCTCAAGGCCTACGCGGAGGCCGACGAGGGCCTGAAGGCGGTCGGCGGCGCGGGGTACCTGGCGAAGCTCATGGCGGCGTCGGTGCATGCGCTGGATGTCCCCGCCACGGCTCGCACCGTGCGCGAAAGTGCGATCCGGCGCGGGTTGATCAGCGTGCTGAGCGATGCCCTGCCGGCGGCCTACGACCAGGCGCACGAGGCCGCCGCGGCGGAGCAGATCGAGGCGGTCGAGCGGCGGCTGTACGAGCTTGCGGACGGCGCGATGACCGGCGGCTTCAAGCCCTTCCGGTCGGCGCTGACGGAGGCCGTGAAATCGGCCGAGGCGGCGCATGCGAGGCCCGGCGGCATGACCGGCCTCGGCACCGGGCTCAGCGATCTCGACGAGCAGCTGGGCGGGCTCAATCGCTCGGACCTGATCATCCTTGCCGCGCGGCCGAGCATGGGCAAGAGCGCGTTGGCCACCAACATCGCCTTCGCCGCGGCCAAGGCGGGCGCGGCCGTCGGCATCTTCTCGCTCGAAATGTCGGCCGAGCAGCTGGCCAACCGCATCGTCGCCGAGCAGGCCGGCGTGGCCTCCGAGCGCGTGCGCCGGGGCCAGCTCACGAGCGCGCAGTTCGATCGCGTGCTCTCGGTCGCCGCGGAGCTGGAGCGCCTGCCGATCTACATGGACGACACGCCGGCGCTGTCGGTCTCGGCGCTGCGCACGCGGGCCCGGCGCCAGAAGCGCACGCATGGGCTGGACCTGGTGATCGTCGACTACCTGCAGCTGATCGACGGCGGCAAGCGCCGGCAGGAGAACCGTGTGCAGGAGGTCTCCGAGACCTCGCGTGGCCTGAAGGCACTCGCCAAGGAGCTCGACGTGCCGGTGCTGGCCCTGAGCCAGCTGAGCCGCGCCGTCGAGCAGCGCGCCGACAAGCGGCCCCAGCTCGCCGACCTGCGCGAGAGCGGCTCGATCGAGCAGGACGCCGATGTCGTGATCTTCATCTATCGCGAGGAGTACTACCTCGAGCGCGGCTCCCAGGAGGACAGGGCGCGGCTCGGCGAGGTGGCCGGCCGGGCGGAGCTGCATGTGGCCAAGCAGCGCCATGGGCCGACCGGGCTGGTGCGCGTGATGTTCGATGGGGCAACCACGAGGTTTTCCGATGTCGATCGCAGTGACCGGTAGGCGCGGATGGACCGCCGATGGCACGGCGACGCTCGTGCGCATGGCGCGGGCTGGCTACAGCGATGTCGAGATCGGCCGACACCTGGGCGTGTCGGCGGCTGCCATCGGCCGCAAGCGGCGTGCGCTCGGCATCGTAGGAGGGGTACCACCCAGATTGCGCATCTTAGTCGCCCGTCGCGCTCTCAGTCGCTCGCCAATGAGCTGACGATGCCGCACGCACACACATTCACTAATGAACGGGGCGACATCATTGAGCTTATGCTGTCGGCCGGCACGAAGGGTGAAGAGATCGTTGTTACTCTTAAAAACCTCACATTGACGGTGGAGCTTGTCATCACCGAAAAGGAGGCCGGCAAACTGGCGTGGGCGCTAAAGCACGCCGTTCTCTGCCGGCAGTACTCTCGGAGGCTGATCGAGCCCCTGCGGGAGAAAGCAAACGAGCTTGGCTATGCGCTCGCTGTGCATGGTAGCTTGCTACGCGACATCGATCTTATTGCGGTTCCGTGGACCCTAGAAGCGGTGCCGGCGCGCGAACTAGCGATGGCCTTGAAAGCGGTGGTAGCGAAGCACAACAATGGGGTGGCCGAAGAGATCGACCACATTGGCATGGCCGGGTCTGACTACTTCCACGAAGGCTGCCCTGGTGCTAAGCCGCACAGCCGGCTTGTTTGGTCATTCCATCTAGGCGGCGGCCCGTATATCGATCTGTCGGTAATGCAACCTGCACCTTGACGGGCCTAACGCAATGGCGTAGTAAGCCAATGGCGCAGTGAACTGCGCCCGCTTCGGGTTGGGGGAAGGATGATGAACGCTGCAATCTTGGTGGGAATGAACAAGTATGGGGGGCCCGATGGCTCGTCAGGTTTGCTTTACGGCGTTGCAGTATCCTATCTCAATTGCGGAGATGCCGGGCTTTAGTCGCGATGCTGATCGGCTGCTAAGCCAGCAGGCGCTCCATGCGTTGGTTGATTTCGTGGCCTTGCACCCCAGTGCAGGGGATCCGATCCCCGATTCAGGGGGATTGCGCACATTGCGCTGGGCCGCAAGCGGTAGCGGAATACGGGGCGGAGTACGCGTAGTGTACTACTTTCGCGATCTAAACATGCCGCTCTACATGCTGGCGATATATGGAAGAGGTGAGCGGGCGGATTTCTCAAGTGTCGAGCGTGAGGAAATGAGGAGGATCGTTGAGGAGTTGGTGGAGGCTCACTATCAGAGAAGGGTGGCCACCGCCGCTTCTCAACTTCGACCAGCATAGTGTGTCTCTGAGGATTAGGAGGAAGACATGGCGAACGGGAGTAAGGTGCTTCGTGGACTTAGAGAGGCGGTCTCCCATGCCAAAGGAGAGAGGAGGGATGCGAAGACGTACGTGGTTCGTGTTCCAAACGAGATCGACGTGCGCGCCATCCGGCAGAAACTTGAGCTCACGCAGGAGGCGTTCGCCTTGCGCTTCGGTGTGAGCTTGGCAACGCTGCGGCATTGGGAGCAAGGCAGCAGGCTTCCAGACGGTCCCGCACGAGTACTACTGACGGTCATCGACAAGGAACCTGACATAGTGCGCAGGGCGCTAGCAGGTTAGAAATGGAGACGGCGCGAGCTGCAACTCGCGCCGTCTTGAGTGGCCGCCGTCAAGGCTCTTGAGACGGCCACCTGGTGAGAGCGCGGTAAGGCACCCTCTGACACTGCAAAGATGCCTTCCTGGCAGCCAGTTCACAAGAGCCAACGATAGCTCATTCGGTGAGTTCGAATGGGCAAGGGCGGGTTTGTACTCAAGACGTTCCGCCCGAACGCGTCTCCGATGGGTCTACCGCCTCTTGGTAGGACGCCTGGGTTAGCTAGGAAGGAGTAAGTATGGAAGTCTCAGAGAAGCCCCCTCAGGGCGGTCATGAGGGCAACCCATTCACGTTCCACATCTTCGTGAATGGCGAACCGAAGGTCTGGCATCAGCCGAAGATCAACTATGAGCAGGCGGTGAAGCTAGCGTTCCCCGACGGTCCGACCGGGGGGAACGTTCGCTACAGCGTTTCCTGGACCAAGCCTGACGGCACCGAGGGCTCGTTGCGGCCGGGACAGCCGCCGGTGGATGTCGCCGAGCAGATGATCTTCGATGTCCGCAATACAGACAAGTCGTAGCCCGGACCTTGCGCGTCTGGAGGCGGAAGGTTTCCGCCTCCGGGTCGTGCAGGGCACAGCGAGCCACCTTCTCGTGAGGGGCATTCCGGCTGTCACTTCGAAACGCGAAGTCATGGCGGGTGCGCTGTACTGTCCACTCGAGTTGGATCAACACGGGAGGACGACCAACCCATGCCAGAACCATCAGTGCTGGTGGATTGGCGAGCCGCCTTGCGACCAGAACGGCCGCGTGATGGAAGAGCTGATCTCCAATGCATCGCAAGAGGACAAAGGGGATGGAATACGTACGACGGTCGCGTTCTCGCGAAAGCGTGGCGACTTGGCCGCCTATCGAGATTACTACGAGAAGATTTGGACCTATGTGCGGGAGATCTGGCACGAGGCGCGAGTGCTCGATGCAACATGCGATCCTCGCACCGAGAAGCCCGTTCCAGCAGTGGTGGAGGCACAACAACGCGTGTTCCACTACCCCGACATGGCGACGACCCGCGCAGGCATTGGTGCAGCCACGGCAAAGCTTCTCGCCGACAAAGTGGCGATAATCGGTCTCGGCGGCAGTGGGTCTTACATCCTGGACCTGATGGCGAAGACGCCAGTCGCTGAGCTGCACATCTTTGATGGCGACGAGTTCAAGCTGCACAATGCGTTTCGTGCTCCAGGTGCACCTGCGATCGAAGATCTGAGCGAGCTGAAGAAGGTCGACTGGTTCGGAGCGATCTATGACCGAATGCGACGTGGAATCGTGAGGCACCCTTACCACGTCGTTGCGACCAACCTTTCAGAGCTCGCTGGCTTCGACTTCGTTTTTGTTGCGGTCGACGACGTGCGAGCGAGGAAGGTGATCGTCGAGGGCCTGATTGAAATGAAAGTCCCTTTGGGCGATGTTGGTATGGACATGGCTCTAACCCGCCAAAGCTCCCTCCGAGGCATTTGTCGCGTAACGACCGCAACTGTCGATTGCAACGATCATATCAAGGACGCGGTCCCGTTCGGAGATGTGCCGGCCGAGGACATCTATCGAAACATTCAGGTCGCCGACCTGAACATGCTCGGCGCCGCGTTCGCGGTGATGAAGTGGAAGAAGATTCGCGGCTTCTACGCCGACGACATGCGGGAACACCACTCGTTGTATACCATCGCAACCCATGCGCTAACGAAGGAAGATCGCAAGTGAAGGCGCATTCGGTGCGTCCGCAGTATGTCGACTTCATCCCACCGAGTTTGGAACGAGGTGTGTTATATATCTCGAAGAGGTTTCGAACTGCGAGCCACCTTTGCTGCTGTGGCTGCGGGACCAAGATAGTCACACCATTGCGGGAGACAGAGTATGTCCTGAAGGAGCATCGCGATGGGGTCTCGCTCTGTCCTTCGATTGGGAACTGGAACCATCCGTGTCAGTCGCACTACTGGATCAGAAAGAACCACGTCGTGTGGGCCGGCCGCATGAGTGCCGCCACAATTCAAGCAGGCCGAGACCACGATCAAGCTCTTAAGAATGTGTATTTCGCTGCAGCCAACAAGTCTTGGTGGCGAAGAACTCTTTTGTCGGCATATCAGTGGTGTGGGAGGCTTTTTCGGCGAAGGAAATAGACACTGCTTGAGGAACGCCCGACGTGGGCGCCCACTCTTGCACTCCACGCTCGTTCAACTCACTGGCCGCGTGCCCGACAATTAAGGAGAACTCGATGGACACCGATGGCGTAACGCGCGTCTTCGCTACGGACAAGAGAGATAAGAAACCAGTAGAGATGTGCACCAACGCAATCCTGCTGAATCAGGACTGCAAGCGTCTCACCAAGAGCTTGTCATCCGGACCATACATTCTGTTGGCGCATGCTATTGAGTTGCTGCTGAAAGCTTACCTGCACAAGCAAGGGGAGAGCCTCGATGACCTTCGAAAGTCGTATGGGCACGATCTGGTAGAGCTACTGAAGGACGCGCGAGGAAGAGGGCTTACTGTCTCCGATCCGGAAGCTGACAACTTCATCTATCGCTTGAATACAGCCCTCGAGAAGGCCGCGTTGCGGTATGAGTTCTACTTCTCCGACCTTCCGATGGTAGATCGTTTGGCGAAGTTCTCCGAAACGCTTGCTAAGGATGTGAAGCAGACATTGGAGTAGCCTCTAGCTTGGGCGGATCGAGTTGCTCACGTGAGCGCGCCCGAGAACAGCGCTAACGTGCTGCTAAGGGGTCAAAGCGGATCGGTACTCCGTGACTGCGAACCAACCGGGCGCGGTCGCCTATCTCACAGGCTCGCGCAGGTCGATATACACACATTGCGCATTTTCGACCCACGCTACCTTTGGTCTCCACAGGCCCGCATAGTTGATTTTGCACAAGGCTGTGGATTTCAGGGGGGGCTGCCGAGGCCTTCGGAGATGATCCGACCTCGGCCGTTGACTACGGCTACGACGCGCCAGAGCTGGCTGCTCAAGCGCCAAATAGACAATGATACATAGAAAACGTCGTGATATCAATGGGTTAGTGATCTTAACGCTCACGGCTGCGGTCAAGCAGCCTCTTGCACAAGCAGCAAACTATTTTGGCGTTATCGCATTCATGTATAGACATTGTCTGTACAAGTTCTGTATTACATCCGACATACAGCGCCGGTAAGACACCAGGCAGATCAGACAGGAGCCCAACATGACAACCGCAACTGCAACACGCGATGATGCAGCGCGCAGCCGTAGTGGGGTGCGCAGTCGTCGGGATGCTGTTGTGAACGTGCGTCTCTCACGTCATTCGCGCGACCTGATTGACGAGGCTGCGGAAGTAGTCGGAAAGACTCGCAGCGAATTTATCGTCGAGAGTGCGCGGACACATGCCATCGACGTACTGCTCGATAAGCGGCTATTTTCTCTTGCCATAGAACAGTACGACGCATTCTTGAACGCGCTCGAAGCGCCTCCGGCTCCGAATGAGAAGCTCAAGAAGCTGATGAGAGCCAAAGCGCTGTGGGAACGGTAACGCCCATCTCGTCGGCGCGGACACCCCTATCGGAGCCCGCGCCGATCAATGCAGATCATGACGTCAGCAAGTTCGACTGCGGCAAAGTCGATCTCGACATTTGGCTTCGCAGTCGAGCGTTGAAGAACGATGGCAAAGCATCGCGCTGCTTCGTGGTGTGCGATGGGCAGACTGTCGTAGGCTTCTACGCCTTGGCAGCGGGTTCGGTTAGGCCCGACCAGGTGCCGCCAAAACTCAAACGAAACATGCCACCGCAAATCCCGGTCCTTGTCCTGGGAAGGATGGCCGTCGACAAGACGCAACAGGGGAAGGGGCTTGGTGCCGCCCTTTTGATAGACGCGCTGCGGCGTGCTCTATCGGTAGCCTCTGACATAGGTGCGCGAGCAGTCCTGGTGCATGCGATCGATCAGGAAGTGGTGCCTTTTTACACCCAATACGGCTTCAAGCCGTTTCCAGACGGTGAACTCACGCTCTTCCTATCGACGACTGACATTGCAGCAGCTATCGGGGACTGAAACAGAACGTCATCTACAGCTAGATACTGATCTCGGCGCGCCTTAGCCAGATGGTCTCTTTTCACACAGCGAGCCCTTACTCAAGTAGCCAGCGGTGGTGCAGCAGCAATGGCCAAGAGTGCGGTCTGTGTGTCTGTGTCGACCGATGACCCTCAGAGACGCTGTTCGCCAGCACCAGCCCCTGGCGATGCGTTCATGAGACGTCGGGCCGGCAAATCGGGCCCCGCATGGCGGTCACGTCTTCCGGCTACGGACGCTTTTCCGTCGACAGGTCGATCGTGCCATCCGAGGCTTGTGGTGGAAAGAGTCGCGAAAACCACTGCTCGCCCTTCGCAGTTCGCGCTTGCGGAGAATCCCTAAAGTAGGCTTGTCCACCCTCAAAGGCGGCGGGCGCGACCAATAGGATGCCGGCAGCGAGTAAACCAAAGCGCACCGTGCCTTTGAGCGCGACCTTCAGCATCTTGGGAGACAATACGAATTGAAATTTCCCATCCTTTTCTTCGTTGTGCCGCATGAAAGGCGCAAAATAGCTAACGACAAGAAATGCACTACCGGTCGCCATCTTTGCGAAGTTGAAATAGGCCAAGAAGCCCAGCAATCCGGTCACTGCACCGAACCTGAGAAGGTCCCGTACAATCTCGACCCATGGGGATTCAAGCAAAGGCATGGTTGCGTCGCTCAATCAAAGATCAGGCAGTCGACGATTTCAGCTTATCGCGTTTATGTCGATGATTGTAGTATTTTGCCGCGAAACCTCTTCGCAATCCGGCATCCTGGGCTAGCCCCTGGTCGAAGTGGGCTCGCTCGTTCGCATGAATTCAGCGATATGGAGAGCGACGCGAGCAAGGATGCCGTCGGCGATATGATGATCGAAAACCATTCCCATAATTCCGGATTGATCTGCGATCGCACGAACAGCCCAAAATAGGCGGTATGACCACCGAGCGCTTCCGCCCCATCCGTTTCAATCCCGACCACAGCGATCTCGCCCGCAAGTTCTGCATGCTGGGCGCGACCGACGACGACCTTGCCCGCCTGCTCGAAGTCCCGCGTGAGTCGATCGACGCCTGCCTCGCGGAGGTCCCCGAGTTCGCCGCCGCCGTCAAGGCCGGCCGCGATGTCGCCGACGCCACAGTCGCCGACCGCCTCTACGCCCGTGCCATCGGCTACAGCCACGAGGCGACGAAAGTCTTCAACAATCGCGGCGAGATCATCCGCGAGACCTACGTCGAGCATTATCCGCCCGACGTGTCGGCCTGCATCTTCTGGCTGCGCAATCGGCGTCCCGAGTGGTCCGACAAGGGCGCGCCCGAGGGCAACGCCTCCGACCTGATGGCCGAGCTGGAAGCCGCCGGCGAAAGGGCTCGCAATGCTCGCCGCTGAGTTCGACAGGCGCCTGCACGCCGAGGTCGGCGCCCTGCGCTTCGATCCGCTGGGCTACGTGCTCTACGCCTTTCCCTGGGGCCGCGCCGGCACGGCGCTCGCCGGCGAGCAAGGCCCGGAGGACTGGCAGCGCGACATCCTCGACCGGCTGGGCGCGGGCCTGCTCGATACCGGCCCAATGGCGTTGAGTGGTGCGCTGCGGCTGGCTGTGGCGTCGGGCCATGGCATCGGCAAGTCGGCGCTGGTCGCCTGGATCATCCTGTGGGCGATATCCACGCTGCGCGACACGCGCGGCGTGGTCACCGCCAACACGGGCGGCCAGCTGCGCACCAAGACCTGGCCCGAGCTCGCCAAGTGGCATCGGCTGGCGATCAACCGCGCCTGGTTCGTGCACACGGCGACGGCGCTGCATGCCGCCGATCCGCGCCAGGAGCGCACCTGGCGCGTCGATGCCATCACCTGGTCGGAGAACAACACCGAGGCCATCGCCGGCCTGCACAACAAGGGCCGGCGCGCGTTCGCGCTGTTCGACGAAGCCTCCGCGATCGACGATCCGGTCTGGGACACGATCGAAGGCGCGCTGACCGACGCCGGCACCGAGCTGTTCTGGGCGGCCTTCGGCAATCCCACGCGCAGCACCGGCCGCTTCCGCGAATGCTTCGCTGGCGGTCGCTTCGCCCATCGCTGGCGGGGCCGGCAGATCGACTCGCGCGACGTATCGATGACCAACAAGGCCCAGATCGAAAGCTGGGTGAAGGATTACGGCGAGGACTCGGACTTCATCCGCATCCGCGTGCGCGGCGTCTTCCCGCGCGCCGGCTCGCTGCAGTTCATCGACAGCGAGCGCCTCGACGGTGCCGTCGGACGGCCGCTGGTCGAGGATCGGAGTGCGCCGCTGATCATGGGCGTCGACATCGCGCGCCACGGCGAGGACCAGTCGGTGATCCGCTTCCGGCGCGGGCTCGATGCGCGCTCGATCCCGGCCGTGAAGTTCCGCATCCCCGACCTCATGCAGGTGGCGAGCCGCGTCATGGAGCAGGTGCGGCTGCACAACCCCGACGCGGTGTTCGTCGACAGCACCGGCATCGGCTGGGGCGTGCACGACAGGCTGCGCCAGCTCGGCTGTCCGCGCCTGGTGGGCGTCGATTTCGCCGGCAAGGCAGATCGCCGGGACCTCGGCGACGCCGGCGCGCGCTACGCCAACAAGCGCGCCGAGATGTGGGGCTTCCTGAAGGAGTGGTGCCGGGCGGGCTGCCTGCCCGACGACCGCGACCTGCTCGCCGACCTGGGCGCGGTCGAATACGGCTACGACGCCACGGACTCCATCCTGCTCGAACGCAAGGACGACATGCGCCGGCGCGGCCTCGCCTCGCCCGACGATGGCGACGCGCTGGCGCTCACGTTTGCGTACCCGGTGGTGCGGCCCGATCCGGCGGAGGAGCGGCGTTATGAGGAGGGGCTGCGTCGGCTGAAGAGGCGGATCGTTTGAGCGGCACCTAGCATGGGCGATGCTCTCGAACTGGACTGATCGCGCGACACTCCCAAGATTGCTTGGTGAAGTGCACGCGTCTGTTGTATAAGAAGCGCGCGTGTCGCGCATAGGGGTTAGTTGACGCGCAAGTTAGTCTTGGTCAGTTCAGCCGAGGAAAGTCATGCCCGAAAGATTCTCCGACTTCTCGCAATTGGATCTCGCTGACGTAGAAGAGCGTGTCTACACCAAATATGATGTTTCGCGCTCGGACGCGCGGCTCGCCGTCGAGTACCTTCGGTGCTTCTTCAATGCCAAAAGGCAGAGGCCCCGTCAGCTTATCATCCTGCCGCAGATCGCCGATTGGGCCTGGCACGAGTTGATTCTGGATACGGAGCGCTATCGGTCAGTGTGTTCACGGGCGCTTGGAACATTCTTGCATCACCTTGCCACAACCGTGAACCCCGCAGAACTTCTGAACGACCCAGACATCGATACGCGTGATCGGGCAGAACTGGAGCCAGCGGGAGCGCTCGGTAGACCGGAACTTGACGGAAGCGGCCTTCGGCAGTGCTTTGTTGAGTCGATGGCAATGATGCGAGACATCTACGGCCTCGGCGTGGGATCAAATCCTGGGGAATGGGCAGACGCTGGATGGGATACTCCTGCATATAGGCTTCGCTCAGCTATTCGGATCCCCTACCATCTCGATGAAAACGCGAGTACTGGGGCCGATAGAGGGCAATCGAACCGGACGCCATTTCTCAGCTGGTTGCCAAGTCGGATTGTCAGAAGATTTGGAATTCCTCTCGATGCGGCAAAGCATGGAGTCCAGGAATACTCTAACTTTTTCCTGTCGTTGCGTTCACCAGACGTGAAACGAGGCTACGGAAAGTGCTCCATCCTCTGCTCAATTGCCTGGGAGGAGCATATATTGTGGACACAGAGATACGCTGAGGACTGCTCAAGATTTCTTGGCTATTTCTTAGATCATGTCCCGAGAATGGTTTTCTTCCAAACCTGTGACGCTTTCGAAGCGGCTTGATTACCAATTCAGGCGATAGGCTATGACGATATCTATGGCTGACGTTGTGGAGTTTCTTAAGGTTCTTGCTCCTGTGGTCAGCATCCTAGTAGCGACTAGCGCAATTTTGCAGACCCTTGAGCGCGCGCGCCGCGAACTAGCGGTCAGCCTTATATATAACTGGGCGAACCATACTGATTGGGTGACAAATCGAGCAGTTACCATGGCCAAGGAGCTTCCGCCTCAAGTAATAGATAAAATCAATGAAAAGGATGCTGTGTCGATACCGAACGCGTACTACGAGGGCATCGTAAGTATCTTGAGAACCGGATTTCCCGAGGATGACTTGCCTGTCCTGTCAGGTGGTAGGTCCCGGTCCAGAAGCGGGACCGGATCGAGTGATACAGAGGGAGAGTTCCAGATTAGCAAAGAGCAAAGCGAATTTATCAAGTTCCAATGGGTCCGATGGTTGAACCGCCTAGAAGGAACACTCGCTGCATGGCAGCAGGGCGCAGCCGACGTACACCTCATGCAAGTCGAATTCGCGCCACTAGTAAGAGGCCGAGCCGCGGAGCTGGAGGTCCTAGAAAAAGTCCGCGCGGGACTCCCCATTATTGAGGCATTTTACCAACTACAGCGCAAAACAGGGAGCATGGAAATTCGCCCGAGGCTTGGCATCTTCCCTTGGCGTCGTTGAGGTCGATGAGAGGATCGGGACGCGCGTGGGCTTCGGAACTGCCGATACGGTTGCGGACCGCGCTACGACGAAAACAACTCCCATGATTCCCGATTGATTCCCGTTCGTACGAACAGCCCTAAATGGAGGGCATGACAAACAGTCGTGCTCTCACCGACGATGCCCTGATCGCCATCCTGCGCAAGGAGGAGGCGGCCGCCGGCGGCTACCAATGGTCGGCGCTCAGCCGGACGCGCGAGGATGCGCTGAGCTACTACGACCGCGAGCCGTACGGCGACGAGCAGGAGGGCGCCTCGAACGTCGTGACGTCGGAGTTCGCCGACGTGATCGAGTCGATCATGCCGGGGCTGATGCGCGTCTTCACCAGCACCGACGACGTCGCCGAGTTCGCGCCGACCGCGCCGGGCGAGGAGCGCTGGGCGCGCGAGGCCAGCGAATACGTGCCGCACGTCTTCATGCGGCAGAACGACGGGTTCCGCATCCTCTATTGGCTGATCAAGGACGCACTGATGTATCGCCTCGGCGCCGTCACGGTCGACCTCGAGGCGTTCACCGACACGCGTCGCATTCCGGTTTCCGCCCTGCCGCAGGACGCGATCGACCTGATCGCGGCTGAGGCGGAGCGCGACGGCGCCGAGCTGGCGATGGAGCTCGCGCGGGACGAGCCTTCGCAGCCCCCTCTCCTGGCCTCTCCCCCTGGCGGGGGAGAGGAAGCGATGAGAGCGCGGCCCACCTTCTCCGGCACGATCACGCTCACCCACAAGCGCCAGCGCGTGGTCGTCGACAACATCGCGCCCGAGGACATCCTGTTCACGCCCTCGGCGCGCGACCAGGACAAGGCGTCGTTCCTCGGCTTCCGCAAGCGGGTGACGGCGTCGGACCTGGTCGAGATGGGGCTGAGCCCCGCCGAGGTCGACGAGCTCAGCTCCGATCGCGAGCTCTCCGCCGAGGAAGCGCAGCGCAACGACAGCGCGGTGCTGGACGAGCCCGAGCGCGCCGAGTTGGGCGACAGCGAGCGGGCGCTGTGGCTGGTCGTGGCCTATGTGCGTGCTGACGAGGACGGCGACGGCGTGAGCGAATTGCTGCGCGTCGTCTACGCCCATAGCGGCGGTGACGCGGGCCGCATCCTCGAGCGCGTCGAGTGGGACGGGCCGGCGTCGATCGTGCTCGCCTCGCCGATCCTGATGAGCCACACCATCGTCGGCCGCTCGCTGTTCGACCAGACGCAGGACCTGCAGCAGATCGGCTCCGTCCTGATGCGCGGGCTTTTGGACAATCTCTATCTCGGCAACCGGCCGCGGCCGGTGGTCAGCGACCAGGTCAGCCTCGACAGCCTGATCGACTGGGTGCCGGGCGCGCCGGTGCGGCTGAAGCCCGGCGCGCGGCCCGACGAGAACCACGTGGCGTGGCTGCAGGTGCCCTCGATCGTGCCGTCGGCGCTGAGCGCCCTCGAGTTCCTGGCCACGGTGCGCGAGAACCGCACCGGCATCGTGCGCAACAACCAGGGGCTCGACGCCGACAGCCTGAACAAGACGGCGAGCGGCATGGGCATGCTGATGTCGGCCGCCCAGCAGCGCCAGGAGCTGATCGCCCGCGTGCTGGCCGAGACGGCGATCAAGCGGCTCTATCGCCTGGTCTATCGCGCCATCAAGCGCGCCGCCGCCGCGTCGGGGGCGGGGCCGGTGAAATACTGGTCGGGCAAGGCGTTCGCCGACTGCGATCCGCGCCAGTGGCCGGACGAGATGGAGCTCACCGTCAATGTCGGCCTGGGGACGGGCAGCAAGGACCAAGCGATGCAGCACCTCGCCGTGATCGGCAGCCTGCAGGAGAAGCTTCTCGCGCTGCAGGGCGGCCGGCCGGCCGGGCCGTTCGTCACGGCGGAGAACATCGCCAACGCCACGCAGAAGGTGACGGAGACGCTGGGCTTCAAGACGCCCGGGCTGTTCTTCCAGCCGGCCGCTGCCGTCGCCAACGCGGTCGCGCAGCCGCAACCGGCGGCGCCGGCGGCGCCGGATCCCGGGACGATGGCCGCGACCGCGCAGATCGAGATCGCCAGGCAGGCGGCGGCCGCGGACGCCGACATCAAACGCCTCAAGGCCGAGGCCGACATCGAGATCGCGCAATGGAAGGCGCGGCAGTGGGCGGAGATCGAGCGCTTCAAGGTCGGTCTCAAGGCGGAGCTGGCTGCCAATGACGAATGATCGCGAACTTCACGTGCGGCGCGCGCGCGAGGTCCTGTCGGAGGCCGGCTGGCTGTTCGACGACTTCGTCAATGCCGAGATGCGCAAGGTGCTGATGAGCAAGCCCGACGAACGTGACGCCCGCGAGGAAGCCTATCGGCGCGCCCGCGTCGCCACCGAGATGAAGGCCGGGCTCGAAGCCCTGGTCGAGGCCTACGAGGCCGACAAGCGCCTCCAGGAACGCCGTGAGCAACAGAAGGAGAGTCGTCATGGAAGGTGAGATGGAGTCGGTGCCGGAATCGATGGACGTCGCGGAGGCGGTGGAGAGGCTAGTCGAAGCGGAGCCCGCCGCGCCGGCCGAGGCCGAGGAGACGGCTGAGCCTGCGGAGCAGCCAGAGCCCGAACCGGCCCCCGAATTCTGGAGCGCCGACGACAAGGCGGCGTGGGACGCCGTCCCCGTCGAGCTGCGGCCCGTCCTGAAGAAGTATGAGCAGCAGCGCGTCGAGTTCGTGAACGAGAAGGCGCGCGAAGCCGCGGCGCTGCGCGCGCAGGCGGCGCAGGACGTCGAGCGGGCCAACGGCACGGTCGCCGACGCGGCGGCGTGGTGGCAGCAGGCCGGGCCGGCGCTGCAGCGCGCCTTCTCCGACAAGTGGGCCGGCGTGAACTGGAACGAGCTCGCCGAGAAGGATCCCAAGGAGTGGGCGCGGCTCAACCAGCTGCGCCTCGACGAGGCGGCCCTGCTGGCGGAAGCGGATCGGCGCGGCCAGGCCGACATCGCGGCGGCCGAGCGGCAGGCCGAGCAGGAGCTGCAACGGGCGCGGCAGGCGGCGCATGCGACGCTGGCGGAGAAGCTGCCCGATTATTTCGGCACGCAGGAGGCCTCGCAGAAGACCTACGACGAGATCGGCAAGTTCCTGTTCGCCAAGGGCATCCCCGCCGATCGCATCAACGCCATCCACGAGGCCCCGATCATCGAGCTGGCGCTCGGCGCCATGCGGTTCGAGCAGGCCCAGCAGATTGCCCTCCGCAGCGCAGCTCGCGCGAAGGAGGGGCATGTCGCGACACCGACACCGACGCGCGTCGCTCCCGGACCCTCCGTAGCTTCAGCGAAGGGGGGCAACCGGGGCAGCGACGCGGCTCGGCAAGTGGGCGAGCGGTTCAGGAAGAGCGGCGGCAGCTCGATCGCGGACGCGGCCGAGCTGATCCGGCTCAACGATCTCTAGTCCAACGATCTCTCATCACAGGAGGCTGCCTTGGCGGCACCGACCAACACTCTCATCACCAACAACGCGGTGGGCAACCGCGAGTCGCTGCACGACATCATCACCATCCTCAACAAGGACGAGACGCCGTTCCAGGCGGCGATCGGCGCCGGCTCGGCGGAGGCGACCTACGAGGAATGGCAGCTCGACGCGCTCGGCAACGCCGACACGTCGAACGCCAATCTCGAAGGCGACGACAGCACGGCGGCGGCGATCACGCCGACCACGCGCGTCGGCAACCGCACGCAGATCCTGAAGAAGCCGTTCACCATCTCCAACACCCAGGAGGCGGTGAAGAAGGCCGGCCGCGACAGCGAGATCAGCTACCAGACGGCGCTGGCCGGCCGGCGCATCAAGATGGATCTCGAGGCGATCGCCTGCCAGAACCAGGCGTCGCAGGCGCAGTCCGGCTCCAACCCGCGCAAGATGGGCGGGCTGGAGAGCTGGCTCACCTCCAACGTGTCGCGCGGCAGCGGCGGCGCATCGGGCGGCTTCGGCTCGGGCAACACGGCGGCGCCGACCGACGGCACGCAGCGCACCTCGACCGAGACGCTGCTCAAGAGCGTGATCCGCTCGGCGTGGAACGCCGGCGGCAAGCCCACCCTGCTGCTGATGGGCTCGAGCCAGAAGCAGGCCTTCTCGGGCTTCACCGGCATCGCCACGCAGTTCCAGGAGCCCAAGGGCAAGATGGCGACGGTGATCGGCGCGGTCGATCGCTACGTGTCGGACTTCGGCACGCTGTCGGCGGTGGCCAGCCGCTACATGCGCGGGCGCGAGATCGCGGTCGTCGATCCGTCGCTGTGGCGGCTGCTCTGGCTGCGCAAGTGGAAGAAGGAGGAGCTGGCCAAGACCGGCGATGCGCGGAAGTTCCACGTCATCGGCGAGGTCACGCTCGAAAGCCGCAACGAGGCCGGTTCCGGCATCGTCGCCGACCTCACCTGACCGGATGGAGAGGAGGGGTGCATTGCGCTCCTCCGATCCCTTCCCTCACCCCATGGAGCTGACCATGAAGCACATCGTCATCACCGCCGATCACGTCTACCTGCCAATCGATGCCGAGGGCAAGGCACTCCTCGAGTGGCGCGACGTCGAGCACACGACGCGCGTCGAGCGTCGCGCACGGCTGGAGGTCCCGGCGGATCTCGCCGAGTTCCTCAGCACGCGCGACCAGGCGGAGATTCTTTGATGCCGCGCCGTTTGGCCCTAATAGGCATAGTCGTGCTGGGACCCGGCTTCTGCGACCCAGCGCTTGCCGGTGGCGTCGTAGACGCGGCTGAAGCCGGTCTCGCGCTGCCGGCCGTTGGCGTCGGCGTAGGCGATGCGGCCGATGCAGCGGATCGGCGTGTCGCGGATGACGGGCACGAAGGCATTGGTCTCGGAGTCGGCGAAGACCTCGCTCGCCATGCGCTCGCCGCTCGCCAGCACGCGATCCCCGACCTCGATGTCGAGGAGATAGTCGCCCACGTCCGGCGGATCGGTCACCAGGATCGCCGCCTTGACGGCGAGGATGCGGGCCTCGCTGGCGCCCTTGTTGACGACCGTGAAGCGGGCGCCGAGCGTGCTGCCGACTCCGCTCTCCGGGGCGGCGACCTCGCAGAACGGCACGATCAGCTCGGGCCGATGCGTGCGCGCGAACTGCCGCCGCGCCAGCACGAGCTGGCTCAGCGCGGCGATGCTGGAGAGCAGGGCGGCCAGCGCCAGGAAGAACGTCGCGAGCGGCGCCCAGTCGTGGATCACGGCCTTGAAGGCATCCATGCGGTGCCCCCTTCAGGGAAGCGCGGCGGGAGGGTCGGGCGATGACGCGGCGGCTACTGGACTGGCAACAGGACGCGGGCATGGCCTGGTGGTGGGTCGAGGACGGCGAGGGCAACTGGGCCCAGCAGTCGTTCCAGGTCACCAGCCCGCTGCTCGACCTCAACAAGGAGGCGCAGAACCACTGCGACCCCTACAACAGGGCGCGCGATGTGCGGATGGTGGCGCGCATCCCGCTGATCATCATCGCCAAGTGGCGCAACGAGCTCGGTGTCGATTACTGGAACCCCAACGACCAGGACAAGGTCGACGCCCTGCTCAACGATCCCGAGTGGCGCTGGTTGCGCACTGACGAAGGTGTGATCTAGATGCGCGCGATCTTCCTCAGCGCCGCGTTGATGCGCGTCTGCCAACCCGGCCCGGTGGCGCGGAAATGCGCCAGCAGGTCGGCGTCGAGGCGCAGCTTCACGGCTTGCTTAGGATTGGCCATGCGTGGTCGGCCTCGCCGATCGTTGACCAGCACGCCGGTTGCGGGGCGAACGACCTTGCCGCCGACGGACAGCTGGCCGCGCCGGACCATGGCCGGGGTCAGTCTCGGAGCATCATCGGGATCAGTCCATGAGCGCTTTGAGGCTGGCGACTTCCTTGGCATTGCACTTCCTCATCGAGATGATGCGACGGCCGCCATCACGCGGCGTCCAGACCACGCCCACCAGACGACCTCGCAGGTAGCCGTAGGTCAAATAACGCATTTCTCCATAGTCGATCCGGTTGTCCTCAACCGTCACCTCGCGGCCGGCGAAGACGATCCGGGCGTCCTCGAAATCGAGCCCACGTTCCTTAAGCGTCGTCGCACGCTTTCGCGGATCGTAGGTGATTCTCACGAAATTACTGTACCCCCAATAAGTGGCGTGGTCAAACCCGGCGCGCCAGTCGGAAGGATCCCCTGACATGGCCGCGCAGATCACCACCTACGGCGGGCTGAAGGCGGGCGTGCTGGCATGGCTTGCACGCTCCGGCGATGCGCTGCTCGATGCGCGGTTCGACGACTTCCTGCTGACCTGCGAGCGGCGCATGTACTACGGCTACGCGACCGAGGACGCGGGCAACCCGCTGCGCTCCGATCCGCTGCGCATCGTCGAGATGGAGACGGTCGACCCGGCGTTCGCGCTGTCGGCGGTGACGCCGCAGCCCGAGGGCTTCCTCGAGCTGATCTCCGCCCAGCTCAACAGCCCCAACGTGCCGCTGCAGATCGTGGCGCAGCGCACGATCGACGGTCATGTCTCCTCGGCGCCCGACCAGCCGCGGCTGCTCGCGGTGAGCGGCACCAATTTCCGTGTGTTCCCCGATCCGGGCGAGGGGACCTATTCGGCGACGCTGCGCTACTACCGCAAGCTCGCGACGCCCGCGGGCGCCGACGCCAATGCGATCCTCGCCAACAGCCCCGACGTCTATCTCTACGGTTGCCTGATCGAGGCCGCGATCTTCACCCAGGACGCCGAGGCGGCCCTGCGCTACCTGCCGCTCTACAACGCCAGCGTCGCCGGCCTCAACGCGCGCACGCAGCGCATCACGGCGTCGAGCGCGCCGGTCATCCGCCTGCGCGGAGGGATGATCGTATGAGCGATCCGGATTTTCTGACCGGCCGCCCGCTCCGCTCCGGCTATGACGTCGACACCGCGCCAGCCAGCCTGCGCTGGCTTTATGAGGCGCTGGCGCCGGCGCCAACCACGCAATACGGGGGCACGCAATACGGGGGCACGCAATATGGGGGCACGCGATACGGCGACCTTCTCCCCGTCGCCAAAAGACCAGACGGCAGCATCGGTTTCCCGACGATGCCGAATGTCGTTCGTCAAGGCTTGCTGGGCATGGCCGATCTGCTCTCCGGCACGAAGACCGGCGAGCTGACCGGTCGGGGCGCGGCTGCGATTACGACCGGCGGCCTCGGTGCCGGCGGGATGCTTGCGCCGCGCGGCGCCTTCGCTGCGGGAGCTGCGCGCCTGCCGATGGACAGAGCCAGTCAGCTCACGCGCGCCCGCGCCATGGGATTCAACCCGGATCTTCCTCTGTATCGGGGGGTACCCAAGGGCGCAGATCTTGGAAGTTTCCAAGCGGTCGCGCCATGGGAGGCAGTGCGCGTCGGGCGACCTCCGGGTGTTTCCGTGGCGGAAGACCCCCTCGTCGCAAGCAGGTTTTCAGATCCTCGAGTGAGAGACCTTCTGGGATTGTCCACCCATAACTCAATATCTCATCCCGAAGGTCGAGCGCTTCCTGGTCCGATATCTCCGGACGTTGCTGGTTCTCGGGTTTATCCATTGGTCGCTCGCGTCGAAAATCCGTTCACTTACCGTCTGCCCGACAGGCCGAATTGGCGCGATGTCTGGCACGATGCTGCGGGCCTGATGTGGGATGGGCATGACGCCGTTCGGTTGACGAACTATCGCATGTTTCCCGACCTGGGGCCACAAGCGAACTGGTTGATCCGCAGTCCCAACCAGCTCCGCTCCCCGTTCGCCCGCTTCGATCCCGCCAGGCGCGAGAGCGACGACTTGCTGGCCGGCTTCGCGGTGCCGGCGCCGGCCGTTCCAGGGTTCAACGTCACGCCGTCGGCTGAGCCCGGTTTTCGCGTTCCCGTCAAAGCCGGTCGCTCGGCGGCGGAAATGGAGTTCTGATGCTCCCACGGTGCAAGTCATTGCCGTCGCGACCTGCCGCTCGCGACGCCGGCGTCGCCGGCCTCAACGCGCGCGCAGCGCATCACGGCGTCGTCGGTGCCCAGGAGTGATGAGGCCATGCCCATGATCCCCTTCGCCGAATGGCGGCCCGACATGCCCGACCTCAGCGCGTGGGCGCGCGAGGCGCTGAACGTGGTGCCGGCGGAAGAGAGCTACCGGCCGCTGAACGCGCTCGCCGGCGTGTCGAGCGCGCTCGAGGCGCGCTGCCAGGGCGCGGCGTGGTTCCGCGCGCCGTCCAATGCCGTGAAGATGTTCGCGGGCGACGCGGGCAAGCTCTACCTGCTGTCGGGCGCGGCCTGGAACGATGTCTCGCGCCCGTCCGGCGGAGGGTATGCGCCGGGCGCCGACGGGATGTGGCGGTTCGCGCAGTTCGGCACGCTCGCCATCGCGGTGAACGGCGTCGACGCGCCGCAGAGGTTCGACCTCGCCGCCGGCACCAACTGGACGGCACTCGGCGGTGCGCCGCCGGTCGGCACCTACATCGCGACCGTGCGCGATTTCCTGGTGATGGGCCGCATCGGCGCCACGCCGCAGCGCATCCAGTGGTCGGGCCTCGACAACGGCGAGCTGTGGGGCTCGATCGCTGCCAACCAGGCCGACTTCCAGGACCTGCCCGACGGCGGCACCGTCACCGGCCTGGTGGGCGGCGAGATCGGGCTCGTCTTCCAGGAGACCAGCGTGCGGCGCATGACCTACGAGGGTTCGCCCGTCGTCTTCCGCATCGACAAGATCGCCAACGATCTCGGCTGCAGCGTGCCGGGCAGCGTCGCCGGCGTGCTCGACCTCGCCTTCTTCCTGCACAAGTCGGGCTTCTACATGGTGCAGGCGGGCCAGGCCGTGGTGCCGATCGGCCGCGGCAAGGTCGATCGCACCTTCTGGGCCGAGTTCGACGAGACCAACCAGTTCCGCTGCTCGGCGGCGATCGATCCGGTGCGCGGGCTCTATGTCTTCGCCTATCCGGCCAACGGCGGCGGCGGGCTGCCCAACCGCCTGCTGATCTACAACTGGCGGACCGAGCGGTGGGCGCGCGCCACGGTCGCGTGCGAGCTGGTGTTCGGCGGCGTCAGCCAGCAGGGCTATACGCTCGACGAGCTCGATGCCGTCGGCACGCTCGAGACGCTGCCGTACTCGCTCGATTCGTCGTACTGGAGCGGCGCGGTCTCGCTGCTGCTGTTCGCCTTCGATGCGAGCCACAAGAGCGGATCGTTCTCGGGCGGCACGCTCGCCGCGACGGTCGAGACGGCGGAGTTCAATCCGGGCCGGGGACGGCGCGCGCTCGTGCGCGGCTGCCGGCCGCTGATCGACGGTGGCTCGCCGCGGATCCAGATCGGCGCGCGCGAGACTCAGCAGGGTGCGGTGGCTTACGGGCCGGCCGTTGGCCTTACGACCGCCGGCCTGGCGCCGGTGCTGCAGAGCGGCCGCTACTTCCGGGTGCGCGCCACGATGCAAGCCGGCGACACGTGGTCGAGCTGCCAGGGCATCGACGATCTCGACGTCTGGCCAGCAGGTGCGCAATGAGTCTTCCGGCGCTTCCCACCGGCGCCGACACTCGGTCAATGACCGAGCGCGTGAACGTGCTGATCCGCGATTACAATCTCGGCAGCGCAGTCGCACTCGACATCCAGTCGGGTGCCGTCACCATCGACCTGCTGTTGAGCGACGTCTTCCAGCTCACCGTCGATGCCGACATCACCAGCGTCACGGTCAAGAACGCCCGCGCGGGGCAGGGCTTCCTGCTCGAGCTCACCGGCAACGGCAGCACCTACGCGCAGACCTGGCCGTGGACCTGGCTCAATCCCGAGACGCCGGTGCTGAGCGACGGGCTGGGCAAGCGCGACCTTGTCGTTGTGTTCAGCCTGAACGGCGTCGACTTCCTCGCGGCGATGGTCGCCCAAACGTACTGATGACGGCCTACTGATGAAGCCCTGGAAGCCCCTTCTCGCCACGCTGAACCCCCCTGCGGTCTCGCAGGAGGTGAAGGACGGTATTGCCCGCGCGCTGGACTATCTGCGCGAGCAGGCGACGCCGCGCACGCCCTATCTCTCCTCGACGCTCACGCCCGACGATCCCGCCGTCGATCGTCGCAGCGCCGGCGCCTGGACGGGAACGTGGACCGCTCCGGTCGATCCGCACGCCGACCTGCCCTACACGCCGGTGCAGCTGCGCGGCCCGCTCTTCTTCCCGATCGTGCCGGGCGTGATGGTGGATTTCACCGGCGTCGTCGACGTGCCGTTCTACAGCATGGACGGCTATGCCGGCCGCCACGACAAGGTCGATCCGGAGCATCCCGGCGATCCTGAGCACGACATTCCGCCGGAGTATATCGACGATCCCAGCACCCACTATGCCGACGGCGGCGTGAACTGGGGCCGCACCTTCGTCGTCGGCAGCGTCGATGGCGCGACGCAGTTCATCGCCATGGTGCAGCCGAATGCGACCTGGTCGGCGCGCCTCGCGGATCCGCCGGCGGGCGCGTGGTCGTTCCAGCTCGTGACCTACGCGGTCGAGGCGGACGCGCTGGCCGACACCAATCGTATCGCGGTCGGCCATCCGTGGCTCGAGAGCGAGCGGCCGGGCGACGTGCGCGACTACTATTCCCTCGGCTACACGCCGGGCACGGCGCAGTTCAGCGGCGTGACGATTGCCGATGATTTCGATACCGACGGCACGGTCACCGTTTCCGGGACCGTGGAGGCCTTCACCGCCGATCCCGGGCGGACCTACCAGGTCCTCGTCACCGTCGAGACCGATGTCGAATACGCCTGGGCGCTCGAGCCGGTGAGCGGCGCCGGCGCCTTCTCGATCGAGAAGGAGGTCCCGCTGCGGCAGGAGCTGCCCGACGACGTCGTCCTGGGCGCCGTCAAGCTGCGGCTGGTCGAGCAGGTCGATGGCTGCAGCGTGCGCGTCGTCGGCCAGGTGTGGGCCGAGGAGAACGTCGCGGTCGCGACGGCCTGGCCCGACCTGCGCATCGAATATCGCGCGATCTCCTATTCGATCCCGGCTGTGCCGACGGCGATCGTGCCGGCGCCACTCGACGGCACCTGGTCGGTCGAGCTGCAGCCGCCGGCTGTCGGCCGCGTCTCGCTGGTGGATGTGAACACCAAGCGGATCTACGGCCAGTGGACGATGCCGACGGGCCTGATGCGGTCCTACATCGTGCCGCCCCAGGACGCCGGGCAGAACACGACCAGCGTCTACTACGACGGCTTCATGGACACCTGCTTCCTGTACGACCAGGCGGTGGCGCTGATCGCCTTCCTGCAGGCGGGCGAGCAGGCGCTCGCGGCGCAGCTGGTCGACGCCTTGCTGGCGGTGCAGAACCCCGACGGCAGCTATTCCTTCGCCAACAACCAGGCCGCGCTGGGCGAGCACAACGACGGCTTCATCCGCACCGGCGCGGTCGCCTGGGTCTGCTATGCGTTGCTGCTCGCGTCACAGGCCAGGTACAGCGCGTGGTTCGCGGCCAGCCCGAACGCGGCGGCGCGCGCGACGCTGGATTACATCCTCAGCTACAGGAACGCGATCGGCCTGGTGAAGGGCGGGCGCGGCCAGTACGTCGCCGGCGTGCTCGATCCCTACTATTTGATCCCGTGGTGGAGCACCGAGCACAACATCGACACCTGGTGGTGCCTCGATCTCGCCGCGCGCCTGTTCGATGAGCCGTCGTATGGCGAGGCCGCCGACATCATCAGGGCGAGCCTGCTCAATTACGGTTGGGATGGCGCGGACGGCATCTTCTGGCAAGGCGGCGGCCATGGCGGCGATCCGACGGTCAATGACGGTGCGCACGCGCTCGACACGCATACGTGGGGCGCCGCGCTGCTGGCGCGCTGGGGCCTGCATGAAGCGGCGCAGGTCTCGATCGATCGCGCCTATGCGCACTACTACCTGACCGATCCCGATACAGGCCTGCCGGGCTTCACGACCTTCACGCCCGACGACGGCTATCCGCCGGAGACGGTCGAGACCGTCTGGTACGAGGGCAGCTTCGGCATGGTCGCGGCGCTGCGCCTGCAGAGCCCGTTCAAGGCGAACGCGCTCCTGGAGGCGCTGGTGGCCGGCCAACGCGACGACGGCTCGTATCTCTATGCGCTGCAGACGGACGCGGTGAACGACATCCATCCGTGGCCCTGCATCATCGCGCCGGCCTGGTCGATCCTGGCCTGCTCGGGCGCCGGCACGCCGTATCGCAAAGTGCTGTGGGGGCCGTGATGATCAAAACCAAGATGATGAGCGGCGGCGTTCCTCTCTCCGGCCTCCACCTCGTGTGGCACGAGCTCTGGCCGTTGCTCGAGCCCGCCGTGAAGCGCACGCCCGACAAGCCCGACGTGCTGGCGCGCCTCATCGCGCGCGATGCGCAGCTGTGGGCGGTGTACGAGGACTCGGCTCCGATCGCGGCCATCGTCACGACGATCATGCTCGATGCGTCGATGAAGAAGTGCCGCCTCTGGCTGATCGGCGGCAGCCGCGCCACCGACTGGGCCGGTGATTTTGTTCCTCAAGTCGCGCACTGGGCGCGCGGGCTGGGCTGCACGGCGCTGTGGGCGTCGGGCCGCGAAGGATGGGCGCGTCTCGCGAAGAGATTGGGCTGGGAGAATGTCGGCACGGTTGCCGGCTTCCCGGCCTGGGAAAGGAGCCTCTGATGGGTGGTGGCAATTCTCCGGGTCGTTCGAGCTCGTACCAGACGCAGCAGACGACCAGCACGACCGAGCCGTCGCCGACGGTTCAGCCGATCCTGAAGCAGCTGCTGGGCTACACGCAGAGCTTCCTCAACGCCAATCCGAACGCGCCGGCTTTCTTTGCCGGGCCGACGGTCGCGGCGCCGTCGGATGCGACGCAGGCGGCGCAGCAGGCCTACATCAATGTCGGTAACAACGGCCTCGGCTACGGCATCGATCCGGCGAGCCGCACGCTGGCGGCCGACACGCTCGGCGGCAAGTACCTCGATCTCGCGAGCAACCCGTACTACCAGAGCGCTCTCTCGGCGAGCTTCGCGCCGCAGACCGAGCAGTTCATGAACAGCGTCCTGCCGGGTCTGCGCAGCCAGTTCGCAGGGGCCGGCCGCACCGGCAGCGGCGCGGATTTCGACACCACGATGCGCGCCGTCAAGGACCTCGACCAGGCGCAGGCCAACGCGGCGTCGACGGCCGCCAACCAGGCTTATGGCCAGGAGCGCGCGCTGCAGCAGCAGACGCAGAGCCTGCTGCCGTCGATGCAGGCCATGGACCTCGCGCGCGCCGGCGCATTGGGGCAGGCCGGCCAGTCCAAGGATGCCTACAACCAGGCCCTGATCAACGAGCAGATCGCGCGCGACACCTACAGCAAGACGGCCGACCTCAACTACTGGAGCGACATCGCTTCGCGCGTGCTCGGCATGTATCCGGGCGGCACGACCAGCGGCTCGGGCACGAGCACGGGCTATTCGCAATACACGCCGCCCAGCAACACCTTCGCGAGCCTTCTCGGCACCGGGCTGGGGCTCGCCGGCTCCGCCTACGCCGCCTCCGACAAGCGCCTGAAGACCAACATCAAGCCGGTCGGCAAGCTCAACGACGGGCAGACCGTCTACTCCTATCGCTTCCGCGGCGAGCCGCGCACGGAGATCGGACTGCTGGCCCAGGAGGTCGAGAAGCGACGCCCGGACGCTGTCGCGACCAATCCCAGCGGCTACAAGATGGTCGACTACGCCCGCGCCACGCGCGCGGCCGGATCGCGGCGACGCCAACGCATGGCGCCGGGAGGGCTGCTCTGATGCCGCAGCCCTCCACGATCGATTGGCGGGCGGTGCTGGCCTCGACGCTTGCCAACGTCGGCACTGGCATCGCCAGGGCGGGTGCTGCCGGCCAGCCCTGGTACGCCGGCATCGCACCGGGCGTTGCCCCAGTCCTGGCCGCTGTCCTGCAGAGCAACCCGTACCTCCGGCGCAGTCCGGTGATCCTCAACCTCTCTCCACGCAGGAGCTTTCCATGAACGCAGTTGCAGGCATCCATAAGGACGCGCTGTCGGCCATGGTCGACGGCGAGCAGAAGCAGCTTCAGCTCGACACGTTCGGCCGGCTGATCGTGACCTCGGGCTCGGGCTCGCCGGGTGCTGCCGGCGGCGAGGTCCAGTCGGTGCAAGGCGTGTCGGGCATGATCCCGCTGGAGGTGCGCACAGGCACGCACTACGAGACCGTTGCCGCCTCGCAGACCGACCAGGTCCTGGGCGCGACCGGTGCAACCGGCGACTATCTCTCCGGCCTTCTCGTGGTGCCGGCGACGACCTCGCCCGGCGCCCTCTCGATCAAGGATGGCGCGGGCGGTGCGATCACGGTCTTCACCGGCGGCGCGGGCAGCGTCAGCACGCTGGTGCCGTTCTTCATCCCGCTGGGCGCGAGCTCGACCGGCGGTGCGTGGAAGGTGACGACGGGCGCCAACGTGTCGGCGATCGGCGTCGGACGGTTCACGTGATGTCGCTGCTCGTCGCCCAGCGGGCCGGCAATCCCGCAGCCCTCGGTGCCGCCTTCAGCTGGGACCCGACCCAGCTCGGTGCGCAGCTCGTCGGTTTCCTCGACGCCGAGGACAACACGAAGATCACGACGGTCTCGGGCGCGGTGTCGGCCTTCACCGACAGCGTGAGCGGCGGGACGATCACGCAGGCCACGTCGTCGTCCCGCCCGCTTCTGCAGACCAGCCCGCTCACCGGCCGGCAGGTCGTGCAGGCCGACGGGGTCGACGACAACCTGACCGGCTCGGTGCCGGCGGCATGGCCGCTCAGCGGCGCGACCGAATGGATCTGGATCGGCACGCAGGAGGCGACGGCCGGCGATGGCGTGACGCGCAACGCCGTCGCCGTCGGCAGCGGCACCGCGGCGGTGTCGCAGTTCCTTCTGCGGGTCAGCACCAACAACGTCTTTCGCGCCCAGTGCGGCAACGGAACGACATCGACGTTCGCGCAGGTGCCCTCGTCGAGCCCGGCGACGGGCCGCGTCATCCTGGGCGGCAAGTGGGACGGCTCGACGGTCTACGCCAGCGTCAATGGCGTCTTCGGACCGTCGGCGGCAATCGCACAGGCCACCAACAACACGCGCTTGCGGCTGTTCGCCAACGCCACCAGCACGCCCGGCGGCTTCTGGCAGGGCGGCATGAGCGCGTTCCTCGTGATCAACGGCAACCTCGCGGCGCAGGACTGGAACAACCTCCAGGTCTGGGCATCCAAACGATTGGGGCTGATCTGATGGCGGCGACTCTCTTCCTGCGCTGGAGCGCAGAGGATCAAGCGGCTGCGCAGGCCTACGCCGTCGCGGCGAGCGTCGATTTCATCTACCGGCCGGACGAGGAGCAGGGCCCGTGGACCCGGCGCTGAACAGCATCATCGGCCCGTGGGGCCAGCTCGGCATCGTCGGATCGGTCGTGCTGGCGCTCGGCACGGCGGTCTGGCTGCAGTGGCGGCACATCGTCGATCTCTACGCGGCGCATCTTGCCGATGTGAAGGCCTGCGCCGCGACCAATGCCGATCTGCTGATCAAGAAGACCGAATCGGACAACGCGCTCGCCAATGCGCTGGAGCGGCTGAGCGAGAGGATCAAGCCATGACAGTCGAGACCGACAGGATGCTGGAGGAGGCTGCGCGGCGCGCCGAGCAGCGCAAGAACGACGCGATCGAGAGACTGATGGGCAGGCTCGGCCCGACGGACCGGCTCGAACGCGCCAGGGAGAAGCAAGTGGCAGAGGAGAAAGGCCGATGATCGATCCAAAAATCTTCTTCGACGGCGTGCGCGCCAGATTGTTCGCCGGACGGCTGTCGCAGCAACAGGTCGACGGCATGAACGCCATCCTGGCCGAGTGGGAGAGGCGTCCGCTCGACGATCTGCGCTGGCTCGCCTACATGCTGGCGACGGTCTATTGGGAGACCGCGCATACGATGTGGCCCATCGAGGAGTGGGGCCATGGCGCGGGCTACACCTATGGCTTGCGCGATCCCGTCACCGGCCAGGCCTATTACGGCCGCGGCTTCGTGCAACTCACCTGGAAGCGCAACTACGAGGTCATGGGCCGGCTCCTGAGGGTCGACCTGGTGAGCCATCCCGAGCGCGCGCTCGAGCTGCCGATCGCCACGCAGATCCTGTTCGAAGGCATGCTGCGCGCCGACAGCGGCGTCGGCGACTTCACGGGCCTTGCGCTGGAGGATTGCTTCAACGCGACGATCGAGGACTGGGAGCGGGCGCGCGCCATCATCAACGGCCGCGACCACTACGCCGAGATCGCCGACGTCGGGCACCGGTTCCACGACATCCTCGAGTCGGCGGCGACCTGCAGCCTCGAGGTGGCGGCATGAGCGCGCTGATCGCCCGCTTCGCACCGTGGTCGCTGATCGCGCTTGCGGTGGCGTGCGTCGCCCTCTGGGGCCTGTGGGAACACGCCGCCGCGGTCCAGACCAGGCTCGATGCGGCCAATGCCGTCATCGAGCAGCACGAGCAGGACGCCCGCGAGAATGCCAAGGCGGTCGCCCAGCTCGCCCGCAAGCTCAGCGACACCGAAACCAAGGTCATCACCCAAGTGGAGAAGGTCTATGCCGCACCGATCACGCGCGATTGCGCTCAGTCTCCTGCCATGCGCGCTGCTTCTGACGGCCTGCGACAGCTCTTTCCAGGCGGTCAAGCCGCAGGTCGACGCGAGCCTGCTGCAGCCGTGCGCTGATCCGATCCTGGCGCCGGACGACGGCAGCGACAACGAGATCGCGGCCGAGCGGCTGCGGGTGGCCAAGGCCTACCTCGACTGCAAGGCGCGCCATGCGGCGCTGGCCGACCGCGTGAAGTGACGAGAAGACAAGAGAAGCAGAGACGGAGAGGACGATGGATATCTGTGCCAGCAACTGGAACGAAGCCGACGCCAGCAACAGCGCCGCCGCCCCCGACGGCTGGCCCGAAGGCATGGCCCCGAGCGGCGTCAACGACTCCGGCCGCGCCATGATGGGGGCGCTCAAGCGGTGGTACAACTGGACCATCCCGAAGGCGACGGGCGGGACATCGACAGCGTACACGCTGACCTACGGCGTGGCGCCAAGTGCCTTGGTTGATGGGATGAGCTTCGTAGTGAACTTTCACACCGTTAATGGCACTGGCGCTACGCTCAACGTGAACGGCTTCGGTCTTATTCCTCTTCGGCACTACGCGAATGGAACTTGGTACAATATTCCGCCCGGGTGGATCGGCGCAGATGCGATTCATCGCATTACCTATCATCAGGCCGGCAGTATATTCCGCATTGTCGATGGTGACCTGACCCCCACAGGAGTTTCACTAACATATCGAGGTGGAAATGTGCCGCCAGGTTATCTGTTAGAGGATGGGGCTGCCATCAGCCGATCCGCCTATCCCGCGCTCTTCGCTCAGATCGGCACGACATATGGCGGGGGTGACGGCTCGACGACCTTCAACAAGCCCGATTCAAGGGGGCGTATCGATGTTGGTAGGGACAATATGGGGGGCGCACCGGCCAATCGGATCACCAACTCGGGTTCGAGCATTGATGGTTTGACGCTTGGTGCTTCTGGCGGTAGCCAAACCACAACGGTTAGCATTGCGGTAGGCGGAACGGCTTCTGGCCTGTTGACCGGCTATGCTGTCCAAAATCTTGCATCTCAAGTCGCTGCCGCTGCGAGCGGTGACGGCGCATCGTCAGTTGGCCACGATCATGCTGTCACTGTCACGGGCACGATGGACGTCAATGCCAGCGGCATATCAAACGCCTTTAGCATTGTGCAGCCATCTGTCGTCGCTAATAAGATGATTAGGACTTAGGGGCCCAAATTCATGGTCAGCTTGCTAAGCAGGGACAAATTCAGTGGTGTACTGGGTGCCAGTGGCGAAATGCATGTGTTACGCGCCCTTCCCACTTGCGGTCGCGATCCTGGCCGGGCAGGCTTCAGGCATGTCGGACCATCGAGCCAGGTGGCCACACCGCAGATGGTGGGCAAGCGAAGCGGAACCTTCCGTCGGCATGCTTGCCGCGTTGGCTATCATTGCGCTCGTCGGCCTGTTCGCGGTTGCAACGTCCATACTCGATGCGTTCTTTTAGTCGCCGCGAAATCCCATCGCTAACGGGCCTTCGCGGTGTCGCGGCTCTCTTGGTGGTGATCTCTCACTATTGGATCTGGGCTAAGGTCTCGGACGGCGAGAAGTTGCCCGATACAATCGGGCGTTGGTTTGGTACGTCCACAATCGGCATGGCAATCTTTTTTACGTTGAGCGGCTACGTCATCGCGCTCAACTACAGCCATTGGGACTGGCGGAGGCGACCATTCTTTAATCTGGCACGGCTGTTTGCCTACCGATTCGCCCGGCTATATCCGGCTTTCCTCGCGTTCGTCATCGTTGCCGTTCTTTGGGCGGCACCGCTGCATGATCTGACTGCCAAGAACACCGTCGAGTATCTGTGGCCTCATCTCCTATTGGTTCAGACTTGGCTACCGATGAAGTTCGATGGTGTCTTGCCGTCAGATGGCCGCTTCCATGTCAGCTGGAGTCTCAGTGTCGAATGCGCCCTTTACGTCCTCTTTGCGGCTGGCGCGATCTTGGTGGTGGGCCTGCCGCGCTGGCGCATGAAGTCAGCAACTCTTGGAATTGGTTTCTTCGTCATCACTTGGCTAATGCTCGATCTGATGTGGCGATTCAAGCAGGCCTGGATGCCATCGAATTGGAGCGACGCCGACGCCTTCAGATGGCTCTTCCTCTTCTCGCCCTGTGCCGCCGCCCTTCAGTTCGGCATTGGCGTGGCGGCCTGCCGGCTTTCCGTACTCCCGCAGATTTCAAGATTCGGTGACTTCGCAAGCAACGCCGGCCTCCTCGCCATTATCACCATCCATGCAGCCACGGCGCGCGGGATCATCGCGCCTTCTGGCTTCGACCAAGGGGTATGGGCGGCGCTCGCAACTGGACTGCTGATGGTAGGTGCCTCGGCCGATAGCGTTGCCAACCGCATCCTTTCCGGACGCGCTATCATTTATATTGGGACGATCTCCTATTCGCTCTATCTCTTCCACTTCGTGGCGCCGCCGCTGGCGCTGCATGGGCGCTTCTTTAGTGAATACTCGGCGGCCGCGATGGCAGCGCATGCTGTCAACATCGCAATGTCGCTTGGCTTGGCGATCATCTTCGCCACGGGAGCCTATCAGCTGATCGAAGTTCCCGGCCGGCGCTTCATCAGGAATATGGCAGATCGAGTTCTAGGAATGGCCGTCGATCCGGCTACGGTCAAGCGCGCCGCGACCAGATGAATCCGATGATATGTGCCACTAGCTTAGTAGGCATAGACGACAGCGTATATGGTGGAACGGGTGATACGTCATCCCGATCGGCACTGCTCCGTGCGGCTTGATCATGTCCTTAGGGTCAGATCTGACGGCGACGCTAGCCGGTGGCTTGAGAGTGGTGCCTACGAGCACAACCGAAGAGCCACGGAATCCGGCGCCCGGGTCCGTCTTCGTGCTTGAGGACTAGGCATTCGACCAAAGGCCAATGGAGACAGGGCCTGGCCGAGCGGATAGTTGTGCCGCCACAGGTGAAGCCATGCCGCCCGATGCCGTCGCCCTTTATGCCATCGTCATCCTGCTCTTGCCCATGTTGTGCTTCTTCCTCTCGTCGCCGGCCTTTTTGCTGGTCGGCCTCGAGGTCCCGGAGGTGAGCCAGCTGCTGCGCGGATTGTTCAACGGCTACTTCCTGGCCATGGGCGTGGCCGGGCTCGTTTCCATGCTGTTGTTCGGCGTGGCTGGTCGCCCCGTCTTCGGCGTTGGCGCGATCGCCATCGCGGCCTTTGGGATCGCCGTCCGCCGTTGGCTTCTGCAACGTTTCGATGCCGGGTTGCAGGCCAGGGATGCGGGCGCAGTCACGGCGGTGCGGCAGCTCCGCGACCTGCACGTCAAGGCCATGCTGCTCAATGCGTTCCCGCTCGTTGCCACCGTGACCAGCGTGCCGTTTGTCGTTTGACGTTGGCCAGCGGTGCACGGGGCGGCGATCCTGCAGCACCAGCACGGCCATCCCGCTCCAGCTTCGTCGGAACCGTGCTCATCTGCCCCTCACTGCGGCTCGATGTTGAGCTCCCTGACCGCCTGCGTCAGCAGGGGGCCCATGTCGCGGATGAAGGCCGCGAACTCGGCGCGGCCCTGTGCGCCCTGGTCGAGGCCGAACTTGTCGACGAACTCGCGCATGCGCGGCTGGGCGTTGAGCTCGACCATCTCGACCGACAGGGCCTCGACGATCGGCTCGGGGGTGGCGGTCGGCGCCACGCAACACACCATGCTCTCGAGCAGCAGATAGGGATGCGTGGCGCCCTGCTCGTGGAACGTTGCGACCTCGGGGAGCCGCATCGATCGCGTCCTCGTCGGCACGGCAACCGGCCGCGCGTTGCCGGCCTGGATCGCCGCCGAGGCGCCCTGCAAGGTCGAGCAGGCGGCCTGGGTCACGCCCGACGACAGGTCGGCCCACATCGGCGCCTCGCCTCGATAGTGCACCGGCTCCATGGCGACGCCGAAAATGTCGTTCAGCTTCATGCAGAAGACATGGGCGAGCGAGCCGATGCCGGTGGTGCCGAAGCTCGTCTTGTTGTTCTTCGCGTAGGCGACCAGTGCGGCCAGGTCATTGCCGCCCGGCACCGACTTGTGGAGGCACAGTGGCACCTTGCCAGCCGACAGCATGGCGACGGGCGTGAAATCCTTCGCGGCGTCGTACGGCACGTTCTTGAACACCACCTGGTTCTGGAACATCGCCGTCGAATTGGTGAACAGGATCGTGTAGCCGTCGGGGGCTGACTTGGCGACCATGTCGGCGGCGATGATCGAGCCCGCGCCGGTCTTGTTCTCGACCACGACGGGCTTGCCGTACTTGGCGGCGAGATGCTCGGCGGCCAGACGAGCGAACAGGTCGGTCAGCCCGCCCGCCGCATAGCCGCAGATGAAGCGCACCGGCTTGCTCGGCCAGTCGCCGGTCCGTCCCGCAGCGCCAAGCGGCGCGAGCGCGCCCGCCGCTGCCGCCGCGCCGATGAAGCGACGCCGCCGCAGGTTCGAATGTCCCGTCATCGTTTCCCCTTGCTCTTGCGGCTTTGATTACAGCCAGAAACTTGCTAGTTAGCAAGCAAGTGCAGGAAGGAACCGCATGAACCTCTCGACCAACGAAACCGCCCTCGCCCCGGCGCGCCGCACCCAGGCGACCCGCCGCCAGGAATCGGACCGACGGATGCTGCGCGCCGCAGCGCGCCTGTTCGCCGAGCGCGGGGTGTCGGGCACGAGCCTCGCCGACGTCGGGCTCGCCGCAGGCTACAGTCGAGGCCTGCCGGTCGAGCGCTTCGGCAACAAGCTCGGGCTGATCACGGCGCTGCTCGATGCGATGGACGCGTGGTTCCAGGCGCACCTTGCCGGCGTGCTGAAGGGCGCCAGCGGCATGAGGGCGGTGCGCCTGCGCATGGAGGCGCATCTCGCCAGCGTCGACCGCGACGCCATTTCCACTGCGGCGCTCTACTCGGTCTACACGGAGTCGCTGTTCGTCATGACCGAGCTGCAGCCGCATGTCGCTGTCGTCACGGGTCGCTGGCGCAAGGGGCTCGCCGACAGCCTGCGCGAGGCGCGGCGCGCCGGCGAGATCGCAAGGCGGGTCGATTGCGAAGGCGAGGCGCGTTTCCTGCTCGCCGCCATGCGAGGCCTCGTCATCCAGTATCTGCTCGACCGCTCGAGCGCCCATTTCGCACGCTCGAAGGCGATCCTGCTGGCGCGGCTGGAGAGCCTGCGATGACGGCGTCGCGCGATCCGCGCATGCCGCCTGCCGAGGAATGCGTGTTGCAGCCGCTGCTCGACCGGCGCGCCCACGAGACCCCGGACAAGGTGTTCGTGCAGTTCGCCGACACGGGCGCCACCTGGACCTATGGCGAGCTGCACGGCCATGTGCGCGAGACCGCGGCGGCGCTGCAGGCGTTGGGCGTCCGGCAGGACGAGCCGGTGCTGACCTGGCTGCCCAACGGCCCCGATGCGCTGCGCATCTGGTTCGCCATCAACTACCTTGGCGCGCTCTACGTGCCTCTGAACGTCGCCTATCGCGGGCAGTCGCTGGAGCACGCCGTGCGCAGCTCCGGAGCGCGCCTGATCGCGGGCCATCCCGAGCTTCTGCCGCGCCTGGACGCCATCGATGCCGGCAGCCTCGAGCAGCGCGTTCCGATCGAAGGCGCGCACTCGTTGCGACGGGCCGGCGGCGCGCCGACGCCGCCGGCACGCGCCATCATGCCGTGGGACACGCAGTCGGTGATCTACACGTCCGGGACGACCGGTCCGTCGAAGGGCGTGCTGTGCTCCTATCTGCAGGCCGCATCGGCGGCCCATGCCTTCTATGCGGCCACGGCCGACGACCGCAACATGGTGAACCTTCCGCTGTTCCATGCCGGGGGTACCGGTGCCATCTATCGCATGCTGGTGAAGGGCGGCTCGATCGCCCTGGTCGAGGCCTTCAACACGAGCTCTTTCTGGGACACGGTGCGGGCGACCGGCACGACCTGCCTGACGCTGCTGGGCGCCATGGTGCCCTTCCTGCTCAAGCTGCCGCCCGGGCCGGGCGATCGCGATCACCCTTTGAAGAAGGTCGTGCTGGTGCCGCTCAGCGACGACGCGCAGGCGTTCGCCGACCGCTTCCGTGTCGACGTCTATACGACATTCAACATGACCGAGACGTCCTGGCCGCTGGTGTCGGAGCGCAATCCCGCCGTGCGCGGCACCTGCGGCCGGCCGCGGCCGGGCGTCGAGGCACGCATCGTCGACGAGAATGACTGCGAGGTTCCGCCCGGCACGGTCGGCGAGCTGATCGTGCGCGCCGACACACCGTGGACCCTGAATCACGGCTACCACAACAACCCGGAGGCCACGGCGCGCGCCTGGCGCAATGGCTGGTTCCACACCGGGGACGCCTTCCGGCGCGATGACGACGGCAACTTCTTCTTCGTCGACCGCTTGAAGGATGCGATCCGCCGCCGCGGCGAGAACATCTCCTCCTTCGAGGTCGAGGCCGAGCTGATGGCCCATCCGGCGGTGCGCGAGGCCGCAGCCGTCGCCGTGCCGTCGGAGCACGGCGAGGACGAGGTCCTGGCCGTGATTGCGCCGGTTGCCGGCCGGTCGATCGATCCGGCGGAGCTGCTGGGCTTCCTGCTGCCGCGCATGCCGCACTTCATGGTGCCGCGCTACGTGCGCGTGCTGCCCGAGCTGCCAAAGACGCCGACGCAGAAGGTGCAGAAGAACCTGCTGCGCGCCGATGGCGTGACGGCCGACACCTGGGATCGCGAAGCCGCCGGCCTGCGCGTGCGCCGCGAGCGCCTCGCCCAGATCGCACAGATCTCTTCCTAGGAGCCCCATCATGCCCAGCGATCCCACGATGCGCGAGTTGATCGACCGCGTGGAGGCCGTCCGCGCAACGCTCCATGACTCCGCGCGCCAGCCTGCCATGGCGAAACTCAGGGCTCGTGGGCGGCTGAGTGCGCGCGAGCGTATCGCCCGGCTGGTCGATCCTGGTTCCTTCAGCGAGGTCGGCGCGCTGGTTGCGGCCGAGGACGACGGCGTC
>Ga0081455_10000191_pt1 | contig 78352 bp, 58 predicted proteins | sample TabmetS3T2R1_FD_70207 | JGI IMG/M metagenome (GOLD analysis project Ga0081455, IMG submission 70207) | Tabebuia heterophylla rhizosphere microbial communities from the University of Puerto Rico - S3T2R1 | ecosystem: Host-associated > Plants > Roots > Rhizosphere ...
GGAATTGGAATCATGCTCCAAGAACTAGGAGGAAAGGAGCCTAAAGCGCAGACGGCGCGCCCTGAGCAGTTTGTCGACCTAACGTTTGTCAAGGAACTGGATAGCTCCGGGTTTATCGATCGTTTGTACAAGGCTACGCCTGTTGTGGCGACCCGCGAAGACGCAGGCTCTTTAACTGCTCCCATAATGGTTAATGAGAAAGTGGCACCAGCTAAGAAAAAAGCAAAACCGGACTTTGTGACACCAGTTAAGGAATCTACTTTGACAGGGCTGGGTGCGTCTGGTCTGCCGCACGAATACACGGTGAATGCCGGCGATACGCTTAGCCATCTGGCGCTCCGTTTTTACGGTGCGGCGCACAAATGGCCCAAGATTCAGGAGGCTAATGCGGAGACGCTAAAAAATCCACATTATATTTATATTGGGCAGCAACTTCTGATCCCAGCAGATAAACCTGAGCTCGAGAAAAATGTCAACCAGGCAACTGGATAGCGCGGGCACTATTGACCCGCTGTACAACCCCTACGAGTCCTGATTGCTCGCGAAGAACCAGCCTCCTCCTCTACGGTGACCGCTAAAGACAAAAATGCCTGATCGTCCAGAACGCTAGGAAGAATTTTTGCTGCAACGCCTTTGCCTTGGGTTTTGGTGGTAGCAACAGTTATCGAACGTTTAGTAAATGTATAGCTCCTATTTCGGCTTTCGAGAGAAGCCCTTCAATGTTACCCCTGACCCACGCTTCTTTTACACCAACCCTGTTTACCAGGAGGCCTACGCTACCCTTCTTTGCGGGATCCGCGAACGCAAGGGCTTGATAGTCTTGACCGGCGAGGTTGGCACCGGCAAGACCACCTTGCTTCGCAAGTTAATGGATAACTCGAGCGAACTGTCCGCTTTGTTTTTTCTTTACAACACCAATCTGACCTTCGAAGAACTCCTGACTTTTACCTGTAAGGAGCTAGCTCTGTCGATCAATGGTAGCGGACGACTTCCGAAAATTCGAGCGCTCAACGAATTTCTAATTGAACGATTAAAGGGAGGGGGAACAGCAGCCTTGCTGTTCGACGAGGCGCAAAATTTGAGTGAGGATATGTTGGAGAATCTGCGCTTACTCTCGAATCTCGAAACCGGAAGCGAAAAGCTTCTGCAGATCGTCCTGGTAGGCCAACCAGAGTTTGAGAGTTTGTTGGATCAACCGAAATTACGTCAACTGAAGCAACGGGTCACGTTACACTACCAACTTGACCGTCTGAAGGAGCGAGAAGTAAGCTCCTATATCGACTACCGACTTCGGGCGGTCGGCTACGAAGGTAGTGATCTTTTTACTCCGGACGGGCTCAAACCAATCTTCACTTATTCGAAAGGCATTCCGCGGCTCATCAACGTTATTTGTGACAACGCTTTGCTGATCACCTACGCCTGTTCCAGAAAGAAAGTTTCCGGCGATGTGATCAGAGAAGTGGCACGCGATCTCCGGTTGGAATCTGATGTCCTCGTCGCTAACGGGACAGGCAGACCGACAGTCCGGGCCAACCGTGATGAGTTTTCACAACCCGAGCGTACGCACCTCGCTTGGGTAGCGGTCGGGACCTCTCTCCTACTCATTTTTCTTAGCGCTGGCGGGGCTATTATCTATCCACTGCAAACAAAAAATTATCTCTCGAGTGTAAACTCTAAATTTGGAGAACTGATCGCGATCGCCGGGGAAAATCTTGAAGTCATCAACCATAAACTTAACGTATGGCTTACGGATCTCATGCCTGGAGAGGCGAAGCTCGAGAAAGTTCAGGCACTCGTCCTGTCTGACAACACGGCTGGATCTGGGACGAAGTTAGGAAATGAAAGCCCCTCGGCTGGCTATGCAGAGCCGCAGATGTTGTCCGAAGAGACCAATCCCTCCGTCTCCCGAGTTGTCTATGAAAATAAAGAATCTGACCAACAGAAAATCTCATCAACCCTCGATCCCGAGGCTTCCGTTGAAAAAAAGATGGAGACCACACGGATCCTCCAAGGTTCCGCTATCGGCAGTATTTCCTATCATTTTTATGGTGCCCACAACCTTCTCGGCATAGATCTCATCAAGGAGTTTAACCCGGACCTACAGGATCTAAATTGGATTTCTTTTGACTGGGGCGTCCGGCTCCCTTCCCTTACAAAAGAAACATTGCAACGCCAGCAACCCGACGGATCGTATCACCTGATCGTAGCGTCTTTTCCTAGCCTAATGGCAGGACAACGTTTCGCCCAGGCCATTCGTCTCAAAGGCTATGAAGTAGTGATCACACAGCGCGAGGTCTCAGAAAATCTTTCGCTCCACCGTGTTGAAATTGCGGGGTTGAAGACTCTTGAAGCGGCCAATCAAGCATGGGAAGCGGCTCTGACGAATCGGTGGATATCCTTTACTGAAAAAAACAAAAACGAGCAGAGTCCAACACGCTTTGAAGTGCGCTGAGACAGATTTGGCTGGGAGAACAGGTGAAAAACCAATCGTTCGGTGATCTCTGTACCTGCGCGGCATCCTAGACTCCAGAAGTCAAAAAGATTTTGTTGAAAGCGAAACGCCCGGAAGACGGGAGACTTCACGACTATCCCAGATGTGGCACGATATGATCGAATCTCATTTTTCTGTTGCCGAGCCGATAGATAAAGGTGGTAAAAACGTAGACTGTCTGTAACGAGGTGGGTATGTCGCAAGATATTATGACAATGCCTCCAGGCTCATTTCATCCGGTCCGGCCACCGGAGGAGACCGTAGGATGGAAAGCGACGAAGCAGTTTTTCTTTGTGATCTTTAAATGGCAACGCGTGATTCTAAGCTTTTTCCTTGCTTTCACCATTGCTGCCGTGGCGGCAATGTACCTCAAACCTCCGGTCCGCGCAGCCACTGCCAAGATTATGCTTAAGGGAGACCGAACCCCGCTTTTGATCTCCGGTCTCTCCAATCTTTCTAGCAGGTTGCCTTTTTCGCCTCAGATCATGCAAACGGAAATCGAGATGATTAGGAGCCGGGAGGTTTTGTTTCCTGTGGCAAAGAAGCTCTTATCCGGAAATGGCAGAGAGGAAAAAGATCTTCCGGACAGTGAAATCGACGTCATAGTAGGCGTGCTCGGCGCGAACACAGTTCCGGCAGCCATTCCGGACACTAGCATCATCCAGCTAACTCACTTCGCTCAGACCTCGGAGGACGCCGAGAGGAACCTGCGTCTGATTATCGATCAGTACCTGGAACGGCAGGCTGAGATCCAAAGCGGCTCAGCCAAACTCCTAAAATTCTATGAGCAAGAGAAGGAGAGGGTCGGGTCTCAACTGCAAGAGGTAGAGGAGCGGTTAAAGGAATGGCAGGAAAAAAACAATACTGTTTCGATTGATAAACAAATCAACGATCAGCTTGGGATCTTATCGGATTGGGAAAGGGCCTTGGGACAAACCGAAGCCGAGATCGAGCCTGCTAAGTCTAGGATCGCCTTTCTGAATAGCCAGCTAAGTTCCTTACCGGAGCGCATGGTGATGAGCCGCGAACAGGTGAGAAATCCTGCGGCTGCAAAGCTCCAAACTGACCTGATTGCCGCTGAAATTGCGCTCAAAGACCTCCTTTTGCGCTACACGGAAAAGGACCGTCGGGTCCAGGAGAAAAGGGAACAGATCAGCTTCCTCAAGAAGGAATTGGCAGCGGCAGATAAAGAAGAGGTCATAGGGAAGGAAACCACCGGGTTGAATCCAGTTCGGGAGGGGCAGATGAGAGAGCTTGCCACAACTCAGACCCAACTCAGTTCCTTGATGACAAAGAGGGAAACCCTGCGCAAGCAGATCCGCGAGCTCTCAGCAACGTTACCGGCGCTACGGGATAAACAGCTTGAGGTCGAGCGCCGCTCCCGGACGGTGACTCTCCATAAAGAGGCCTATCAGCTCTACGGGAAGAAACTGGAGGAGGCCCGGATCGCCACCGGGCTGGGCAAAGAGCAGCTAAGTAACATCGCTGTGATCGAAGCTTCTCACGCTGTGCAAGTCATTGGCGACTTTCAAAAGCGCACTGGTCTAGTCATCCTCGCGGCCTTTGTTGGGTTGGCATTAGGAATGGCCATCGCCTTTGGATTTGAATTTTTCAATAACTCCCTGCGGACTCAGGAGGACGCCGAGCATTACCTTGGACTCCCAGTATTGGCTGCCATTCCGGATTTGCGTGAGCGCCCCCTCGCTCTGCTGAGCTAAGACGAAGGCGGGTTGTAATCTATGAGTGAAACATACAAAGCTTTGAAGAAGGCCGAGGCTGAAAAAGCCGAGGCACGTGGGTCTCCTCTCAAAAACATCCCCCTAGATGAGCGAGAGAAGACTCCTCGACATGAAGCCCACGACATTAAGCTCACGGATCAAGGCATTGGATATCGAGCGTCCACGATAATCTCACAACTCCCTCACGAGACCGAGTTCCACCGTGCTATGGAAGTGCCTTCCCGAGTACAGTATGAGAAACTCCGCGTCTGGCTAACGAACCCCGCGTCCCGAGGTGAGAGGCTTCAGACCGTGATGGTGGTGGGTTGTCGAAGTGGAAATGGCAGTACGACGACAGCTGCGTTGCTGGCCGCTACGCTGGCGGAAGGGAAAAAAAAGCGCGTCTTGATCATCGATGGGAATTTTCGTACTCCCTCACTAAACCTGGTCTTTGACGTCAAAAATAACGGCGGGTTTACCGAGGTCGTATCAGCGGGGATGCCCTTTGAAGCGCATATCCAACCAACGAATCGCGAGAATCTCTTTGTCCTCACCAGTGGCCAGATCTCCTTCAGCCCAACCGAAGTCTTTGAGGGGAAGGCGATAGACCAGCTTGTCTCATGGCTCAAGGAAAAGTTTGAGTTCATTATCTTCGATTCCGCTCCTGCGTGCGAGTTTCCCGATTGTTACGCACTCGCTCCCAAAGTCGATAGCATCATACTGGTCACTCAGGCGGAACAGACGTCTATCCAAGACGCCCAAAGAGCCAAGTGGAATCTCGAACAGGCCGGTGGTCGCATCTTAGGGGTAGTCTTAAACCGTGAGAAGGATTATGCGCCAGCCTTCGTTAGGAAGTTTTTGAGCACCGTGAGTTAAAGCAGCAAGGATCGTTCTCAGTCTACAACACAGTCATGATTAAATCTCATCCGAGCAAGCTGCCTCAACGGGTTCTTCTTTTGCTTCAGGGGATGGGGCTTTTGTTTTTAACTTTTTTTCTATTCCAGATCTTTTCAACGGGGAAAGGGATACCCTACTTATTGGCTATCCTGGCCGGGCTGGGCGCTCTCTGCGTCTTATATAGACCCGACTGGGGTGTGCTGGTCCTCTTAATGGTATGGTTTTTAGATTTCTCGCCACGAGTACTGAGTGTTAGGTTCCTGAGCGTCCCGTATCTTGTCGTGGGCGTTTTATTGATCCCCTTCGCTCTCTCTATCCTGCGTGATCGCGTGATCTGGGTGTTTCGCGTGCCTCAAGTAAATATCTTTTTGCTGATCGGGATTTTCTTGCTCGTTTCCACTTGGTGGAGCCTTGAGCAACATCCGCTAAGTATAATCCCTGAGTTTGACAGCACGGAGCGGATGTTGCACCTATTCTTTGCCCGTTTGATATTTTTAGTTTTCTTTATCTACTTCATCACAACCCAGAAAAGGATCGAGCTGGCCGCCTTCCTGGCTTTAGTTCTGATATTAATGGCTGCCCAAAGCGCCTGGCCAGCCCTCCTGTCAGGCAAAGACTTAGGGCGCGCAAGGGCTACCTTTAGTCTGGCGGCGAACTCGAACCGACTTGCCTTCATCTGTCTTTTTGCCACCTCCCTGCTATGGTTTTATCGCGCTTCTCTAAAGACGCGGTGGAAAACACTCATTGCGCCGCTTCTTTTCCTTCTTCCAGCAACTGCTCTGAAAACAGGCTCTCGGAGCGGTTTTATACAGATGATTGTTCTGGCGGTTTTAATTCTGAAGGAGCAAGAAGGTTGGTCCGTCATAAAACGGATCCATAGCTTTCTTTTCCTCGGCGCGGTGCTTATCTTCTTATCCGTCGTCGTGCCGGCCAGTCAATATATGCGAGCCACAAGTTTCGATCCCACAACCCAAGCCCCTGGGAAGCAATCGTTGAACCATAGAATCACCAGGATCTGGCATCTCCTTGAGACGGCCGCGTCCAACCCAATCCTCGGCATCGGCATCGGCAATTTCCGTTGGGTCAATCAACTCCGTTATGGCGATGATCGTCAACCTCATAATTCCTATCTAGGGACGCTTGCCGAAAGCGGGGCTCCTGTCCTTACCTTGTACCTTCTGCTGTTTTATGTCACCTACCGAATGCTGAACCAATTGAAGCAAACGGGCCCACCTGAGCTCATGTGGTTGAGCAAGGGATTGAGAGTCAATTTCATTCTGTTTCTGGTCTTTTCGGTTTTCGCGGATTTCTGGGTTAATGACTTCTTATATTTAATTATCGGACTAACGGTTGCCATGAACGTTCTCTCGCAGCGCCAGGAGGTAACCGCCGCGCAGTTACGACCGCGTTCCGTGCTCGTACCAACACCTGTGGGCTTAACCGCCTGAAGTTGACAATCCTCGAGTCCCAGAACTTCTAAGGAGCATGCTGTTAAAGCCTAAAAACCTCCTCAAGTACGGCGTCTATTATAGTGGAATGCGCCGTACATTCATGGAATGCCAAACGCGTCAAACGCTATGGATCCTAAGATACCATTCGGTCAGCGACTACAGGGACCAGAACTTTCGCTATTTGACTCCGAGCATTGCTGTCTCTCCGGCGGTATTCGAGATCCATATTGTTTTTTTATCTAGGAACTACCGGATCATCTCGCTGGATGATGTCGTTGCCTGGATCTCTGGAGCCATCTCGCTTCCACGACCGGCCGTTGCGATCACTTTCGATGATGGATATCGGGACAATTACCGACATGCTTACCCCATTCTGAAAAAGTACGGAGCGACAGCGACGTTTTATGTCGCAACCGACGCGATCGGCAACGCCGATCCTCTTTGGACCTCTGAGCTGAGAGACCTTGTATATCGCGCAAGGCAAAGACACGTAACTTTATATTCCATTGACTCCCAGCGCATCGATTTGTCAAACGAAGCAGCTAAGAGGCAAACCATTCAAACTATTGGTCGTATCATGCGATGCGCGGACAGGAAGACACGAGGCATAATCGTTCGGGAAATGCGTGACAAACTAGTCGGCGAAAAGAATGGGTTTCTTGATGAGGTGATGATGAGCTGGGACGAACTCAGGGAAATGAAGCGAGGAGGCATGTGTATCGGTAGTCATACAATGAGCCATCCCTTGCTGCCGGCAATATCGCAAGAGGAGGCAGCGATAGAAATTGCGGGTTCCAAAGCAAAGATCGAAGAAGAACTGGACGGACCAGCGGTTCACTTTAGTTATCCGAACCCCGGCGAAGGGGTCCATGTCAATGAGGCAGTGAAGACCCTAGTTCGCCATGCCGGCTATTTGACTGCCCGAACGTCTTCTAAAGGTAGTGTGCGCAAGGATAGCGACCTTTTGGCATTGAAAGGAATAAGCACTGACAACAGCTGTAGCCATCCCGCCTTACTTGCGTGGATGCTAAATGGACGGGTGGAGAGCCTGCGTAGATCTTTCACGAAGTTCAGAGAAGTTTCTCAATCCCCAGCCTGAATTCCACCAGTTCTACTAACTATTTTCCTTCTTACGTTCACCGGTAACTTTAAAGGTTTGAAGGGCTCTGTCGAGTCCTCCAGTGGGGAGCATCCGTTGCCAATTCAAAAAGGGAGGCGAAATGAATCGGGACGAAGAAGAAAAAACCATCTACAAAGTCGTCGTGAATCACGAGGGACAGTATTCGATATGGCTCGCTTATCAGGAGAACCCGTTCGGCTGGCAGAACGCAGGCAAAAGCGGATCCAAAACCGAATGCCTCGCCTACATCAAAGAAGTGTGGACGGACATGAGACCGCTTAGTCTAAGGAAAAAGATGGAAGCGTCTTTAGACAAGGCTTAGCGGGATTAGTTTGGTGGAGAGCGGGCAAATTTTTCCATGGAGTGATCGATGAACATTCTGGGTATGATCGGCTTCGGATGGAATCCCGGCGCGTGTCTGCTCGTGGACGGGAAACTCATCGCCTTTGCCGAGGAAGAGCGCTTCACACGGCTTAAGGGGTCGCACGGGTTTTTCCCTGGAAAGGCCATCGAGTACTGCCTTCGCGAGGGGAAACTGAATCTGAGTGACGTGCATCGCATCGCCTTCGCCTGGGACGCTGCGCGATATCCCTATCGGGTGCTCGGGGCCATGGCCCGGCAATATCTGAAATACCGCTCCGCAGCTGCCCAAGCATATACCAGAGAGAAAACTCGCAGCAGCGTGCTGGCCGGTTTCGCCAATATTCTAAAGTGGACGCCAGCCAAGGTGCGCGAAGAGATCAAGTTGGGGCTGCGCGCCCAAGGCTTTAAAGGCGATATCCCACCGATCGAGTTCATTTCGCATCACCTGTCGCACGCCTACTCGACCTATTTCTGCAGTCCCTTTAAGGAGGCGGTGATACTCACCCTGGATGGTCACGGCGAGGAGTATTGCACACAGCTTGCCGTCGGACATGGCGAGCGATTAACGGTCAAGGAGTCGGTTCCTATCCCGCATTCGCTTGGCTGGTTTTACGCGGCGTTCACCGAATATCTGGGCTTTATCCCATATCGTGATGAGGGAAAACTCATGGGGCTTGCCGCGTTGGGCGAGGAGCGAAAAGAACGGAACCCATGGCCCGAGCGTTTGGAAAAGATCGTACGTACTGCCAATGGCAGTTATGAAGTCGATCCAATCGCTACCCGTGTAGGGGGGCATTACTACGGCGAGCGTTTCACCGATGCGCTGGCCAAGTTCATAACCGACTTCGACCCGGAGATGGAACCGATCGCTTACGGGGAAAAGTACATGATCGATGGGCAGGTGCAGAGCAAGTATCTGCTCCCGAAATATGTCGACTTGGCCTGGGCGGTTCAGGATAAGTTAGAGGAAGTGGCGAAGGCTATCGCAACGAAAGCCATTCGACAGCACGGCACCGGGAATCTCTGCGTGGCGGGAGGAGTCGCGCTCAACTGCAAGATGAATGGGGAGCTACTGCAGTCCACGCCAGCCGAACGGATCTTCGTCCAACCGGCTTCGCACGATGCTGGGGCATCTATCGGCGCGGCCATGGTCGTGGCTCAGATGCAAGGGGATGCCATACGTAACGAACTCGAGCACGTCTACTACGGGCCGGGCTATTCCAATGATGAAATCCGAAAAGCTCTGGACGGCTGCAAGATTGCCTATACGCCGTGTGAAAATATCGCCGAGCGGGTGGCCGAATCTCTGGCGGAGGGGAAAATCGTCGGCTGGTTCCAGGGAAGGATGGAATTTGGCGCGCGGGCATTAGGCGGCCGGTCCATCCTCGCCAATCCGGTCATTCCTGGCATTAAGGATCAAGTTAATCACCAGGTAAAGTACCGCGAAAGCTGGCGACCTTTTTGCCCCTCGCTGTGTACGGAGTCCAAAGACCAATACCTGGCGGGGGCAGTCGAAGCGCCCTTTATGATCGTCGCATTTCCTGTTCACCCAGAGAAGCGGGAACTCATCCCCGCAACGGTCCATGTGGATGGCACGGTGCGACCTCAGACGGTCTCAAAGACAGTCAATCCGCTCTTTTACACGCTCATTGAGACCTTGGGAAAACACACGGGCCATCCGGTGGTTTTGAATACCTCGTTCAATGTCCGGGGGGAGCCGATCATCTGCACGCCGCTCGAAGCGCTGCGATGCTACTTCTCCACCGGCATGGATGTTTTGGCCATAGGCGATTTCCTTTTGCAAAAACGTGATGCGGCCTTTGCCCGTCGTGTCCCTGCGCGAGTAACGATGACACCTGGAACACCTGCAGCACCTCGCGCAGCAGCCGCGGCTGCGAAATGAGAATTGTTCAAACACAGTGGAGGTATCTATCCATATCGTCAACGGTCTGACTGTCGACGTCGAAGACTATTTCCACGCCGAGGCCTTGGCAGGTGCCGTCAGCCGGGAGGAGTGGGATAGCTTAGAGAGTCGCGTTGAAAGAAATACCCGCCGCGTGCTGGAAGTACTCCACAGGCATCAGGTGCGCGCAACTTTCTTCATATTGGGCTGGGTAGCGCAGCGTTATGCCGGCCTCGTGCGTGAAATTCAGACCGCCGGCCACGAACTGGGTTGTCACAGCTATTGGCACCGTCTTGTTTATCGACTCTCTCCTGAAGAATTTCGTGAGGATACTCTCCAGGCCAAGAAGGTGATTGAAGACGCGGCGGGCGAAGGTGTCGTAGGCTATCGCGCCCCAACTTTTTCTGTCGTGCGGCGATCCTTCTGGGCGTTGGATATTCTCGCCGAGCTAGGTTTTCAATACGACTCAAGCATCTTTCCAGTTCGGCATGACCGCTATGGTGTGCCTGATTACTCGCGTTTCCCTTGCCGCCACCAGAGCCAGAACGGACAGAGCCTTACAGAGCTGCCACTTTCCACGTTTTCGTTCATGGGCACGAATTTCCCTTTTGGGGGCGGCGGTTACCTAAGGATTTTACCCCTCCGCTACACTCATTTTGCCTTTCGCAGAGTCAATCGCGAGTGCATGCCCGTTATCGTCTACTTTCACCCTTGGGAGATCGATCCGGAACAGCCCCGGCTCGATCTTGGTGCTCGGTCGCGACTTCGGCATTACACCAACCTGGACAAAATGGAAAGTCGCCTTGACGAGCTTCTCCGCACCTATGCATTTGCCCCGCTGGGCGAGCTGTCGGAACACACGGCCAACTCCTCGACGTTATCACCACTGGTGAGCTGAACTGAATCAGCTCTACCGCATGTTTGGCAGCCCGTGATCCGCAACCGCAAGCAGGCGGGTTTTCGACGCTGTGGCATCGCATCCCTTGGCTGCCATTCCCACTAATACATGGGTAACTTGAGCCGCCCTCGTTTTTGTATGCTATCGATTTCGAACGTTTGAGAAGACAGAGAGTGGGCAATCGTATGGAACAAATAAATGAACGGGAATTTTTTGCGGACACTCGGATACCCCATCAGCAATGGCTTCAGGGTGAACTGCTAAATTCTCAGCTCTCTTATTGGAGAGAGCAAATCGGCGACAGCTTCCCGGTTTTGGCATTACCCACGGATCACGCCCGACTCGTCGGCCAGACGGTCAGAACGAAAACCCTTACCTTTGCGCTACCCCTTCCTCTAAGCGAGTCCCTCAGAACACTGAGTCGAGCGGAAGAGGCCACACTGTTTATGACTCTGTTAGCAGCTTTTCAGCTTCTGCTGCATCGCTACACCGGTGAGGACGACTTCATTATCGGGACTAACAGGATAGCCGGAGGATTCCGGAATATTCTACTGCTGCGAGCCGACACGAACGCAGACCCTACTTTCCGAGAGTTCCTCCGTCGCGTTCGCAGAGTGGTTTTTGGCGCCTATGCTCACGGAGAACTGCCCTACGAGCAACTCCTAGATGAGTTACAGCCAGGCCAAGCGACGAACGACGGCCTGCTTGTTCCCGTGATGTTTGGCATGAAGGAGGCCCAAATGCCGCCCGAGAAGGTCGAGGAACTTGCTGGAGGCGATTCGCATAACGGAACAGCAAAAATAGATTTAGCCCTGCTGATGGAACCTGGAGTTCAGGGACTTATAGGTTCATTTCAGTACAATGCTGATCTGTTTGAAGATGCCACGATTGCCCGAATGGCGGGACACCTTCAGATGTTGCTTTCCGGGATCGTTGCAAATCCTGATCTGCATATCTCTATGCTTCCCCTTTTTACGCAAGAGGAGCGCCATCAGCTGCTGACCGAGTGGAATGATACTCGTACGGATTATCCCGACGATTGCTGTCTCCATCAATTGTTTGAGATCAATGAGAAAAAGAGGCCAAACGCCGTCGCATTGATCTTTAAGGAAAAGCAGGTGACCTACAGCGAACTGAATAGGTGCGCCAATCAGCTAGCGCACCATCTTCGGTCGCTCGGGGTGGGGGCGGAAGTGCGGGTGGGGATCTGCGTGGAGCGCTCAGTTGATATGGTGGTGGCGATTCTTGGCACTCTTAAGGCGGGCGGAGCCTATGTGCCTTTAGACCCTACGTACCCTCGGGAGCGCTTGGCGTTCATGCTAGACGATGCCAAGGTGTCCGTCCTTTTGACACAACAGAGGCTCGTGGAGGGCTTGCCCCAACACGGCGCAACTGTGGTTTGTCTTGACACTGGTTGTGAGGCCATTTGCCGCGAGAGCGAAGAGAGCCCTAGAAGCGACGTATCGGCCGAAAACTTGGCCTATGTGATTTACACCTCCGGATCTACCGGGAGGCCAAAGGGCATCACACTCAGACATAGCGGCGTCGTGAACAATCTGGTCGACCTCAACCGGCGCTTCGAGATAGGTAGTGAAGATCGAATCCTCGCCATTTCCTCTCCGAGCTTTGACATGTGTGTGTACGAGGTCCTGGGCACGCTGGCGGCTGGAGCGACGATTGTGATGCCTGACGCGTCGGTGGCGAAGGATCCAAGCCATTGGGCGAAGCTGATCGTTGAGCATCGTGTGACCGTTTGGAACTCGGCGCCGCAGCTATTGGAGATGTTGGTAAGTCATGTAGAGGATCGGCCCGAGCTTCGCCCACGATTTCTGCGTGCGGCGATCTTGGGAGGAGACTGGGTTCCCGTAACGCTGCCCGCTCGGCTCAAGGCTGTGGCGGAGAACGTGAAAGTAATTGTCCTGGGTGGGGCAACCGAGGCATCGATCCATTCCATTATTTATCCAGTTGAAAAGGCAGACCCCTCTTGGAGGAGCATTCCGTATGGCCGTCCGATGGCGAATCAGCAAGCCTATATCCTTGATCCTTATCTTCAAGCCGTTCCGGTTGGAGTGCCTGGCGAGCTGCACCTCGGGGGCATTGGTCTCGCTCGGGGCTATTTCGATCGTCCGGATCTAACAGCGGAAAAATTCATCCCCAACCCCTTCGGGCAGCAGCCAGGTGAGCGCCTTTACAAGACTGGCGATCTGGCTCGCTATGGGCTCGATGGAAACATCGAGCTGATCGGCCGCATGGATTATCAAGTCAAAATCCGCGGGCACAGGATTGAACTGAGTGAAATAGTTGCAGCCTTAAAGCAACATCCGGCCATTCAGGAGGCCGTGGTTGTGGTAAGAGAAGATCAGCCAGGCAACAAACGGCTAGTCGCTTATGTCGTTTGTGATTTGACCTCTGATAAGCCCACCCAAAGCGAACTCAGAAACAGACTGAAGAACCAGCTTCCGGATTACATGATTCCTCCAGTCATTGTCGTACTCGACAAGATGCCACTTTCCCCGAATGGCAAAGTGGACCGCCGCGCGCTTCCGGCTCCTCAGGCGGTTCGATCTCAATTAGCGAACGCCTTCATCCCGGCGCGCACCGAATTGGAGCGTCTGTTAGTCGGTTTGTGGCAGGCCATTTTAGGCGTAGAACAAATCGGGATTGGCGATAATTTTTTTGAATTGGGCGGGAATTCGATTCAAGCGGCAACATTCATCAACAAAATCCAGGACCAGCTCGCAGAAATCATTCACCTCGTCTCAATCTTCGATGCGCCCACCGTTGCGGATTTTGCCAGTTATCTCCATAGGCATTACCCAGACAACGTTTCGAGAATCTGCGCAACCGAATCTCTCGAAGGCAGCGAGGGTGATGTAGTCGCTCTGACTCAAATTGGAAGGATCGATGGATCAAAGGCTGAGCAAATGCGCGAATTGCTACGGAGGCGTAACGTCCCACGGTGATAAAGAGGATTATCATGAACGAAAATGTACTTGCGGAATTAGCCTACCGAGGAATTGAATTTCTCTTTAATGAGGATCCCGCCCTTTACGATCTGCTCACGCGGGAGTATCACCGGCAGACCCATACGCTCGCGATGGTTGCAGCATCGAGCGTCGCCGATCCATCTGTTCTCATATGCGAGGGAATGATCACAACCAACGTCACCACAGAGGGTTATCCAGGGGCAAGGTTTCACGCTGGTTGTCAGTTCGTCGATGAGATCGAGCGATTAGCAATTCAGCGCGCCAAGAGTGCCTACAAGGCGCGGTATGCCAATGTCCAGCCGCACTCTGGAACCTCAGCCAATGAGGCCGTTATCCTTAGCCTTCTCAAGCCAGGGGATACCATCCTTGGGTTGGAGCTCAATTCTGGCGGGCATCTCACGCATGGATCCAAAGCGTCGGTATCTGGCCAATACTTCAACGCCGTAGGCTATCGCGTTAATGAAGAAGGCTACATCGATTATGAGCAAGTCCAGAAATTGGCCGAGAAGTTTAAACCGAAATTGATCATCAGCGGCGCCAGTGCCTATCCTCGAACTATCGATTTTAAGCGGTTTCGGGAAATCGCCGATGAAGTAGGCGCTTTTCTGCTTGCCGATATTTCGCACATCGCCGGACTGGTAGTTGCCGGCGAGCATCCGAGCCCCATCGATTACGCACACTTCACAACGACAAGCACCTACAAACAACTATATGGGCCACGGGGTGGCCTGATCCTAATCGGGAAAGACCACCAAAGTCTTGCCCCAAACGGCAAGGAAACTTTGTCGGAGATGATCCAACGCGCCATCTTCCCTTTGTCTCAGGGCACGCCGAATCTCAGCGCGATCGGGGCCAAGGCAAGAGCATTGGCCATGGTGGCCACTCCGGAATTCAGAGCCTTGGCCCATCGGATTGTCGCGGACGCGAAAGTGCTGGCTCGGTGCCTTGCCGAAAAGGGCTATAGAATTCTTACAGGTGGGACTGACAATCACATCGTCCTCATCGATGTTTTGGCAAGTGGCGTCACGGGTGCGATCGCTGAGCGCGCGCTGGAGGAATGCCATATCATCGTTAACCGGAATAGGATCCCAGCGGACAAGAAAAGCGTATGGGTAACCAGTGGCATGCGTTTGGGCACTAACAGTCTAGCGCTACGAGGAATGGACCCAAGCGAAATGCCAAGGTGTGCCGAGCTGATACACTGGGTCCTCTCCCGCGTAAAGGTATTGGGAGATCGAGAATATGAACTGGGAAGGGGCTTGAAGGAATTCGTTCAAGCCGATGTAAGCGAGATCTGCAGATCGTTCCCCCTACCTCGCTATCCAATGCAGGGAGTAACACGAGATGGTGTCAAGGATGGACATGATCGGCCGGAACCCGCCAGACTTATCGGAAGCCGGTACCTTTAAACATCCGCCGCCGATTTTCATACTCTCTCCACCGCGTTCAGGTTCAACGCTTCTGAGAGTCATGCTGGCGGGGCATCCCAGTCTGTTCGCTCCTCAGGAGCTAGAACTCTTATCTTTCGATACGCTTCAGGATAGGAGGGCTACGTTTGCCGGCAGGGACAGCTTCTGGTTGGAAGGAACCATCCGAGCTGTCATGGAGATCAAAGGCTGCGATGCGGAACCGGCGAAAAAGATCATGGAGAGTTGCGAGAACGAGCAGTTGACTACCGAACAGTTCTACCGCCTGATGCAGGAATGGTTGGGCGAGAAAATACTTGTCGATAAGACGCCCTCCTATGCCTTGGATCTAGAAATTCTCAAGCGAGCGGAAGCTATTTTTACTTATCCGCTATATATCCACCTCCTTCGCCATCCCTATGGGATGATACGCTCATTTGAGAATTCTAAATTGGACCAGCTCTATCAGGTATTTTTCAGTTCTGAGCACCACTTTACGGTGCCGGAGTTAGGCGAATTAATCTGGCTCATCAGCCATCAGAATATCTTGGAATTTCTAAATGACGTCCCAGCCAATCGGCAGCATCGTGTGAAGTTTGAGGACCTTGTGAATCAGCCGAAAACTACGATCGAGCGGATTTGCCAATTTCTCGGGCTGGATTTTCATCCTGATATGCTTCAGCCCTATAAGGATCAAAAAAGGCGGATGACGGACGGTATCCATGCCGTCTCCAGAATGCTGGGGGACGTAAAATTTCGCTCGCATACGGCCATTGATCCCAAAATAGCCGATAGGTGGAAAGAAGATTACAAGGATGATTTTCTCGGCGACGTCACCTGGCAGGTTGCAGAGCGGCTGGGATACAAAAAAGAAAACCTGCAAGCGAATCAGCGTGGTAAGTTAATCCCGATTCAAGTTCTTCCGCGAGACGGGAAGGTCGAATTGCCTCTATCCTTTGCACAGCAGCGGCTATGGTTTCTTGAGCAACTGGAGCCCAGCCTGCTCGCCTACAATATCTCAAAGGCGATTCGTCTCACGGGCCCACTCAACGTCGGGGCGCTGAAGCAGGCGTTTAATGAAATCGTTCGCCGACATGAGGTCTTACGGAGCACCTTCCACACTGTGGAGGGTCGGCCGATTCTGATAATCGCCCCATCCTTTACCTCAGGCCTATCCGTGGTCGACCTTAGCCACTTCCACGAGGCCGAGAGGGAGACCGAGGTCCAGCGCCGGGCCACCGAGGAAGCCCAACGTCCCTTCGATTTGGCGCACGGACCGCTGCTGCGGCACACTCTGTTAAGGCTCAGCCAAGAGGAGCACGTGCTGCTCCTGATTGTCCACCATATCGTCTTTGACGGGTGGTCCTTTGACATTTTCTTTCGGGAACTGACCGCTTTCTACGAGGCGTGCTCCACAGGTCGACCAGCAGCATTGCCAGAACTGCGTATCCAATATGCCGACTTTGCCCGTTGGCAGGGAGAATGGCTTCAAGGTGAGGTTCTCAAAGATCAGCTTTCTTACTGGAGATCTCGGCTCGAGGGCAGCCTCCCGGTGTTGGAACTTCCTGCCGACCGAGCCCGGCCGCCCATCCAGACCTTCAGGGGTGCCAAACAATCCCTTTTGTTCTCTCAGACCCTAACCGAGGCGCTGAAGGCGCTGAGTCACCGGGAAGGCGTTACTCTTTTCATGACCTTGTTAGCAGCCTACAAAGTGTTGCTTTACCGCTACACCGGGCAGCAAGACATCATTGTGGGATCGCTCGCCGCCGGCCGCTCTCGGGCCGAGGTCGAGGGACTGATCGGCTTCTTTGCCAACACCTTGGTACTGCGGACTGAACTCTCCGGCAACCCAACTTTCCGGGAACTACTTACTCGCGTCCGAGAGGTTTGCCGCGGGGCTTACGCTTACCAGGACCTTCCCTTCGAAAAACTTGTAGAAACCTTGCAGCCTGCGCGGGACATGAGCCATCACCCGGTGTTCCAGGTGATGTTTGCGCTGCAAAATATCCCGAGGCCTTCTCTTGAATTAGCGGGCCTGACCATGACGCCGCTCGAGGTTCATAGTGGGACAGCGATGTTTGATTTGACTCTATTCATGTTCGAACGAGACCGAGGGTTGGTTGGAACATTTGAGTACAACACTGATTTGTTCGAAGCCGCTACTATTTCAAGGATACTGGCCCATTTTCAAAACTTGCTTGACGCGATCATCGCAGATCCCGAGAGGCGCATTTCAGATTTCTCGTTCCTGACCGAACCAGAGCGACGCCAACTACTGACGGATTGGAACGATACCAAGGCTGATTACCCGGAGGAAAAGTGTATCCATGAGCGGTTTGAATCTCAGGTTCAAAGGACTCCAGAGCGCGTTGCGGTTGTTTTTGCAAACCGGCGAATGACTTACACGGAGCTTGATCGTCGATCTAATCAGCTTGCGCAGTACCTAAAATTGCTCGGCGTGGGACCAGAAGTTTCCGTCGGAATCCACATGGAGCCCTGCTTGGAGCTGGTCGTAGGGCTTTTCGGCATTCTAAAGGCAGGCGGCGCTTACGTGCCCTTAGATCCGACGTACCCTCGGGAGCGTCTCGCTTTTATGTTGGATGATGCGAAAGTGTCAGTCCTCTTGACCCAAGAGCGGCTGATCACAGGATTAATCGAAGATAGAAGATCGAAGATAGAAGATCGCCCTTCTCTATCCTTCATCCTCGATCCTCGATTGAAAGTAGTCTGCCTGGATGCAGATTGGTCGACTATTGCTCGGAAGACCAAGCAAAACCTGGAAAATGAAGCGTCAGCTGAGAACCTGGCCTATGTGATCTACACTTCTGGATCGACCGGAAGACCCAAGGGAGTACAGATTCCCCACCGTGCAGTGATCAACTTTTTAGAATCCATGCGCCGGATACCCGGGTTGACCGCAGATGATCGGCTGTTGTCGGTAACTAGTCTCTCATTCGATATCGCCGGCCTAGAACTCTATCTACCGTTGATGGTCGGCGCAACGGTGATCCTCGTTGACAGGGCTCTCTCTTCCGACGTTTCTCGACTACTCGAGCTCCTGGAACAATCTGGCGCAACCGTCATGCAAGCGACGCCGGCTACCTGGCGTCTGCTCTTGGAAGGCGGCTGGCAAGGGAGCGAGTACTTAAAGGTGCTGTGTGGTGGTGAAGCTCTCTCAAGGCAACTCGCCAATCGGCTTCTAGAAAAAAGCGGCTCTTTGTGGAACATGTATGGACCCACAGAGACGACCATCTGGTCTGCAGTCTCTTCAATAGAGTCGGAAGACGGTCCCGTACCTATCGGCCCGCCCATCGCCAATACCCAGTTCTACATTCTCGATTCCCACCTAAAACCGCTTGCCGTCGGTGTGCCGGGAGAGTTATACATCGGCGGCAGCGGTCTCGCCCGAGGTTACCTAAACAAACCTGAGCTCACGGCCGAGAAGTTTATTGCCCATCCATTCAGTGAAAAGCCCGGAGAACGCCTTTACAAAACGGGTGACCTCGCGCGCTACATGCCAGATGGAAAGATCGAATATCTCGGCCGAATCGATTACCAGGTCAAGATAAGAGGATTTCGGGTGGAGTTAGGGGAAATCGAGGCAGTGTTAAGAAGCCATCCTGGCGTTCGGGAGGCCATCGTCTTAACAATGGCGGAAGTAGGTGGAGAAAATCGACTGGTGGCCTATCTCGTCGCGAATGGCAAGACCGTCTCTTCCGTTAGCCAGCTACGTAAGTTTCTAGGAAAAAAGCTACCCGATTACATGGTGCCATCGGCGTTCGTGTTTTTAGATGCCCTCCCTTTGACCCCCAGCGGAAAAGTTGACCGTCGGGCCCTTCCCGCTCCGGATGGCGTTCGCCCAAGTTTGGCAGCGGAATATGTAGCTCCCCGGAGCGATACCGAGCGTACAGTCGCCAACATCTGGCGGGAGGTGCTGCGTTTAGAGAAAGTCGGTATACACGATAACTTCTTTGATCTTGGCGGTCATTCATTGCTCATGGTCCAGGTTCATAGCAAATTGCGACAGGCCTTCAAGAAAAAAATATCAATGGTCGTGATGTTTCAATATCCAACTATTGCATCGCTAGCTAAACATCTAAAGGGTAAGCAGGATAGTCAATCAACCTTTGCAAGAATTTATGCACAGGCAAAAAAACAAAACGAGGCTATAAATCGACAGAGACAGCTTAGAAACCAGTGAAGAAAAGATCCATGGGGAATTTAAAAGCAGAACCCGCCGTTGAAGGCATAGCCATTATCGGGATGTCCGGCCGCTTCCCGGGAGCAAAAAACCTCTCTGAATTTTGGCGGAATCTCAGGGACGGCGTGGACTCGGTTTCATTTTTCTCCGACGAGGAAATCGAGTCTGCGGGCATTGAACCCTCCATGTTCCGTGACCCCAATTACGTAAAAGCAAAAGCTGTGTTGGATGATGTGGAACTCTTTGACGCCTCGTTTTTTGGCATCAATCCAAGAGAGGCAGAAATCATCGACCCGCAACACCGGCTCTTTCTGGAGAGCGCCTGGGAGGCGCTTGAAAGTGCCGGCTATGACCCGGAGAGATACGAGAGCTCGATCGGCGTCTATGCTGGCGTGAGCATGAATACCTATTTGTTGAACAACCTGCTCTCGAACAAAGGGCTCATCGAGGCAGTAGGCAGTTACCAAACCATGCTTGGAAACGATAAGGATTTCCTGCCCACAAGGGTTTCGTACAAATTAAACCTGAAGGGCCCAAGCGTCGTGGTCCAAACTGCCTGCTCCACTTCATTGGTTGCGGTTCAACTCGCCTGCCAAAGTCTGCTCAACTACCAATGTGATATCGCCCTCGCTGGTGGCGTTTCCATACGCACGCCGCGTAGAGCCGGCTACCTTTATCAAGAAGGAATGATCCTTTCGCCAGATGGCCACTGCCGGGCTTTTGACGCGAAAGCTCACGGAACTATCGTTGGCGAGGGGGCCGGGATTGTTGTCCTAAAACGGCTGGCGGATGCGTTGGCGGATCGAGACCGCATCCGTGCGGTTATAAAAGGAGGATCTGTCAACAACGATGGTTCGTTGAAAGTGGGTTATACGGCCCCAAGCGTGGATGGCCAAGCGGAGGTGATCGCTATGGCCCAAGCTATCGCGGGAATTGATGCTGATACGATCAGCTATATTGAGGCCCACGGGACCGCCACACCTCTGGGTGACCCCATCGAAATAGCTGCCTTGACGAAGGCCTTTCGTGCCACTACAGAAAGGAAGCGTTTTTGTGCGATTGGTTCCGTAAAAAGCAATATCGGACACCTAGATGCCGCAGCTGGCGTGGCGGGCTTAATCAAGACCGTCCTGGCACTCAAACACAGGATGCTGCCACCCAGCTTGCACTTCGAAGCGCCCAATCCCAACATTGATTTTGACAATAGTCCGTTCTACGTCAACGCGAGCCTCGCTGAATGGAAGGCGGGAGAAACTCCGCTTCGCGCTGGTGTAAGCTCTTTCGGGATTGGGGGTACCAACGCTCACGTCATTGTTGAAGAAGCGCCTGCAGTAGAAGCGTCCGGCCCTTCCAGACCGTGGCAGTTGCTGCTCCTCTCTGCAAAGACCGGCGCCGCACTCGAGAACATCACCGAGAATCTGATCCAACACCTTAAACAGAATCCGACTCTCAACCTGGCCGACGTGGCATATACACTGCAGGTAGGCCGTAGGAGTTTCAGCCATCGTCGCATAGCGGTCTGTCGCGATCGCGGCGACGCAGTGAGTGTGCTGGCGACAGTGGACGCCAAGCGAGTCTTTACTACTGCCGTCCAGGATTCTAATGATCGTCCTGTAATCTTTATGTTCACGGGGCAGGGCTCCCAGTACGTCAATATGGGATTGGAGCTTTACCAGATTGAATCGGAGTTTCGTGAACAGATCGATCGCTGTTCGGAAATTCTAAAACCGCGGCTGGGGCTCGATCTCCGTGAGGTACTGTATCCAAGCGAGGAGCAGACCGAATCGGCCACGCAGAAACTTAATCAAACCCTGTTTACGCAGCCGGCGCTCTTTGTAATTGAGTATGCCTTGGCGCAGTTATGGATAGCGTGGGGTATACGACCGCAGACGATGATCGGTCACAGCGTCGGCGAATATGTGGCTGCCTGTCTATCGGGGGTTTTCTCTCTGGAAGATGCGTTGGCCCTGGTAGCGGCGCGTGGGCAACTGATGCAGAAGATGCCCGGTGGCGCCATGATGGCCGTTTCGCTTCAAGAGAGCGAGATGCATCCTCTCCTGGACAGCGAACTTTCGCTCGCGGCAGTGAATGGCCCATCGCTCTGCGTGGTGTCGGGCCCGACGGATGCTGTAGAAGCGCTGCAAAACCAGCTGGCTCAAAAAGGCGTGAGCTGCAGCCGCCTTCATACCTCCCATGCGTTCCATTCGGAGATGATGATACCCATACTTGAGCCATTCATGGAAGAGGTAAAACGGGTCACCTTGAGGCCTCCAGAGATTCCGTTTGTGTCGAATGTCACGGGTACGTGGATCACGGCAAGAGAGGCGCAGGACCCGAGCTATTGGGCCAAACATCTGCGCCAAACGGTGCGTTTTGCCGACGGAGTCAGCACGTTGTTACGGGAACCGGATTCAATCCTTTTGGAGGTTGGCCCTGGACCGACTCTAACTTCACTGGTGAGACAGCATCCAGACAAAAACCCTGGCCAGGTAGTGCTTTCTTCCATACGCCATCCACAAGACCAACAGTCGGATGTTGCGTTTTTACTGAACACTTTAGGCCGGCTCTGGCTCCAGGGAGCGCATGTCGATTGGTCTCGTTTCTACGTCAACGAGAGACGCAGCCGAATTCCGCTACCGACGTATCCCTTCGAGCGCCAGCGCTACTGGGTCGAACCAAAAAGACAGTCTCACGACTACGGATCACAGCCAGTTACATTAGAGAAAAGGGCACAGATTGCGGACTGGTTTTATATTCCTTCCTGGAAAAGATCCATACTTCTAACAGAGGACGCTTTTCCAAAGCAACGGTTGTGCTGGCTGGTATTTACCAACGAGTGTGGAATAAGTCATCAAGTAGTAAAACGACTGGAGGAACAGGACCAGGATGTCATCAGCGTAAGGGTCGGGGGGAAGTTTACCAGGATCGGTGAAGCGCTCTACACGATTAGTCCGAAGGAGCGCGATGATTATGACACGTTGATCAAAGAACTCTGTGCGCAGGATAAGATCCCAAAAAGAATAGTGCACCTTTGGAGCGTCACGCCGGAGGATCAGCGTCCAGCCGGTATGGAGTCCGTAGAAGAGGCGCAGGAACGGGGTTTTTACAGTCTGCTCTTTTTATGCCAGGCGCTTGATGCGCAAGCTGTGACAGAGCCGATGCGGATCGACGTTATCTCAAACCACATGCACGAGGTGTTCTGTGAAACGATCACGTACCCGGAAAAGGCGACGGTTTTGGGCCCCTGTCGGGTCATTCCTCAGGAATACGCCAACATCACCTGCCGAAGCATCGATATTTCCTTAGAGCCATCAACGAAATTGGCCGAGGAAAAGCTAGTAAGCCAACTTTTAGCAGAACTCGCCTCGAAAACCTCTGAGCCGGTGATTGCCTACCGCGGGAAGCATCGATGGATACAAACATTTGAGCCCATAAGGTTGGAGGCTAAAGACGGATACCCAACACTGTTGAGGGAACAGGGCGTCTACCTTATCACAGGTGGATTGGGAGGCATCGGGTTTGTGCTTGCCGAACATCTGGCAAAGACCGTAGAGGCCAAATTGATCCTTACGGGCCGTACCCACTTGCCAGCAAGAGAACAGTGGCCGCGATGGCTGGAAACCCATGATGAACAGGATGGAATAAGCCGCAAGATCCGGAAAGTACAATCTCTCGAAGAGCTGGGTGCAGAGGTTCTAATCATAACCGCGAATGTCGCCAACACAGAACAAATGCGACAAGTTGTAGCTCGTGCAGTTGAGCGATTCGGTGCAATCCATGGAGTCATCCACGCAGCCGGGGTTGCAGTTTCAGGAGGCATAATTCCCCTAAAGACCGCCGCGCTGGCAGCCGACGTTCTTGCGCCAAAAGTATACGGAACCGTAATACTTCATGAGGTACTGAGATACGTCAAGCCGGATTTTTTACTGCTCTGTTCTTCGATTGCTTCAATTCTCCCTCCCCCCGGACAGATAGACTATTGTGCGGCCAACGCCTTCCTCGACGCCTTTGCGCAGTGTCACAACTCGAATAACGGGACCCATGTGATCGCCGTCAATTGGGATACCTGGAGCGAGGTGGGGATCGCCGTGGATACACCTGTGCCCCCTGGACTCAAGAAGACAAGAGAGGAAAACCTGAAAAAAGGAATTTTGTCCAAAGAGGGCGTGGCTGCGTTTAGCCGGATTCTGTCTACTCCGTTACCTCAGATTATCGTGTCAACCAGGGATCTGCGTGCTAGGTTGGCCCAGTCAGTCCAAAGAGAATCGCTAGCAGATGCGGAGCAATCAAGCAAGGCAATTTCACAAGAGCCAGCCTCACACCACTCCCGACCGAATCTATCGCATACCTATATTGTTCCCGAAACCGAGATGCAGCAGACCATCGCAGAGATCTGGCAAGATTTACTCGGTATTGACCAGGTGGGGATTTACGACAACTTTTTTGACCTGGGAGGCCATTCGCTTTTGGCAACTCAGGTCATGGCCCGGTTAGAAAAAAAATTGGGCCTGCATATCAACCGAACAGAACTCATGTTCCAAACCCTGGGACAGCTCGCGGCAGCTTGTGAAGAAAGGATGGATCAAATCCAAAGGTCCGAGCCGGAAGGCTTAATCCAAAAGTTATCCCACGCGATCCGGAACGCTGTCTCGTCTAGAGCAGATGATTCCATGACTTAATTCTCGCCGAAGAATGGAGATCATTTCCGGGCCCCTTGACCATAGAGAGATTTGGGAGGGAATCGAGCTTGTCGATCAACATGCCTGGGGCTGGGATAGAGCCCTTCTACTTCGGCACAGACAAAAAGCTATTGTATGGTTGCTATCATGCACCTCAGTCTAGAGCGCCTCGCGACTGCGGTGTCGTTCTCTGTTATCCGATGGCGCAGGAGTACATTCGCTCTCACCGTACCTATCGCCAGCTGTCTTACCATCTGTCCAAGTTTGGGTTCCCGGTCTTGCGGTTCGATTTTTATGGCTGCGGAGATTCTGAAGGAAACTGTGACGAAGGTCGGATTCCACAGTGGCTTGCCGATGTGGGTAGTGCCATCTATGAAATCAAAGAAAGACACGGTTCAATCAAGATCTGTCTGGTTGGGCTTCGCCTAGGTGGAACCCTTGCGATGATGGTCGCGGCAGAGCGCGGCGACATAGACGGTATCGTCCTCTGGGATCCAGTTCCCAGTGGGACGGCTTATATTGAGGAGCTCGCAACTCTGCATCAGGAAAGGGCTCGGCACTCTCTTGGGAAGGCGACACACGGTACTATAACCGAAAGCCCAACTGAGATACTAGGATTCCCCCTCACGGGTTTGATGCGCGCAGATCTACAGAAGATAGAGGTTTTCTCAATACGAAAGAAGCCGGCAAACGATATCCTGATTATAGGTAGTGGGGAAGAGGCCATTCAAGGACGACTCAAGGATCATCTTAAAAGGCTCAGCGCCCGGGTCGAGTGCCAACATCTTCCAAGTCCTAAGATCTGGATAGAGAAAAACAAGACAGTTGTCCCTAACGAGATCCTAAAAGCCGTGGTTTCCTGGATCTCGCGCGTGTATCCATGAGAGAAGAAGCTCTGCTCTTTGGAAAAACGAAATCTTTGGTCGGGATCATTACGGATCCTCCGGATGCGAAAAGATCTCACGGAGTTCCCGGAATTATCCTCCTCGATGCCGGGATCATCCACCGAGTTGGTCCTAATCGTATTCACGTCAAAATCGCCAGGGCCTTGGCTCCGATGGGATTTGTGGTTCTTAGATTTGATTTCTCCGGCATCGGAGACAGCAAAGTTCGCGACGATAATCTTCCTTTTGAAGAGAGTGCTGTTAGGGAGACGCAGGAGGCGATGGACTATCTGAGTGCAACAAGGGCCATCGATCGGTTCCATCTTCTTGGCATCTCTTCAGGGGCAATTGTCTCATACAAAACAGCCGGGCGTGACCCGCGAGTCATAGGAGCGACTCTCATCAATCCGGCAAGTTACGGGGATGAACTACGATCCTACGCCAAAGCGCGCCGTTATTGGAAGAACGCATTGTCGGATCCCAAACGCTGGGCAAAAGCATTGACCGGAAGGGCTAACTATCAGCTCATTGGTCCCCGGCTTAGAACCGTCTTTTCCAGCAGAAGGAAAGCGCTTTCGGTCGCGAATCATATTGCAGCAGATTTTCAGTCATTGATCGAGCGCCGCGTTGACCTGCGCCTCGTTTATAGTAAAGGGGATCTTGGTCTGGACTGCCTGGATGTGATTCTCGGCAACGAGCTTCGTGAACTGAGTAAGCGTGGAACGCTGAAACTAGAAATAATTCCGCAGGCTGACCATACCTGTACCTTGCTCGAGAGCCAGCAACGTCTCCTTACACTAGTTCAAAATTCTGCCTTGGCGATGGCTCACGGCTGATTGCCTTATTATGTCCGCTATCCAAAAAAGCCAAGCATGCGAAGGAGATTTAGACAAGACCGATGTCAGTGAAAAGATCCGACCCCTTGTTTTACCTTAGACCGCAAGTTGAAGGCACAATCGGACGAATGCGCTGTTACTTTAAATCGCGTGAAAGCGGCCTTTTCCGCCCAGTTAATGTTTTAATATTTCTCGCTGGAGCAACGGCTTGTTCTGCTGTCTATACTAAAGAGGCGATATCCGCAGGCAAGCCTGCACCAAATGTGGTGACGACCGATAAGCTCAGCTATCGGCGTGGCCAACCAATTCTTGTCACTATTCGTAACCATCTTTCGAGCGTCATCTACGCCCTGTCAGATCAAACGGACTGTAGCATCGTGAGCGTGCAGCGCCTAAAGGCTGGTCATTGGGAGACGCTCGGCGCCTGTCCTACCAAAGGCCTTGTCTCGGTCGTTCTTATTGCCCCAAAGAGCCAGATCACGGGCACATTGGGGCCACAAACTTCAGGTGTTCAGGGTCCAACCGTCAGTCTACCCACCAAGCCCGAGATGATGGATAGGGACCTGCGGACCCTTCCTCCCCAAAAGCCCTGGCAGCCGGGCGATCCAGTCTCCGAGGTTCCGCAGGCCCTGAGTCCGCCGAAATTCGAGAGCCTCCGCCCCAGCGCTCTTGAAAGCGAGATCGCGCCGGGAAGGTACCGAATCGAATTTAGCTTTACTGTGGGCTCCACCTCGGGACCAGTGCAAAGTGTCTACTCCCAGGAATTTGTCATAATTGACTGAGTTGGATGATTGGGCAAGTTCCTACCAGGCAGAATCTGACGGAATACCAAACCAAGGAGGGTAATCGACATGGCATCAGCACAATTCTCTATGCGGTGTCGCGTTCTCGTGGGAACCATTTTAGTGGTACTGGTATTCTTAATCTTCCAGGCAGACGGCGCTCTGCACCTGGCTCAGGCACAGGTCGCGGAGCCTGCGGTCTTTGTGAGTGAGCCGGTCATGCCCCACGTGCTGGATATCGACCTGCGGACCATTCCTCCCCAAAAGCCTTGGCAGCCGGGCGATCCCGTCGCCGAGGTTTCGATTATTAAGGCTCCGATGCCGGGAGGGGTGTTACCCCTAACGTCAGCCCCTGGTGCCGAGATAGATGGGGCGATCCAGACAGAAAGCTATATCGGCGCCGAGATCACGCCGGTTGAGTTTTCGACGCCGAGCCCGAACTTTGATGGTATTGCCTTTACTGGGTTCACCCCGCCTGACACGATTGGCGACGTGGGCCGTCACCATTATATCCAGATGGTAAACGCACAATTTGTCATCTTTGACAAACGGGGCAACTTACTGGCTGGTCCCTTTGACATCAACGAGTTGTGGGCAATGGCCGGCGATGACCAGGCGGCATGCAGGGATCGAAACCGAGGCGACCCCTATGTTCTATACGACCATCTGGCCGATCGCTGGCTGATCAGTCAGTTTACGGGGATCGCCGGGCAGACCGAATTCCACCAGTGTATTGCCATCTCACGAACAAACGACCCGGTCAGCGGTGGCTTTTTTACCTACGACTTCAGAATAAGGGATGCAGCTGGGAACGACATCGTGAACGACTATCCCAAAATCGCCGTGTGGCCCGACGGATACTACATGAGCACCCAACGAGGCTTCCCGGGCGCTGGCTTAGACGTTTACGCATTCGACCGTGCCAATATGCTTAATTTTAATCCCGCTACCTTCCAGTCGTTTTTTGTCGCGGCTCCGTCCCTGGTGCTGTTGCCTAGCGACCTGGACGGTCCGCCGCCACCGCCTGGCACCCCCAACTTCTTTGTCAGACACCGGGATTTCGGACTATGGGGCGGTTGTGCTGGCGTTGGTGCCGATTGCATAGAGATGTTTGCGTTCAGCGTGAACTTTGCGAATCCGGCTCTCTCAAGCTTTACTGCCTTACCGGCCTTGCCTACCGTAGCGTTCGATTCGGGGTTGTGTGCCCCCGGCACGCTCAACGACACCTGTGTCCCGCAGCCTGGCGCGGTAGTACCAACTCTAGACACTATCCCAAACTGGCCAATGGGGCCGCTGCAGTACCGCACTTTCCATATACACGACCAGACACATGAGGCGCTCGTCTTCAATCACACCGTCGATGCGGACGGCACTGGCCATGCCGGTATCCGCTGGTACGAGCTCCGCCGGCCCCTCGGCGGAGCTTGGTCTATCTTCCAGCAGGGGACCTTTTCGCCGGACGGTGGTGCGCCTGGGCTTGCAGATGACCCACACCGCTGGATGGGAAGCATTGCGATGGACGAGGCGGGCAACATCGCCTTGGGCTACAGCGCATCTAGCAGCACACTGTTCCCGAGCGTACGCTACGCCGGTCGGCTGGCCGACGATCCCCTCGGCACACTGCCGCACGGCGAGTTTACAATGGTCGCCGGCGCGGGCTCGCAGACTGCATCGACCCGGTGGGGCGACTACTCGGGGATGAGGGTGGACCCGGTGGACGGCTGTACCTTCTGGTACACGCAGCAGTACATTCGGGCGGACGGCCGCTGGAATACCCGCATTGCCGCGTTCGGGTTTCCGTCATGTAACCCGGCTGACCTATCGATCGACATGACCGACAACCCGGACCCAGTGGGGGTGGGCGGTGAACTCACCTACAGGCTCCGGGTCAGGAATCTCGGCCCTTCGAATGCCACCGGCGTTATCCTCACCGACACGCTGCCGGCAAACGTCAACTTTGTCTCGGCCTCTTCGGGCTGTTCACGCTCAGGCAGCACCGTCACCTGCGAGATTGGCGATATGAGCGACGGCGAAAGTGACGTGCGGCTAATAAGGGTCAGATCGACAACGTCGGGGGGGCTCAGCAACACGGCCACGGTGAGAGCAAATGAAACCGACCCTGACCCTGCCAACAACACGGTCACAACAGTGACGACAGTAAGGTGAAAAAGAACCAAGGGAAAATCGGACGCTACGCAGGCCAGGATCTTGTCGAACGCCTGCAGAAAGACTCTTCCATAGCCGGTCGGACGGCTGAGGGATTGAGCCTGCGTAAGCGGGAGGGTAGCCCAACTGATTGCTACCGTTGATGGGTTTGCGAAAAGGTGGAGGAGCGACTTAACGTCTTTCAAAATTCTGCCTCGCCGATGGCTCAGGGCTGATTACCTTTTGACATGTGTGCAGATATACTAAAGACACGGGGCTCCAGATGAACTTCTTACGCTCGCTATTCAGAGAGGCAGAGCATACGGAGGAGATTGAGTCGAGGCTAAAGTCATAGTAAAAAGGTTCGACCTCTTCACCGACCAATTTCTCTCACGCAGGAACTTATGAAGCGGTATAGCTTTTTATTCTTAATGGTGGCTATTCTCACACCAGGCATGGTTCTCGGCCAGGCGAAACCAGCGTCAAAACTGCCAAGCATCGTCGAGCAACTTGTGAATAACATCGAACAAGCTCGCCATGCGGGGATACAGGACCTGTCGGGATTATCCAATGATGTTCTTCACGTCTCACCGTCAGGGGACATCGAGCTTTTGTTTCATGCGACCGCCCCTACCGGGCCCACTGAAGAGGCGAGCTTGCAGGCCCTGCGGGCCACGATCGTGACCCGCCTGGCTTTGCCTCCTGGGCTTAACTTACCGCCCGTCGGGATGATTCAGGCCTGGGTGCCGTATAAGCAGGTTCACGCGGCGGCCGCACTTCCCTGGGTCGTTGCCGTGACGCCCCCAGATTACGGTTTTACTGATCCCCGCCGGTGCTAGGAAGAGTTTGCGGACCTTCCGACATGAAGGCTGGCCTGACTGATATTTTCCAAATCGCGCAGTCTTCAGCCCGGCTTCAACTGGCCTTTTCCTGAGCAAGCACCTCTACTAAACCCACAGAAATCCATTAAGGCTGAGAAGTATCTTCTTAGTCTAATGTCCCACTCGACGGAACAGACGAATGTCTGATCGACTAAAGTCTAGCCGAGATATTTTGAAATTTTTTCTGGGTTGATTCTGTGGGCCTAGCATCCGACAAAAATTTGTCGATGCTATTTCTGCAAGCGCCAAGAGTAGTAGTAAAGAGCCCTGCTGCATTTGGAAGAGCAAAAACCTTAAACTAAGAGGCGTGCTTTCGCAGTAGGTTTATGAACACAACCAAATTAGGGAGGAACTTATGAAGCTCCACAGTTCTCTACTCTTAATTTTGGCAATTCTCACACCAGGCACAGTTCTGGCCCAGGCGAAACCAGCGTCAAAACTGCCAAGTATCGTTGAGCAACTTGTGAATACCAGCGAGTGGGCTCTCCATGCGGGGATACAGGACGTAGCGGGATTATCCAATGACGTTCTGCACGTCTCACCGTCAGGGGACATCGAGCTTTTGTTCCATGCGACCGCGGCTACCGGCCCCAGCGAAGAGGCCAGTTTGCAGGCCCTGGGGGCCACAATCGTCACCCACCTGGCTTTGCCCCCTGGGCTTAACTTACCGCCGGTCGGGATGATTCAGGCCTGGGTGCCCTATGAGCAGGTTCACGCGGCGGCCGCGCTTCCCTGGGTCGTTGCCGTGACGCCTCCAGATTACGGTTTTCTTAACCCTCACCCCAATAATCCCATAAACAGCGAGGGAGTAGGTCTTCACAACGCTGACCTTGCCCATGCTGCCGGAATTACCGGTGGAGGGGTGACCGTGGGAGTCATTTCCAACGGTGTCACCAACCTAGCGGCTGCGCAGCAGCGGAACGAACTGCCGGCAGTCACAGTCTTGAATGCGGGCGCAGGCGACGAAGGCACAGCGATGCTGGAGATTGTCCATGACATGGCGCCTGACGCATCACTAATGTTCCATGCGACCGGTGCAGGTGTTAACAGCCACGTTGCTGCACTCAGCAACCTCCACGCCGCTGGCGCGAACGTGATTACCCATGACATAGCCTTTTTGGCCGAGCCTGCCTTCCAGCAAGGGATAGCAGCGACTACAGCTGAGGCCATCGCCGCAGCACAGACCTCAGTGCATTCCTCGTCTGGAAACCGAGGCCAGGAGCATGCAGCCAGGGTCCCCGCAGTGGGGACCGGGAACGGTCCTGACGGATTCGGGGGACCTTTCATTGGCTGCGGTCCTTTTTCGCCACTTAATACTGTTGCGATTGCGCCCGGGGGAGATACAACCTTTGACATAACAATTCCTGCAGGTACGGTTGCCAATCCCAGTCGCAGCACTTTTGTTTTGCAGTGGAGCGAGCCCAGAGCGATCTTCCCCACCGCGGGAAGGGGGGGATTCACTGATCTCGATCTCTACATCATGGATATGACGGGCACCATATGCTTTGCGACAAGTACTAGCGGCCAGGCGTTTGGTGTCGGTGACAGTATCGAAATCGTGACACTTTCAAATACCGGTGCCGCAACCCGTGCGAAAATTGTTGTGAACGTTTTCGGAAGTTTCGGCGCTGTGGCGCCTCCGACCCTGAATCTTACGTGGTTCAACGCGCTTGCAGTCGATGCGCCGACTCGAGCCGGTAGCCTTGACCCGAACGAAAACTATACGGGACTGGGGAGCGCAGTCGGCGCTGTCAACGCTACGACTGGGATGCTTGAACCCTTCAGCAGTGGAGGACCGGTCCAACTCGTGTCCACGACCATCTGTCCGGGCGGAGCTCCTGGCCCTTGCATAGGTGTAGCTGGTCCCCCGGCACAGACTTTTGGGGCACCAGATTGGGTGGCTGCTGACGGCGTGTCAGTAAGTGGAGTGGGTGGTTTCGGTAGTGGAACTTGCCCCGCCAACATGCAGGGCGACTGCCGCTTTTTTGGTACCTCAGCCTCCGCTCCGCACGCGGCCGGGTGCGATGCCCTAGTTCGTCAGGCCCTGGGAAACCCAGCAGCCCTTGTGGAACTCGTCAAGGACATTCTGGCATCTACAGCAACGGATATCGCTGCTCCGGGATTTGACAATGACTCCGGGTTCGGCCTTCTAGACTGTTTTGCGGCAACAAGGGTGGAGGTGGATCGAGCGGAGTTATCGCTGCAAAAGCAAGCTGATCGGACTGTAGGATTGGGCGATAGGCTTACCTACACGATCAGTGTCAGGAACGCCGGGCCCGCAACGGCGACCGGAGTTATGATCACCGACCAATTGCCAGCGAACGTGAAGTTTGTTTCGGCATCTCCGGACTGTCAGAACAGTGGTGGTACCGTCACGTGCGCGATTGACGATCTGGAGAGAGGCGGTCGTGCGAGGCTCCTAATAACTGTTCAGGTCACGTCGCCGGGGGAAATCATCAACACAGCGACGGTAACGGCAAATGAGACGGACCGTCATCCGAGTAACAACACGGACACGGCGGTGACAACAGTGCGGTAAGAAAAGTGACCATGCTGAAATCGGAAAAACTAATTTTGAGACCCGGCGCGTATTTGAAAAGAAATCGCGACTGGCGATCGACATAAGCGTGCCTAGTGATCGACGCATCCGTACAGCAAGATGAGTCAGCGAGAGATGGGTGAACAGCTTGGGAGGGATGAACTGTTCGGCCCTTCATGGTGTTCCCCTCCTGATAGCCTTACGTTAGGACAGGGCGAGGTCCATGTCTGGCGCGCTTCTTTGAACTGTACGGCGGCGCAAGTAGAAATCCTAAAACACACCTTAATGACAGAGGAGCTAAGGAGGGCCGAGCGTTATCGCTTCCAGAAAGACCGCGAGCATTTTATTGTTGCTCGCGGACTTCTGAGGACCATCCTCGGGTGCTACCTGAATACCGAGCCACACCAGTTGCGATTCTGCTATGGCACTCATGGCAAGCCTGCTCTGGAAGTGGAGCCGGGCGAAGACACAATCAGCTTCAACCTCTCCCACTCCCACGAACTTGCCCTCTTTGCGGTAAGCCGTGGCCGAGAAGTTGGCATCGATCTCGAATACATCCAAGCTCATCTGGCAGATGATCGAATCGCCGAGCGATTCTTCTCGCCGCGAGAAATTGAGTTGCTCCGTGGTTTACCAAAGGATGTTCAGCGAGAAGCCTTTTTCATCTTTTGGACTCGCAAGGAAGCTTTCATTAAGGCAACGGGCGAGGGGCTCTCGCTCCCTCTCAACCGGTTTGAGGTATCGCTGGTCCCAGCAAAACCCATTGTCCTGCTGAGCGCTAATGGTGACCATCAAGAAACTTTCCGTTGGTCGCTCCAGCCGCTCGCCGCTGGGTCTGGCTATGCGGCTGCCCTATGTGTGGAGGGGCATGACTGGAGGCTGAAGGGCTGGCAATGGGCGGAATGGTATAGTGAAGCCGGTGCACTGCTCTGATCTGCTCAAAGCTTTTTTGAAAACTCAATATTAGAAACTCAAAACTACTTGAAATGAAATCTTCAGGTCGAAGGATTCTCAGATCAACAGCTCTCGTGATGGCTCTTACTCTCGCTGGCAAAGCTACGGGCCTGTTTCGAGAAATCATCGTGGCCGCACAGTTTGGCACCTCGGAGCAGATGGACGCTTTTCTAGTCGCCGCCACAATCACAAGCCTGATCTTTGTATGGTTGAGATCGCCTATCCGGGTTGCTCTCGTTCCGTTTCTCATGGAGGAGCGGAGCACTCGAGGCGAGCGCTCTGCATGGGAGAAAGCGAGCGTCATTATCAACACGGTGACCGTCCTTCTAATCGCACTAGCAGCTATGGGATGGCTCGTTTCGCCTTACCTGGTGTGGCTTGTGGCGCCGGGATTCACTGAAGAGACAAAAGTTCTCTCCGCCGATCTGACTGGGCTCATGATGTTGACCATTGTCTTTCTCGGAGTAGCGAAGCTTCTCTCGGCCGTCTTTCATTCGTACCAGCGCTTCGGCTGGCCGGGGTTGACCAGCACCGTGGACAACCTAGTAATCATTCCATTCCTCATAGTTCTCACACCCTTCATAGGGATCTATGGCTTGGTGATCAGTACGGTTTTAGGAACTTTGGCTCAGGCGCTCATTCAAATCTCAATCCTCTGGAAGAACCGATCTTATTACAAGCCTCAGGTTGATTTTAAAGATCCTACCCTTCACCGCATGGGCTGGATGGGCTTTCCCTTGTTGATCGGCACCGGGAGTACCAAGCTGGCCAGTGTCATCGATCGCATCTTTGCCTCCATGCTGCGACCGGGAAGCCTTTCAGCTCTTTCTTACGGACATCGCCTGACCTACGTTATCCTGGAATTGTTCGTGGAGGCGTTCACCACGGTTCTCTTCCCGTTCTTTTCCAAGATGGCAGGGTCGGAAGATTACAAGGATTTTGGCAAGAAGCTTTTCAAGTCGCTTAAGACTTTGTTTTGGATTGGCTTCCCCGTCTCCATCGGAATCTTAGTGGTCCATGAGCCTCTGGTCCGCCTGGTCTTTCAGAGGGGCGCTTTTAGCGAGGAGTCCGTAAGATTAACCAGTCAAGCTGTCCTATTTTATGCGATTGGCCTTTGGGCTTACAGTCTCTCCCATGTGCTCAGCTTTGCCTTCTATAGCTTAAAGGACACGAAGACCCCTGTAGTGCTCGGCTTCGTGCGACTCGGCATAAAGATCCTTCTATCGTTCGCTTTGATAGGACCCATGTCCCATGCAGGCTTGGCTCTGGCCGAGTCCCTCTCCTTTGTAGTGAAGGCTACCTTGCTACTGCTTTTTCTTCCCGAAGAGCTCAGAGGACAACTCGAGTACCGTGAGGTCTTCCAATCCTTTGGCATGACCGCTGTCATCACTGCCGGCATGGGCACTGTGGTTTTTTTCATTCTTCCGATTCTCGAAGGACTCTCCGGGGGTAGCTCGTTTATTGGAACCTCTGTCGGCTTGGGGGGAACCGTTGCAGTGGGCGCGGCAGCTTACCTTACCTTTTCGTTGCTGCTTCAGCCGGCAGAGGCGAAAGATCTCTGGAGAGTTGTGCGCAGCGGACTTGCCAAACATTAACCTAGGCACTCGCCATTTCGCGAAATGATGCCCGAGAAGAATGAGATAAAGGTTGCGATGGTAATCTCGAAGGCCGAGGCCTCATTGGGCGGAACGCAGAAGCAAGCGCTTCGCCTTGCCGATGAGCTGCAATCCCAGGGCGTTTCCGTCTTTGTCGTGACCAAGCGCAAAGCTCGACAGCATGCACGGGGCGGCCGAGCGGAGTTAAATGACAGAGTCCAAATAGTTTACCTGCCTGTCACCGGTTTACAGCCCGCCTGGTCTTTTCTATTTTCTTTTCTTGTCTGGGCATGGACCAACCGAGGCTCCTTTCAAATCATCCACGCTCATAATGCTGCGACGGGAGTAATCTCTTCGATTGTGGGCTGGCTCATCGGCAAAAAGGTCATCGTGAAGATTCCCAGTCTCAAGTACGTGCAGTATCTCAATGGGGGTAGCTTATCCCGTGAACTTCGGCGTTGGATTATCACGAAGAAAACTGACCGCTTCATCGCCGTCAGTACTGAAATGCTCGACGCGCTTCGTGAAGCAGGGATTGCGCCTGAGAAGCTTGCTTTAATCAGCAATGGGATCGAACTCACTGCCGCTAGCAACACTAACCCGTGCGTCCTTAAGCAAGAGCTCTCAGGAGACCCTGAACGTTCAGTGGTTCTCTTTGTTGGTCGTCTCGTCAAAGAGAAAGGGTTGGACCGGCTGCTTCGAGTGTGGGGCTTGCTACCCGGCCATGAGACCATGCTTCTGCTGGTCGTCGGCGATGGCCCGTTAAGAGAGGATCTGGAATCCCAAACGAGAAATCTACGACTTCTTCCCTCGGTTCGGTTTGTTGGCCATCAGGTCGATGTCTCAAAGTTTTACTCGATAGCTGATCTCTTTGTGCTCCCCTCCAAAACCGAGGGCATGTCGAACTCCTTGCTGGAGGCGATGGCGGCAGGCCTCCCGGTGATGGCGTCCAATGTCGGTGGCAACAAGGATGTGATTAAAGATCAACAGAGTGGTTTTTTGGTGGATTGGGAGGACACAACCCTGTGCGCTGAAAAGTTATTGACCCTGTTGTCTGACACAGAGCTTCGTCAGCGAATCGGTAGTGCCGCTAAAAGAGAAATCAGCGCCTTTGCCATGGTCAATGTTGCCGAGCGTTATCATGATCTCTATGAAACGGTGCTCCAAGAATGAGGCCTTTAAAGAACTATCCAGATATCGGGATCTTTTTTGGTCGTCCGGAGCGCAGCCATATATTGGCGGATCAGCTTCGGCGTCGGGGTTTCCGTGTAACGCTGTACAATAGAAGAGGACTCCCTGGGACATTCGTGTTTGTCCGTTATGCCTTTGTTCCGGCTTTTTTTCACCTTCTTTCCACTCACCACCAGATTTATTTAACATCCCTCAGTTTTGTTCCGTCAATCTCGCTTTACCTCAACAGGGTGCTTCGTGGCCTGCCTTATATCTTCAACGCCACTGGCTTGAAGTCCGCTATGTATAGAGACCGGTCGGTGCGATGGCGATTTCCTCGATTGGCAGAGCGTTGGCTTTATCCAATCCTCATGAGCCGGGTCCTCGCCGGAGCCAGCCGGATCGTCTGTAATAGTCGTTATCTGGAAGCGACGCTTCAATCACAGTTTCCGCAATATGCGCATAAGATGATCACAATTTATAACGGCATCGAGTTTGATTTCTTCGCTTCAGGCCGGCGCACTCTCATTGAAGGTATTCCTGCCGATGCCCCAAAGCTGATTTCTACGATGACGTGGGATTATGAGGGAAAAGCCGCGGGCGCCAAATTGATCATCGATGCAATGGAGCTTATCATCGAGCGATATCCTGAAGCGCGTCTTATCTTCGCGGCCAAGGCAAATCATCCGCGCTATGCGCGTGGAATCGAAGATTACTTAGCTACCCGGCCATGGAAAGATTCTGTCAAGGTTCTATATAACCAAGAGAATGTAACGGACCTGCTGGCAAGTAGTGACATATTCGTATATGCAACGCCCGGCGGATCAAATGATAGCCTTCCCCGCGCTGTTCTTGAGGCTCATGCTGCCGGCCTTTCAGTAGTGACCACAGCAACAGCAGGCTGCCCGGAAATTGTAGAAGACACAGTAACCGGGTTTCTCGTTCCTTACGACGCAGAAGCTCTTGCTGGGGGTGTGCTCAATTTGCTTGGGGATCCAGGCAAGCGACAACAGTTCGGAAAGAGCGGCCGAGAGCGTGTCCGTGAGTTGTTCAATTGGAATCGCATGGGCGAAGCGTACGCTAACCTCTTTCTTGAGATTGTCTCGGAGCAGGCGCAAACCGCCAAAACGAAAGCTCTGATGCAGGTAAAAGGAGGAACTCCTTGAGGCAAAAGCCAAACATTATCCTGATCGTCTTGGACGCGGTCCGGGCTGATCACCTGTCATGCTATGGCTACTCCAAGCCGACAACGCCGTATCTCGAGGAACTCGCGGCTAAGGGCGTGATCTTCGACCGCGCCTTCGCCGCAGCGCCGTGGACGCCACCCTCCCATGCCTCTCTTTTCACCGGAACTTACCCGTCCAGGCATGGGGTCGATGTAGATGAGAATCTTTACTTGAATGGCAAAAATCTTACGATGGCGGAAATCCTATCATTGAATGGTTATGCGACGTTGGCGGTTCTCCCCGACGCTCATTTGAGCCAGGCCAGAGGATTCAGTCGGGGATTCAATCACTTCGAGGAGATTTTTCGGATCCCGTACGTCGGTTTTAACCGCAATTCCGCAATCAGCCTCTTGCGTAACCTCGTGTGGGGCAGGGATGGTCGCGCATATCATTCCTCACGGCTCATAAAAAATTGGCTTCGTAGACAGATGGCTAATCATGAGCAGCCCTTCTTTGCCTTCCTAAATTATAAAACAGCGCACAATAGCTACCGTTCTCCCCGGCCCTTTAGAGGCCGTTTCGGGATCTCCCCATTTGCGGATCAGGATCAGCGCAAGCTCCGCTACTACGCCAATGGTGGCGCCTATCCCTATATGGCTGGTGGTTTGGAGATGACAGAGCAAGACATGGAGGTGCTGCGATCGTGGTACGATGGAGCGATCGCCTACCTCGACTACTGTATTCGTGATCTCCTTAACTTCTTCAAGGAGCTCAGTGTATACGACGATACCTTGGTGATCATCACGGCGGATCATGGGGAAAACTTTGGCGATCACGGACTCGGCTACCACATGTTCTGCCTCTACGATAGTCTCATCCGCGTCCCTTTGTTGGTGAGCTATCCGAGACTAGGCAAAACCGGAAAAAGAATTAGTAGCCTGGTTTCCTTGACCGACGTCCTTCCAACTGTTCTGGAGCTTATCGGTTGTGATCTCCGTGAATATCCAGAGATGCAGGGAAAGAGCCTTCTACCTTTTGACGGTAAGGAAGTTCATGCTCACATCTTCGCCGAATTCGGCAGACCTCAGTACATGCTCAAAAGGCTGGCTGCTCGATATCCTGAGTGTGATTTTTCCCGTTATGACAGGGGACTGCGGTGCGTTCGAACGAAAGAGTTCAAACTGATTGTTCGGAGCGATGGTGTCAATGAGCTCTATCACCTCGCTTCCGACCCCGGCGAGACCAACAACCTTATTGAACAGCGTCCACAAGAAGCTAACGTGCTCCGACTTGCCTTGGAAGACTGGTTGACATCATTTAAGCCTGCACCATCCTCCCTCCCGACTCGCCAAGATGATCTCGTCATTATGAAGAATCTACAGGAGCTGGGTTATTTCTAAATGGAGGAGAAGTGGTTAAAAGATTTGTTTTTCTATTTTTATTCCTTTTGTTAATTCCCTCGCTCTTGCCGGCCCGAAATCAAGAAGGGGCTCCTCCCGTTATGAAGTATCAGGGTTTTGGAGCCGCCACCTCGGGGGGATCGGGAGGAAGCAAATTCCGTGTAACGAACCTTAACGATTCGGGGCCGGGGAGCCTGCGCGACGCCCTTTCCAAGGGAAATCGGCACGTTGTCTTCGATGTGGGCGGAGAGATTATTCTCAACGGTGGATATATTCCGATAAGGGGATCGTTCATAACGATTGATGGCTTTACTGCTCCGTCGCCCGGAATCACTATCAGAAGCGGAGGCATCGAAATTTCAGGAAAGAAAGGGGCCCATGACGTTATTGTGCGGGGAATTCGGATCCGCAAATCCGACAAGGATGGGATCCGGATCACAAATGGCGCCTACAATGTTGTCGTCGACCACGTGTCTATCCAAGGGACGGGAGACGGAACCCTCGATATCACCGAAGGCGCCCGCGACGTGACGGTCTCTTGGAGCATTTTCGCCGAGCCGGTAAGCGGAAAAACCATGCTGATCGATTACAATCCGAGCTCGATTAGCCTGCACCACAATCTGTTTGTAAAAGGGAGAACCAGAAATCCGCAGGTCCGCGTTGGTGCCGCAGGTACGGCGGCTGGGGCTACGACCGTCGATATGCGCAATAACGTGGTGTGGGGTTGGGGAGGCGGATATGGAACCCTGATCCGCTACGGCCCACGAGTCAATGTCGTAAAGAACTTTTATTCGAACCCTGGCGGCAGTCGTCAAGATAAAAAGCAGGCCCTGATTGTTTGCCAAGGAGACGGGAAGGAAACCCCGGAGCATTTTTCTTCGTGCGGACGCGGAGAGAAAGCCAGCCGTGCCTGGTCTTACGTCTCTGGGAACTTGAGCGGAGATGTTCTGGATACGGACATCAATGCAGCGGGTAACCAAGAAAACCCTTTCCCGGCACCTCCGGTAGATACTCAGGAGGCCTGCACAGCGGCCCAGCGAGTGCTTTCCGCTGCAGGTGCCCGCGAGCTCGACAGCACCGATCAGGACTATATTGCTTTGATTTCACTTCCTCTGTGTTCCCGCATCCGTCCCTAAACGAACGTTTCCTGCCCTGCTTAACGGTTACTGTTTATTATGGAAGGTCGCGAATGAGCGTGATGATCATCGGGTTAGACAGCGCGGTGCCCGCGCTGGTCTTTGAGCAGTGGCGGAACGAACTCCCCAATCTACGTAACTTAACCAACGAAGGGATTTGGGGTGAGCTTACGAGTACGCATCCTCCCATTACCGTGCCTGCTTGGTCTTCTATGATGAGCGGTCTTGACCCAGGTGAACTTGGATTCTATGGATTTCGAAATCGCAAAGACTATTCCTACGACGGTTATGCAATCGCCAATGCGAGCGTCGTCCAGACCGACCGTGTTTGGGACATCCTCTCCCGACAGGGCAAGAGAATTATTCTTCTGGGTGTTCCCCAGACTTTCCCTATCAAGCCGATCAATGGCTGTGTTGTAGCTGATTTTCTCACTCCGTCAACAAAACACGACTACACTTACCCCTCGGATTTGAAGGCAGAGATCGAGCGAGTGGCCGATGGTTACGTTCTCGACGTTGACAACTTCAGGACGCCAGATAAGGAAGATCTCCTGGAGAGGATCTACTCAAAGACCGAAAAACACTTTAAGGTAGCCAAGCATCTCACGAGCACGCGTCCATGGGACTTTTTCATGATGGTCGAGATGGGAGTCGATAGAATCCAGCACGGGTTCTGGAGCTATTGCGATCCCGATCATCGAAAATACCAACGAGGAAATCCCTTTGAGAATACCCTGAAGGATTACTACCGTTATGTGGATAAAGAGATAGGAGAATTGCTCTCGCTCGTTCCACGGGATGCTGCAGTCCTAGTCGTGTCGGATCACGGCGCCAAAAAAATGGATGGTGGTATCTGCATCAACGAATGGCTGATTCGACAAGGTTACCTCAGAGTACATCACTACCCTAGCGAGCCTCAAAGGCTGGAGGAACTGTCCATAGACTGGGATCACACGATGGCTTGGGGCGAAGGAGGTTATCATGGTCGGATATTCCTCAACGTCAAGGGGCGCGAGCCCAGGGGAATCATTTCACCTAGAGATTACGAGAAGGTCCGACAAGAGCTAATCGATAAGATAGTTGCGATCGAGGATCCGTGCGGCACGAATATCGGATCGCGCGTCTACCGTCCAGAGATGATGTATAAAAAAGAGATCCGGGGAATCCCTCCAGACTTGACCGTCTATTTTGGCAACTTGGCCTGGCGATCGGTGGGTTCCGTGGGTCTGAATGACATCTATACCTTTGAGAATGATACGGGCCCCGACGAAGCCAACCACGACTGGCAAGGGATTTTCCTTGCAAATCGCCATGCGGCCTCATTGATTGAGGCCATGCCCGGCCGCCAACAAGGCCTTCAACTTTCTCGCATAGCCCAAATGATCTTGAAGATGTTCAATCACAATGGTGCGGCATAACTGTGATCAAAAGATCCACCAGCTATCAGCCCAGCAGTTTCCATCCAAATTTCACTGGTAATCCACGTCGCCAAACGTGGAGCCCATCAAATATTTTCCATATTTCACACAGGATTCAGAAGCTCGTCTCCAGGAACTGTCTGGCGATGAATAATCGAGACGCGAGCTAGGCAACTCTACAGGCGGAGAAGCAAGGATACTGAGCTTGTAATGCTACTTAATGGGTAGGAGCCGATGGACAAATCAACTAGGATCGCACACGTCATTACCAATGCCGACTCGTTTGGTGGCGCGCAACGCAATACTCTTCTGACTCTTAAGGGACTGCTTCGCGATCGATATGGGGCCGAGCTGGTCTGCGGTCCAGGAAGGCGCCTGATTAAAGAGGCAAGGGCAATTGGAATTCCTGTTCACGTGGTCCCTGATCTCATTCGCCAAGTCCATCCGGTAAAGGACTGCCGTGCCCTTTTCATGCTGAACAAGTTGTTTCGATCGAGGGAGTACGACATTGTGCACACTCATTCGAGTAAAGGTGGATTCCTCGGTCGTTTGGCCGCTTGGTTGGCGAAAGTTCCGGTTATTGTCCATACGGTGCACGGCGTTCCATGCGAGATGAATGGCGATCTTAAGTCCAAACTCTATGTTGGCTTGGAGAGGCTTGTAGGGGCTGTAACCGACCGCCTGATATGCGTCGGCAAAGAGCTCTGTCGAGAGGTAGCGGATTGGCGAATCGTGCCGGACGAAAAGCTCGTCACGATCTACAGTGGGATCGATTTTTCCTCCTATGTAGCGCAAAGACCAGCTCGCGCAGTGAAGCGTGAACTAGGGGTGGAGGGGGCATGGCCCATAATCGGGTGTGTTGGTCGCCTGTCACAACAGAAGGCTCAAAATTATCTTGTAGAAGCCACAGCGCTGCTTAAGGAAAAATATCCAAAAATAAGGCTACTACTCGTGGGAGAAGGGGAACTGCGGGCAATCTTGGAAAAACGGATCCAAGCTCTTGGCCTCGCTACCCATGTTCTCCTATTGGGACAGCGGGACGACATCGCCGACCTGTTACACATCTTCGATATCTACGCGATGTCGTCCCGTTGGGAGGGAGTTGGACGGGCTTTAACAGAGGCGATGCATTGCGCCCGGCCGATTGCGGCCACTGCGGTCAACGGCGTCAGAGAGCTCATCGTTCATGAAGAAACCGGCCTGTGTGTGCCTCCTCACGATCCGGTTGCCCTAGCGGCTGCGATCGATCGTCTCGCTTCCGACCCCCAACTGGCAAGTCGATTAGGCTCAAATGCTCAACGCAAGGCGAGGGTTCTTATGGATGGCGAGGAGATGATTATGGCGATTGAGGAGCTCTACGGGAGACTCACGTGGAAGAACGTGGCGAGGCCAAAGAGGAATTTGCTTCGCGCAGGCCGGACTCTCGATTAGAAAAACCGTGAAAACCAGTCCCATCTCCCAAAAGTCATTAAACGTTGACGGGCTAGAAGTACCTGGCTTTAGATTTGAATCGTCCCGTATACTTGCATTGCGGAGGCTCCTTCAAAAACCTAAGACAGAGCAATCCGCATGGGGGTGGCTGTTTACAAGGCGGATATCGATTTATGTCACCCTGCTCCTTTCTCGAACCCCGGTTACTCCCAATCAGCTAACTTTTTTTTCCATCTTCATAGGCTTGGCAGGTGCGCTCTTATGGACTATTGGAAGTCATCTCTCTTTCATCATCGGGGGAATCCTGTTTCAACTCATGTACCTGTTCGATTGCGTGGACGGGGAGCTCGCGAGATACAAAAATATGAGCAGCCCAAAAGGCGCTTACTTGGATTTCATCGGTCACTACTTTACTGGCTTTGCAATGATAGTCGGAGCGACTCTAGGCCTGACAAAAAGCCTGGGAAACGTCATGCTCTATTTCGGGCTCGTCATTGTCATTTTTCACTTGGGAGATGAGCTTTTGCGGGATCTTCTTTATAAGGCGAAGCTAAAATTCGGCACCGGACAAGATTTCAAGTATTTGGAAGGGAGATTCTCATTCCGATCTGAAGGCTTGTCGAGCAGAGTTTTTCGTTTTGTTGGCGTCATGGCGGGCTCGATGGGTTTTTATGGCGGCGTGCTGGCAGCCGCGACGATCGACCTATGGTTGAATTCAAACTTCGTCAAGATGGGATTGATAATCGCCTGGGGAATGCTCTGCCTTATAAGGTTTACTGTGAGGTTTTGGAGAATTTACGATAAAGCTTTTGCCCTTTAACTGTCTCCCGTGTGATGAGAATTTGTAGAGTTCAAAATTCGTTCCCGAACCGCTCCAACCCTGGAGGGGGGTTATACTCTTACTATCTGGCGAGATATATCCATGAACCCACGCTTTATCTGATCAAGGCTACAAACTCCGAAAAGAGCGAGATACCCTCTCATCTGACTTTAAAAGAAATAAATTTATGGCTCGATGGAGCCTGGTCGGCGAAGGTGTCGTCAAATCACAGAACAGAGAAAGCGGGCTCCTACGTTCCTGAAAGACAGCTAAAAAAAATTCTTCAGAGCTTGGAATATTTTCTTAAATCCTTACCACCGCTCATCAAGTTTCGGCCTGAGATCGTTGTTTGCAAGTCGACACTGAAACTGTTTCAAGGGCTCTTTGCAAAATATGCGCTTGGGGCTAAATTCGTCGCCTCTTTGCACAACACTTCTGAGATTGATCTGATCAAAAGGTTTCCGATTCTCCGCTGGATTCTCGGTAGAGCCGATCTCACATTTGTCGTCGCTCGTGAGATAGAAGAGGGCATAAAGAGAATGATTCCCGAAGCGAGAGTCGTCTGCACACCCACTGGAGTCGATCTGGAAATATTTCAGGATCGAGCTCTACCGAGGAAGAAACAGCTGCTCGCCGTTGGCTCGTTCAAATCAAAAAAAGGCTTTTCTTATCTCGTCGACGCTATGGCTGAATTTTTCCTTCGACATCCGGATTTTAAGCTTCTTATCGCCGGAGATGGAGAGCACAGGAAAGAGATCGCGGAACAGATAAAATCTAAAGGCCTGAAAGAAAAAATCGTACTTCTCGGCGTTGTCCAGAGAGAACATTTGGTCCGACTGCTCAATGAAAGCAAGCTTTTCGTTATGTCCTCTCTCTATGAAGGATTTCCCAAGGCGTTGCTGGAGGCTCTGGCGTGCGGGACGCCTGCTGTGATTACCACAGGTTGTAATGCAGCGGAAATCATCAAGGAGACGGGACTGATAGTTCCAAAGGGAGATTCCGGGGCTCTGGCGGAGGCCCTGTGCAGGCTTATAGAAGACGAAAGTCTATGGACGAGATGCGCCAGTAACTGTCGCACCGTTGCTATGAGTTACGAATGGAAAAAGATCGCCTCGACGGTTTATCGGAATTTGCAGGGGATACTGGCGAACTGAGCCATGTGTCACCTTAACTGGCTACGCAATTGGCTTCCTCCGATCCTCTGGACACTCCAGATCTTTTATTTCTCCTCGCTCCCGCGAGGTTCGTATCCGCGGATTGATGGGCGACATTTTGATACGGGCTATCTACAGTACCTCTATCATTTTGGCCAATTCTTCTGCCTTTCTCTTTTGCTCCACAGGGCTATCCTTCGTAGCTGTGTCTCTGCAAAGATCGCGACCTCGCGCAGCCATGTGGTGAAACATGCTCTGTTGGCAATCGCCATAATTGCCTTTGTCGACGAGCTAATTCAGGTCCCTGTACCCACACGTACATTTACTGTACGCGACTGGATGGCGGACGTTGCGGGAGGTGGGTTTGGTCTCTTTTTGTTCATGTGGATTCGGAAGCACGACGCAATGAGCCGTCTAGGCCCACCGCAAGAGTAGCTAGCACTGAAGGATAGCAAAGATGAAAAATGCAAGAGCAGGTCCTAACTGCTTCCCTTTCATTTGTACCCCGTTGAGGAATGGCTGTAAAACTTCGCACGTCTAAACGAATCGTAGGAAGGAGATATTACCATGAATCGTTTTCATAACATTACAAGGATCCTGGTTACACCACTTTTGATGCTTAGTATCCTCGCAACCAACCTCGCCTGGGCAGGACCCGTGCAGGAGGCAGGCAAATCGTTGGGGGAATATATCGCCATTGCGCCCGGTGACACAGACGGAATCGAGCAGTTTAGGGCGGCGATTAATTGCTTCGCCCTAGCCTGGGAGATAAGGAGGCGAGAGCTTGGTGATTTGAGTAATGGCGATGCCGATTCATATAGACTAAAATGCCGCAACGATATTAACGGCGTAGATAACTGGGATCCCGAACTTGCGCTGGACAAGGGATTAATCAACTTGACAGGAGGCCTTATCTCCGCGCTCGTACAAATCCTTCAAAGTCCAGGAGTGCGGTAGTCGCGACGATACGTTAACAACAATAGACCCTGCCGGGTACGGGTGTCATAGCTTGGGAACACAGTCATTCATCATATTGATTTGGTGCATCTATGCTTATATCCACAGAAAAGAAGTTTCTCTTTATCCATATACAGAAAACAGCCGGTAGCAGTTTAGCGCGGCTCTTGAAAAGCCAAGCACCGGATACTCGATCTTTTCTTGGACAACATGATCACGCGCTATGGGCAAAAAAACATCTAGCATCAGAGTGGGATGAGTATTACAAGTTCGCTTTCGTCCGAAATCCTTGGGACAGATTGGTTTCGTGGTACGAGATGATCCGACAGGACGGAAAACTCTTACCCTGGTACAAGCGCTTGCCCTACGAGATGATCCGACAGAAAGGAAAACTGTTCCCCTGGTGTCAACGCTTCCTCCAGCGAAAGCATTACAAACCTCTTTGGCAATATATACTAAGAAATGCAAACGACTTTGACGAGTTTCTGTTCAATTGTACGGATATCATCGATGATGTAGATGGGAAAAGAAGTTGTATCTATAACCAACTCGATTATCTTACCGATGACAATGGGGACATCATTGTAGATTTTGTAGGCAAATATGAAAATCTGCAACATGACGTAAGCACCGTATTTAAGATGCTACGACTGGAGAGCCTACCGCTTCCGCATGTTAACAAATCGCAACATAAGCATTACACCGAGTACTACACTGAAGAAACTAAAAACCTCATCGCGGAAAGATACTCCCACGATATTCAATTTTTTGGATATCGTTTCGAAGGGTCACCGCATGAAGCACCTAACAAAGTTATGCAGCGACCGCTAAAGGTAGCCGCTCAATCTGGGCCGTTGAACGACTAGCAGTTTTTCCTCTCTGTCAGTCCCAATTCCAATCATCGTAGTTTTTTCCATCTCAACTGTCGCGCGGAGTAAGCCTTTATCCGATAACGCCGACTACTCGTTATCGCGTTCAATCTACAGGACAGCATTCATCTCTCTTTTCCTTGCATAACGTGAAGCAGATAGCTTTTCTACTGATATTCCTCGCATTGCTTTCAAGCGATACTCCGGCACAGAACTGGTCGCCGGAAATGATTCGTTATGCGGATCTTATCTTACACAATGGAAAGATTGTAACTGTCGATGAGCGCTTTACCGTGGCTCAGGCGGTCGCTGTCAGGAAAGGGAAATTTTTAGCTGTTGGAAAAGAGAAAGAGATTTTCAAGTTCGCTGGTCCGGAGACAATCAAGATCGACCTCAAAGGCAAAACGGTCCTCCCGGGCCTCATCGATACCCATAACCAAACACTCTACTACGGCCTAAAGCGGTATGCTTCACGATCCGTACCAGAGCTGCAAGAAAAGGTCGTTCGCGGGAATAGTTTTCAAGAATTCCTCGACGGCATTAAAGCTATTGCCGAAAAGGCGAATCCGGAGGAGTGGGTTATAGCCCGGTTGGAGTCGAATGACATCGCGTACGATTTCTGGCGGAAGCATAGTTATCGAGATCTGGATAGGGTTGCCAGGGGAAGATTGGTGTTGATCCTTCAGGGAACGAGGGGATTAACCACTTCAAAGGGTCTTGAAGCCCTGAGGCAGAGGTATGGCTTTGAAAGCGAATTGCTCCGCCTTCCAGGTCTGGTTAATAAAGAGGGTAAACTTACTGGTCGTTTTCGGCAGGAGGTCGTGAGACTTATTCAGACCGATCTAATCATGCAGGGTAAGAGGCCGATCCTTAGGGATGCCTATTACCAGGCTCTGCTCGACCTGGCAAAGTACGGCATCACAACCTGGTCATCAAGTATTCAGCCTCTCCAAGCCTTGGAAGCTCTCGCTGAGCTTGATCGGGACGGAAAACTCCCCGTGCGGTTTGGTTACACTCATGCTTTAGGATTCGCATCACTTCCTTACCCCGCTGCCGTTTACGAGCCCCTGGCTGCCCAGCAAGGCCATGGTAGTGATTTTCTTTGGCTCATTGGTGCCAGCCCGGCAACCATCGACGGGAGTTATCCTAACCTATGCACATCGGTTAAGGCGCGCGAGATTGTTAAGGAGAGAGAGGAATGCCTCGCGAAGCCAGGCGATTTCAAAAGGGTCGGAATAGAGACCATAGTACGATCCGGGAACCGAATAACCGGATTGCATGTTGCTGGAGATCTAGCCTTGGATCATCTCATGGATGCCATCGAAGAGGCGAGCAAAGAAGCCGGCTTAAAGCCGCATGAGATCCAGGCAAAAAGGCATGCCGTCGATCATTGTCTAATGAACCCACGCCGGGATCAGTATGCGCGGATCAAAAGGTTAGGCATTATTGTAAGTTGCGCGCCCGTATATATAGAATTCGACGCGCCTAGCATCCTACGCGACTACGGTGAAGAGTATTTGAAGTGGAACGTACCGGTAAAGAGTCTGACCGACGCTGGTGTTAAAACCGTTATGGAATTGGATGCGGAGCTCAAACCAAGGAAGAATGCCTTCTATTACATCCAGCTCCTGCTCACGCGGGAGGTCGCCGGAAAGGCCTGGAACCTAAGCGAGAAGATAGAGAGAGTAACCGCCCTGAAGATGTTTACCCGTTGGGCAGCAGAGTACGTGCTAAAGGAAAATGTCATAGGTTCTATCGAACCAGGAAAGTGGGCAGATCTTATAGTCCTGGATCGGGACTATATGACGATTCCTGAGGCCGAGATGAGCAAAATTCAGGTCGTCCTCACCCTTGTTGCAGGTCAGATTGTTTATCAGGACTCCGTCGTAACAGCTGCTGAGCGCGTTGGTCGGCGCCTACTAGACATGGTTAGCTCTGTAGTCAGGCCGAATGCGAAGCCCGCCGCCGCCGAAGACTGAGCGTGCCAATCTAAAAAACCGCAACCCCATCCTTATCCCGTTCGTCCGGCCGGTGTCGTCATGTGAATTTGGTGGAAGCCGAAAAGGTCGATTCGTAATCGAATCCTTCCCACGTTCGTTTTGAAGACTCATCACACTACGAGAAGTTAACCCCCTGTCTTCTTGCGGTTACCCAACATCTACATCTACGCTCCATGAATCATAGCACGTCTGCCTTAGGGAAGTTGCCAACTCCGGCTGGCGTCGAGAAGGTCTACCAGCCTCCGACTCAGCCCGATATCGCGCCGGTATTCCGGTTTGAAACTCTCTCTTGGCTTCTGCAGTCCTTGTTGAGTCTGTTTGGGCTGGTGCTTTTATCGCCAGTCTTTCTCCTCATCGCTATTCTAATCAAAATCACCGACAGGGGACCAGTATTTTACCGGGGAGAGCGTGTTGGGATCCGGGAGCAAATCTTCCGGATTTATAAGTTTAGGACGCTTGTCCCCAAGACGGAGGAAAAAATCGGGGCCCGACTGCTTAGTAAAGAGGACCGGATCCTGTATCAGACCAAGATCGGAAGGTTTTTAAAACGCAGCAAGCTCGACGAAGTTCCCCAACTCATTAACGTGGTCCGGGGAGAAATGCGCCTGGCAGGTCCAAGACCGATTCGCCCCGTCTTTCTAGAGCGGTTTAAGGACGAGATCCCCCATTATGCCTCCCGTTTTCTCGCGCGCCCAGGCATAACCGGCATTGCCCAGCTTCGAGGCGGCTATTATACCTCACCCAGGAACAAGCTGCGTTACGATCTGATCTATCTTAAGAATAGGTCCCTTTTGCTCGATCTTAAGCTCGTTCTTTTGACATTCGCCAAGATTCTCAACCGCTGGCTCAGCAGGGGGTTCTTCTTTTTATTCCTCTTCCTCTTTGTCTCTTTTATCCCTCCCAGCTTACAGCCTTTGTTGTACTTTTCCTTATTCGGAATAAACGTCAGTCTCATTCATCTCTTCATTCTCCTTGTATGCTGTTGGATTTTTCTGAAAAACGGACCCGCCCAAATATCTCTCTTTCGATCGCCCCTCAATCTCCCCATTCTTTCATTCATTGCCCTCAGCGTGGGCCTGGCTCTTTTCTCGCAGGATCCGTCCGGCGTCGTTCAGAGTGCGACGTACTATGTCGTGACCGGCTTTTTGGTTTCTTTCATGATTGTCAATAGCGTGGGAACGACGGCATTTATCAGTCTGATGGTTCGAGTCGTTGCATTGACCTCGGTTCTGCTATCCTTGCTCGGTCTCTTCCAAATCTTCATCGTCAATTACACTATGGCCTTGGCATCCTCTTTATCGCCGGAAAGACTTCTAGAGAGTTATGTAAGGGCTTCTTCGATCCCGGGAAACCCTAAAGTGCTGGCGCTATATCTCGTTCTTGGCATCCCTTTGTTGCTCTCGGAGGTGATACGTGCGCGCAGCCAGAGAGAACGTGATTTCTGGCTCGTGTGTACGACAATCTCTTTTATTGGGATCTTTTTCACCCAGAGCCGTCTCGGGCTTTTGGCCCTCATGGTCACGGGAACGCTTTTTCTGTATCGTCGTCTCAGTCATGCCTTTTCCTTCTTTATGATCTTTCTCCTTTTTCTTCTGTTTCTTGTCTCGCTGGGAATCCCGCGCTTTTCTCCACCTGGGATTCGCGATGATTTGGCTAAATGGGTCGATGAAAGGACAGATATCATTGAGCTATTCTCGACCAAGGCGTGGCTGCTCGGCATAGGACCAATCACAGTTCCCAACTCCATCACAGAATCCTCGGACGGTGAGGGTGATCAAAAGGACGCATTGATTAACAACATGCATTTGACGCTGATACTGGAGCATGGAATTGGGGGATGGGTGATTATGATGTGGCTCATTTTTTCTAGCGTGTGGGCTATGAAGGGGGCCTATGACAAGGCTAAAGATGAACGGTTAAAGACTATCTTGTGGGCCATTATATCGTCCGTCCTCGGTTTCCTGGTCTCTATGAACGGGATGAATACTTTTTATAACCTAACCATCCAAGTCTTTTTCTGGAGCTTGATCGGCATCGGTCTGGCAATCGTGATTCAACTGAACGGCCAACTGCGGCACAACTTGGTCTGGAAGTTTGGCGACGCTGGTGACTGAGACCTGAGGAATTGCCACGCTAAGGCGAAGACTAGTCCGCCATCTGGAAATCGGAGGTAACGACCGTGTTTGCTAAAGACCGTTTCATTCCGATTGCCAGACCATGGATGGGAGAACAGGAGGCAGAGGCGGCTAGGCGCGCTATCCTCTCTGGTTGGGTTACCCAGGGACCGGAAGTAGCCGCATTCGAAGGCGAGTTTGCAACATTTGTCGGAGTCAAACACGCATGCGCCGTCTCCAGTGGCACGACGGCGTTGCATCTGGCCCTTTTGGCTGTTGGCGTAAGGCAGGGAGATGAGGTGATTACTGTCAGCCATTCCTTTATAGCCACGGCGAACAGCATAAGGTACTGCGGAGCCGTTCCTGTCTTTGTGGACATCGAGCCTGGCACTTTCAATATGAATCCGGCTGGAATTGAGAGAGTCATCAGCGAGCGAACTCGGGCTATCCTCTGCGTCCATCAAATGGGCATGCCGTGCAACTTGAGCGAGATTTTGAAGATTGGACGCCAACATAACCTGCCGGTCGTTGAGGACGCGGCTTGTGCCATCGGCAGTGAGATTCTCTGTGATGGCAACTGGGAAAAGATCGGTAAGCCGCATGGCGACATCGCCTGTTTTTCGTTCCACCCGCGAAAGGTCATCAGCACTGGTGAAGGCGGGATGATTACAACATCAAATAGCGAGTGGGACAGACAGATTCGTTTTTGGCGGCATCAGGGCATGAGTGTGGCGGACACCGCGCGCCACGAGGCGAAGGAGATCATCTACGAGTCGTACCCAGTGGTCGGTTACAACTACCGCATGACCGACATCCAAGCGGCTATTGGACGCGAACAACTCAAACGTATGCCTAAAATCATAGAACGGCGGCGGGCTGTGGCGGAGCGATACAGAAAACTGCTCGCAGACACTCCGCTGCTCGGGCTGCCCGAGGAGCCACCATGGGCCAGGAGCAACTGGCAGAGCTACTGCGTTCGCTTGCCAGATCGATGCCATCAGCGGCAGGTGATGCAAGCGATGCTTGATGCCGGCATTTCTACCCGGCGTGGAATCATGTGTGTTCACCATGAGCCTGCTTATAGGCAGGAGCTGTGGTCTTGTGGTGCGGGTCCGGGTAAATGCGGATGCCCAACGGGTACTTGTGCCCGTCTCGGCGAAAGTGAGAAGGCGCAAGATTGTGCCGTCGTCTTGCCGCTTTTTCATGAGATGATCGACGAAGAACAAGATAAGGTTGCCAATACCTTGATCACTGCTGTCCTCAAACAAATTGCCGTTGATGAGGAGTCAAGCAAAGCCAGGGCTACTGGCTAATGAGCCCGAGGCAAACCAATGCCATCCGCTATCGATCGTCGGCTGAAAGGCTGCCCGAAAAACTCTTTTAATTGAGACTCCTCTTTAAATGTGATTATGAGCATTTCTACGCGAAATTTCAGCCATCGTTGGGTGTTCATTATTCTCCTTATCAGCCTGCCCATCAACACGATCGGAATTGGATGGGGGATACCAAACAAAAACGACGAATGGCCCGTTGACTCGTTCAATCCGGTAGCGGCGATGGCGGTTACCAAGCGCGCATTTTTGGACGAGCCGTGGAATTCGGGTTGGTTCAATCGTAAATATCCATTGGGTCATCCTGTTGTACTTTCAATCGTGCAAGTGCCTTACCTCGTATGGCTGCGCGCGACGGGCGAGTTCGACAGACCAACCTCTGATTATCCCTATGGGTTTCGCGATCCGGAGTACGCTCTGACCGTCCTGCCGCTTCTCGCGCGCCTGGTCAGTGCCCTCATGGGGGTCGCGGTGGTGGGTTTGACTTATGTTATTGCATCGACGTTATTCGGTACTGCAGCCGGCCTGGTCGCAGCGGTGCTCGTGACGGGGACGTACCCAATGGTTTACTATGCCCACACGGCAAACGCTGACATGCCTTTGTTATTCTGGCTCGCGCTTACAGTCGCGGCGGCACTGGTCTGGGCCGACCACGGCTCGAGCCGCGCCGCTGCGTTATGCGGAATTGCGGCTGGGATGGCGTTGTTCACCAAGGAGCAAAGCATCGGGATGTTAGTCGCGGTGCCACTGGTTTGGTATCTACGAAGCCAGTCAGTGAGGGTTCTGGAATGGCGCGCAGCAACGAAACAGATTGCGCTCGCCGGTATGGGATTCTTGCTCGTAACGGTGCTGGTTGGGAATCTTTGGTGGAACCCCGCGGGCTTCGTCAACCGCTGGCGTTTCCTGCTCGGCGTCCTGCCGGAAGAACTGAGCGAGAGGTACGATCCGCTTGTTTTGCGAAATCCGGCGGCATTCTCTTCCGGCGCTGAAATTGACAACCTGTTCGAGTGGGCAGACATGGTCGTCTCTGCCTTAACGGTGCCGGTTACCATCCTGTGCCTCGCAGGCGTGCTGTGGGCCCTTTGGCGCCATCCCCGTCAAGCCGCAATTCCACTCATGTTAGGTGTCAGCTACTACCTGATCTCACTCCGGACCCTCGGGGCCGTGTCAGCGCACTACACGATGCCGTTATTGTTTTCTCTGATTGTCTTGGGTGGGGCTTTTGGCGGCGCTCTCTTGGATCGAATCCAGCGCCTATCGAATCTCCGCCTGCGCCTAGTAGCCATGTCCGGCGCGGTCGCCGCCATTGGATTGGTACTACTGCCGGCGGTCGAGATCGACCATCTGCTAATAAATGACCCTCGCTATGCCGCGGAAACTTGGCTCCGGGATCATATGCCTCAGGGTGGGCGTGTGGAGATTTACCAGCCAGCGAAGCGTCTGCCGCGTTTTAGTCCTAATCTAGAGGTTTCCACTGTGCCATTAGAAAAACGAACGGTTGAGCTGTTTCTCGAGCGGCGACCAGAAGTCGTTGTGTTAAGCAGCGGAGGTGACGCCGGTTTGACCGCGCGGCGAAATCCCAGTTGGCAATTGGGAGATCCACTGCTGATTCATTTGGAGCCGATGCAGAAATTCTTCGAGCTATTGCGTGGGGAGAAACTGGGATACCGCCGCGTTGCGCACTTCCATACGGTTCCGCTCTGGATCGCGCCTCGTATCGGTAGTTTGAATCCTGAAATCACAATCTTCAGGCGACCGCAGGTCCATCAGGAACTCACCCGAGCGGTTTCTCAATAGACTCTTGCCTCTCTAAAAGGCAACACCGGAATATCGGTACATACGCTCTACGCATCGTCTTGTCTGGCAAGTCCTTAAATCACTAAGCCACAATCATCGCTTCTTTAGGGAGTGTTGAGATGAACAAATCTGTTCCTGCCGTTGCGATTATCGGTGCCGGCTATTGGGGTAAGAATCTGGTGCGGAATTTTTACGAGTTGGGAGCGTTGCGGGCGATTTGTGACAACGACCCTGCCACGCTTGGCGGCTGCGGTGATAGCTATCCTGATGTGGCCAAACACAGACATGTCGATCCCGTCCAACGGGATCCGGAGATTCAGGCGGTGGCCATCGCCACCCCAGCAGCAACGCACTACGCCGTGGCGAGAGAGGCTTTATTGGCAGGTAAGGACGTCTTTGTCGAAAAACCGCTTTGCCTCGAGGAGGATCAGGCAGCTGAACTCGTGGCGCTGGCAGCGGAAAGAGATCGGGTCCTCATGGTGGGTCACCTGCTGCGGTATCATCCGGCCTTGGTGCGGCTGCTGGAGCTGGTCGACGCTGGCGAATTGGGGAGGGTCTACTATATCTACTCCAACCGACTTAACCTAGGCAAAATTCGCCAGGAGGAGAACATCCTGTGGAGTTTTGCGCCGCACGACATCTCGGTCATCTTGACTCTAGCCGGCGAGAGGCCCCAAACGGTCGTATGCCGGGGTGGCAACCACTTAAACGACAGCATCGCTGACGTGACAATCAGTATACTGGAGTTTAGCAGCGGGTTGCGAGCACACATCTTTGTGAGTTGGCTGCATCCCTATAAGGATCAACGATTAATCGTCGTCGGTGATCGAAAGATGGCGGTCTTTAACGACATGGCACCTCTGAACGAAAAATTGTTGCTATATCCCCATGAAATAGAGTGGCGCAACCACATACCAACACCCAAGAAAGCCGCCGCGATGTCAGTGAATATCGAGCCCACCGAGCCATTACGTTTAGAATGTCAACATTTTCTAAGTTGCGTGAATTCCCGCGCTAAGCCACTGACCGACGGCCACGAAGGATGGCAGGTGCTGCGAGTACTCAAGGCTTGTCAGCATTCTTTGGAGCGGGGACAACCGGTGCTTCTTAATGGAACCGATGGCCCACCGGAACGGTACTATAGCCATCTTACGGCGGTCATCGACCAACCTTGCGAGATTGGCTCAGGGACGAAAATCTGGCACTTCAGTCACATCATGGCCGGGGCACGGATCGGCAAGAATTGCGTTCTCGGCCAAAATATCCACGTCGCACCCGGCGTCATGATCGGCGACAATGTCAAGATCCAAAACAACGTATCGCTCTATACCGGGGTGGAAATCGAGGACGAGGTTTTTTGTGGGCCCTCGTGCGTTTTTACCAATGTCACAAACCCTCGCTCTGAGATCAACCGTCATCATCTCTACGAACGCACCTTGGTTCGGCGCGGTGCCACGATTGGAGCCAATGCGACTATCGTCTGCGGCTCCACGATCGGCCGTTACTCCTTTATTGGCGCGGGCGCTCTCGTTCGAGGAAACGTGCCCGATTACGCGCTCATGGTAGGTGTGCCCGCCATGCAAAAGGGGTGGATGGGCCGCCATGGGCATCGCTTACAGAACCGCGATGGTGACGGCTTGATGGTTTGTCCAGAATCTGGTTGGCGCTACCGAGAAGTTGAGCCAGGCATATTGCGCTGCCTAGATTGCCTGGAGGATGAGCCTTTCCTCTCCTCCCAAAGGTCCAGCTATGCGTCTCCAGTTGATCGAGGCTACACCGCTTCAATCCAGTTAGAAAAGTCAGGACGTGTCAGCCTATAGGATTGTGTAGAGGAAGGAAATCCATGGAAATCTCCGGCAAAAAATTATTCATTACTGGTGGCGCAGGTTTTATCGGTACGAAGCTGGCTGAAAGGCTTGTAGATGACAATCAGATTGTCATCTACGATAATCTTCATCGTAATGCGATCGCTGGGACGAGATTATTAGGCCATCCGAATGTGCAATTCGTTCAAGACGACGTGTTGAACGCCGCCCACGTGGCTGAAGCAATAAAGGGAAGTCAGATGGTGATACATCTGGCGGCCATTGCAGGGGTCGGAACCGTGCTTGAGATGCCGGTGACTACCATGCAAGTGAGCCTCATTGGCACGTATAACGTGCTCGAAGCCGCGCTCAAACAATCGAAGATCGAGCGATTTATTGATTTCTCTACGAGCGAGGTTTTCGGCGCGTATGCCTACAAGGTCCGAGAGGGTGATGTCACGTCGCTGGGCGCCGTCGGTGAAGCTCGCTGGACCTATGCTGTCAGCAAGCTCGCCACCGAACACCTCGCCCATAATTATTACAAGCAGTATGGACTCCCAACTCTCTCTATTCGGCCCTTCAATATCTATGGGCCCGGCCAGGTTGGTCGGGGTGCGGTCCACACCTTTGTCGTCAGAGCCTTGAAGCATGAGGATTTAGAGATTCACAACGATGGCAGTCAGATCCGAGCCTGGTGTTATGTCGACGATATTGTCGATAGTATCCTACTCTGTTTGGAGAAACCGGAAGCCATCGGGCAGGCCTTCAATATTGGCAATCCACGCAGCGTCTGTACGATCTATGATCTGGCCCGGCAAATTATGCGTTTGAGTGGGTCGCGATCGAGAATGGTCTTCGTAGATGCGTCTTATACCGATGTAGAACTACGCATACCCAATATCGACAAGGCCAGACAGCTTCTGGGATATGAACCCAAGGTGGACCTGGAAGAAGGTTTGTTACACACCACCTGGTGGTACCGGAGGAAATTAGCAGCTTGATGAGCCTAAACCTCGCGATTATAAGTGAACGCGCGCGGTTATATAGATTCCTGAGAGCCGAGGCCAGGAACAACAATATACAATGAGACGCGGATCAGCGAATGATTAAAGATGTAATCATCCTCGGGGCTGGCGGAACCGGGAGAGAAGTGGCTGAGGCCATAGAGGATATCAACAGCTTGGGGCAAAAGTGGAACCTTCTGGGCTTTCTCGATGATGACCCTCAAAAGCATGGAAGAGAATACAACAACTATCCTGTCCTGGGTTCGATAAGTACAGCAGCGGACTATCCGACCTGCTATTTTGTTTTTGTGTTAGGTAATCACCGTGACCTCAGGCTCACGAAGAGGGTGTTGGAGCGGCTTTCTCTTGAGGCTAACCGGTTTGCGACCATCATTCATCCCACCGCAAAATTGTCCAGATATACAGAGGTGGGGCCTGGCTCCATTGTTTTGCAGAATTGTGTCATCACAACAAATACACGAATAGGAAGCCATGTTCTTGTGCTATTTGGTTCGCACATCGGCCACGATTGTATCGTTGATGACTACGTAGTCATTGCGCCACACGCCGTGCTCGCAGGAGGCGTACGTGTACGCGAGGGTTGCTATATTGGCGCTAATGCCACGGTTCTCCAGAAATCAAAAGTTGGCCCCTGGTCATGTGTTGGAATAGGCGCGGCAGTGGTTTCCGACGTAGGGCCAAACTCAACTGTAATGGGTAATCCAGCTCGCTTGTTAAAACTTCGGGTTGATGAGTGAGTTTCAATGAATGCGACCTCTGGAACGGGAGACAGCCACGTATGATGCATCACGTTGGGATTGTCCTAGCCTCAATTGATACGGTGGTTTCATCCTACGAGACAAGTCTTAACCTGCGAGTCGTTAGCGGACCCTTCATTGATCCTCTCCAAGAGGCGAGGGTTATTTTCCTTTCGCGGGGACGACCGGGCGAGGCCGCCATCGAGTTGGTTGAGCCAACCAGCGAGACCTCACCGGTCGCATCATTTTTGAAGCGTGGAGGGGGGATGCATCACGTCTGTTATGCGGCAAGAGATCTGGAATCCGAAATCGCACGTCTGAGAGCGCTTGGAGCGCTGATCGTGCATCCGCCGGTACCCGCAGTTGCTTTTCAGGACCGACGGATCGCATGGCTATACACCCGGGAGAGACTGCTTGTTGAACTTCTAGAACAGTAATGGTGGAACGAGTTCGGCTCTATGCCGCAGGCCGGGGTTTTATACGTTTTAATAAGCTCACCACATCACTTTCATCTGCCTCATACTAAAACGGAGCAATGCAGGCGTCGTCAAATAAAGATCCGCGCGAGCTGATTGATGAAGTACTTCGGCTGCGCCACTGGCCCCAGGCATCCGCCATGCTGGCAGAGCTCTGGCGTCAACAACCCGTTATGGGCAATGCGGCCTACATTATTTCGCGCTATGAACGAATGAGTTCAGAGTTGTCTATGACGCCGTATCGTTTGGCTTTGCTTCGCTCCTTCACCGTGGAGCCGCTGGTGCTGCTATTGCGGGCGGCAGCTCTTGCGAGTGGGATAAATCTCTCCGTGCAAGTCGGCGATTTCAACGCCTATGCCCAAGAGATCCTTAACCCCTATAGTAATCTCTACAAGTTTGAGCCGGACGCCGTGATACTCGCTATTCAGGCACGGGACCTGCTGCCGGATCTTTGGTATCGCTTCGCTGACTTGTCGCGCGAAGAGGTGGAGGGAGCGATTGAAAGAACCCGAAAATATTTCTCCGAGTGGGTCGAGACATTTCGCTACCACAGCAAAGCTCACCTTATTATACATGGTCTGGAAATGCCGCTGCGAGCCTCCGCGGGTATCTTAGATGCTCATTGCGATCTGAGCCAGACTGAGGCGTTTCGGCGCGTCAACGAAGACGTGCGTGCTCTCGCCCGCAAGCATCAGGGTGTCTACATTCTTGACTATGATGCCCTGATTGCACTCCATGGGCGTTTGCGCTGGCATGACGAAGCCAAGTGGTTGACCGTACGTTTGCCGATTGCGGCTGATTGTCTGATTCACCTGATAAACGAATGGCTGCGCTTTCTCCATCCGGTAACAGGTAAAGTATGCAAAGCACTGGTCACTGATCTGGACAATACGCTATGGGGTGGAATCGTCGGTGAGGATGGTATGAGTGGGATCCAGATTGGTCCGGAGCATCCGGGCGCCGCCTATCAGTCGTTGCAGCGGGTGATGCTGGATCTTTATCAACGAGGCATCATTCTAGCCGTGTGCAGCAAAAACAATCCGTCAGACGCCATGGAAGCCCTTGAAAACCATCCGGGAATGCTGTTGCGGCCGCACCACTTTGCGGCCCTGCGGGTCAATTGGAACGACAAAGCGCAAAATCTGCGTGAAATTGCCAGCGAGCTTAACATCGGCATCGACGCCCTGGCCTTCGTCGACGACAGCCCAGTTGAGCGCGAGTGGGTGAGAAGCCAATTGCCTGTCACTGTCATTGACCTACCACAAGATCCCATGGGTTACGCCGAGGCGCTGCGTGACAGTCCTTTCTTTGAGCGTCTGACTTTATCGGACGAGGATCGCGAACGCGGACGCTACTACGCGGAGGACCGTCAGCGGGCCGAATTGAGAGACGGCACCGCGTCTCTGGAGGATTTCTATCGCTCATTGCAAATGGAAATAGAAATTGCTTCCGTAACCCCTCAGACACTGACCCGGGTCGCACAATTAACCCAGAAGACCAATCAGTTTAATCTCACCACTCGACGGTATACGGAACAGCAAATTGCCGAGATGACTGCTAGCACTGATTGGCGGATATACTCGTTACGGGCTCGGGATCGTTTTGGTGACAATGGTCTTGTGGGCGTCGCGATCGCAAGGTTCGCTGGGGATTTTTGCGAAATCGACTCTTTCCTGATGAGTTGCCGCGTGATTGGCCGAACGGTTGAAACCGCCTTCCTTAGCCACGTGGCAGCTGGGGCGCTTCATAGAGGCGCGCGCTACTTACGAGGCTGGTATTTGCCGACGAAGAAGAATGACTTGGTCAAGGATTTCTACGAATCTCACGGCTTCAAATTAATCGGAGAGCCCGAAAAGGGCTCTCTCTGGGAGTTGGATTTAAGCAATGGCTGGATCGGCGCTCCCGAGTGGATTAACTGCCGTATTGAGGAGGCAATCACCCAATGACAAAATCTGTATTGGTAAGCGTTCGGCGTATCGCCGCGGATCTCTTCGACGTCCCTCTGGAGCACGTTCTACCTCACTCATCCCCTGCTACTATCGAGAACTGGGACTCCCTGCGTCATCTTAATTTGGTGCTGGGCCTAGAAGGGGAATTTGGCGTGCAGTTCTCCCCAGAGGAGATTGCCAAGATGCAAACTGTAGAGAACATTGCATGGTTAATTCAAAATAGGCTCGCGAGAGCTGAATAAATTAATTTTTGAGAGAGCAAAAATTGTGGCCTTAAGCATATCTGTGGTTATTCTCGCCTTCAACGAAGAGGGAAGTTTGGAGGCCGTTGTTCATGAGATAGATTCGGTCCTGCAAACAGTCGGAAGAGACTATGAAGTGGTTATTGTGGACGATGGTAGCACGGATGACACCGGAGCAATTGCTGACAGGCTGGCAAGAGAAAATCTACGGATACGAGTCGCCCACCATACCATTAATCAAGGCTTGGGGGAGGCCTATAGAACTGGATTCGCCGTTGCCCAGCGCGACCTGATCACCTTCTTTGCTGCCGATGGGGAGATCCCTGCAGCTACCATCAAGGAATTCACCTCTTTGATGGATAGAGCGGATATGGTGCTGGGTTACTTGCCTCGCCGGAATGCTTCTCTTCTCGCTAAGAGTCTCTCCAAGGCGGAAAGAATACTGTTATGGTTGCTGTTTGGTTCGTTCCCCAAATTTCAGGGCGTCTTTATGGTCAGACGGAAGCTGCTGAATGAGCTTGAACTCAAGTGTAGGGGACGAGGTTGGACTGTGGTGATGGAATTGATCATTCGAGCGTCCAGGGGCGGATACAAAATAGTGAGCGCGCCGACAGAAATGCGGCCACGAATGAGCGGGAAATCCAAGGTTAAGAATCTTGCCACAATCTGCGACAGCCTGAAGCAGGTTTTTGCGCTACGCCGTTACCTCGGAAAACGGCAAGCCAGTTTGCCTGGACTCGCTGAAAGAAATGGCTCCATTGGATGACGTTGTTTTAACCATTGATATTGATTGGGCACCTGACTTTACGATTGATTTCGTAGCCGAGCGGCTGATCTCGCGGCAAGTTCGGGCTACCTGGTTTGTGACACACATGAGCCCGGCTATCGCACGGCTGAAGCAGTATCCCAATCTCTTTGAACTTGGGATCCATCCAAACTTTTTGTCTGGGTCGACACATGGTGATACACCGGATGCGATCCTTCGCCACTGCATTGCCCTAGTGCCCGAAGCGTCTAGCGTGCGGACCCATCTACTGTTCCAGTCCACTTTATTACTACGACAGATCTTGGATCAAACCAGAATCACAACAGACGTATCTTTGTTCTTGCCAGGTACGCCGCACATCCGTCCGGTTGAATGGCTATGTCGCAGACGCACATTGTTACGTATCCCTTACTTTTGGGCCGATGATTTTGAAATGGAACGGAACATTCCCTGTTGGTGTCTGGCACCCCATTTAGGAGTGGGCAAAGGACTCAAGGTATTTGCCTTTCACCCGATCCACGTCTATCTCAATTCTGCCGATATTGAAATTTACCAGACTCTTAAACACCGTGTGCCAAAGATATCCGAAGCATCCGCGAACGACTTGAATCCTTATATTCAGACCGGACAAGGCGCGTGTGCATTGTTTAAAGAAGTGATTGCGTATTTGGCTGCTGACGGTCGTTCGGCATGTATCCAAGATATCTATAATCGATGGCAGGATCTGAGGAACAGTCCGCAGCAATTAGACCAGAGAATACAGTGAGCACTGCGACGGCACCGAAAGATGTTCGCCTGCGCTGTTTATGTACCTCCGTAGGCAACGATGGGTTTGTGGCGGTTCATTCTGCGCTCAAGGCCTTCTATGGGGAAGCCATCACGATCATTGGATGCGATATCAGGCCAGAGGCGTATGGCCTCTACTTGGCCGATAAGGGCTACTTGGTACCGGAACGCGCTAGTCCAGATTTTTTAGAAAAACTAATGAAGATTCTCAGACAAGAGAAATGCTCTGTGATTTATCCGTTGTCAACGTTTGATCAAGAGTATTTCGCTGCTCATCGCCGTTTCTTTGAAGGAAATGGGATTCGTGTGGTCGTTAGCGATCTGTGCTCAGTATCAACAGCTAACGATAAGCTCAAACTCTATGAGCTGTGTCGGCAGGCTGGAATCCGAGTGGCAGCCTATGTTGCGCTCCGTGAGCCATCCTCCCTTGATATAGCCTTGCAGCAGCTGGGTTATCCCAAACTACCAGTAATCTTCAAATTATCCCGTAGTACAGCTGGCAGAGGATTAGCGATCATTCGAAGGGGAGGATCGATCTTCGAATCGATTCACCGATCCAATGGTCCTCCCCATATGTCTGCCGAGGAACTTTCCCAAACTCTGGCTCATATGGGATGGAGCAGCGGGATTTTGTGTGAATACCTTCCAGGCAATGAATACAGCATTGATGTTCTTAGTTGGAAGGGTGAGAGCCTCGTTTCCGTGGTGAGAAAGCGATACGCGAGTAGTGGTGGACTAGCTCTGGACGCCGAGGTCGTTGACGATCCCCAGGTGCGTAGATTGGCCGAAACCGTGGTGCGGGAATTGAAGCTCAGCTACACCAACAATGTACAAGTTCGCAGGAACAGCCAGAACCTACCTTGTCTTATGGAAGTGAATCCGAGAATACCTGGCACGATTGGGCTCACGGTGCAGGCAGGGGTCAACATGCCTGCACTCGCCTTGGAATTAGCCCTGGGGCGGGAAGTTCCAAGTCGATTTTCGATAGAATACGGCACACGTATCATGAGATATTGGAGCGGCTTCTATCATAGAGATGGTCTCTTGACGTAGCTCTGGTTGAGTAGAGCATGAACGAGGTGGCCATATTTGACTTAGATGGCACTTTGATCGACCTGAAGATTGACACGGATGATTTTGAAAGATGCCGTTCTTCCTGGGCATCCTATCTCACACTTCGTGGTGTCCCCACCACTCTAAAGCCGCTCTTACCGGAGTTGCAAAGAATTTCACAAACCTCGCTAGGAAGTCGCCTCAGAGGCGATATCCTTAAGAGTTTTGACGAGATGGAACTGGCCTGTCGCTACAGTTCCCTGTGCAGAATAGAGGCCGTCCTTGACACATTTAGATTGAAGTTTCGAAAACTGTCACTTGTTACCCACAATAGTTTGGCCTTTTGGCTACGTCTTACTCAAGAAAACACATGGACTCGACTGATCGACATGGTTATCACACGTGATGATATGAGCTTCTTTAAGCCTGATCCACGGGTGTGTGAGGCTGCGTTCAAAGGCTCGATCCCAAACTTCGGCGATGGCGAATGTTGGGTGGTTGGAAATTCAGAGGCCGATCGCGGATTAGGATTAAATCTGCGTCGAAAGTATTTGAATCTGGTTGTGCGGACGTTTGTGATCAATCCAACGTGTAGGGTGGCAACTAGACTGACCGACCAGCTAGATGTCGACATTGAATCTGTGGACTCTCTGCTCAACCTCATGCAGGACGTTTCTGCCTAAACGCATCAAACATCTTTTTGCCACACATCGGTAACATCAAAAGTCTCGACACCCGGATGCCGGAAGAACCACGTATGGATCTGAATTATCCAAATTTTACGCTGCGAAGCTACCAGCAACTTATTAAGGCCTTGAATTGTCGATGGCAAATCATTCGTTTATGCGACGCGTTTGCGAGACCTTTCGTGCCAAATTCCGTTATTCTTCGCCACGACATCGACATTTCCCCGAGCTTAGCCCTTCCGATGGCTGAAATTGAAAACTCGGTTGGGATTCGCTCTACATACTTCGTCGGCCTGCACCTCTCTTACAATCCGCATCACCCCAGACATGCCAAAATAGTCAGAACCATAGGCGAGATGGGTCACGAGATTGGCTTTCATTATGACAGTCTTGTTTACCGCGGAGACGGAGCATCGGTTGAAGAAAGCCTTGCATTGATCGATCGCCACATACAAATCCTCGAGGATATCTGCTCCAGACGCGTGATTTCAATCGCGAGACATAACCCATCGATTGCAAAGGAAGGCGATCCCTTCAAGACCGCCGTGAAATATAATAACGCGTACGACGAAAGATTATTTCAGAACACCCTTTACATTAGCGATAGTTGCGGAGCTTGGAGAGCCGGCGGGTTAAGTCCGTGCTGGTACGAACCTCGCCCGCAACGCCTTTACCTGCTGATCCATGCAGAACAATGGGCAGATAGGACCGATCCCGACAGGATGGCACGTTTCGAAATTATGCGCGAACGGGCGATGAGAGAACATGACGCATTTTTCAATGAAGTATGCTGCGTATGGCGCAGCCATCCAGGTGGGAAAGAACATGACGAGCGGTTGCGCTTGCGAAACGGCAATGAGTAAAAAACGAACAATTATATTATGTGCCGGATATCATAGTCACGTGGTCGCTGAGATTCTCGGACTTCGAGACGAGTGTGAAGTCGTTGGAATGCTAGATGACAACAGCAGATTACATAACACTTTTCGCAACTCATTGCCGATCTTAGGGAGTTTATCTCTCTTAAAAGAATTAAGAGACAAGAGGCGAGTAGACAGCGCAGCTTTGGGATTCGGAAATCTCTCTATCCTTCATCGTCGCAGGGAGATCTACGATGAAGCCTGCCGTCTCGGTATTGAGATGGTTCCAGTGATCCATCCGACAGCTTTTGTTTCTCCGAGGGCTGTTTGTGGAGCCGGCTTATTCCTTGGCCCCAATGCTGTGGTTCATACGGCAACTAAGGTAGGCGAGAACGTTATGGTCTCCACGGGCAGCACTATAGATCATGATAACGAAATAGCGGATCACGTCTTCATTTCAGCGGGTGTTCATACGGCTGGACTAGTCAAAATCGAGCAAGGTGTGTTTATAGGTCCTGGAGTGGTCGTTGGTAACGGATGCATCATCGGAAGAGAATCTGTCGTTGGGGCTGGCGCCGTAGTGATCAATAATATACCCGCCGGTAAACTAGCTTTAGGATCTCCTGCTCGAGCGTTGATGAGCGTACAAGAATGGCGGGAGCAGTTTTTAGGGCGACAGTGATTCTGATGCTCCAAGAAAAAGTAATCCCCAGCGCTCGACCTTATCTCGATGAAGCCGACCAACAGGCTATGCAGAGAGTGATGGCTTCGGGATGGATCGCCGATGGAAACGAGATCGCTTCATTTGAGTCTGAGTTAGCTGTCCTCGTAGGCTGCAAAGGAAGCGTCGCGGTAAGCTCGGGATTCGCCGCGCTGCATCTTTGCCTTGTCGCTCTTGACACCAAGCCCGGTGATGAAGTGATCATCCCCTGTGCTTCCACTTGCCCCGCCATCAGAAATGCCGTATTGGCTGTCGGGGCAAAGCCTGTTTTCGCCGACACTAACCCCGTTGACTTTAATTTATCTCCTGAGTCTGTTTCAAAGAGGATAAGCCGCAAGACGCGTGCAATCATTGCGCCGCACCATACGGGTATCCCTTCGGATGTAGATGCTCTGAATTCACTCGGAGTCCCTATCATTGAAGACTGCGCTCAGTCATTAGGCGCATCTTTGGGTGATCGCCCGCTCGGCTCCCTAGGATTTGCCTCCGTCTTTTCTTTTTACGCGGCCAAGATGATTACGACGATCGATGGTGGAGCGGTAGCAAGCCATTCGGCTGATTTCCTGGAAAGGGTAAAAGATTTGCGCTACTACCGGGCCAAAGGCGACCGCTCGTTACGTTACAACTATAAACTGCAAAACCTGCATGCGGCACTAGGACGAAGTCAACTCGTCAAGCTGCCCTATTTCATAGAACGTCGGCGGCTGATTGCCAGTCGCTACCTCCAACTCCTCGAATCGCTGGGCTATCCCCGCAGTTTGTCCCTGCACCATCACCACAAGGGGGCGGTTTACTATCGCTTCGGATTTAGATTTCCAACGACGTTACGTGAAAAATCGATTGGTGAGTTGCGAAACAGGCATATCCCTTTTGGCACCGAAGTCGAGTTTCTAACCGATAAAGATCCCGTGGAATACCCGAACGCTTGCCGGCTTTGCGAAGAGGTTTTAACCTTTCCGACCTACCCGGCGCTCGCGGACATCGAGGTCGAGCAATTACTGCACGAGATGGCTAGCGCCGTGCCTCCCTGTACGGGCAAAAGGGTACATGAGAATTGCCATCCATCAGCCTAACTACCTTCCCTGGTGCGGCTATTTCTACAAGATGGGGAAAGTCGACATGTTCGTCATACTAGACGACTGTTCCTTCACCAAATCAGGCGTTACCCATAGAGTCCGTATACGGACGCCTCAAGGCATCTGCTGGCTGACTGTCCCCGTGGGCAAGAAACAAGTCCCGATCGTGGATCTTGCTCCTGATCGGTCCCAAGATTGGGGGATACGGCAATGGAACATGATAAAGAATTCGTATTTTAAGACTGCATTTTGGTCCGAAGTTGCCGGCTGGCTACAACCATTGTTGAAAACGAAGTGGCAGACATTGGCAGAGCTAAATCTTGAAGCCATCGAGGAAGTCGCTGGCATGTTAGGAATTGAGACCCAAATGGTCCGAACCAGTGAATTCCCAGATGGATTTAAGAAGGCACTTGGATCAGGAAGTGTCAGAAATCTACAGATATGCCAATACTTTGGCGCTAAGACCTATGTTTCAGGACAACAGGCGCGGGATTACAACGATGAGCAAGCATTTGCATCGGCCGGAATCGGCCTTGAATATCTCACATTTAACCATCCAATCTATCCACAAATCGGAGAAGGTTTTATTCCAGGCCTCTCCATCATTGACCTCTTATTTAACTGCGGTCCTAAAAGCAGGGATGTTCTCTTCGGTGGCCATCGTCCCATGGAGGGACTTTCTGATCAAGCAAACTCTTAACCATCGGTTTGATGTCTTTCTGGCTATAAAATCAAGCACTGGCTTAACGTCAAGATGAAACCTTGGTCGACTGGACGAAAGTTCTGCGTGGGCGTGCTGAGCAGCGCGATCTTTCTAACTCTGGCTTTACAGCAAGTGGACTGGGCACGCACGGTGGCAACTCTTCGCGGCACTAATTGGGTTTTGGCATCTTTGGGTATTGGAGCGGCCGTTGCGACTATTGTGACCTTCGCCTTCCGCTGGCGGTTGCTGCTCTCCAGTACTGCTGAACTTTCGGTGAAAGATACCTTTTCGTACATCATGATCGGCTATTTGGCGAATATCGTTTTTCCTTTGCGGATGGGTGAGGTGGCTCGAGCGGTGCTCCTCGGAAGACGGCATGGAATCAGAGCTAGCGTGGTCTTTGGCAGTGTTGTGCTGGAGCGGACTTTGGATGTCCTTACGATCCTGATGCTGGCGCTGTGCGTCTCTTTTATGATGAACATTCCACCGGTTGTCCGCGGTGGCATGATAACTTTTGCGGCTGCCGGCCTAACCACGTTCGTTGCTCTGCTTTTTTTGGCTCGAAGCGGAAATCGTATCCTTGACTTGCCGGGGAACTTACCAGCATTTATACCCCGATTGCTGGCTGAGCGGCTGGCCATTCTGGTGCTGCGCTTCGCCGAGGGGCTTGGAACTTTACGAGCCGGACGAGAACTAGGGTCGGTGCTGTGCTTGTCAGTATTGGCCTGGGCTATCGCAGGAACAGCGACGATCTCCTATATAGCGGCTTTTCACCTGGATGCCCCATGGTACGCTGGATTCTTCGTGCTTACAGTCACTAACCTGGGCTCGGCAATTCCCTCCTCTCCTGGCTTTGTTGGAGTCTATCATTATCTCGCCGTGCTGGCACTCTCAGTATGGGTCCCGGATAGGAGCGAGGCATTGGGATACGCCATTGGAACGCATGGAATAAGCGTGCTTACCAATATTCTGATCGGCTGCACGTGCCTAGCAAGGGAAGGTATTGCTCTGCATTCCATCGCTACTATGGGCAAGGAAATTGTCCAGGAACCAATTGCGTCGCAAAAGCCAGATGGCAAATCCGTTTTTCTCCCTCAACCGTCTCCACTAGATGGTGGTCGCTAAACTCACGGTACAATACTTCCGTTCCGCAGTTTTCCTAATATCACTTTTCTCTGAAGGCTCGCGATTAAAGAGGCAATCTTTGGTTGTGATGCATGACACGTCGGTTGATGTTTGCTTCCTTGAATAGAGCCCTTTCATGAGCGATCGAGTCCTCCAGTTCGTTGCCGAACGCTCCCCACAGCTTTAAATGCAGTTCTCTTAGCGCTGATGGCAGCAATCGCATTCTGCTCGACACGAACTGGCTCAAGATGGTTCAGCATCGCATGGCGAGGGTTCGGCCTAATCGCACAAAAGCGGGGTTTGTCGGTGGCTCTTGTGGGTCTTGTAGCTCTATTGAGTAGCATGGGGGTATCATTGCTCGTGCACATACCTGAACCTCGTATCCACGATGAGTTCAGCTATCTGCTGGCGGCGGACACATTTGCACGCGGCCGGCTCACGAATCCCACTCATCCACTGTGGGTCCACTTCGAGAGCTTTCACATCAATCAACAGCCAACTTACCAGTCGAAGTATCCGCCCGCTCAAGGGTTGATCCTAGCAGCAGGGCAGGTGATTGGTGGCCATCCGGTAGTGGGCCTGTGGATCAGCATCGCATTGGCATGCGCCGCGATCTGCTGGATGCTTCAGGCCTGGTTGCCGTTGCGCTGGGCGCTGCTGGGTGGGTTCCTCCCCGTACTGCACCCGGGAATTGTTCTCAGGTGGGGCCAAACCTATTGGGGTGGGGCGATGGCGGTGATCGGCGGCGCCCTGGTGTTTGGTGCGTTACGGCGGATCGTGCGACGGCCACGTGTGCACGATGCTCTGCTTATGGGAGTAGGACTGGCGATCCTGGCAAACAGCCGACCGTTCGAAGGCTTGATTGTGAGCCTACCGGTGGCGGTGGTGCTGCTTGGCTGGATAGTAGGCAAAAATGGCCCGGCGGTGGGGGTGTCAATCAAGCGCATTGCGCTGCCGATCCTTGCAGTAGTCGCCCTCACTGGCACGGCGATGGGATACTACAACCTTCGCGGTACCGGCCACCCGCTCATCATGCCGTACCAAGCCCACGAAATGACATACGTCCGGAGGCCATTCTTCCTTTTCCGCAACGATGGCAGACCCGAGCCGATCTACCGCCACGAGGTCATGCGTGATTACTATGCCTCCGATAGAGAGCCGGAAACGTACCGCCAGAAGGTGGTGCCTGATTTGTACGACAAGGTGCCTATAGTCGGAGACGCGCTGCGTCGCGCTCACGAATTGAGCAAGCCGGTGGTGAAAAGAGCGAAGCGACTGTGGAAGTTCTACTTTGGACTCGTGCTGACAGTTCCGCTGATCACGCTGCCATGGGTGCTTAGGGACAAGTGGATGCGCTTCGCGCTACTCACGTGTGGCTTGCTGATAGCGATTCTGGTGTCTAGGTGGTTCATTCCGCACTATGGGGCGCCGATGACTGCCTTAGTTTTCTTGATCGTGTTGCAATCCATGCGACACCTACGGCGGTGGCGGTGGCATGGCAGGCCGACAGGGCGGCTCATAGTGCAAGCGATCCTAGTCATTTGCGTCGCATCGCTCGTTCTATCGTTGACAGAGAAGATACGGGTTAAACCTGCGCACGCGTGGAGCCTGCAACGGCCACGCATGCTTGCGGAATTAAAGAAGGATGGAGATCGTCATCTCGTGATCGTACGCTACCCACCCAAATATTCGTGGACTACAGGTGAGTGGGTGTACAACGAGGCCGACATCGACGCTGCGAAGGTCGTGTGGGCGCGAGAAATGGATGCGGAGCAGAATCGTAATCTTCTAGAGTATTTCAGGGATAGGCACGTATGGCTATTGGAAGTGGGCCAGAATCGCCCCCCTTTTAAGCTAGTGCCGTATCCGATGCGATCCGATAATGGGCCAACAGCAACGGAAGGAAATCAGGTGGGCCACCCTCACATCCGGCCTTAAGGCATTAGAGAGAGTCGAGAGAGATGATTGGCTGTAAACTGTCTCAGATCCCGAAAGTATTACACGACTCTGCCCCAGACCATTGGCGACGTCTTGATCACACTGCGCCTTTGATTAGCCTGGATTAACCTGAATACCGCAGGAATTATTTCACCGATTATCCGCTTTCTCAGGCCGCAACTTGCCTCCAGATAATTTCACAGAGGCTTCAAACTCCTCCCCCTAACTGACTCATGGTAATCGTCTTCCAAGGCGTAACAATTTCGCTAGTGCCGATAATCGCTTTTCTGAGGCCGCAACTTGGCTACAAGTTGTCCCGCGCCGCTTGGCGAAGGGTCGGCCGGCTTGCACGGCGGCAGGCGCTGTCAGTTGTCCTGGTTGGCCTTTTGGCTCTGGGGGTTAACGCAGGAGTGTCGCTGCTTGTCCACATGCCTGAGCCCCGCGACGAGGATGAGTTTAGCTACTTGCTGGCCGCAGACACGTTCGCTCACGGCCGGCTGACCAACCCTACCCACCCAATGTGGGTCCACTTTGAAAGCTTCCACATTATTCATCAGCCAACCTACCAGTCGAAGTATCCCCCGGCTCAGGGGCTGATGTTGGCAGTAGGACAGGTGGTTGGTAGCCATCCGATTGCGGGTGTGTGGATTAGCATCGGGTTGATGACCGCCGCAATATGCTGGATGCTGCAGGGCTGGCTACCTCCACGGTGGGCACTGTTGGGCGGGTTAATTGTGTCTTTGCATCCGGGGATTCTTCTAAAATGGGGAGACGGCTACTGGGGTGGGGCTGTAGCGGCAATGGGTGGAGCGCTGGTTTTTGGCGCGTTGCGGCGGATTGTGCTCCGACCGTGCATACGGGACGCTTTGCTGATGGGACTGGGCTTGGCAATTCTGGCAAATAGCCGACCGTACGAGGGACTGATTGCGAGTCTTCCGGTGTTCGTGGCGCTTGTAGTCTGGCTGATAGGCAAAAACGGTCCCGCTTTCCGTGTTTCGTTGACACGTATTGTGCTACCGATCTTCGTGATGCTCATAGCGACAGCAGTCTGGATCGGCTATTACAATTTTCGCGTTGCCGGCGACCCGCTCCGCCTGCCGTATTTAGTCCACCATGCGACGTATCAAATGTGGCCACTCTTCCTTTGGCAAAACTCTGAGCCCGAGCCGACTTATCGCCACAAAGTCTTGCGCGATTTCTACGTGGACTATATGCGCGGCGTTTACATGGGTGCGCGGTCGGTCCCGAGCTTTGTGAGGGAAAGCGTAAGTAGGATTGAAAGATTGTGGAAGTTTTATCTAGGCTTGCTGTTGACGCTTCCGTTGGTCACCCTGCCATGGGTACTAAGAAATCGATGGATGGTCTTCGCACTACTGACATGTGGCTTGCTGGTAGCAGCGCTTCAGCTACATACTTATTTGAACATGTACCACCAGGCCCCAATAACTGCCTTGGTGTTTGCGCTCGTCTTGCAAGCGATGCGGCACCTAAACGTGTGGCAGTGGCGCGGGAGACCGACAGGGCGGTTTATCGTGCGCCTGATTCTGTTGATCTTTGTTGCTTCGCTCGTGCTATCGTTGGCACAGAAGATACCGCTTAAACCTGAGCACGCGTGGAGCCAGCAACGGGCAAGCATGCTTGCGAGACTAAAGAAGGATGAAGGACGTCATCTCGTGATCGTGAGGTACGGGCAGAAATTTTCGAGGTTTTCGCCGTCTAAGGAAGAGGAGTGGGTGTACAACGACGCCGATATCGACAGCGCGAAGGTGGTGTGGGCTCGAGAGATGGACGCCGCACAGAATCGTAAGCTGCTAGAGTATTTCAGGGATAGACAGGCGTGGCTGTTAGAAGTACACCAGGATGACTCACCGCGGAAGCTACTCCCGTATCCCGCAGGATTAGCCCGTGATTCAGGTATCGCTTCTGAAAAACGGGAAGCTAAATGAGAATTGGTGGAACTCCTATATCCTCTGCCTGACGCTTACACTTTACACCGGCCTTAAGTTCACTGGCATTGTATTGTTATCGGCCTGAACGCATCCTTCTTATTGATTTCACTTGTGCCCGAGCAGGATTCGAAGAGCGTGGATAATCCGCCGATGAGATGGATTCGCACCATGGTAGCGAAATCTCGGAAAGATACTGCTGATCAACGGCGTCGAGCGGGCGCACCCCCGCATCCGATAACACCAGACAGGCGGCGCTACGGGCGTCCTGCGTATCAACGTAAGCAGCAGGAAAAGGAGCGCTCTGATTTCCTCTGGCATCGAGGTTGATTCCGTCTGCACTAATGTTCCCTTCCGCGTAAACTCTAGCTGCGCTGGCCGGATTGCTATCATCGCACTCCGGACCTGGGCATACTATGAGGGCATCGCGGCGATCTCCTCCGTTGGCGTCGTAGAAGTTATTAATTACATTGACCCACGGTCCATAGCGAATGTGAGTGCCAGATCCCCCTCCCCAGTCCCAGATCACATTATTGCGCATATCTACGGTCGTGTCTGTGGCGGGAGTTCCGCTACCATCCATCCGGACCTGAGGATTTCTACTCTCTGATTTTATGAAAAGGTTGTGATGGAGCGTGATCCGGTTGGGCAGGTCCTGAATAAGCATGTTCTTCTTGCCAGTGGCTGGACTGGCGAGAATACTCCAGGAGACGGTCACGTCCCGTGGACCAAAAGTGAGATCAATGCCTCCATCTCCACATCCATGAGTGGATACATGATCGACGACGACATTATACGCGCCGTGGGAAACCTGCATACAATCGGTTGAGGAACTTGCCGCCGCGTCGCGCACCCGGATACCCCGGACGATAACATCGTGGGCGCCGTCGATTCCGCGAACATAGAGGCCCCGATTCTTGATGGTGATGCCGGGAGGAGGTGCAGTGAACCCATCGATTGTTACGTAGGATCCTCTGACCAGAACGTGATCTGAAAGAGTGATCTCCCCCGCAACATCGAAGACGACATATCGTTGACCCCGTGACACCGCGTCGCGAAGACTTCCAGGACCCGAGTCTCTAAGATTTGTGACACGATACACGGGCTGTCCTGAACCACCAGGCGTTTCTGCTCCAAATCCTTGATACTCTGACGAGTGGGAGGCGCAGGCGAAGAGCAAGACAACCAAAAAAGCAACTGCCGTAAACTTGATAACTCGACTCATCACACTACTCCCTTCTTTGACAGCCGAGTCGACCATCACAACGAGACGACAGGGCATGCAGAGTCGTTCGCTTAAAGCGCAAGAAACGTGCCCGCCAGGCAACAGCTTTAAATCCGACATTTTGTAACAAACAGACCGGCTAGAAATACAAGTCCGAAACAGGCGAATGACAATTCTGAACGTGCAATTCAAGAGATCAACGGTTTTTCGATCCACTGAATTCTTGCTGCGACCGTACCTCCAATTAGATCATTCTATAATCCCGGTCAATTCCCCAAATGGGTAGCCGCGAGTTGAGTGTCTCGGATGGGCCGGATGTTGCAGTATAGAAATACGCTGAGCAAAAAAGAACAGAAGATTCTGCAGCTCCTAACTTGCGGTAGGACGAATAAGGAGATAGCGGGCGCCTTACGCGTCTCTCCTGAGACCGTAAAAATGACCTTGAAGAATATTTTCCGAAAGCTAAGAGTCGAAAACCGTACTCAAGCCGCCGTCGTGGCAGTCAAAGAAAGGCTGACTGAAGCTTCTGAGGGCTGAGGCTCCACGATTATTGGATTACCTAATCTCTACACCCTACCGCTATAAAGTTTGTCGACTTTAAGCTCATGAAGGATTCGTTACAAGCAGCACTTGGGTTTCCATAGGAAGGGCGCTCATAAAAATAGAGGGCGTTGCCATGAAACTCTTTGTTCAAATCCCGTGTCTCAACGAAGAAGAAACGCTTCCTGAGGTTATCCATGATATCCCCCGGGCTATCACCGGAATCGACGACGTTAAGGTTCTTGTCGTTGACGACGGAAGCACTGATCGTACCGTAGAGGCGGCCTACAGAGAGGGTGCGGACTATGTAATCAAGCTTCCCTATAATCAAGGCCTAGCGAAAGCCTTTTCTACCGGCATAAATAAATGTCTGGAGTTTGGAGCAGATATCATTGTAAACACCGATGGCGATCATCAGTATTCGGGGAAGGATGTAGACAGGCTTATCCAACCGATCCTCGAAGGAAAAGCAGACATTGTTATTGGCGATCGGCAAACTAAGAAGCTCGCCCACTTTTCCCCATTAAAAAAAACGTTGCAGAAGCTGGGCAGCAGGACTGTCAGCCTTCTTTCAAATGTGAGCATCCCAGATGCTACCAGCGGCTTTCGCGCCTATAGCCGCGATGCGGCGATGAGATTAAATGTCTTTTCAAAATTCAGCTATACACTGGAGACGATTATCCAGGCGGGAAAGAATCAGATGGCTGTCGTACATGTCCCCGTCCATGCTAATGGTCCCGAACGGCCGTCTCGTCTCTTTTCCAATTTAGCCGTTTATCTAAAAAGATCGATTGCCACGATCCTGCGCATTTACGTGCTCTATGAACCGTTGCGTACGTTATTTTACATCGGCGGGGTGATTTTTTTTGTGGGCACTTTGGGGGTATTTAGGTTCCTGTACTTCTATTTTACTGGCTCCGGCGAGGGACATATTCAATCTCTCATTATCAGCGGCGCTCTGCTTGCAATCGGTTTCCATGTGTGGGTGTTAGGAATCCTGGCGGATTTGGTCTCTATCAACCGGCGTCTTAGCGAAGAGATCCTGTATCGAATCAGGAGGAACGGTAATTCCTTAAGAGCCAATGCCCGTAAGTCCTTGAAAGAGAGCTTAAAGAACCATTTCGATTCAAAGGAAGCTAAAAGGAAGGCCGTCTAGGCAGAGGACCCTGCTGCTAGACTTTGGCATTTCCCTGGAGCTTGGGATGCTCCGTTATTTCTGGGAACGCTGGAAGGTTGCTGCTCATAAGATTGGCAATTTTCAAGCGAGGCTCCTCCTCAACATCTTTTATTTCCTTGTTCTTACACCCTTCGCACTAGGGGTGAAAATGTTCTCCGATCCCCTACGAATCAGGCGCCAACACTCTTCGCAATGGCTCCCTGCAGAGAAAGAAACGATAGTATCTTCGGCGGCAGCCAGAAGGCAGTTCTGATGGATATCTTAGGGATTTCTTGTTTTTTTCATGACGCGGCGGCCGTTCTTCTCCGGGATGGGGAAGTCATAGCCGCAGCCGAAGAAGAGCGTTTCACGCGCAAAAAGCACGATTACAACTTTCCCAGTCAAGCGATCCAGTTCTGCCTGGAGAGAGGAGGGATACGAGGCCAGGACCTTGACTACGTAGCCTTTTTTGAAAAGCCGTTCGTAAAATTTGAGCGCATCCTTTTTTCCACTCTGCAGATGTTTCCCCATTCTCGTCGGGTCTTCCAGGAGTCAATGGTGAGCTGGATGACCGAGAAGCTTTGGATCAAAAACCTGATCAAGGACAAGTTGGGTGTGGTGGAAGCGAAGATCCTCTTCGGTGACCACCATCTCTCCCATGCCTCGAGTGGATTTTTCTGCTCGCCTTTCGACGAGGCTGCCATACTTACGGTGGACGGAGTCGGCGAGTGGGCGACGGCAACCTATGGCATAGGGAAAGGGAGAGAGATCAAGATCCTGAAGGAAATCCGGTTTCCTCATTCCCTCGGGCTTCTCTACAGCGCCTTCACAGCCTATTTGGGATTCGAGGTTAACGAGGGAGAATACAAGGTAATGGGAATGGCCCCTTTCGGTGAGCCGAAATATCTCGACAAGGTCCAGAGGCTCATCCGGGTGGAAAAGGACGGCAGCTTTCAATTGGACATGGACTATTTTTGTTTCCACTATTCGACTGATCGCACGTTCAACGGCAAGTTCGTTGATCTGTTCGGATCTCCGAGAGATCCCAAAGCTTTTTTCTTCACGCCCACGAGCGGCTATCCCTCTTATTTCGGAGAACGCCCGGTCAACTACAATTCTCTGGCACGTGAGAATCAGCACTATGCGGATATTGCGGCCAGCATTCAAGTAGCCACTGAGGAAACTCTGCTTAAAATGGCCAACCATCTTTATCGGGAAACCGGCTTGAAAAAACTCTGCATGGCCGGAGGAGTGGCGCTCAATAGCGTCGCTAACGGAAGAATCCTGCGTGAAACCCCCTTCGAAGAAATTTACGTCCAGCCCTCTGCCGGTGATGGGGGAGGGGCTATGGGGGCTGCTTTATGGGCCTACCATATGGTGTTGGGAAAAGAGCGAAAGTTTGTTCTGGAGCATGCCTATTTGGGCGAGGAGCATAGTAAGGAAAGGATCGAAACATTCCTCAGTGAGAATAATATCTGTTATGAGAGAGTCGACGACGATGAAAGTCTCATCAACCAGGTCGTCGAGGAACTGCAGGGTGGCAAGGTCGTGGGATGGTTTCAGGGCCGTTTTGAGTGGGGCCCGCGCGCCCTTGGAAATCGTAGCATCCTTGCCGATCCGCGCCGGGCCGACATGAAGGACGTGGTCAATACCAAGATCAAGTTTCGCGAACCCTTCCGTCCCTTTGCTCCTTCAGTCCTTGAAGAGAAGACGGACGACTTCTTCGTCCTGCCGGAACCGAGCCGGCACTATCCCGCCCGCTTCATGCTGTATGTCGTAGGTGTTAAAGACGACAAAAGAGAAGCTGTTCCAGCGATCACGCACGTGGACGGTACCGGGAGATTACAAACGGTAAACAAAACCACTAATCCCCGGTACCACCGGCTTATCAAGCGATTCGGAGAGGCTGCGGGAGTCCCACTGGTTCTCAACACCTCCTTCAATTTGAAAGGCGAGCCAATTGTGAACACACCTGAGGAGGCCTTCAGCACGTTTAGCAGGAGCGGCATGGATTCGCTCGTGCTCGATCACTGCATTATCAGAAAAGAACATTAGTTATTACCGCGGAGAGCGCAGAGGTCAGCAAAAAGAATTTATCTCGGTGGGCTCGGCGTGCTCTGCGGTAGACTCTCAGATAGCAGTATAGAGGTGATCAGATGTCATGGATGAAGGCTCTATCGGGGCGATTCGGTATTGCCTCCGAACTTCTCCATTTTTTTTGGGAGCGGAAGCTCTGGTGGTTGATGCCCATGGTTGTTCTCCTTCTCGGCTTTGGCATGCTCATCGTATTTGCGCAAAGCTCGGCCGTCGCACCGTTCATTTATACCCTCTTTTGATTACACCTCTGCGGCATGAGCATCCTCCGTGGTGGGGAACTGTCTTGGTCTGTTAGCGCTGAGAGCGCAGAGATCGCAATGATGATGAAGTTAAATTTTTCCGTGTGACGGAATTTGATTAAAGTTCCCGGAACACCTTTGAGGTGACGGAAGAGGATCCTCCATTGCGAGTGATCGTCGTATCTCATGATTCCTTTTGGCCTTTGAAAGGCGGCGGAGGACTCAGAGTATATTGGGTCGTAAAGAGCCTCGTCAACCGCGGGCATGACGTCGTTGTGACAGCCCCATTAGAGTCGACTCAAGGCCTCGAGGATTCCTTTCCCGGACTTAACCTGTTGAATTTAGGCAAGGTAACTCGATTTACGAGAAAGAAAGAGTTCAATTATCTCAAGCTAATGATCAAGATTTTTACACGGTTATGGCGCGAAGAGGCTGATGTTATCTATGCGCATAACTTTGTTGCCGCTCTACCCTCATACCTCGTTGGCAGGACCCGGGGAATCCCCCTTGTCTTTGATATGGATGACCTAATGACCGGCCTTTCAGAATACAAAATGGTCTCGAGGTGGGCCCCAAGGTTGGAGTTTTTGCTTGCGAGAAAGACAGATAGGCTTATCGTCATGTCTAAAGCGCTCGAGGAGGAAGCAAAAAAACTCGGGGCAAAAACAAGTATCGAATGTATCCCTCATGGCGTGAATCTGGCTCTTTTCAAGCCAACGGAAGCAACTAAAGATTCGTCGATCCTCTTTATAGGCGGCATTGAGAAACACGATGGGGTGACTTTGATCCCTCTGGCCGCGAAGAAGGTAATATCAGTTTTCCCCGAAATCAAGTTTGTCATCATAGGTCAGGGGAGAGACCTGCCGCTCGTTAAAAAACTCGTAGTGGAGAACAACTTGACTTCGAGTTTTGAGTTTCAAGATTGGGTCGATCACGAAGAGGTACCCCGATACGTGGCTAAGGCCCGCATAGGTTTGGTGACCCATCTGAAGTCCCTCGCTACGGACATAGCCTTGGTCCTCAAGGGTTTGGAATTTATGGCAATGGAAACTCCTATCATCGTCCCGGACCTTCGCGGGATGAGGGAAGAAGTAGGTAATAACGAGCGCGGACTTACGTTTTCATGCGGGAATAGAGATGACCTCGCCGAGAAAATCATCTTCCTATTGAAGCGTCCAGAAATGCAAGAACAGATGGGAAAAAACGGCAGAATGTACGTCGAAGCGAAACACAACTGGATGACCAATGCCAGCAAGATCGTCGATGTGTGCGAAAAAATCCTTTCGGTCTGATGTGAGCGGACCAGTTTATGTCCTCGTTACCGTGGATGTGGAGAACCCCTATAAAGTGATACCCATGGAAACGATGGTCTACGGGCGTTTCTATGGACAGTCTTTTGGTATTGAAAAAATCATGGAGATCGCCGAGAGCGATTCTATTAAGGCCACCTTTTTTGTGGATGTTTACGACTATTATTTTTCGGGTCTGGAGAAGATCAAGGAGCTTTGTCAGTGCATTGTCAGGCGCGGCCATGATGTACAGCTCCATACTCACCCCGAGGGACGTTATGGGAACTGCCTTTCAGAGCATAGCTATCATGAACAATTCCAGATCATTTCCGATGGGGCAAGCATCATTGAAGATTCAACTGGAGAACAAGTTGTGGCCCATCGAGCAGGAGGTTATCGCGCGAACGAAGACACCTTGA
>Ga0081455_10000192_pt1 | contig 77713 bp, 71 predicted proteins | sample TabmetS3T2R1_FD_70207 | JGI IMG/M metagenome (GOLD analysis project Ga0081455, IMG submission 70207) | Tabebuia heterophylla rhizosphere microbial communities from the University of Puerto Rico - S3T2R1 | ecosystem: Host-associated > Plants > Roots > Rhizosphere ...
TTCTGCAGGGGCTCGCGAGCAGTCCGTTCGATGAAGAAGGCGTGGTCACGCGCGATCGCGCGCTAGTGCGCGACGGCGTGTTGCAGGGTTACGTGCTCGGCAGCTACTCGGCGCGCAAGCTCGGTTTGAAGACGACGGGCAACGCGGGTGGCATTCACAACTTGCTCATCAGTGCGCCCGGCAAGTCGGTGGACTTCGACGCGCTGCTGAAGCAGATGGGCACGGGGCTCTTCGTGACCGAGCTGATGGGGCAGGGCGTGAACGGCGTGACGGGCGATTACTCGCGCGGCGCCAGCGGATTTTGGGTCGAGAATGGCGCGCTCGCGCACCCCGTACACGAAATCACGATCGCCGGTAATCTGAAACAGATGTACCGGGATGTCGTCGCGCTCGGCACGGACGTCGATGTGCGCGGCGCCATTCGCAGTGGCTCGGCGTTGATCGCCGAGATGACGATCGCCGGCGAATAAGGCTGCCAGCAAATAGGGCGCCTTCCAAGGGTGCCCTTGGCGTTCATCGAAGCGACGGCACTAGCCGAGCCCGCACTAAGGCGCGCCCAGCAACCCCGTCGCTTTATCGAGCCGATCGCTGTACGCCCCCAGCGCATTCGCCGTGATCGTCATGTACTGGTTCGCCTCGGCCCACCGATTGTCATCGATCGCCTCGCGCACCCCCGGCACTGTCTTTACGCCATAACCGGTCAGCAACCCCGGCGCGTAGATCAAGTGCTTGTACCAATCGCGCCCCGGTAGCCCGCGCGCATCCGTGAGCGTCTGCTCGATCCCCTGCAACTGCGCGTTCAGTTCCTTGCGTTTGGCCGCGCTCAGCGTGCCGGCGAGCGCCTTCCCTTGCGCCTCGTCATACGCCCTCGCGCTCTTCTTCAGCCGCGCCACGGCGTTGTCGAGCGCCGCAAAGTCGAGATACGGCACCTCGGGCTCACGCTCCGGCGGCGCCACGACGCGAGTCGGATCGGCCGCGAGCTCGAACGCCTTCCGGTCGAGCAGCTTCGCGAGGTCTTCCGACTTCTTGCGCTTGTCGTCCGCGAGCTTGTGCAGCTCCTCGAGATAGTCGCCGACCGTGTCCGCGAAGCCGCCGAACTGATGCGGCAGGATGTCTGCGTTCGCCATGCGAAGCACGGCGTGGCCAGCGGTCTGCGCCTCCGCGATGCCATACGCGAACGTCGGATCGCCGAAGCGCACGTAGTGCTCGAAGGTGTCGTAGTTCGAGTGGTAAACGCCGTTCTGATCGGCCTCGCCGCCGTACTCGATCGCCAGCGAGGTGACGCCGAGATGTTGTAGGAACGGCGTGTAGTCGGAGCCGGAGCCGAGCGCGCCGATCGGCAGATCGCCGCCATTCGCTGCTTTCTTCGCGGTCTTCTTCTGCTCGTCGCTGGCGCCGCGGTCGTAACCTTGCACGAGCAGTCGCGCGCGCAGGCGCTCCTGCGTGGAGACGCCGGTTTCGGGGTCGGTCACGCTGTCCGCCACCTCGTTCAGCATTCGTTGCAGCGAGTGGCTGCCGCCGGCGCTGAGGAAGCCGCGCGTGTTCGTATCCGAGTTGAGGTAGAGCACCGCTTTACGCTGCAGCTCCGCCGCGTGCGTCTCGGCCCATTCGGTCGAGCCGAGGAGCCCGGGCTCTTCGCCGTCCCAGCTCGCGTAGACGAGCGTGCGCTTCGGCTTCCAGCCCGTCCTCAGCAAGGCGCCGATCGCCTGCGCTTCCGCCATCATCGCAACGTGACCCGAGAGCGGGTCCCACGCGCCGAATACCCAGCCGTCGCGATGGTTGCCGCGAACCACCCATTCATCCGGACTTTCTGCACCCGGGATCTTTGCGATCACGTCGTAGAGCGGCTTCAAGCTCCAATCGGACTCGATCGCGAGATGCACCTTCGCCGGCCCCGGCCCCAGGTGATAGGTGATCGGCAGCGCGCCGCGCCACTTCTCCGGCGCCACCGGCCCTTCGAGCGCCGCGAGCAGCGGTTGCGCGTCGGCATACGAGATCGGCATCACCGGAATCTTGAGGATCGACTTCGCCTGCGCGATCGGCAGGCGCTTGGCGTTCTTGGTCGCGCCGACGCCGGGCGTGAGCGGATCGCCGGAGTACACGGGCATGTCGGCCACCGAGCCGCGCTGCACGCTCTGTGACGGGCGCCAGCCGCCTTTTGGATAGACGTCGCCCTCGGAATACCCATCGTCTGCGGGATCGGAGTAGATCAAGCAGCCGACGGCCCCGTGCTCCCACGCGAGCTTCGGTTTCAGACCGCGCCAGCCTTGGCCATAGCGCGCGATGACGATCTTGCCCTTCACGTCGATGCCGCGGCGGGCGAGATCCTTGTAGTCGTCCGGCATGCCGTAGTTCACGTACACGAGATCGGCGGTGACGTCGCCATCGGCGCCGTACGCGTGATAAGGCGGGATGCCGTCCTTGCGCGCGGACGTCGCGTCGCCCTCGATCGGCGGCTCGGTGAGACTCGCGACGAACTTCACGGGCGCGACGAGCTCGAGCGTGTGGTGCTTCAACGTCGGATAGAGCACGTCGAACTGCTCGATCTCGGCGGTCCAGCCCCAGGCGCGCATCTGCGCCGCGACGAATTCGGCGTTTTGTTTGTTGTGAGGCGCACCGACGTGATTCGCCTCGGAGGACATCTGCTTCAGCCAATCGCGCAGTTGCGTGGGGTTGAGTTGGGCATCGAAGCGCTGTTCGAGCGCGGCTTGACTCGTGGCGCCCGCCGCGGTGAAGCCGACCATGCTCGGGCCGGATTCCGGTGTGCTCGCGGCTGCTGCCACGGCATACGACACCAGCGTCGTTGCGGCTACCACCATGCATCGTGATGCGAATGTGCTTTTCATGAATCGTTCGTCCTCAAGCCGGCTCTTCGATCAGATCACGCAGCGTTCTGCCTGCACAGCACTCGCGCCAGGCGGCTTCGAGGCGGTCGCTCAGGCGATCGACCGCCGGGATGTCCAAGCCGCGCGCGGCGAAGTGGCCGCTGCGCTGATTGCGCGCCACTTCGAGAATTTCCTGAATGGTGATGCGGCCGACGTCGCGGCCGGGCACGAACTCGTCGTCTTCCGTCACGATCAAGAGGCCGGATTTTTCCAGCGCCGCGCCGATCTGCGCGACCGCGACGCCGGGCAGGCCGAGCTCGGAGGCAAGGCGGTTGATCGTCCAGCGCTGGCCGCCTTGGACGTGCGTGCGGCCCACGAGGAACATGGCGCGCATCGCGAGCTGCTCGATCTCCGCGCAGGAGAGGCGCAGCTCCTGCAGGCCGATGCGCAGGTACGTGGGGTTCTGGATGTAGAACGACAGCTGTGTGCCGGCGAGCAGGATGAGCCAGCCGAAGTAGGTCCACAGCAGCGCCGCCACGATGAATGCGAACCCAGCGTAGACGATGGTGAGGCGCGTCGAGAGCACGACGAATGCCGTGAAGATCTTGCCGACCATCGCCCACAGCACGCCCCCCGCGAGCGCGCCGATCAATGCCGGCCGCCAGTGCACGCGTGTGTTCGGCACGAACATGTAGAGCACGGTGAAGAGCGCGGTCACCATCAAGTACGGCGACAGCACGATGAGCACGCGGTTCAGCTGTTGCGCGACCGGCAGCCCCGAGAGATGCGTACCCAACGGCCCGCTCACCGCCGCGTGCGATAGCCCGATGAAGCCGACGAGCAGCAGCGGCCCGATGATCAGCAGGCTCAAATACTCGGCGACGCGTCGCGCGAAGCTGCGCGGCTGCTCGACGCGCCACAGGAAATTGAAGCTGTCTTCGACTTTCTTGATCGTGCCGAGGAGCGTCCAGATCAAGAGCGCGAAGCCCACCGAGCCGACGAGGCCGGTGCTGACGCGATCCGCGAACTGCATGACGCGCAGGGTGATCTCGGTGGCGCCGCGCTCGCCCATCGGGCGGAAGAATTCGTAGATGACGGGCTCGAGGTCGCGGTGTGCGCCGAAGCCCTTCAGCACGGCGAACGCGAATGCGATGAGCGGGATGATCGATAGGAGCGTCGTGTACACGAGCCCCATGGCGCGCAGGTTGATGGCGCCGCCCCACAGATCGCGGACGACAGCGTAGGGGTAGCGCAGGATGCGGATGAGGATCGCGGTCGGGGTCTGGCCGATCGACGGCGGCCCGAAGAAGAAGCGATCGAGGAAGCTCCAGAAGCGCACCCACATCAGCCCATGATACCGTCCTGCGCGCATGGGCCGCATCCAAGGGTTTCCGGAGCGCATCGTCTGTCTGACCGAAGAGACGACGGAGACGCTGTATCTGCTCGGGGAGGAGTGGCGCATCGTCGGCATTTCCGGGTTCACGGTGCGCCCGCCGCGGGCGCGCAAGGAGAAGCCGAAGGTCTCGGCGTTCACGAGCGCGAAGATCGAGCGCATCGTGGAGTTGCGGCCCGACCTCGTGCTCGGATTCTCGGATTTGCAGGCGGATATCGCGGCGGCGCTGATCCGTGCCGGCATCGAAGTGCACGTGTTCAATCACCGTAGCGTTGCGGAGATCCTGCGCACGATTCGCGTGCTCGGCGGGATGGTGGGCTGCGAGGCGAAGAGCGATGCGCTTGTTACGAAACTTGCAGCGGGGCTCGAGGAGATTCGCGCGCGTGCGGCGCGCTTGCCGCGCCGGCCGCGTGTTTACTTCGAGGAGTGGGATGAGCCGCAGATTTCCGGCATTCGTTGGGTGTCGGAGCTGATGGGCATCGCGGGGGGCGACGATTGCTTTCCCGAGTTGGCGCGCGAGTCGCTCGGCAAGAATCGCATCATTGCGGATGCGCTCGAGGTGCCGCGCCGTGCACCCGACATCATCCTCGGGTCCTGGTGCGGGAAGAAGTTTCGCGCTGAAACGGTTGCCGCGCGTGCCGGCTGGCAAGGCGTTCCGGCCGTTCGCAGCGGCTTTCTACGCGAGATCAAATCCTCGCTCATCCTGCAGCCCGGCCCGGCCGCGCTCACCGACGGCGTCACCGAAATCCAAAACGTGATCCTCGAGTGGGCGCGGAACTGCGCTTAGCGATCTTTGCGAGCGCTTCGCTCGCCGCTCGCCGCTCGCCGCTAAATCTGCATCAGGTGATCCCGCGGCGTTCCTTGATGAGCTCCCAGGCCTCGATGATCTGCTGCGTGCGCTCCTTCGCATGCTCGATCATCGACTCGGGTAAGCCGTTGGCTTTCAGCTTGTCGGGGTGGTGGCGGCTCAACGCGCGGCGATAAGCCTTCTCGACATCCGCATCGCTCGCCGTCGCCGCGATCTCGAGCACCTGATAGGCCATCGTCAGCTGCTGGGCCCCATTCGACGCCTGCTGCTGCTCGCGCCGGAAATTCCCGCGTCGCATGCGCAGAATCGCCTCGACCTGCGCCAGCTCGAACTCGGAGAGACCGAGCGTCGTGGCCACGCGCTTCACATATTTCCGCGCGGGCCCCTCCATGTTGTTGCCGGCCAGCGAGGCGCGCACCTGAATCTCGATGAACGTGCGCACGAGATCGGGCCGTCCCGCAAACGCGCGGCGCAAGCTTGCGAGCTCCGCCGCTACGTCGAAGCTCGACTGCTTCCCCTTCGTGAACTCATCGATGGCGACCGTCACCTGCATCGAATCCAGCCGCAGTGCCGACATCACTCCGCGCGCCGCGGCGATCTCTTGTTCCGACACGCGCCCGTCGGACTTCGCGATGTGACCCATGATGCGAAACGTCGAGCGGAAGAACTGCTCGGCGGTTTCCGCAGCGGTGAAGCGCGGCCCGCTCTCCTCGACATCGTCGGCAGAGGAGGCATCGTCGAACAGGTGGCCCAGCAATGCGCCAATGGCCGCGCCCGGGACCCCGCCCGCCAGCATGCCCACGACCCCACCGAATACTTTGCCCGTCCATCGCATCATCGTTGCTATAGTACCAAGCCCACCGTGCGCTCCGGCTCATCATGGCGACGCCAACCGTCCACCGTACCGCGCTTCGCGGCCTGAAGAAGATCAACGAGGGCAAAGTGCGCGACATCTACGCCGTAGATGCGCAGAACATGCTCATCGTCACCACCGATCGCCTCTCGGCGTTCGACGTGGTGCTTCCGGACCCGATTCCGGACAAGGGCCGGGTTTTGAACCAGATTTCCAACTTTTGGTTCGAGAAGACGCGCCACATCATTCCGAACCATCTGACCGGCAAGCCGCTCTCGAGTGCGGTCAAAGACGCCGATGAGCTCGCGATGCTCGAAGGCCGCGCGGTGATCGTGCGCAAGCTCGAGGCATTGCCGCTCGAGGCGGTGGTCCGCGGGTATCTGATCGGCTCCGGCTGGAAGGACTATCAGAAGACCGGCGCCGTCTGCGGCATCACGCTGCCGCCGGGACTGAAGCAGGCCGAAAAGTTGCCGGAGCCGCTGTTCACGCCCGCCACGAAAGCGGCGCTGGGCGAGCACGACGAGAACATCTCGTTTGCGCAGGCAGAGCGCGCCGTGGGCGCGACGCTCGCCGCGAAGGTGCGCGAGGCAGCCCTCGCGCTGTACGAGCTCGCCTCCGAGCATGCGCGCCAGCGGGGCATCATCATCGCGGACACCAAGTTCGAGTTCGGCGTGGACGGTAACGGGCAGCTCACGCTGATCGACGAGGTGCTCACGCCGGATTCCTCGCGCTTCTGGCCCGCCGACACGTACCAGGTCGGCACGAGCCCGCCGAGCTTCGACAAGCAGTTCGTGCGCGACTACCTGGAAACACTGGATTGGGACAAGAAGTCGCCGGCACCGAAGCTCCCGCCCGAGATCCTGGCCGAGACCAGCGAGAAGTATCGCGAGGCGCTGGAGCGTCTCACGCGTTGAACGTCACGGCGGCGGAACAGGTGCTTCGAGCCTATTTCCCTGGCTAAACTGCCGGTCATGGCCATGCAAACCGCCTGGATCGCTCCTTCGATTCTGTCCGCGAACTTCGCCCAGCTCGGCGCGGAGGTCGACGCCGTGCTCGAAGCCGGCGCGGACATCGTGCACTTCGACGTGATGGACAACCATTACGTGCCGAACCTCACCATCGGGCCACTGGTATGCGAGGCGCTGCGCAAGCACGGCGTCGGCGCGCCGATCGACGTGCATCTGATGGTGAAGCCGGTGGATCGCATCATTCCGGACTTCGCTGCGGCGGGTGCCACGTACATCAGCTTTCATCCGGAGGCGACCGAGCACATCGATCGCACGATCGAGCTGATTCGCGAGCACGGATGCAAACCCGGCTTGGTGTTCAATCCGGCGACGCCGCTCGACTATCTCGACTACACGCTCGAGAAGCTCGATATGGTGCTGTTGATGTCGGTGAACCCCGGGTTCGGCGGGCAGAAGTTCATTCGCAGCGCGCTGACGAAGCTGGCGCAGGCGCGTAAGCGTATCGACGCGTTGGGGCGGGCGGTGCGGTTGGAAATCGATGGCGGCGTGAAGACCGACAACATCGGCGAGATTGCGCGCGCCGGTGCCGACACGTTCGTCGCGGGCTCTGCGATCTTCGGCAGCAAGGACTACGCGGCGACGATTGCAGCGATGCGGAAAGAGATTGGTTCGGCCGGTTGAGGCCGTGCCGGTCGCCGCGGCTGCCGGGATGTGTCCGGCAGAGTCCGTTCTATTCTTCGTCCTCGTCGTCCAGATCATCGTCATCGTCTTCATCGGACTCGAGCCGCGATTTGGTGGCCGCGGTCTTCGCCGGCACGATGACCGGGCGCGTCTTCATCTTCGGCCGCGCGTTGAACACGACGATGGTTTTGCCGGTCGCGCGCAGCAAGCCCTGCTCTTCGAGCACCTTCAACACGCGTCCCGCCATCTCACGCGAGCAGCCGACGAGTCGCGACAGCTCCTGGCGGCTCACTTTGATCTGCATGCCTTCGGGATGCGTCATCGCATCCGGCTCGCCGCACAGATCCATGATCGCGTGCGCCACGCGTCCGGTGACATCGACGAATGCGAGATCGCCGAGCTTGCGATTGGTGCGATCGAGTCGCGTGGCCAGCTGCGTGGCCAGCTCGAAGATGAGCCCGGGGCTCTCGGCCGCGATCTGGCGGAAGCGCGGATAGGTCATTTCCGCGAGCTCGCACTGATTGCGCGTGCGGACCCAGGCGCTGCGCGTCGGCTGTTCGTAGAACAACCCCATCTCGCCGAAGAACTGACCGCGGTTCAGGTAGGCGAGCACCATCTCGTTGCCCTCCTCGTCCTCGATCATGACTTCGACCGAGCCGCTGATGATGTAGTAGAGAACATCCGGCAAGTCACCCGCGTGAATGACGACCGTCTTCGAGGGCACCGTGCGAATCCGGCAGTAGCTCAAAAAACGGTTGATCGCCGGAATATCACTCAACGGCTTGATGTTCTCTTCCATTAACCAACTCCCCAGAGATGGCGCGTGCGCGAGCGCTTTGTATACATAAGCCCGTATAACTGCAAGCGATTACCGGGCAGAAGACTCAAATCCAATACGCAGTTCCGGTCATGACCCGCGCCGTGTGCTTCATCAGTGCACGCGCGGGTGTCGGTAAATCGGTGCCACCGGCGGCTTTGGCCGAAGCGCCATGCGCGATCTCATCGGTGCGCATCGCTTCGAGGATCGACCGGCTCCGCGAATCTGCAGCGGGGAGTCGGGCGAGCTGATCGTCGAGATGGCCTTCGACCTGGCGTTCGGTCTCGCTCACGAAACCGAGGCTGACCCGGTCGCCGAACGCCGCGGCTACGGCGCCGATCGCAAACGAGCCGGCGTACCAGAGTGGATTCAGCAGGCTCGGCCGGGACTGCAGCTCGGATAACCGGGCCTCGCACCAGGCGAGATGGTCGGTTTCCTCGCGAGCGGCTTTCGTCAGCAGCGCGCGCGTCGTTTGCGACCGGGCGACGAAGGCTTGGCCGTGGTAGAGCGCCTGAGCGGCGACCTCTCCGGTGTGGTTCACGCGCATGAGCGCGCCGGATTCACGGCGTTCGGAGTCGGAGAGCTCGGGCATCGGGGCCGGCGCCGCGGGCAGCGGCCGGCTAGCTCGAGCGGGGGCGAAGAGCGAGCGTAAGGCCCTGTCTGAAACGGAAATAATGGCGTCGAGGGAAGGGGGTTCTGGGACCCGGAAGGGCAGTCGCGGACGCTCGTCGATCGGCATGCTCTCTATTATACGGGGCAAACGCCGGACGCTTTGCATTGGCTGGGGCACTCCCGTACACTTCCGCGCCTTTTTTGGGGTTCACCGCCGCGCCCCGCACCCCGGGAATGCGGCCTTTTCGGATCTGCCAATGACTACCCTTTCCGCCACTACTGAATTCACCAAGCCGGCCGCCGTCCGTGGCGACTGGTTCCTCGTCGACGCCAGTGACAAGACGCTCGGGCGTCTCGCGTCGCAGATTGCCCATCGCCTGAAGGGCAAGCACAAGGCCGACTACAGCCCGCACGTCGACATGGGCGATCACATCGTGGTCGTGAATGCCGACAAGGTGCGCGTCACGGGGCGCAAGCTCACGGACAAGATCTATTACTGGCACACCCAGCACATCGGCGGCATCAAGCAGATCGCGCTGGAGAAGCTCCTCGCGGAGCACCCGGAACGGGTCATCGAGTTTGCCGTGAAGGGCATGCTGCCGAAGAACCCGCTGGGCCGGCGCATGTACAAGAAGCTCCACGTTTTCGCGGGCGTCAAGCACCCGCACGCGGCTCAACAGCCGAAGCCGCTCGACCTCTAATTACAGGACCTGATTCTCATGGCAGCTACTCCGAATTACGGCACCGGCCGGCGCAAGACGGCCACCGCTCGCGTCTACCTGCGCTCCGGCAAGGGCAACATCACGGTCAATGATCGGCCGCTCGACCAGTTCTTCGGTCGCGAGACGGGGCGCATGATCGTGCGGCAGCCGCTCGAGGCCGTGCAGCTCGTGAACAAGTTCGACATCTCCGTGCGTGTCGACGGGGGTGGCATCACCGGGCAGGCCGGTGCGATCCGTCACGGAATTACCCGTGCGTTGATCGAGTACGATGAGACGCTTCGCAAGCCGCTGCGCGCTGCGGGGTTCGTGACTCGCGATGCGCGTGAGGTGGAGCGTAAGAAGGTGGGGCATCGCAAGGCCCGCCGCGGTACGCAGTACTCGAAGCGTTGATCGCTTCTTGGGATGCCATTGGGGGATCGTCTAGTGGTAGGACAACGGACTCTGACTCCGTTTACCTAGGTTCGAATCCTAGTCCCCCAGCCAACTGAGAAGGCCCGCCTAGATGGCGGGCCTTCTTGCTTTGGGGGATCGGGCGGCGAGCGGATATGGGAGGGGGCGCCTCTCTCATGCGCCGGCGCATCAGAGAGTGTCGACCCGTTTGTCACCGGCGACGATCAAAACATCGGCACCGCGCGCGGCGAACAAGCCTACGGTGACGACACCAACGATCTGGTTGATCTCGCGTTCCAGCGAGACAGGGTCGGTGATCTTCAAGTCGTGCACATCGAGGATGTGGTTGCCGTTGTCAGTGACGACGTTCTGACGCCATATGGGGCGTCCACCGAGATTCGTTAACGCATCGCTAACGTGTTTACGACCCATCGGGATCACTTCGACGGGGAGTGGGAAGCGTCCGAGGGTCGTCACGAGCTTGCTGTCGTCGACGACGCAGACGAACTGCTTCGATGCCGCGGCGATGATCTTCTCGCGGGTCAGTGCGGCACCGCCTCCCTTGATGAGACGCCGTTCACGTGTGGCTTCATCGGCGCCGTCGATATAGACCTCCAATGAGCCGACTTCATTCAAGTCCATCACCCTGATGCCCGCCTTCTCGAGTCGGGTGGTGGATGCGTTGGAGCTCGACACCGCGCCGCTCACGCGCACGGTGCTCGCGGCCAATGCATCGATGAAGAGGTTGACCGTCGAACCCGTGCCGATGCCGAGCACCGTGCCGGCGCGGATGTACTTCAGAGCGGCGAGCGCGGCCTGTTTCTTCTTTTCGTCGGCGCTGCGAGGCATAGCGGAAGTCCTGGAAAAATAGGGGTTGGAGCGATAGATGTCGCGCGACGCGCGCCATCGAACGACGGAACGCGACCTCTAGAAACGACTGAGCCCGCTTGCGCGGGCTCTAGTGTCGTTTTGGGTCCGGTGAGCGCGGAAAAAATTTCCGCGCTCACCGAATTTCAAGGGCCTTACTTCTTCTTGGAAGCTTTCTTCTTGCCCTTCTTTTTCGCCTTAGCCATGTTGGCTTCTCCAGTTACAGGTTAGTCCGGGGTCGAAGTATACGCACGCTCATCAAAAAAACAAGCAAGCGCATGAGTGATGTGATACGCGCGCGCTCGTCATCATCACAACAACGAGCGAATGAACTTCCAATGAGCCGCGTCGACCGGCATCACCGATAAGCGATTGCCCGGTCGCAGCAACACCATACCGGCGAGCTCTTTGCTCGCATGCGCACGCAATTCGGTGAGTGTGATGATGCGCGGGAAGCGCTCTTTCAGCGTCACATCGACCATGAACCAGCGCGGGTTCTGCGGCTGCGACTCCGCATCGTAGTGGTCGTGCTTGCGATCGAATGCGGTGGGATCGGGATAGCCTTCCTTCGTGATCTGCATCACACCGACGATGCCCGGCACATCGGTGCTCGAGTAGTACAGAAAGACCTCATCACCCTTCTTCATCTGGTCGCGCAGCATGTTGCGCGCCTGAAAATTGCGGACGCCGTCCCAACCGGTGGTCTTCTTCGGAGCCTTCGCCAGATCCTCGATGCTGAAGGTGCTCGGCTCCGTCTTCATCAGCCAGTACGACATCGGATGACCCCTTTCTCCGTGACCACCGCATCCATGCGCACGTCGTGCGCGGCGCAGGCAATGGCCGGCAACTGCTGGAAGGAATAGGCGATGCCGACGAGACGCGGCCCGCGCCACCTCGTGTGGACATTGCGGAACGCGAACGTGCGGTCGTAGTAGCCCCCGCCCATGCCGAGCCGCACGCCGCTCGCATCGAAGCCGACGAGGGGCAGCAACACGAGGTCGAGCCAGCGCGCCGGTACGGTAGCGGTCCCTGTGGGTTCGAGAATGCCGAGGTGATTGGTCGTCTGTGCGGCCCCAGCATGCATCTCGTGGAAATCGATCTGAAGCGTGCGCCGGTCGATGCGCGGTAGGAACACACGGCAGCGACGTGCGAACGCGAGGGCGATCAGCGGCGCCGTATCCAGCTCTTCCCGCAGCGCTGCGTAAATGGCGACGCGCATGCCCGCGCGCAGGCGGAACGCGCCATCGACGTTTCGCGCGACGCGCCGCGCGGCATGTTCACGTTGTTCGGGGGAGAGGGCGCGCCGTTTGGCACGCAGCTCCGCCCGCAAAGGCTTGCGGACGGAGCCGAGTGAGGGATTCAAAAGCGCCACCCGCCTGTGCCGGTGCTAGCCGTTGCTCTCGACCAGAGCAACATGTGGGACGAGCTGAAGCAGGTAAGGCTTTCCGCTCGAGGCGGACTTGCACAATTCTGCACTCAAGCCCATGTGTCCCGTGGGTGTTCCAATTAGGGTCGAGAGGTAACCCGACCAGCGTGTCGAACACCGCAGGCGACGCCGGGATTCACTCTACACGAATCCCGCTGCAGCTGGGTGGTGCCGGATTTCAAAATTCCAACTGTTGGCCCTTGGCAAGCTCGGCCTCGACCCGCTCGCGCAACGCCTTCACGCGGCCGCTCGCTTCGCTTTCGAGCTTCGCTTCGCGCTCTTTCAGCTTCAAGTATTCGTTGGCGAGGTTGAGCGCAACCATGACGGCGATGCGATCGGAACCGACCACCTTGCCGCTGTCGCGCACTTCACGCATGCGCGCATTCAAGAATTCGGCCGAATCGAGCAGCGCCGAGCGTTCCTCGTAGGGACACGTCATGGCGTATTCCTTCTCGAGGATACGCACGCTCACCCGAGCGGGTTCGCGGCTGTCGGCACGCGCGGGTTCTGCTTGGCTCATGCGCCGTGCTCCATGGTTTTGAGCCGACCGATCATCGCTTCGACGCGGGCGCGGACCTGTTCGTTCTTCTGCAGCAGCCCGGCCCGGTCGTTGGTGAGACTCTCGTGACGCTGGCGAAGCGCACGATTCTCTTCCTTGAGCTCTTCGATGCTGGCGAGCAGCTGTTCGATGCGCTTCTCGAGCCGCGCCAGCTCGAGATCGAGGTGCGTCTTCGTTGTGTCGTTCATGCCAAAGATTATGGAGGCGCGCTCTCGACGCGGTCAATCGCAGCGAAAGCAGAGCCCGGCGGCGCGAAATCTCCGCCGTGCGCCACGGGGTTGGGCACGCTCTTCAGGCATAATCACCCGGCCATGCAAACAGCGAGCTACGCCGAGATTCAGCGGGTGCTCACCGACGAGCGCTCGATGACGGACGCCGCGGAGGCGCACGGCACGCTGGTCGGCGCGCTGTGCGCGATGACGGCGTATCGATTCGAAGACTGGTTGCAGGAAATCCTGCCGGACGGCGGTGCGCAGGCCCTCTCCAGCGGTTCCTTGCGCGCCCTCTACTTCGTCACCGCCGAGACGCTGGCCGGCATCGATCTCGAGTTCCAGCCGCTCCTGCCCGAGGATGATCAGCCCCTGAACGAACGCACCGCTGCGCTCGCGCAGTGGTGCGTCGGCTTTCTTTACGGCCTCGGCTCCGGCTCCATCCAGGACTTGAAGACGCTGCCCGGCGAGGTCGGCGAGGTGGTGCGCGACTTCGACGAGATTACGCGCGTCGGCATCGACGGCGGCGAGTCGGACGAACAGAACGAGAGCGCGTATGCCGAGCTCGTCGAGTTCGTACGCGTCGGTGTGCAGCTCGTGTTCGAGGAGCTCGGTCCGCTGCGCGACGCGCCGGAGGGGTCCGACGAGCCGGGGCAATCCGGCCCGCTGCACTGAAGGACGACCGAGGTCTCATCGTGCCGACCCCATCCCGAGCCCGAGCCGCACCCAAGCGTGCCCGAGCCATTCCGCGCGACGAATTTGCACGCCGCCGCCGCCAGCTCATGAAGCTGATGGGACGCGACTCCATCGCCGTCATCTCCGCGGCCCCGGTGCGCCTGCGCAATAACGACGTCGAATACCCCTACCGACAGGACAGCGACTTCTTCTATCTCACCGGCTTCGGCGAGCCCGAATCGGTGGCGGTGCTGATACCCGGCCGGGAACAGGCCGAGTACCTGCTCTTCGTACGCGACCGCGACCCGGCGCGAGAGACTTGGGATGGCAAGCGGGCCGGCCCCGAGGGCGCGACGCGCAGCTTCGGTGCCGACGATGCGTTTCCCATCGCCGACATGGACGAGATCCTTCCCGGCCTGCTGGAGAACCGCACGAAGGTGTTCTACACCATGGGCGCGCACCCCGAGTTCGATCAGCGCATCGTCGGCTGGGTGAACGGCCTGCGCTCGCAATCGAAGCCGGGACGCAACGCGCCGCAGGAGTTCGTCGCGCTCGACCACTTCCTGCACGACATGCGGCTCTTCAAGTCGCACAACGAGATCGATCTCATGCGCGAGTCGGCGCGCATCGCGGCGCGTGGGCACATCCGAGCGATGAAGGCCTGCAGGCCGGGCCGCAAGGAATACGAAATTATGGCGGAGCTCGTGCACGAGTTCCGCGTGCACAATGCCGACATCTCGTATCAGCCGATCGTCGGCGGCGGTGACAACACCTGCATCCTCCACTATCGCGAGAACGATCAGACGCTGAACGACGGCGACCTCCTGCTCGTCGACGCTGGGTGTGAGTACGAGTACTACGCTTCGGACATCACCCGCACCTATCCGGTGAACGGCGAGTTCACGCCCGAGCAGCGCGCGGTGTACGAAGTGGTGCTGGAGGCCAATGAGGCGGCGATCGCGAAGGTGAAGCCCGGCAATCACTGGAACGACCCGCACCTCGCCGCCGTGCGTGTAGTGACGCAGGGGCTCGTGAAGCTCGGGCTCCTGAAGGGGCGCGTGCCGGCGTTGGAGAAAGAGGGCGCCTATCGCAAGTTCTTCATGCACCGGACCGGCCATTGGCTCGGGATGGACGTGCACGATGTGGGCGAATACAAGGTCGGCGACGAATGGCGCGTGCTGGAGCCGGGCATGGCGATGACGATCGAGCCCGGCATCTACATCCCGCCGAGCGCGCGCGGCGTCCCGAAACGCTTTCGCGGCATCGGCATCCGCATCGAGGACGATGTCGTCGTGACGCGCACCGGCGTCGAGGTGCTGACCGCCAAGGCGCCCAAAGACGCCGATGACATCGAAGCCTTGATGGCGCACGGCTGAGGCGCGCGCGGCATGCGGGAAGTCGACGTCGTCATCGTCGGAGGCGGAATGGTCGGGGCGAGCCTCGCGCTCGCGCTCGCCGGCACCGGTCTTGCCGTCACGATGATCGAAGGCGTCGCGCCGGGCTCCGATGCGCAGCCGAGCTTCGATGAGCGCACGACCGCGCTCGGCAACGCGAGTCGGCGCATCTTCGAAGGGTTGGGCGTGTGGGCTGGCATCGCGCCGCAAGCCGCGGCGATTCGCACGATTCACGTCTCGGACGCCGGTCGCTTCGGTTTCGCACGCCTCGATGCGAACGAGCAAGGCATCGACGCGTTCGGCTATGTCGTAACGAACCGTGTCATCGGCGCGGCGCTGTGGGCGCGGCTGAGTGAGGCCAAGGGCATCACGCTGCGTGCGCCCGCGCACCCCGAAGGTCTCGAGATCTCGCCGGAGGGCGTGCGTCTGACCGTGGTCGATGACCGCAAGACCGGCAATGGCAGCGGCACGCGCGAAGAGATCACGGCACGGCTCGTCGTCGCGGCGGATGGCGCGCACTCGAGTGTGCGAGCCGCAGCCGGCATCGGGGCCACCGTTGAGGACTACGAGCAGGTCGCCATCGCCACGAATCTCGCAACGGATCGAGCGCACGACGGCACCGCGTACGAGCGTTTCACCCCGACGGGGCCACTCGCGCTATTACCTCTCTTCGACGGCAGTCACGGGCTCGTGTGGAGCAAAACGCCGCCCGAGGCGATACGGATGCTCGCGCTCGACGACGCATCGTTTCTCGCCGAGCTGCAGCAGTGCTTCGGCTGGCGCGCGGGGCGCTTCACGCGAGTGGGGCGGCGTGCGTCCTATCCCCTCAAGCTGACACGTGCCGCGACGACGGTATCGACACGCGCGGTTCTCATCGGCAACGCCGCGCAGGCGCTGCATCCGGTGGCGGGGCAGGGGTTCAATCTGGGCTTGCGGGATGCCGCGATGCTTGCCGAGGTGCTGGCCGGCGCCCCGGACGATCCCGGCAGTGCCGATCTACTCACTCGCTTCGAGCAGTGGCGTTCGGGTGATCGGGGCGGTGTGATCCGCTTCACGGATGGTCTCATCAAACTCTTCGGGGACACGCGCCCGGGAATGGGACTCGCGCGTAACTTCGGCCTACTGCTGTTCGATCTCACGCCTCCTGCAAAGAGTGCGCTGGCCCGCGTCAGCGCCGGATTCGCAGGACCGGCGCCGCGGCTCGCACGCGGCTTGGCGCTTCGATGAACACGATCCCGGGGTCGAATCCAGTTCTGGATGTGCTCGTCGTCGGCGGCGGCCCGGTCGGCGGTGCCGCGGCGGCCTTACTGGCGCAGGCGATGCGCGGTGATCGTGCGCCTATGCGGATCGCAGTCCTCGAGCCACGCAAGCCCACGCCACTCGCCGCCGATGCGCCGCTGGAGTTGCGGGTTTCCGCATACTCGCGCGCCAGCGAGCGCATTCTGCGGACGGCGGGCGCTTGGGAGGCGATTGCAGCGGTACGCCTGAGCCCATATGAGCGCATGCGCGTATGGCACGAGAGCGTGGCGCCAACGGCCTCTGAGGCGCTCGTATTCGACGCTGCGGAAGTGAGCGAACCCAATCTGGGCTACATCATCGAGACGCGGCTCGTGCAGTACGCGTTGCTCGACGCCGCGGAGGCGGCGGGCGTTGCGATCGTGAAGGGCGAGTTGCAGGCGCTCAGCATCGGAGACGAACACGTTCACGTCGAGACGTCAGCTGGCGTCCTGCAGGCGAAGCTCGTCGTGGGGGCGGATGGCGCGCAGTCGGCGGTTCGCGCGGCAGTGGGGCTCACGGCAGAGATGTCGCCGTACGCGCAGACCGCGATCGTCGCGAACGTCGCGACTGAGCGGCCGCATGAGAGCACGGCGTGGCAGCGCTTCTTGCGCACCGGGACACTGGCATTTCTGCCTCTGAGTGACGGGACGAGCTCGATCGTGTGGTCGGCTGATGATGAAGTCGCCAAAGGCTTGCTCGCGGCCTCTGCCGAGGGTTTTGCGAAGGCATTGGATACCGCGTCGGATCACGCGCTGGGGGGGACGAGGCTCGTGAGCGAGCGGGCGTCGTTTCCGTTGCGTCGACTCGCGGCTCAGCACTATGCCGCGCATCGGTGCGCGCTCATCGGTGATGCAGCTCACGTCGTCCATCCGCTTGCGGGGCAGGGGGTGAACCTTGGGCTGCTCGATGCAGCCGCGCTCGCGGAGTTGCTCGCCGTTGGCCGGCGCCAGGGTGAGGATCCGGGGGCGCTGCGTGTTTTGCGGCGCTATGAGCGATGGCGGAAGACGGAGACGCGGATGATGAGCGTCGCGATCGATGCGTTCGATCGCATGCTGGCCCACGGGACGGGGCCGTTGTCGCGGCTCGCGCAACGCGGGCTCGGATGGGTCAATCGGAGCCAAGAGCTCAAGCGCCTGTTCATTCGCCGCGCGCTGGGCGTCGCCGGCGAGTTGCCTGATGCCGCCAAAGCGCGGCGCAGTGCTTAGCCCCTTCAAGACAGGAGCGCTCTCGAGCGTTCGCGCGACCTTGAACGGGACGTGGCCGTCGGCCCGCGCGCATGCGCGATATCCGCGGAGAGCTGGCGCATCGCGCGCACCTTCGATGTGACGCAGACGCTCGAAATCGGTACGGCGCCGGCAGGGGCGCGTCTGCCGCAGTCTTACCACCGAGGATGGCCGCCACCCGACCCCGGCGAAACTGGTGCTGGAATATGCCTTTCACTGAGGGCATGCTCCTGCGCCCGATATTCCGAACCGCCTCGGCATGGCAGGCCCTCTGTTTCAGTCGTTGGACGAGGAGCGCTGGCGCGAGTTGCTTCCGCTCTTCGATCACGCGATGGACCTCGACGAGTCCGCGCGCGAAGCGTGGCTCGCGCAACTCGCGCGCGAGCGGCCCACGACGGCCGCGTCGCTGCGCGCCCTGCTGACGGAGAACGAGCGGCTCGAAGCGCAGCGCTTCCTCGAAGAGGGCCCGCAATCGCCAAGCGGCGACTCGTTGCAGGGCTGCACGATCGGCGCGTACACCATCGAACACTTGATCGGCGAAGGCGGCATGGGCGAGGTGTGGCGCGCCCGGCGCAGCGATGGCCGATTCGAGCGCAAGGTGGCGGTCAAGCTGATGCACGCGTCGCTCGTCTCGCGCCGGGCGCGCGAGCGATTCGAGCGCGAAGGGCGGCTGCTCGCGCGGCTCACGCATCCGAACATCGCGCCGCTCGTCGATGCGGGCGTCACCGCAGGCAATCGGCCGTACATCGTGCTCGAGCACGTCGCGGGGCAGCCGCTCGATCGCTACTGCGATGTGCGCGGGCTCGGCATCGAGGCACGGCTACGGCTGTTTCAAGACGTGCTGGGCGCGCTCGCGCATGCGCACGATCGGCTCGTGATCCATCGCGATCTGAAGCCATCGAACGTCCTGGTCACCGGCGCAGGCGTCGTGAAGCTCCTCGACTTCGGGATCGCGAAGCTGATGGATGCGCAGGAGGAGGCGGGCACCCAGCCCACCTCGGTCGGCGAGGTGGCGTTCACGCCGGATTACGCGGCGCCCGAGCAAATCCTCGGCGAGCCGATATCCGCCGCAACCGACGTGTACCAGTTGGGTCTGCTGCTCTACTTACTTCTGGCCGGCGCGCATCCCTATGCGCGCTCCGGTATGGGCAAGCGCGAGCTGCTCAAAATTGCGCTCGCGCGCGAGCCGCCGGTGATGTCGGAGGCGATCGCGCGCCTGGCGGAGGCCGACTCCGCTGAGCTGGCGCGGCGTGCGCATCGTCGCGGCATCACTCCCGAGCGTCTGCGCGCGCTATTGCGCGGTGACTTGGACGCGATCCTCGGGAAGGCTTTGCGCAAGGACCCGGCGGAGCGCTACAGCTCGGCGGCCGCATTGGCGGGCGATATCGCGCACTACCTCGAACATCGGCCGGTCGCGGCCCGCAGCGGCGCGCTTCGCTACAGGACCCGCAAGTTCCTACGCCGTCATCGCGCGCCGCTCGCGCTGGGCAGTCTCGCGGCTCTCGCGCTCATCGGCACGACGGTGTTCGCGCTCACGCAAATGCGCGAGGCGCAGATTCAGCGCGACGAGGCCGAAGCGCAGTGGGAGAGCGCGAGCGCCGAGCGGCGCTTCACCTTGCTCATGATGTCGAAGGTCGGGACCGGCGGGCATGCCATGACGATGCAGCAAATCCTCGACAGCGGCATGGAGCTGGTCGACAAGGAATTCGCCGACCGCCCCGAGTTCGCCGTGGACTCGCTGATTCACTTGTCGGGGCGCTACATGGACATTGGCAACACGCGCAAGGAGCACGCCGCGCTGGTGAAGGCCGAGAGCATCGCGCGGCGCGTGAGCCCGGCGAAACTGGCTGAAGTCGAATGCGACACCGTCGAGACGGAGATCGCGCTCGGCGATCTCGCCGCGGCGGGGCATCGCGTGGGGCAAGCGCAGCGGGCGCTCGCGCAAGTGCGTGAACCGGACCCGCAGCTCGTTTCCGACTGCCTGCACGCCGAGGGCTCGCTGAATGCCGCGCGCGGGCGCATGCCCGAAGCCATCGCGAACGTGCAGACCGCGATGGCGGTCATCGAAAATACGGACGACAACTCCGTGCGCCTCACCGGTTTGCAGAGCCATCTCGAGCTGCTGTACGCCTCGATCGGCGACATCGCGCACGCCATGCAGATCAATCGCAAGCGGCAGACGCTGGTGCGCGAATCGGGGCTCGATGGGTCCGTGCGCCTACTGCGCGCTCAGCACAGCGAGGCGATGTATCTCGCCGACGTCGGGCAGCTCGAGGATGCCCTGGCGCTCGAGCGCGACGTCGTCACGCGCAGCACGCCGAAAGACGGCGCTCCGGTGCATCCGACGGTGAGCGAGGGCTACGGCGAAGTGCTCTTGCGGATGGAGCAGCCGGAAGAGGCGCTGCCGTGGCTCGAGCAATCGGCGAGCGCGTGGCGCGAGCAGGGGGCGCTGGCGCGTGAGCTCGTCGTTCGCACGCTGCGCAGTCACGCGCTCTACCAGTTGGGTCGCGCGGAGGAAGCGCGCGCGGAGTTGCCCGACCTCGCGACGCTCGCGCACGCCCCAGATCAAACGAGCCGTCAGTCCTTCGTTCGCGCGGGCACGGCGCGCGCTCGAGTGTTGCTTGCACTCGGCGAAATCGCGCACGCACGCGAACAAATCACGCAGGTGGTCGATCGCGTGCGCACGTCGAGCGACTGCGCGCGCTGGCGCATTTCCGCCCTGTTGATGGCAGCGCGCGTCGCGGATGCCGTCGGTGCGGTGCCCGAGGCCGGGCACTATGCAGCGGAAGCTCTCGAGCTCGCGCAGCAGCGCGCGTTGCAGACGGAACGCAGTGCGGATGTGGGCGAGGCGTTATTGGTGCTTGCGAATTTGCGGCGGGAAGAAGGTGACGTCCAAGCCGCGGCGGTAGTGATCCCGCGCGCCCGCGCCGCGTTGACCGACGCGCTCGGGCCCGGTCATTCGCTGACGCGCGCTGCGCTTGCGTTCAACTGAGAGGGATCAGATCGATCTTCGCGGCGCAGATGAAGTCGTTCTCCGACAGTCCCTTGATCGCGTGCGTCGAGAACATCACGCGGCAATAGCCGTACCCGACTTCGAGATCCGGATGATGGTCTTCGAGGTTCGCGATGTGCGCGAGCGCGTTCGCGAAGCTCATCGTGCGGTAGAAATCCTTGAACTTGAATTCGCGGCGGATCGAGCGCGCATCCTGCGCGAGATCCCAGTCGGCGTGCAGCTGCGGCATCAGCTCGCGCGCCCGTGCCGGCGTGAGCGGCTCGACACCACCCTCGCACGGCAGGCATTTCATCTCGTTGAGCTCGGTCATGCGGTCTCCTTGCGCGCGTACTTGCGCGCCACGTACTGCTCGACCAGATCCTGAAATTCCTCGGCGATGCGCTCGCCCTTCAACGTGACGGTCTTCGCGCCGTCCTCGTACACGGGGGCTACCGGCCGCTCGCCCGTGCCCGGCAGGCTGATGCCGAGGTTCGCGTGCTTGCTCTCGCCAGGGCCATTGACGACGCAGCCCATGACCGCGACGGTCATGTCTTCCACGCCGACGTACTGCTTGCGCCAATCCGGCATGCGGTGCCGGATGTGCGCTTGAATCTGCTGCGCGAGCTCTTGGAACACGGTGCTGGTCGTGCGCCCGCAGCCGGGGCACGCGACGACCATCGGCGCGAACGAGCGTAGTCCAATCGTCTGCAGGATTTCCTGCGCGACGATGACTTCGTTCGTGCGGTCGCCGCCGGGTTCGGGCGTGAGCGAGACGCGAATCGTGTCGCCGATGCCCTCTTGCAGCAGCACCGCCATGCCCGCGGTCGATGCGACGATGCCCTTCGATCCCATGCCCGCTTCCGTCAGCCCTAGATGCAGCGGGTATTCGCAGCGCGCGGCGAGGTCGCGATAGATCGCGATGAGGTCCTGCACGCCGCTCACTTTGGCGCTGAGAATGATGCGATCGTGCGCGAGCCCGAGCTCCTCGGCGCGTTGCGCGCTCTCGAGCGCGGACATCACCACGGCTCTGCGCATGATCTGCTGCGCCGACAGCGGTTGTTCGAGTGAGTTGTTCTCATCCATGAGACGAGTCAGCAAGTCCTGATCCAAGCTGCCCCAGTTCACGCCGATGCGCACCGGTTTCGCGTATTGGCAGGCGACTTCGATCATCTCCGCGAACTGCGGATCGCGCTTACTGCCGCGCCCAACGTTGCCGGGATTGATGCGGTATTTCGCGAGCGCTTCGGCGCACGCGGGGTGTTCTCGCAGCAGCTTGTGCCCGTTGAAGTGGAAGTCGCCGATGAGCGGCACGTCGACGCCGAGCTGCGCGAGTCGCTCACGGATCGGCGCGACCGCCGCGGCCGCTTCGCTCGTGTTCACGGTGATGCGCACCAACTCGGAGCCGGCGCGCGCAAGTGACTTCACCTGCTGCGCGGTGCCTTCGACATCCGCCGTGTCGGTGTTGGTCATGGACTGCACGACGATCGGGTTCGTGCCGCCGACGTGCACCGGCCCGATGCGTACTGCAACGCTCTTGCGTCTCACGCTCATGGGAGACGCGTCGACTGCCACGTCACGAGCTGCCAGCGGCCGTCGCGCTTCGCATAGACATCCGTGTAGATGCCCTGGAAGTGCTGCTCTTTCCCGTTCGCGATCACGCGGATGTCGAGCTTCCCGTTCACGACGACGGCGCCGTCGACCACGCGCGGCGTCATATACATGACATCCATCGCCAAGTACTGGTTGGTGCCGGACGTGACGAAGCCGATGAATTCCTCCTTGTTCTGACACACGCCGGTGGAATGGCAATAAACGAGGTCGTCCGCGAGCATCGGCCGCAAGGCGGGCACGTCCATGGCGATCTGTGCTTTGAAACGGGCGCGCTCGAGCGCTTCCACTTCTTTGAGGGGCTCCTGCGAGGCGACCGCCCAGCCGGACATAATGATCAGGGTCAGTGCGACAGCTGCTGGTTTTTTCATGGCGCGAATTGTGCGCCGAGCGGGCGGCAACTGGTATCATCCGCGCGCCCGCTGACGTGTCTGTCCGGAGAGTGTTCGGCCAGTCAAGCCAAACCGCCGAAGGCGCAAGTTCCGCCCGGAAACGCTCAGGCATCGAGAACGGCAGACACGAGAGTCGACCGGTTCAATGACCGGGGGGCTCGCAGCGGGCTCTGGAGAGCGGTGAAATCCCGGCATTTTCGCGGTTTTTCACCCACCGAAGGGGTGCGGCGTACAGGGTTACGCCTGATCTCTCAGGTCACAGGACAGAGGGGCGGCGGATACGGTTTTTTTCTTTTGGGTTGGTTTTATTTGTTTGGCTTCGCCAAACAAATAAAAATAAAAGAAAAAACCGCATCCGCCGCCCTTTTTCATTGGCGCGCGTGGGCCGACACGCGAGTCGCTGTGACCGAAAGGGTGGGTAACCCGTGGGACGACGCACTCCGCTTTTCGATCTCCATCACGAGCTCGGCGCGCGCATGGTCGACTTCGGCGGCTGGGACATGCCGGTGCAGTACACCTCGCAGATCGGCGAGCACCATGCGGTCCGGCGCGGCGCCGGGCTCTTCGACGTGTCGCACATGTGCGTCGTCGATCTGCGCGGCGCAAAGGTCCGCGCCTTCCTCGAGAAGCTCGTCGCGAACGACGTGGGCAAGCTGCGCACGCCGGGCAAAGCGCTCTACAGCTGCATGCTCACGGAGAGCGGCGGCGTCATCGACGATCTCATCGTCTACTTCTTCGATGAATCTGGCCTCGACGAGTCCTGGTTCCGCGTCGTCGTGAACGCGGGCACGCGCGACAAGGATCTGGCGTGGATACGCAAGCACGCCGCGGAATTCGGCGTCGACGTGCAGGAGCGCACCGACCTCGCGATGGTCGCGGTGCAGGGCCCCGACGCGCGCGTCAAAGTCGCCAAGCTGCTCTCGCGGGAGGGCGCGGAGGCGGCGCTCGCGCTCGGCCAGTTCGTCGGCCGCGAGATCGACGGTTGGTTCATCGCGCGCACCGGATACACCGGCGAAGATGGCTTCGAAGTGATGCTCCCCGCGAAGGATGTCGTGAAGGTGTGGCGCGATCTGAACGCGCTCGGCGTTGCCTCGTGCGGCCTCGGCGCGCGCGACACGCTGCGGCTCGAAGCGGGCATGAACCTGTACGGCAACGACATGGACGAGAGCAAGAATCCGCTCGAATCCGGTCTCGCGTGGACCGTCGCGCTCGAGCCCGCGGGGCGCGATTTCATCGGGCGCCAAGCGCTCGAAGCGATCAAGGCGCGCGGCGGCATACCGCGGTTCGTCGGCCTCGTGCTCGAAGACCGCGGCGTGCTGCGCAGTCATCAGAAAGTGATCGTGCCCGGCGTCGGCACAGGTGAGACGACGAGCGGCACGTTCTCCCCGACCCTCGAACGCTCCATCGCTTTCGCGCGCGTGCCGGCCGGCACCGGCGCGACGGTGCAGGTGGACATTCGCGGCAAGCTTCTCAATGCGCGGGTGGTGAAGCCGCCCTTCGTGCGCCTCGGCAAGGCGCGTATCGATCTCGGAGACAAACTCAGATGAGCAACGTTCCTGCCGATCTCAAGTACACGCGGACGCACGAGTGGGTGCGCTCTCTCAAGGACGGCACGATCGAGATCGGCATTACCGATCACGCGCAGCATTCGCTCGGCGATCTCGTGTTCGTCGAAGTGCCCGAAGCCGGCCGGCAGGTCGGCGCAGGCGAGCCGTGCGCAGTCGTCGAGTCCGTGAAGGCTGCGTCGGACGTCTACGCTCCGGTGGCCGGTGAAGTCACGGCCGGCAACGCCGAGCTCGCAACGACTCCCGAGCTCATCAATCAGGACCCGTTCGGCGCAGGCTGGATGATGCGCTTGAAGCCCGCCAACCCCGGGCTGCTGTCGGAGCTGATGACGCCGCAGGAATACGCAGCGCTGCTGAAGGCGGAGGGAGGCTGACATGGCGTTCATTCCGCACACCGAGAAAGACGTCGCCGCAATGCTCGCCGCGATCGGCGTCGAGCGGATCGATCAGCTGTTCGACGAAATCCCGGCGAATCTGCGCGTGAAGTCGCTCGCCGGCGTGCCCGTGGCGCTGAACGAAATGGAGATCGGCCGGCTCATGTCCGCGCGTGCGCGGCAGGATGGGCGGCCGCTGTGCTTCATCGGCGCGGGTGCGTACGAGCATCACATCCCCGCAGCGGTGTGGGCGATCACGACGCGCGGCGAGTTCTATAGCGCGTACACGCCGTATCAAGCCGAAGCGAGCCAAGGCACGCTGCAGCTTCTCTACGAATATCAGACGATGATTTCGAACCTCACGGGCATGCAGGTCTCGAACGCATCGCTGTATGACGGCGCGTCCGCGGTTGCCGAAGCGAGCCTCATGGCCGTGCGCGCCAATCGCAAATCGAAATCGCAGCGCATTCTCGTGCCGACGACCGTGCATCCGCACTATCGGCGCGTCGCCACAGCGACCGCGTCGAATCAGGGCTTGCGCTTCGAGGACGTGCCGTATGGCGCGACCGAAGGCCGCACGCTCGTCGATGCGCTCGCGAAATACGACGGGCAGGACACCACCGCCATCGTGCTGCAGCAGCCGAACTTCTTCGGCGTGCTGGAAGAGGTGGATGCGATCACCGATTGGGCGCATGCGCGCGGGATCTTCGTGATTGCCGTGGTGAACCCGACGTCGCTCGCGTTGTTGAAGCCGCCGGGAGAGTGGGGTGCGAAGGGTGCCGACATCGTCGTCGGCGAAGGCCAGCCGCTTGGTGTGCCCTTGTCCTCGGGCGGGCCGTACTTCGGCTTCATCACTACTCGGATGGAGTATGTGCGGCAGATGCCCGGCCGCATCGTCGGTCGCACCGTCGATCTCAACGGCAAGGAAGGCTTCACGCTCACCTTGCAAGCCCGCGAGCAGCACATTCGCCGGGCCAAGGCCACGTCGAACATTTGCACGAATCAGGGCCTGCTCGTGACGGCCGCGACGATCTATATGTCGCTGATGGGAGCGGAAGGCCTGCGTCGCGTCGCCGCTGCTTCGCACGCGCAGACGCGCGAGCTCGTCACCGCGCTCACGCGCATCAAGGGCGTGCGTCCTGCATTCAATACGCCGTGCTTCCACGAGAGCGTGCTGCTGCTCGATCGTCCGGTTGCGCCGGTGTTGAAGTCGCTCGAGGCGCAAGGCGTGCTCGCAGGCTTCAACCTCGCCGATCACTATCCGGAGCTCGGTCCCGCGCTGCTCGTCTGCGCCACCGAGACCAAGACGGCTGCAGATATCGATACGTATGCGCGCGCCCTCACGGACGCAATGAAAGCCGCCCGCGCGGCGTGATCGAAGGAGCTCTGCTCATGCGCGAAAAAGTCATTTTCGAGTACTCCCATCCGGGCCGCGGCGCTACCGATCAGTGGCCGAGCGACGCTCCCGAAGCGACGGACATTCCGGATGCTCTGCGCCGCAAGTCCGCGCCGATCCTGCCGGAAGTCAGCGAGCTGGAAACGGTGCGCCACTTCACGCGCCTCTCGCAGCTGAACTTCTCCATCGACACGCATTTCTACCCGCTGGGTTCGTGCACGATGAAGTACAACCCGAAGGCGTGTAACCAATACGCGATGCTGCCGGAGTTCCTGGCGCGCCACCCGCTCGCGCCGGAATCGCACAGCCAAGGCTTTCTCACCTGCATGTTCGAGCTGCAGGAGATGCTGAAGGAAGTGACGGGCATGCAAGGCGTGTCGCTCACACCGATGGCCGGCGCGCATGGCGAATTCGCAGGCGTCGCGATGATCCGCGCGTACCACCGCGCTCGCGGCGACCTCGCGCGCAACGAAATCATCGTCCCCGAGGCCGCGCACGGCACGAATCCCGCCACGGCCACGATGTGTGGCTGCGTCGTCAAAGAGATCGCCGTCGACGCGGACGGCGATGTCGACATCGAAGCGCTGAAAGCAGCGGTGGGCCCGAAGACCGCCGGCATCATGCTGACCAACCCGTCGACGCTCGGCGTATTCGAGCGCCGTATCGAAGAGGTGGCGCGCATCGTCCACGCGGCCGGCGGGCTGCTCTATTACGACGGCGCGAATCTCAACGCCATCTTGGGCAAGGTGCGCCCCGGCGACATGGGTTTCGATGTCATCCACATGAACCTGCACAAGACGTTCTCCACGCCGCACGGCGGCGGCGGTCCGGGCGCCGGCGCGGTGGGTGTGAGCGCGCGTCTCGCGCCGTTCCTGCCGATCCCGATCGTGGGCAAGGATGGGGACAAATATCGCTGGCTCGCCGAAACCGACCTGCCGCAGAGCATTGGTCGCCTGTCGGCCTTCATGGGCAATGCCGGCGTGCTGCTTCGGGCCTATATCTATATGAGGCTGCTCGGCCGCGAGGGCATGTCGCAGGTGGGCGACTTCGCGACGCTCAACGCCAACTACATGCTGGCCCGGCTCACGCAGGCCGGATTCGAGGCGGCCTATCCCGCGCGCCGCGCGAGTCATGAGTTCATCATCACGCTGAAAAAACAGGCCCGCGAGTTGAACATCAGCGCGATGGACTTCGCGAAGCGTCTGCTCGACCACGGCTTCCACGCGCCCACCACGTACTTCCCGCTCCTCGTGCCCGAGTGTCTGCTGATCGAGCCGACGGAGACGGAAAGCAAGGACGTGCTCGACGCTTTCATCGATGCGATGGTCCACATCCAGCGCGAAGCCACCGAGGAACCCGAGCATGTCCGCGGCGCTCCGCATACCATGCCGGTCCGGCGTCTTGACGACGTGCGTGCCGCCAAGCAACTGGACCTGACGTGGAAGCCGACCGCAGCGTAAACCTCGAGCGTCCCAAACCCCGCGGCATCGACCGCATCCTGCGCGCCTCCCGAGCCAGCTGGCTCGGGCTCACGGGCGCATTCCGCAACGAGGCCGCGTTCCGGCAGGAACTCGCCTTGGCCGTGGTCGTCATACCCCTCGGCCTGTGGCTCGGGCATACCGGTGTCGAACGGGCGCTGCTGGTCGCGCCGATGCTGCTCGTGTTAGTAGTGGAGCTGCTGAACAGCGCCGTCGAGGCGACGGTGGACCGCATCGGGTTCGAGCGCCACGTGCTGGCCGGCCTGGCGAAGGACATCGGATCGGCTGCAGTGCTCATGTCTTTCATCCTGCTGGGATCGGTCTGGCTGCTGGTGCTCCTAGGCCGCTAGACTGTTTTGATTTCCCGGGGCGCCATTCCCGGGGCCGACCCGGCTAGCCCCGGGTCTTCTCCAAGGTTTGTTACAGGACGCCTATGCGACGAGTACGACTGCTGCTCCTCCTTTTGCTCGCGCCGCTCGCCGCGCTCAATGCTCAGACTCCGCCCGCGTCGTCATCCAAGCCGCAGGCCACTCCGCAACAGCAATCGGCCCCGCCTGCGCCGACTGTTCCGTCGCAGCAGTCTTTGCCCGGATCGCCACCGCCGCCCGTCCCGACTCCGGGGCCGCCCGCTCCGGGCAACGGCAACGGCGACAAGTCGCAGGCCAATCAGGTGGCCCAGCAGGCGGCCGCCGTCGAAGAAGATCCGGACTGGGCCGTCACGCTCGAGCGCATTGCGACGAGCGTGGTCTCGATCGAAGTGGACTCGACGCGCGCGTTCGACACCGAGTGGAACAGCTCGGCGCAAGCCACGGGTTTCGTGGTCGATGCAGAACGCGGGCTGATCCTCACGAATCGCCATGTCGTCACCCCTGGACCGGTCACCTCCGAAGCGACGTTCCTGAATCGCGAAGAGGTGCAGCTCTATCCCGTGTATCGCGATCCGGTGCACGACTTCGGAATCTATCGCTACGACCCCTCGAAGCTGCGCTTCATCAAGCCCAAGGCGCTGCCGCTGTATCCGGAAGGCGCGCAGATCGGGCGCGAGATTCGCGTCGTCGGCAACAACGCCGGCGAGCAGCTCTCGATCCTGGCCGGCACGCTGGCCCGTCTCGATCGTGAGGCGCCCGAGTACGGCATCGCCAAGTACAACGACTTCAACACGTTTTATCTGCAGGCCGCCTCGGGCACGTCGGGCGGCTCGTCGGGCTCCCCGGTCATCGATATCCGCGGCCGCGTGGTCGCCTTGAATGCCGGCGGGGCGTCGAGCTCCGCGTCGAGCTTCTATCTGCCGCTCGGCCGCGTGCGCCGCGCGCTCGAAATGATTCAGAAGGGTCAGGTGCCGACGCGCGGCACGCTGCAGACGGTGTTCTCGTACACGCCGTACGACGAGCTGAAGCGCCTCGGCCTCACCGCCGGTACGGAAAGCGCCGTTCGCAAGCTGTTCCCGCAGTACACCGGCATGCTCGTCGTCACCGAAGTGCTGCCGGGCTCCAAGAGCGACGGCCAGCTCCAGCCGGGCGACATCCTCGTCAAAGTCAACGGCAAGTACATGACGCAGTTCGAGCCGCTCGACGACATCATGGACAGCTCCGTCGGCAAGACGGTGGATCTCGATCTCGAGCGCGGAGGCAAGGCGGTCACCGCGAAGGTGCCCGTCACCGACTTGCATGCGATCACGCCTAGCTCCTACGTGGAGTTCGGTGATGCCATTGCCCATACGCTGTCATATCAGCAGGCGCGCCACTTCAACGTGCCGGTGCAGGGCGTGTACGTGGCGAACCCCGGTTACGTGTTCGGCGCGGGTGGCATTCCGCGCGGCGCCGTGATCAGCTCGTTCAATTCGAAGGACATCACCGGCCTCGACGATCTCGAGAGCGCCATCAAGGAGCTCGGCGACGGCGATCGCGCGACCGTGCGCTTCTCGACCATCGACGATCCCAACGGCAGTCAGCTCCGTTCCATTCGCATGGACCGGCGCTGGTTCCCGGCGCATCACTGCGTGCGCGACGACGCCAAGGGAGTCTGGGACTGCAACGACCTCGCGTCCGGCGCGGCGCCGAAGCCGGCCGCCGGCGGGTCGACCGAGTTCCCGATGTTCAAAGACCCGCGCATGAACTACATCGCGCCGTCGCTCGTGCAGGTGAGCTTCGACATGCCGTACTCCGTATCGGGCATCACCGAGCGCAACTATCACGGCACGGGGCTCGTCGTGGATGCGGAGCGCGGTCTCGTCGTGGTGGATCGCAATACGGTGCCCGTGTCGGTGGGCGACGTGAGCATCACGTTCGCGGGCACGCTCGAAGTGCCGGCGACGGTGAAGTACATCCATCCGCTGCACAATCTCGCGATCGTGCAGTACGACCCGAAGCTCGTCGGCACGACGCCGGTGAAGAGCGCGAAGCTCGCGCCGCGCGAGATTTCAGCGGGCGAGCAGGTGTGGGTGATCGGGCTCGGGCGCGACGCGGAGCTGCGTTCGCGCGGCACCGAGATCGCGGAGGTCGAGCCGCTCGTGCTGCCGCTCTCGCGCACCATGCGCTTCCGCGACAGCAACCTCGACGGCATCGAGCTCGTGAATCCGCCGACGGACTACGACGGCGTGCTGCTCGAGAAGTCCGGTCGCGTGATCGGGCTCTGGTCGAGCTTCGCGTACGAGAACGGGCGCGAATTGACCCAGGACAATCGCGGCGTGCCGATCGACATCGTCGACGACATGCTGAAGCGCGTGCAGACGAACGCGCCGATGCATTCGCTGGAAGTGGAGCTGTCCACGGCGCCGCTCTCGAGCGCGCGGGAGTTCGGGCTCACCGAGGACTGGGTGAAGAAGCTGACCGCCCATAGTCCCTCCAAGCGCGAGGTGCTGACGGCCGTGCGCATGGTGGGCGGCGCGCCGGCGTCGCGCCTCTTGAAGCAGGGCGATTTGATCCTCGCCATCGATGGTCAGACCGTCACGCGCTTCCGCGAGGTCGAGCGTGCGGTAGCGGACAAGAAGCACGTGCAGGTGACCGTGTGGCGCGGCCGTGCCGAGCAGAACATCGAGGTCGAGACCGTCGAGCTGCCGAGCACCGATATCGACCGCATCGTGCAATGGGCTGGCGCGACGCTGCAGGCTCCGCACCGGGCGATGAGCGCTCAGCGCGGCATCCCGCCTGTGGGCGTGTACGTCGGCTACTTCTCGTACGGCTCGCCTGCTACGCGTTACGGCTTGTATCCCGGCCGCCGCATCGTCGAAGTCGACGGCGTACCGACGCCCGACCTCGATGCGTTCCTGCACGCGGTGACCGGCCGCCCCGACCGTTCCTCCGTGCGCCTCCGCACGATCACGTGGAACAACGCGCCCGAGGTCATCACCCTGAAGCTCGACAAGCACTACTGGCCCGCCTACGAGTTGGTGCGCACGCCAAACGGCTGGGACCGAAAAGCGCTCGAGTAAGCCGTTGATCGCCTGAACGGTTGGCCTCGTCGAGGGCGCCAACCGTTCAGGTCCCCCGATCCAGTACTGTCAAGCTGTGTCGCTCACGCGACGCGGTTCGCGATTGCGCGTATTCAGCCCGGCGAGCCCCGGCACCCTTGCTAGAATCGCCCGACTCATGGTCCGCATCGTCCGAGCAACACAAGTCGAGATCGAATCCGCCGTGCAGGCTCTGCGCGACGGCGAGCTGGTCGCCTTTCCCACCGAGACCGTCTACGGCCTGGGCGCCAACGCCCAGAATCCCGCCGCGGTCGCGAAGATCTTCGAGGCGAAGGGGCGCCCGCGCTCGCATCCGGTCATCGTCCATCTGGACACCCCGCGCTTCCTGCATCGCTGGGTCGCGGAAGTGCCGGAGGTTGCAACGAAGCTGGCCGAGAAGTTCTGGCCCGGCCCCCTCACAATCGTGATGAAGCGCGGCCCGAACGTGCACGACATCGTCACGGGCGGGCAGGACACGGTGGCGATCCGCGTGCCCTCGCACCCGATGGCCCAGCAGCTCCTGACCGCGTTCGGCGGCGGCATCGCCGCGCCCTCCGCGAACAAGTACGGGAAGTTGAGCCCGACGCGTCCCGAGCATGTCCGCGACGAGCTCGGCGACGCGGTGCGCGTCGTGCTCGACGGTGGTGAGAGCCAGATTGGTCTCGAATCCACCATCGTGACCTGCGTCGGCGAGCACGTGCGGCTCCTGCGCCCGGGTGCGGTCACCGCCGCCCAGCTCCGCAGCGTCGTCGGTGAGCTCTTGATGGGACCGGATCTCGAAACACCGCGTACACCGGGCAGCACGCCCTCGCACTACGCGCCGAGCACGCCGATGGTCATCGTGCAGTCGGGCGAGATCGACGCGCAGGCCGCCGCGCTGAGCGAAGGCGGTGTGCGCATCGCCGTGCTCGCGCAACGCTTGCCGCTGAAGTCGCACAAGTACGTCACATGGATCAATGCGGGCCGCCGGCCCGATCAGTTCGCGCACGATCTGTACGCGAACCTGCGCACGCTGGACAAAGCGGGCTGCCAGAAAATTCTCGTGCAGGACGTGCCGCAAGACGAGCGTTGGGATGCGATCCGCGACCGTCTCGTGCGCGCCGCCAGCAGCATCAGTGAAAGCGACGACACCGGCTCGATGGCCGTGCTGCCTTGATCATCTGCGAGTCCGACCGACTCATTCTTCGCTTACTCGATCCGCAGACCGACGCCGCGTTCATTCTCGACCTGCTGAATCAACCGTCGTTCATTCGGAACATCGCAGATCGCGGTGTACGCACGCTTGCCGATGCGGCTCGCTACATCGAGACCGGTCCGCTCGCGATGTACGCCCAGCATGGCCTCGCGCTCTTTCGCACGGAGCTGAAAGACACGCACGAGCCCATCGGCATGTGCGGTTTGTTGAAGCGCGACTGGCTCGGCGACGTCGATATCGGCTTCGCCTTTCTGCCGCAGTACTGGTCGAAGGGTTATGCGTTTGAATCCGCTGCGGCGGTGATTGCGTGGGGTCGCGAGCAGCGCGGCATCACGCGGGTCGTGGCCATCACCGCGCCGGCAAATAGCGGCTCGCAACGCGTGCTCGAGAAGCTCGGTCTGCGGTACTCGAAAACGATTCACTCGCCCGAAGGGCAGGAAAGTCGGTTGTACACGCTCGGCGGCGTCTAGAAACAACGCGCCGGGGCGTGCCTGTCCTGTCCGGCTTTGAAGCGCTCGAGCGCGCACGCCGCCGACGCACGCTAGGTGGCTAATCCGCCGGCACCGTGCGATCGCGCGCCCAGGCCCGCAACGCGTTCACCTGCTCCCCCATCACCACCGACAACGGCTGCGTCTCCCGCAGCTCGTGCAGGATCAGCGCCGCGCACATCGGCTGCTTCGTCGAGTGCGACGTATAGAGCGCGGCGACGATGCCTTGCTCCAGCTCCGCCCCCGAGAAACCTTCGCTGTGACCGGCGAGCGCGGTGAGCTCCTCCGGCGCCAGCTTCACACCGCGCTTGCGGGCGTGAATCGCGAGAATGTCGGCGCGCGCCGCGCGGTTCGGCAGATCCACGAAGAAGATCTCGTCGAACCGGCCCTTGCGGATCAGCTCCGGCGGCAACGCCTGAATGTCGTTGGCCGTCGCGACGACGAAGATGCGCGCTCGCTGTTCGGCGAGCCACGTGAGGAAGGTGCCCAGCACACGCCGCGAGACGCCGCTGTCGCCGTCGCCGGCCGCGAGTGCTTTCTCCATCTCGTCGACCCACAGCACGCAGGGCGCCAGTCCCTCGGCCGCGCGCAAGGAGTCGCGCAGGTTCTTCTCGGACTCGCCGTGCCACTTGCTATAGAGGCTGCCGAAATCGAGCCGCAGCAGCGGCACGGCGAAAATGCCGGCGGCGGCGCGGGCGGCGAGACTCTTGCCGCAGCCCTGCACGCCGAGAAGCATCACGCCTTTCGGCGGGTCCAGCTCGGGCGCGCTGCCGTCGAAGGCGGGCTTGCGGCTCGTGAGCCACTGGCGCAGGCGGGCGAGGCCGCCGATGTCCGCGAACTTCGCCGTATCCGGTTCGTATGACAACGTGCCGCCGCGGTTCAGGAGCTGGTACTTCGCGGCCAGCACGCCGGGCAGGTCCGCCATCGTCAGCGCACCGTCGTTGAAGATGGCTTGGCGCGCGAGGCGCTCGGTATCCGGCGCTTCGAGGCCGGCGAGGTTGTCGACGAGATGGTCGAGCGCCTTCTGATCGATCTGCACCGCGCGGCCGCCGTTCGCGTTGGCCCACTCCTGCGCGATGCGCGTGATCACCCCGAGGCGCTCGTTGCGCGTCGGCGCGCCGAGCTTCAGGCGCGCGGTGAGGTGCTCGAGCTCCTGAGGCACGCTGACCTCGTGGCTCATCAGCACGATGGTGCGCGGGACTTTGTCGTAGTCCTGCGCGATGTCCTTGATCATGCGGACGTTGATCGGATCCGACAGGTACGGGTGGAAATCGAGCAGCACGTAGATTCCGGCCGTCGGCGTCGCCTTCAGGTGCCGCAGCAGCTGCGTCGGCTCGGAGACGGTTTTCTGCGCACCGCCCATGTCGATGTCCACGCGGCGCAGACCCTCCGTCACCGTCCACTGGAAGATGGCCCAGCCGCGGCCCCGACCGGCCTTCAGGCTGGCCTCGCGCACCAGCTGTAACACGCGCGCTTCCTCGCGCGACTCGATGACGATGAGCGCAAACCGCGAGGCGAGCAGCATTTCCAGCTCGCGCCTGGGATCCTGCGTGACGGGTGCCGTGGCCATGTGACGCCAAAATTAACAGATGCTGGAGCGTCGCCGATGAGGCGAGGGTCTCACCAGCGTGCCGGCCCGGTCGCGAGCCGGAAAGGATTTCTTCTTTCCTCGGGGCTGCGCCCCCGAACCCTCCTGCGCCGAGTTCTTCACTCTAGAAACCCCTTGTTGCAGAATCCGCGCCCATTTGTCTTTTCGGGCCCCGGGAAAACCAGTCGCCATGCTCATGCCGCGCACGGCTCGCCGCAGCCGCTTCATCGACCCCTTCCAGCCGACGGAGATCCGCCGGCTCGTGAAGGAGTTCGGTTCGCCGCTCTTGATCGTCGACTGCGAGCGCGTACGCGTGCAGCTCCGCAAGCTGCGCAAGGCGCTGCCGGGAGTCGATTTGCACTACGCCCTGAAACCGCTGCCGCATCCGGCTGTCGTCACCACGGTGAGCGAGGAGGGCGCGTTCCTCGATCTCGCGACGACAGGCGAGGTGCACCTGGCGAAGCGCCTCGGCATCGATCCCAAGCGCTGCATTCACACCCACCCGATCAAGCGCGATCAGGACATCCGCAACGCTCTCGAATTCGGCGTGCGCACCTTCGTCGCGGACAATCCGGACGAGGTGCGCAAGTTCGCGCCCTACGCCGACCGCTCCGAGCTGCTGTTGCGCGTGTCGTTCCGCGCGCCCGGCGCGGTCTGTGACTTGTCCCGCAAGTTCGGCTGCGACCCCGAGAACGCCGTGGCGCTCGCGAAGCTGGCCGCGGAGCTGGGCATCGATGTGCGCGGGCTCTCGTTTCACGTCGGCTCGCAGGCGCCGGATGCCGTGAAGCACGTCGAGGCCATCGAGGCGTGCGCGAAGCTGCTCGCCACCGCGCGCAAGGAAAAGCTCGGCACCTGCGACACGCTCGACATCGGCGGCGGCTTTCCGATCGACTACATGCATACCGTGCCGGACATCGGCCGCTTCTGCGCGCCGATTCGCACCGCCCTCGGCAAGCTGCCGAAGCGAGTGCGCATCATCGCGGAGCCGGGTCGATTTATTGCTGGGCCGTCCGCCATCGGCGTCGCTTCGGTGATGGGGCGCGCGCAGCGTGAGGGGCATTGGTGGTACTACCTCGACGATGGGCTCTACGGCTCCTACAGCGGGCAACTCTACGATCACGCGCGCTATCCGGTGGAGCCGCTGCGCGATTCGGAAGAGAAGCTGCCCTCGGTCCTGGCCGGCCCGACCTGCGACAGCATCGATGTGATCGCGGAGAACCTGATGCTGCCGGAGTTGAAGGCGGGCGACCTGATCGTCGGGCGCGCGATGGGCGCCTACACGTGGGCCAGCGCCTCGGAGTTCAACTTCTTTCCGAAGGCGACGGTCGTCGCGGTGAATACGCGACCCGGCGATACGGGGAGCGTGAGCCCGTTTCCGCTCTGACGAGAGCTCTTCCGACACGCCTCGATACGTCGGGCCCTGCGTCCCGCGGCTCGCCCGCACACCGCGCCGCGCGCCGCCGCTTGCTGCTTGCGCTGTCGTGCGTCGCTGGTACCTGCTTTTTTCGAGGGCCTTCGGCGCGAGCTGCTCAGCCCGCTGCCGACTGGCTCGAGCTCCACAACACCCACACGAATAAAACGTTGCGGGTCACTTTCCGCAATGCTGCGGGCTTCGTGCCGACCTCCCTCGAGCAGCTCGACCTCATTCTCTTCGACCAGCGCAGCGGCGAGCACACGTCGATGGACCCGCAGCTCTTCGTGCTGCTCGCCGATCTCGCGGCGGCCGCCGAAGTGGAGCCGCGTTACGAGATCATTTCCGGCTACCGCTCGCCGGCGACGAATGAAAAGCTGCGCGGCAACGGCGGCGGCCAGGCGAAGAACAGCCAGCACATTCAAGGCAAAGCCATCGACGTGCGATTGCAGGGCGTGAGCACCGCGCGGCTCCGCGACCTCGCCGTCGCCCTGCGCCGGGGCGGGGTGGGCTACTACCGAAAGTCCGATTTCGTGCACGTGGACACAGCACGGGTCCGCTACTGGGAAGGTTGATCACACGGTGCGCGGGGGCCGTGTGCTAATGTAAATTTCATGCCGGTTATCGTTCCGACGACACTGCTGCTGATCGCGTCCAACGTCTTCATGACCTTCGCGTGGTACGCCCACCTGCGCAACCTCGCGGACAAACCGTGGTACATCGCCGCGTTCGTGAGTTGGGGCATCGCGCTGTTCGAATATCTCCTGCAGGTGCCGGCGAACCGAATCGGATACACCCAGATGTCGCTGCCGCAGTTGAAGGTGCTGCAGGAAGTGATCACGCTGTCCGTGTTCGTGCCGTTCGCGGCGTTCTACATGCAGAAGCCCGTGAAGCTCGACTACATTTGGGCGGGCCTGTGCATGCTGGGGGCCGTCTACTTCGTCTTCCGCTCACCGAGCCCGTCATGAAAAACGACAAGATCGAGCCGGAAACCGTCATTCACGAAATGGTGCTCGCCGCGCGCGAGGGGCGCGAGCCGCGCGTCATCACGCGGCTGTACTCGGGCTGGGTGCTGTTCGGGAAGCAGCAGTTCGTACGCGGGTATGCATTGCTGTTGCCCGACCCCGTGGTGCCGACGATCAATGCGCTCGGCGCGAAGGAGCGCTCGCAGTTTCTTTTGGATATGACGAAGGTCGGCGACGCGTTGCTGAAAGTGTCCGGCGCGCTGCGCATCAACTATGCGATCTACGGCAACGTGGAGCCGGCACTGCACGCGCATGTCGTGCCGCGCTATCTCGACGAGCCGGAAGACAAGCGCTCTGCGCATCCGTGGGCGTACGACTGGGATGCTGCCCCGGTTTTCGATCGGGCGGCCATGCATGATCTCGCCGAGTCGCTTCGTCGCGAGCTCGGTCGCATGGGCGTGACGAAGCCGATGCGCTTCTCGCCTGGCGAGAACGCCTGACGCACTCCGCTGCGCTCCGCGCAGCATTTCGCGCGTGTCGTGCACGCGTACCTTCGTACAAACATACGTGTTGATCGCTTCGAAGAAGTGAGCACATAGTTCGCGCCGCTGACTATCTGGCGATGGAGGGAGGCGGCCAGATCAGGCACGAGTACCTCGATGGTCTGCTCTTCCCCGCGCTCGATGAATCCCGTTGGCACCACTTGCTGGTTGGCAACCTGCTCCGGCACGTATCGCAATGTCGGTCATCTCACGGTTGCCGAGTATTCGCGTTGGAAGTGAAAATCCGCGTCCCGACGGACAACTGCTTCTACTATCCGGATGTCGTGAAGCTGTGATTCGGCGGATGGTGGCGAAGGTTATCTGGCGCGCCCGAGCGTCGTCATCGAGGTCGCGTCCGGCGAGACGGCCAGCATCGATCGGCGCGAGAAGCGCTACGAGTACCTGACGCTCGAGTCTCTCTACGAATATGTGATCGTCGATGAGAGACGCATGCACGTCTCGATATATCGAGGTCCGCTCTTGTCGTGGACCAAGCAAGTCCTCAACGCGCCCGACGACATTCTGAATCTCGCTGGTATGGGACTCGAGATCGCGCTCAGAGACATCTATGAAGGTGTGGAATTTCCGCAGGAGGTGGACCCGGACAGTTTCCACCTGCGTGTTCACATCTGGAATGGACATGCGGGTTGCGGCCCGCAATCGGGTCTACAGCCCCGACGTGATGGGCTGCTGCAATCCGGGAGACGGTAACGACCGCTATATCATCGAGCCCTGCTTCGTCGCCGAGGCGCTTTCCTTATACGATCGCGTGAGGTTGCCGCCGCTGCAGGTCTTCGATGCTGTGATGGAGCCGGAGCATGCGTACGGCAACCTGGCAATACACGCGCAGGATTAGCAGTCCTTGCCGACGCAGTGACTGTCACCGCACGACTGCCCGTCGAGCTCGATCTGAATCGTGACGTGCTCGATGCAGTGGTCTTTCGCGAGCATCTCGCGAAGAGCTTTCAGCGTGCCGTTCCACTCCGCGACGCCGTCGATCTCGACATGCGCCGTCAGGAGCGGGACGCCGCTGGTGAGCGACCAGATGTGCAGGTCGTGAATGGCGCACACGCCCGGCACGGCGAGCATGGACGCGGACACGGCGCGATGGTCGATGCCTTCCGGGGTGCCTTCGAGCAGCACGTGCATCGCGGACTTCAACAGCGACCAGCCACGCGGTAACACCCAGAGCGCGATGAGAATCGCGATGACCGGATCGATCCACAGCGCGCCGGTCCAGCGAATGAGCGCCGCGCCGGCGAGCACGCCGATCGAGCCGATGAAATCCGCCCACACTTCGAGGTACGCACCGCGGATATTGAGGCTGTGCTCGCGGCTGCCGTGCAGAATGAACATCGCGAGGCCGTTCACCGCGAGACCGATCGCCGCAACGACGATCACGCCCAATGTCGCAATGGGCTCGGGATTGCGGAAGCGTCCAACCGCCTCCCACAAAATGTAACCGCCGACGATGAAGAGCGTGCCCGCGTTCAGTGCCGCCGCGAGGATCTCCAGCCGGCGGTAACCATAGCTCCGCCGCGCATCCGCCTTACGCGTGCCGAGCTGCACGGCGAGCAGCGCGATGCCGAGCGCCGCCGCGTCCGTGGCCATGTGTGCGGCGTCGGAGAGCAGCGCAAGGCTTCCCGTGAGAAAGCTGGCGACCGCCTCGATGACGAGAATGAGCGACGTCAGCCCTAGCGCGATCAGCAGCTGCCGGCGCGACTTGCCCGACAGATCGTGCGAGTGCCCGGCGTGCGAGTCCCCAGCGTGTGCGTGATCATGCGAATGCCCTTCATGCCCGCGATGGCCTTCGGCGCCGCTAGGGGACGCTCGCTCACCGTCAGCGCTATCGTCGTGCGCGCCAGAGGTACGGCCTTCTGCAGGCTCGTGGTGATGATGGTGATGTGATTGAGGCTTGGACATCGCTCTAGCCGCCGGCGCAGAGAATACCGCCGATCGGCTCAGGGTTGCGCGCGCGGGCGCGCCGCTCGCCGGCACGGTAGATTACGCAAACTTCGCAGTCAGGCATTCCACATTGCTGATTCTCAACAAACTCTCCCGCAGCTTCCGTGAAGGCGGTCGCGAACACCGGGTGCTGGACGGCGTGGACGCCCGGATCGCGAACGGGGAAGCCGTCGCCATCATCGGCCGCAGCGGCTCCGGCAAATCCACGCTACTGAACGTGATCAGCGGCATCGACCGCGCCGATGCGGGCAGCGTCGAGCTCGACGGCCGTGAGGTGTCGAGCCTCGCCGAGCCGGAGCGCACGCGCTTCCGCCGACAGCACATCGGGTTCATCTATCAGTTTTTCAATCTCGTGCCGACGCTGAACGCCGAGGAGAACGTACGCCTCGTGCTCGAGCTGAATGGCGTGCGCGGCGCGGAAGCGCGCCGGCGCAGCACGGCCATGCTCGCGGAGGTCGGGCTCGGCGATCGGCTCGGCAGCGCCATCGACACGTTCTCCGGCGGCGAGCAGCAGCGCGTCGCCATTGCCCGCGCACTCGTGCACGAGCCGCAACTGCTGCTCGCCGATGAGCCGACCGGCAATCTCGACGAGGAGACCGCGCGACAGGTGTTTCCTCTCGTACTCTCGCTCGTACGCAAGCGAGGCGCGACGCTCATGCTCGTGACGCACGATCGTGCGCTCGCCGCGACGGCGGATCGTACGCTCGTGATGCGCGACGGGCGTCTGCTCGAACCGTCCGCAGCGGCAATCGAATCGTGAGATCAGTCGGCGCACCCACATTGTGGGCCGCGAGTGCGCGGCATCTGTGGCGTCATCCGGCGCAGCTCGGTCTGGCGTTGCTCGGGTTGGCGCTGGGAGTGGCGACGATCGTTGCGGTGGATATCGCCGTGGCGAGCTCGGGCAAGGCGTTCGAGCTTTCGATGGAGGCGGTGAGCGGGGCGGCAACGCACGAGATCTCGGGTGGGCCGGGTGGAATCGACGAGCGGGTGTACATCGAGCTCGAGCGTGCGGCCGGGCCGATCGCGCTCGCGCCGGTGGTCGAAGGTTACGTCGATGCGGACGATCAGACGATGCAGCTGATCGGCGTCGATCCGCTCGTCGACACGGCCGTACGAGGCAACGCCACGAGCCTGGGCAACGTGCACGTCGACGAGAAGCATGCGGCGCGGGCAAGCATGGACGTCGTGTCTCGCTGGTTCACGCAGCCCGGCACGGTCGTGCTGGCCGCCGCGACCGCCTCACGCCTCGGCATCGCGCCCGGCGGCACATTCGTGATCTCGATCGGCGGTCGCGATTACACCGCCACGTTGCTCGGCCAGCTCGAAGGCACGATGGCCGGCTACGAAACGCTCATCCTCACCGACATCGCGCAAGCGCAGGAGTGGCTCGGCCTCATCGGCAAGCTCTCTCGCATCGATGTACGCGTCCCTTCCGGCGCGGCGGGCGAGCGGGCATTGGAGCGCCTGCGCGCGAGTCTGCCGAGCGGTGTCGATCTGCATCCCGCACAACGTCGCACGCGCCAAAGCCTCGATATGACAGCGGCGTTCACGACGAATCTGCAAGCCATGAGCCTCCTCGCACTGCTCGTCGGCGTGTTCCTCATCTTCAGCGCGATCAGTTTCGCCGTCGTGCAGCGGCGCCGAACGATCGGCGTCTTGCGCGCGCTCGGCGCCACGCGCGCCGGTGTGCTCATGATGATCCTCACTGAGGCCGCAATCCTCGGCGTTGCAGGCGCCGGCCTCGGTCTGCTCCTCGGCATCGCGATCGGGCGCGAGCTCGTCGCGCTGGTCTCGCGCACCATCAACGATCTCTATTTCGTCGTCGCGGTGAACGACGTGCTGATTCCGCCGTTCGCGATCGTCAAAGCGCTGGGCGCCGGGCTCGGCGTCGCATTGTTCGCGGCGGCGCTGCCCGCGCTCGAAGTGGCGGGCAGCGCGCCGCAGTTGGGCTTGCGGCGCTCGGTGATCGAGCAGCGAGCGGCGAGCGCGTCGCGCTGGCTGCTGATTTCGGGCGGAGTGCTCGGCGCGGCGGCCGCCGCCATCGTGTATCTCTCCGAGCGCAGTCTGCTCGCCGGATTCGTCGCATTGTTTCTGCTGCTGCTGACCGTCGCGACGATCACGCCGGCGATGCTCCGCGCGCTGGCGCGCGGCGCCGCGGCCCTCGTGGGTCGGTTCAGCCCGATGGCCCGGCTGGCGCTGGGCGACGTCTCCGCCTCACTCAGCCGCACCGGCGTCGCCGTATCCGCGTTGGGACTCGCCATTGCGGCGATGATCGGCGTCTCGGTGATGGTCGAAAGTTTTCGCGAGAGCTTGCGCGCGTATCTCGAGCGCACGATTCGCGCCGATCTCTACGTGACTGCTCCCGGGCCGGGCTTCGGCCGACCCGAGCGGCGTCTCGACGACCCGGTCGTCGCGGCAATTCTGGCGATGCCGGTGGTCGCGGACCACACCGAGAGCCGCCGCGTCATCGTCGACTCGCCGCGTGGGCCCGTACCGATCGACGCGCTCAGGCTCGCGCGCACGAGTCACACGTCGATACCGCTGATCGCCGGCGAGCCGACGCGCATTTGGCCGGCCTTCGAGCATGGCGCCATCATCGTGTCTGAGCCGCTCGCCTGGCATTTGCAAATCGGCGTAGGCGGGCAGCTCACATTGCAGACGGCGAACGGGCCGCATGCGTTCGACGTTGCCGGCGTCTATCGCGAGTACGGCAACGATCGCGGCAATGTGCTGATGAGCCGGGCGATGTATCGCGAGCTGTGGCACGACGATGCCATCACCGCGATGGGCTTGTATCTCGCGCCGGGCAGCGATGTCTCGGCGGCAAAAGCGCAGATTCGGGCGTTGAGTCGCGGCCACCAGTCGCTCGCGCTGACCTCGAATGCGGACGTGCGCACGTTGTCGATGCGCATTTTCGAGCGGACCTTCGTGATCACACGCGTGCTGTATTGGCTGACTGCAGGCGTGTCGGCCATCGGGCTCATCAGTGCATTGCTGGCGTGGGAGTTGGAACGATCGCGCGAGCTGGCGATCGTGCGGGCACTCGGGCTCACGCCGCGCGGCGCGGCCGCGGTGATCGAAGCGCAAACGGGATTCATGGGGCTCGTCGCGTGGCGCGCGGCCATTCCGGCGGGCCTGTTGACGGCGGTGTTGCTGATTACGGTGATCAATCGTCGCGCGTTCGGGTGGCTGATCGATTTGCACGTCACCGGGACACAGCTCGCGAATGCGTTCGCGGTGGCGATGATCGCCGCGCTCGCCGCCGGCGTATATCCCGCGTGGCGTGCCGCCCGCGCGCCGCTCGCCAGCGACATCCGGGAAGAATGATGCGAGCCGCGCGACCGAGGCGATCAGTCGAGCCCAAGAGTGCGACTGCTGCGCGCGCCATCGCGCTGGGTTTGTCGTGCGCGGCGGGCGCGCGCACGTCGCTCATGCTGGTGCTGTTAGCGCTTGGCGCTTGCAGCGGCCGCGCGCCGAACGATCGTGCGGCGAACGATACCGGCGCTCCCGGCAGCGCCGCTGACGCGCGTGCCGCGACATCAGCTGACAATTCCGCCTCGCCGGCGCAAGCCACGCGGCTCGATGCGCTGAGCAGCGAGGGCATGCCCTCGGGCTTCACGCTCGCCCTCGAGCCGAAGCCATTCGAATTTCCGCGCGACCACGGACCGCATCCCGACTTTCGGCACGAGTGGTGGTACGTAACGGGTCACCTCGATGCCGCGGAGGGTCAGAAGTTTGGCTTCGAGCTGACCTTCTTCCGATTCGCACTGGCGCCGCCGCACACGCCGAGCGCTAGCAGCGCCGAGTCGTCCGGTTCTGCGTGGCGCACCCGCCAGATTTACATGGCGCACTTCGCCATCACCGATATCGACCGCGGCCGATTCCACTCATCCGAGCGCTACGCTCGCGACGCGCTGGGGCTCGCAGGCGCGCAAGCCGAACCCTTCCGCGTGTGGCTCGACGATTGGTCGCTCGGCACACCCCGCACCGAAACCGGCCCCGAAGGTTCGTCGTATTGGCAACTGCACGCGGCGGACAAGGGTTACACCTTCGATCTGCAATTGCGCCCGGTGACGCCGCCCGTGTTGAACGGCGACGCCGGCCTCAGTCGCAAGTCCGCCACCCCCGGCGCGGCGAGCTACTACTACTCGATGCCTCGACTCGCCGCGATGGGCCGCATCACGCGCGCTGGCAAACCGCTCGATGTCCAGGGTCTCGCGTGGCTCGATCGCGAATGGGGTAGCGGCGCGCTCGGTTCCGATCAGCAAGGGTGGGACTGGTATGCGCTGCAGTTCGATGACGGCGCGACGCTCATGTTCTACGCGCTACGCAAGCGCGATGGCCAACGCGACGCGCACAGTGCGGGCACTTGGTTCGCACCTGACGGCACCACTCACGCGCTGTCGAGCGATGACGTGCTCATCGACGTGAAGGACTATTGGAACAGCCCGCGCGGCGGTCGCTATCCGGCACGCTGGCAACTGCGCGTGCCGTCGTTGAAGTTGGACGTCGACGTGCGCCCGCGCTTGGCCGATCAAGAGCTCAATACGAATCCTCGATACTGGGAAGGTGCCGCGACGATCACCGGCACGCGGGCCGACGCGAGAGTCGCCGGCCGCGCCTACGTCGAGCTGGTGGGCTACGCGAAGTAGGAAGTGCTGCGCAAAGCGCTGCCCGCGCGGGGCGACGACCGCGCCGCGCCGCGTGCCCTCAACTCATCAACGCCAACGTCCATGCGATCGCCACGACGGCGAGCGCCGCCGCTCCCGTTGCCCACTGCGACACGCCCGTCAACGCCTGCCGAACACGCGGAACAGCAATGAGCACACCCAGCCCCGTGCCGACGACAAACCCCGCCACGTGCGCGACCACATCCGTGTGCTCCCCCTCCGATCCCATCCACCCGAGCAGCAACACGCCGGCAATCAATGGCGCCCACCGGCGCGCCCAGCGCTGCGGATAGCTGAACCGCGTCCGCCACGAGTACGCCGCAAGAATCCCCAACACGGTGAACACGGCCGTCGACGCGCCAACCGAGTGGTGCGTAGCCGGCCCCACTAACGATTCGAGAAGATTCGCCAACCCCGCACCGAGCACAGTGAGAAGCCACGTGACACCGCTCCCGAGTTGGCGCGCGGCGAGGTAGGCGAACCACACGCCTCCGGCGATGTTCGCCGCAAGGTGCGCGCCATCGACATGCAAGGTCAGCGCGGTAATCGCCCGCCACCACTCGCCGCTCTTCACACGCGCCGCGTCGATCGCGCCCACATCGAATGCATCCAACCGCCACAGCCCGGCGGCGACGGAGAGCGCCACAATTAGCAACACGAGGACATACAGCGCGACCCCCACCCAAGCGAACGGATTCAACCGGGGTGGCGGCGGCAAGGGGGGCGGCGGACGGCTCTCGGCCGCATATCGTTCGAGGTGCGCGAGCGCTATATCGGCGAGCGACGCTTCCACGCGAATGACATAGTGAAAGCCGTCGAAATCGACGACGTTCGGCACTCCGACGGCGGTGAGAACGAACGCGCGCTCCTCGCACTCGGCGCTGCGGGGCGAGCGAAATACTTCCAACAGCGTCGGCAACATCGCGGGGTCGGCCATGGCGGCGACTCACGCCGCGGCGTGAGTCGAAGCTTCGAAGCTTGCGGCGCCGCGCGACGGTTTCAACTCGCCGGCACGAAATTTCGCCGCGGGCGTACCGGTCTTGATCCGCACCACCGCTAGACAGGAAATCCCCAATGAAACGCTCGTTTGCATTCGCGTTGTTGACTTCGCTCGTGTCCGCGTCGGCGCTCGCGGCGCTCCCCGACGGCACCAAGGCCCCGGATTTCACCACGCAGGCCTCGCTCGCCGGCAAGTCCTTCACCTTTTCGCTGGCCGATGCGCTGAAGAAGGGCCCCGTGGTCCTCTACTTCTATCCGGCCGCCTTCACGCCCGGCTGCACGGTGGAAGCGCACAACTTCGCGGAGGCCACCGACAAGTTCAAGACGCTGGGCGCTACGGTGATCGGGGTGTCGTACGACAAAATCGACACGCTGAACAAGTTCTCGGTGAGCGAATGCCGTAACAAGTTCGCCGTGGCCTCCGATGCCGATCAGAAGATCATGAAGGCTTATGACGCCGTGCTCGCGAAGAAGCCCGAGTTGGCGGACCGGACCTCGTACGTCATTTCGCCGGACGGTCAAGTTCTGTATTCGTACACCGACCTGAACCCCGACAAGCACGTCGAGAACACGATGGCGGTCGTGCAGAAATGGGCGGACGGGCACCCCAAGAAGTCCGGATAGCCAGCCGAGTTGAATGGCTGCCACGGGGGCCGGTTCCATAGCGAGCCGGCTTCCCGGGGGCACCCTGTCGTCGCTGCGCCACGAGCCGGGCCTCGGCTGACCCCTTGTTGTGCGTTTTCCCGTAGCACCGTAGCATCTTCGGGCAAATGACAACGGACCTTTGAAGTCCAGGGGATGCGCCCGATGAGTGCTTTGGAGCGAGAGGTAGCGTCGTCGGCGGACCGTAGCGGCCGCACGCCACCGACCCAGGAACCGACGCCCGCATCGTCGCCGCCGCCACCGGCGCGCGGCATCTCCGTTGAAGGTAGGCTCCTCGCCCGGCTGCTGTCGTTCATCGGCAATCCGCCGGTCGAATTCGTGCTGTGGACGGGCGAGCGCATCGCCACCGCCGCGGCCGCAATCGCCTCCCGCGTCCGTATCGCGGATCGGGCCACGCTCCTCGGCATCGTGAAGGACCCGCACATCAGCTTCGGCGATGCGTACAGCGACGGTCGCGTCATCATCGAAGGCGATCTCGTGAGCTTCCTCGAGGTGATGTATCGCGCCGCGCCGCAGGCGCCCAAGGCCGCGCGCACGCTCGGCTCGATCCTGCGCGGTGCCAATCGCTTGCGCCGGAACACGCTCGCGGGCTCGCGCGAGAACATCCATCACCACTACGACATCGGCAACGACTTCTATTCGCTGTGGCTCGGCGACACGATGGCCTACACGTGCGCGTACTACCCGCGCCCGGAAGCGACGCTCGACGAAGCGCAGCTCGCGAAGTTCGAACACGTCTGCAGGAAGCTGCAACTGCGCGCCGGCGAGACGGTTGTGGAAGCCGGCTTCGGCTGGGGCGGGCTCGCGCTCTACATGGCGCGCAACTACGGCGTGAAGGTACGCGCGTACAACATCTCGCACGAGCAAGTCGTGTACGCGCGCGAGCGCGCGCAGCGCGAGGGCCTCGGCTCCCAGATCGAGTACGTCGAGGACGACTACCGCAACATCTCCGGTCACTACGACGCATTTGTCTCCGTGGGCATGCTCGAGCACGTGGGCGTGGAGAACTACCCGCAGCTCGGTGGCATCGCAAATCGCGTGCTCGGCAGCAACGGACGCGGGCTCATTCATTCGATCGGTCGCAACCGGCCGGCACCGCTGCACCCGTGGATCACGAAGCGCATCTTCCCGGGCGCCTATCCGCCGTCCTTGGCGGAGTTCATGCAGATCTTCGAGCCGTGGGACTTCTCGGTGCTCGACGTTGAAAACCTGCGCCTGCACTACGCGCAGACGCTGCGCCATTGGCTCGAGCTCTACGACAAGTCTGCGGAGCGCGTGCGCGCGATGTTCGATCAGAAGTTCGAGCGCATGTGGCGGCTGTATCTGGCCGGCTCGGTCGCCGGCTTCACGACCGGCACGCTGCAGCTCTTCCAAGTGGTGTTCGCGCCGAAGCACAACAACGCCGTGCCGATGACGCGCGCGCACTTGTACGCCTGACGTGCAAACCGTCGACGTTCTGGTCGTAGGCGGCGGACCGGCGGGTTCCTCGGCCGCTCGCGTGTTGAAGCGAGCTGGTGCCGATGTGCTCGTGCTCGACAAAGAGCAATTCCCGCGCTTGAAGCTGTGTGCCGGCTGGATCACGCCCGAGGTGGTGAAGGACTTGGAGATGGACGTCTCCGAGTATCCGCATCGCTTCCTCACGTTCGATCGCCTGCACGTGCACGTGAAAGCGCTCTACGTGAAGCTGCCGTGTGTGCAGCACTCGATTCGGCGTTTCGAGTTCGATGCGTGGCTGCTCCAGCGCTCGGGCGCACCGGTCGTACAGCACACGGTGCGGAACGTCCGGCGCGAGGGCGACGAGTACATCGTCGACGACGCGTATCGCTGCAAGTATCTGATCGGCGCGGGCGGCACGCGCTGCCCCGTCTATCGCTCGCTGTTCAAGGAAGCGAATCCGCGCGCGGCGGAGCTGCAAACGGTGACGCTCGAACACGAGATTCCGTACGACTGGAAAGACGGCGATTGCCATCTCTGGTTCTTCGACAAGGGCCTGCCAGGCTATTCCTGGTACGTGCCGAAGGAGAACGGCTGGCTCAACGTCGGCGTCGGCGGCATGGCCGAGCGCATCAAACGCAGCGGCAAGGACATCCGCTATCACTGGTCGCACTTCACCGGCTTGCTCGACAAGTCGCTCGCCGCGGGCGCGCAGTACGACCCCACCGGCTACAGCTATTTCCTGCGCGGGAACGTGGACGTCGTGCGCATCGGGAACGCGTTCATCACGGGTGATGCGGCGGGCCTGGCGACGCGCGACATGGCCGAAGGCATCGGGCCGGCCGTGCGCAGCGGTGTTCGCGCGGCCGAGGCCATTCTCCTGAAGAAGAACTATCGGCTCGACGATGTGACGGGCGCGAGCCTGGGGGGCGGCTTCATCACCCGCATGTTCGATTGGGCGATGACGCGCGGCGCCGGACATTCGGGCTCGCCGCCCCGCCCGGGCCTCGCGCTGCGCGAGTAGCTAATCGGTATCTGCGGCAGGTGGGGCAATCAGCGTGAAGTAGAACGTCGCGCCCCGATCCACCTGCGCTTCGGTCCACACCCGACCGCCATGCCGATGCACGATCCTCTGCACCGTCGCGAGCCCAATGCCGGTGCCCGGAAACTCCGACTGCGCATGGCAACGCTGAAACGGGCCGAACAACTTTCCCGCATAGCGCGTGTCGAAGCCGGCGCCGTTGTCGCGTACGAAGTAGACGCGCTCGCCGGCGCCGTTGGTGCCGACCCCCAACTCGATGAGTGCATGAGGCCGCTTCGACGTGAATTTCCAGGCATTGCCCAGCAAGTTGTCGAGTGCGATGCGCAGCAGGCCCGCGTCGCCTTCGGCCTCGAGGCCCGACGCAATCACGAATTCGGCGCGCCGCTCGGGCGCCGCTTCCCCGAGGCGGTGCGCGATCTCGTGCGCCAGGGCACTGAGGTCGACTCGCGCCGTGAGCATCGGCGCGCGCACGATCTTCGACAGACCGAGCAGGTCCTCGATGAGCTTGTGCATGCGGCTCACGGAGCTGCGGATGTGACCGAGGTGGCCGCGGTCGCTCTCGTCCAGCCGATCCCGCAAGGTCTCCTCGAGCACCTGCGTGAAGCCGTCGATGGTGATGAGCGGCGCGCGCAGATCGTGCGCCACCGAATAGGAGAACGCTTCGAGCTCGCGGTTCAGCAGCTCGAGCTCCGTCGTGCGCTGCTTCAGCTCGGCCGTACGCTCGGCGACGCGCCTCTCGAGGTTCGCAAATACATCGACCGCTTCCATCGCGATGGACACGCTGTCCGCCAGCGCTTGCAACAGGCTCACCTCTTCGGTCGTGGGCTTGCGGCGCGCCGCCCAGTACGTGCCGATCGCGCCGATCGGCTCGACGCGGCGGATGGGCACCATCACCAGGCTCTTCACGAACGTCGGGCGGTACGCGCCGTGCGGGATGCGGTCGTCCGTGTAGATGTCTTCGATGACCGCGGGCTGGCGGTTGAGCATGGCCCAACCGCTGATGCAGACGTTCATCGGGAAGCGCTGGCCTTTCCAGAGCGGCGAGATGGCGTCCTCGTCGGCGTAGTAGCAGCGGTCGTCCTCGCGCAGGACGAAGGTCGCGCCGTCCGCGCCGGTCAGCTCGCGCGCCGCGCGGCGCACGATGGCCATGACGGTTTCGAGATTGCGGGCCAGCGATAGCCTCTGCACGACGGTAACCAGATGCTGCATGCCGCGAATATAGCTTTCGGAGGTGAATTCGGCCGGAGCCGTTGCGAGCTCGCGCCGCGCGGCAGGCTCGGGATTTGCGGAGGATGTGCTCGCAGCCGAACGCAGAACCTCGGGTCTCATGCCTCTCTCACTCCTTGACGCACAGTCTGGCGTGCGCAGGGTCGGCGCCGCCGCGCGAGGCGTCAAACGCGATGTTCTCTTTTTGAGACTTGCGCACGGCCGGGCGCGCGCGCTGTGTGGACTTCGCGCCGCGGTCGCGGCGCGAGCGCGGGTGCGACCCCGTCCGGACGGTCGGGACCGGCACCTCCGTGTCGTTTTCCTGCGTATTTGGCGTGGCGGTGTGCGGTGCCACTAGAATGCACTGCTGGAGGGCTCGACGTGAACACCACCTGGAATTCCGAGGACTCATTCTGGAAACGGACCATCCTGTATTCGGCGATCGCCGCGGTGGTGGTGATCGGCGGCGGCGCTCTCTACTACTTCAAGTTCATGAAGTCGAAGCCGGTCGAGGCCGCGCCGCCCGTCGCCCAAGCACCGGCCACGCCCCAGGCGGCGCCGGAGCCGGAACACCACCCCGTGCCGCCTTCGGCGGACACGAAGCCGTTGCCCGCGCTCAACGAGAGCGATGGGCCGCTCGCTGAGGAGCTCGGGGGTGTCTTCGGCAAGAAACCCATCGAGCAATTCTTGGTTCCCGAGCAGCTGGTCCGGCACATTGTCGTGACCGTGGACAACTTGCCGCGGACCAAGGTCGCGGTAGAGCAGCGGCCGGTGAAGGCCACTACGGGTGAGACGGTAACGGTCGCCAACGGCGACACGGTCACGCTCAGCGCGGACAACTACGCGCGGTATGCGCCGCTCATCAAGCTCGTTCAGAACACCAGCACCCAGCAGTTGGGCGCGCTGTATCTGCGGTATTACCCGCTGTTCCAGCAGTCGTACGAGGACCTGGGATACCCGGGGATGTATTTCAACGATCGGCTCGTGCAGGTGATCGATCATCTGTTGCAGACGCCGGATTTGCGCGGGCCGATCGAGCTGAAGCAGGGGAAAGTGTTCTACGAGTACGCCGATCCGGCGCTCGAATCGCGCTCGGCCGGACAGAAGCTGCTGCTGCGCATGGGGCCGGACAACGCGGCGGTCATCAAGAAGAAGCTGCGTGAGCTGAAGGCGTTCGTGACGACGTCGCAGGACCCGCCGCAAGGTACGGCGAGCTCGGCCGGCCCGGAAGAGGGCGCGCAAGCGCCCAAGGCGTTACCCAACGATGAAGCGCAGCCGACGGGACCCGCGCGCTGAGCGCATCGCGACCGGCGCTAGCGGTGAACGCATGCTGATGCCCGCCCCCGATCCGTCGATCCTCGCACGCCGCGACGAGCTCCTCGCCCGGCTTCGTGAGGTCGTCCCGAGCGGCGTCATCGAAGACGAAGCCTCGCGCCGCGCGTACGAGCAGGACGCGCTCACCGCATACAGGCAATTGCCGCTTCTGGTGGTGTTGCCGTCCTCAACGGAGGAGGTCGCGGCGGTGCTGCGCGTTTGCAGCTCCCTCGGCGTAAAAGTCGTGCCGCGCGGCGCCGGCACCTCGCTCTCGGGCGGCGCGCTCCCGCTCGCCGATGGCGTAATCCTCGGCCTCGCCAAGCTCAACCGCATCCTCGACATCGATTACGACAACCGCACCGTCACCTGCCAGCCCGGGGTGACGAATCTCGCGATCTCGAAGGCCGTCGAAGCGCGCAGCTTCTATTACGCGCCCGATCCGTCCAGCCAAATCGCTTGCACGATCGGCGGCAACGTCGCGGAGAATTCCGGCGGCGTGCATTGCCTGAAGTACGGCCTGACGACGAACAACGTCCTCGGCGTGCAGCTCGTGACGATCGACGGCGAGGTGCTGCGCATCGGCGGCAAGCATCTCGACCCCGAAGGCTACGATCTCCTCGGCATTCTCACCGGCTCGGAAGGATTGCTCGGCGTCGTCACCGAAGTCGTCGTGCGCATCCTGCCGAAACCGCAGACGGCGCGCGCATTGCTCATCGGATTCGCGTCGAACGAAGCGGCGGGCGACACGGTGGCATCGATCATCGCGGCCGGCATCATTCCCGCCGGCATGGAGATGATGGACAAGCCGGCGATTCACGCGGCCGAAGCCTTCGTCGGCGTGGGCTATCCGCTGGATGTCGAAGCGCTGCTCATCGTCGAGCTCGATGGGCCGGCCGCCGAGGTGGATCACCTTTGCGGCGAGGTCACGCGCCTTGCGCAGGCGCGCGGCGCCGTGAGCTGCCGCATGAGCACGACGGAACGAGAGCGCTTGTCGTTCTGGGCCGGGCGCAAGGCCGCGTTCCCGGCCGTGGGGCGCATCAGTCCCGACTATCTCTGCATGGACGGCACGATCCCGCGTAAAGCGCTGCCGGCCGTGCTCGCGCGCTTGCGCGAATTCGAGGCCGAGTACGGCCTGCGCGTGGCCAACGTATTTCATGCGGGCGACGGCAATCTGCATCCGCTCATCCTGTTCGATTCGAATGTGCCGGGTGAGCTCGAGCGTGCCGAGGCGTTCGGCGCGGCGATTCTGCGCCTGTGCGTTCAGGTGGGCGGCGTGCTCACGGGTGAGCACGGCGTCGGCATCGAGAAGCGCGATCTGATGCCGGAGCAGTTCAGCGAAAGCGATCTCGCGCATCAGCAGCGCTTGAAGTGCGCCTTCGATCCGGGCGGGCTGCTGAATCCGGGCAAGGTGTTCCCGGTGCTGCATCGGTGCGCGGAGCTCGGGCGCATGCACGTTCATCAGGGTAAGCTCGCGTTCCCGGATATCCCGCGTTTCTAGAAACTTCCGAGCCGGTGACGACTTTTGCTCCCCGAACGGCCGACGAGGTGACCGAGGCGCTCCGCTGGGCGCTGTCCGCGGGTGAGGCGTTCGAGGTCGTAGGCAGGGGCAGCAAGCGCGCGCTCGGCCGGCCGGTGAATGTGGCGAACGTGCTCGACGTATCAGCGCTCTCCGGCATCGTGAGCTATGAGCCTGCCGAGCTGGTGCTGACGGCGCTGCCCGGAACACCGATGCACGAGATCGAGGCGGCACTCGCGGAGAAGGCGCAATGTCTCGCCTTCGAGCCGCCGGACTTGGCGGCGCTACTTGCGTCGAGCGCCTCGCAATTATCGGCGGCATCGCCGGCCGACACAGTGGCGATGACCGCTGCGCATGCAGCCGGCGCGTCGCCTGCAGCGCTATCGCGCACCTCGGGTACGCTCGGCGGTGTCGTCGCGACGGGACTCTCCGGGCCGCGACGCTTCAAGGCCGGCGCGGTGCGCGATCACGTGCTCGGCATCGGGGCCGTTTCAGGCCGCGGCGAAGCCTTCGTCGCGGGCGGCAAAGTCGTGAAGAACGTGACCGGTTACGACATTCCCAAGTTGATGGCGGGCTCGTACGGCACGCTCGCGGTGCTCACGGAGATCACCATGAAGGTGCTGCCCGCACCGGAAGAGGCGCGCACGCTGGTTGTCGCCGGCCTCGATGTCGCCGCCGCGGTTCGCGCGATGACGGGTGTGCTGCAATCCGCATTGGATGTGACGGGCGCGTGCCACTTGCCCTCGGGAATCGCCGCGCACGGCAAGCCCGCAGCCATCGCCGCGACTGCGTTTCGGCTCGAAGGTTTTGCAGTGTCCGTCGACTCTCGCGCGAAAGAGTTGCTCGCGCGCCTGTTACCACTCGGCAGTGTCACCGTGCTCCGCGACGCGGAATGCTCGGCGTTCTGGCGCGCCGTGCGCGACGTGACCCCGTTCGTCGAAGCTCGCGATGACTGGGTCTGGCGTATCTGCGTGCCGCCGGCGTCTGCGAGTGCACTCGCCGCGCGCATCGAACGCTCCTTTCCCGCGGCGAAATGGTTCCTCGACTGGGCCGGCGGCCTGATCTGGCTCGCGACCGCGTCAAACGAAGCCACCGCGCCCGATTCGAGCGCGCATTCAGGCGCAGCCGACTACGTCGCGCACATCCGCCGGCTACTCGCCGACATCGAAGGCCACGCGACTCTCGTCCGTGCCCCCGCGCTCGTCCGCGCCAACGTCGACGTCTTCCACCCTCGAGCCCCCGCGCTCGCCGCGCTCTCGAAGCGCGTGAAAGCCCAGTTCGACCCGAGTCGCGTCCTGAACCCGGGCCGCATGTAACCCATGCAAACGCATTTCTCCCCAGCTGAGCTCACGAACCCGCAAGTCGCCGAATCCGACCGCATCCTCCGCAAATGCGTCCACTGCGGCTTCTGCACGGCGACGTGTCCCACATACTTGTTGACCGGCGACGAGCTCGACGGCCCCCGCGGCCGCATTTATCTCGCAAAGGACATGCTGGAAAAGAATCGCCCCGCCGACGCAACGACGGTAAAGCATCTCGACCGCTGTCTCACCTGTCTGTCGTGCATGACAACGTGCCCCTCGGGCGTGCACTACATGCACCTCATCGACCACGCCCGCCAACACATCGAGCGAACGTACCGGCGGCCGTTGGGCGAGCGGCTGCTCAGATCGATGCTTGCCTTCGTCCTACCGAACACCGCCGCGTTCCGCGCGGCGCTCTGGGCAGGGGCACTCGCAAGCCCCTTCCGCGGGCTGCTTCCGTCGCGCCTGCGAGGGCTGATCGACATGGCGCGCGCCGCTCGCGCGGAGCGCGCCGGCCGCGGGACCGGCACGCTCGACTTCGAGCGCCGTTTTGCGCCGGACAGTCCACCCGAGTCGCCGCCCAACGGGCCCCAGACCATACGACGGGTCATGCGTGTCGCGCTGCTGCCGGGCTGCGTTCAGCCGGTGTTGCGTCCGGAGATCAACAAGTCAGCGATGCACGTTCTCGGGCGGTACGGCGTGGAGGTCGTCGTGGCGCCGGGCACCGGCTGCTGTGGTGCTCTAGTCCATCACCTGGGTCGCGAGCACGAGTCGCTCGCGCAAGCGAAGGCGGACATCGACGCATGGATGCGCGAGATCGAAGGCGAAGGGCTCGACGCGATCATCGTTACCGCGTCCGGCTGCGGCACCATGCTGAAGGACTACGGCTTCCTGTTCCGCAACGATCCTGCCTATGCCGCGAAGGCCGCGCGCGTGTCCGCGCTCGCGCGCGACGTCACGGAAGTGCTGGCGAAATTCGAGATCAACTCGATCGGCTCACCCGAGGCGGCCGAGCATCATCGCGTGGCGTATCACTCGGCGTGCTCACTGCAGCACGGCCAGAAGCTGCACACGCTCGCGCCCGATCTCTTGCGGAAGGCGGGCTTCACCGTCGTCGACATTCCTGAGAGCCACATCTGCTGCGGCTCTGCCGGCACCTACAGCCTGCTGCAGCCGGAGATGTCCGCGCAGCTGCGCGAGCGCAAAGCGCGGAATATCGAGTCCGTCGCACCGACGCTCATCGCGACCGGAAACATCGGTTGCATGACGCAGATCGCGGCAGCCACCGACATCCCGATTCTGCACACCATTCAGCTGCTCGATTGGGCGACAGGCGGGCTGAAGCCCGCCGGCGTTCCCTGAGCGCTCGTCGGCTCGACGTCGTCGCGGCTACAGCCGGCTCGGCGGCATGCTTTCCCAGCGGCGCCAGACTCGGCGTAGCTGATGCGCCGAGCTGAACCCGGCGAGCTCGGCCACGCGATCGATCGATACGTCGCTTTGCGTGAGGATCTCGCGTGCGAGACCCACGCGCATGCGCTGCACGTAATCCAACGGGGAACACTGCGCATGCACCGCGAACAATCGCGCCAAATTTCGTTCGCTCGTGTGCGCGAGGTCCGCCAAGCGGCTTGCCGGCCAGTTTGCGGCCGGATTGCGGCTCACGGCGTCCTGAACCCGATGAACGACCGGATGAATGTGATTTCGGTGCATCACCCAAGGCGATAGAGCCGGATCCCCGCCCGCCCGCCGCATGTAAACGACGAGCTCGCGTGCGACGAGCGCCGCCGTCCGATGCCCAAGCTGCTGCCCGATGACGTGCAGCGCGAGATCGATTCCCGCCGTCACCCCGGCACTCGTCAGCACACGCCCGTGCTCGACGAATATGCGGTTCGCGTGCACCCGCGCGCTGGGTGCCACGCGCGTCAGCTCCTCGATGTGCGCATGATGCGTCGTGCATTCGAGGTTCGCCAGCACGCCCGCATGCCCGGCCACGACACTCCCCGCACACACGCACATCAATTTCACCGATTCATCGGCCACTGCCTCACGCAACCACTTCGCGAGCCGCGTGATCGCCGTGCTGTTCAAGTCGAGCGTTCGTCCGACCACCCCGGTCAGCACGACGATCGAGTCCGCCGCCACTTTGCGCGGCAGCGGCCGAATCGCCCCGAGCTGCAAGCCGATGCCCGACTCGATCGTGCGCGTGCTGCCGATGAAATGCAGCGCGTAGCTGTCCGGCACGTGCTGGTTCGCGATCCGAAACGCCTCGGCGGGCCCGGCAACGTCGAGCAACACCGTATGCGGCAGCAGTGCGATCAGCACGTCTCTCATTCAAACCCGCTCAGGCGAACACTTCCGCCGCGCTCACGACCTTCGCGAACCGCTCGTCGAGGACGAGCGCAGTACGCTCCATGATATCGCCGACCGTGTACACGCGGCCGGATTTGGCCACCATCGGGAACGTATGCGTGGCATCCAGCGCGTACGTGACCTGGAAGCCGGAGTCGGACGCGTGTCGGGTCGTCGTCTCGCAACACTGCTCGGTGCGAATGCCCGTGACGATGACGTGCTCGATACCGTTGTCCCGTAGCCAGGTCTCGAGAGTCTTGCCACTCGGATTGCGCGCGAACAGCGCCGAGTGCACGTCTTTGTGGAACACGTCGGTCGGCTCGATGCGCAGCGAGTTGAGCGTCTTCACGTAGCCCGAAGCCAGCGAGAACACGCCTGTCGGCTCGACGTGGAACACCTGCAGCACAGGGATGCCGCGTGCCTTGGCGCTATCGATGAGCTTCTGTACCCGCCAGACGAAGGCGTCGACGCCATCGGCGCGCCAGTACGGACGCTGCTCGAACGACTGCTGGACATCGACGACGAGGAGTGCGGACTTCATGGCGGGTCTCCGATAGAGCGATGGCGCACATCTTCGGCACCCAACCGCCTGCGGACAAGCGCGCTTCGCGACCGCAAGCGGTCAAAAACGGACATGCCGGCTCCAGGGTCACGCGCGATCTTGCGCAAGACGACTAGGCAAAAGCGCGTCGTTCACCCAAAATTCCGCGCCCGCCGAAGGTTGGGCCAGGAGCTGCCATGAGCGATGATCTGCGGGTTGCACTAATTGGCTACGGTCTCGGTGGTCGCGCATTCCACGCGCCGCTCATTGCCGTCACGAAGGGGCTCCGTCTCGCCACCATCGTGACGTCCAATCCCGAACGCAAAGCCGCTGCCGCGCAGGACTTTCCCGATGCGCGCATCGTCGACTCCGCCGATGCGCTCTGGGCAAGTCCTCGCGATCACGACCTCGTCGTCGTCACGACGCCGAACGTCTCTCACGTGCCGCTCGCTCGCGCATCGGTGGCTGCACGCATCCCCGTGGTCGTCGACAAGCCCATGGCCGCTACCGCGCAGGAGGCGCGCGAGCTCGTCGCAGAAGCGAAGCGCGCCGGCGTGCCGCTCGCTGCGTACCACAATCGCCGCTGGGATGGCGAAATGCTCACCCTGCAAAAGCTCATCGCGAACGGGGATCTCGGCGACGTCGTGCGCTTCGAGTCGCGCCTCGATCGTTGGCGCCCGATTCCGGTGACCGATGCCTGGCGCGAGCGCGGCGCGCCCGAAGAGGCGGGCGGTTTGCTCTACGACCTCGGTCCGCACCTCATCGATCAAGCGCGGTTGCTCTTCGGCACGATCACGCACGTGTATGCAGAGCTGGATCGCCGCCGCCCGGGAGTCGCCGTCTACGACGACGTCTTCATCGCGCTTCGCCACGCCAACGGTGTGCACTCACATCTGTGGACGAGCGCCGTCGCCGCGCAAGTGGGGCCTCGCATGCGCGTGCTCGGGACGCGCGCTGCGTACACGAAGCAAACCGCGGATGTTCAGGAAGCTGTGCTCCGCGCGGGCGGGCGTCCCGACGCGCCGGGCTTCGGCGAAGATCCCGAAGCGAGTTGGGGACTGCTCGGCGCGGGCACGGACGTGCGGCCGATCAAGACGGAGAAAGGAGACTACCAGCGCTTCTACGCGCTCTGCGTGCCGTGGCTGCGCGCGAGTGCGGCGCCGCCGGTCGATCCGATGGACGCGATCGCTGTGCTCAACATCATCCAAGCGGCACAGCGATCGGTCGCTGAAGCGAAGGTAGTCTCGCTCTCCTTACATCACTGAGCCGGTGCGGAGCGCGCCGCCGAGCCTTCCACCGACAGCAACATGCGCGTACCGCTTTCGAGACGCACGTTCTTGCCCGCGGACGTGACCACCGAGCCCGCGCCCGACGCGTTCTGCGCGAGGCTCACGCCCTGCATCCCGAACACGCCCTGACTTCCGGCGCTCAGCAAGCCCTGCGAATTCACTCCGCCGACGGCGCCGGCACCACCGGTGAGCGCATGACTCGAAGCACCGACAGTCGAGCCGAGCGTGCCCGAAGCGCCTCCGCCCACACGGCCCACACCACCCGCAACGCCGCCGACTGCGCCTCCGGCCGTGGCACCGAGGCCGCCGACCGCGCCGCCGAGTCCGCTGCCGCTCGTGCGACCGCCGCCGCCGAGGCCGCCCATCGCGGCACCGCCTGCGCCCATCGCGTCACCGCCGGAGGCGTTCGCGGTGCCTTCGGCAGCCGCTAGCGCGCGCACCGTCGTGTTGATCGGAATTTCGCGCCCGTCCTTCAGCACCGCGCGATCGAACACAATGCCGAGTGTCGACTGCGCTTCGCCCTTGCCCGCGGCCTTCGCTTCGGTCACGCGGCCGAGCAGCTTCGTGCCTTTCGGCAGCTGCTGGTGATCCGCGGTCGTGCTGGGCTCAGTCGTCTTCGCCGTGACCGGATCGCCCGGCTTGGCCTTCTTCGCATCGAGCGTGCCGGAGAGCACCGCATTCGTGCCGGCATTGCTGTCGGTGCCGACGCTCTTGTCACCTTTGCTCACCGAACCGGTCGCGCCGCCGCTCGTCGCCGACTGCGCGCTCGCGCCGCTCGTGCCCTGCCGCTGAACCGACGCACTGCCCTGTGCCGAGGCATTCCCCTGCGCTTGAACGCCTGCCGGCGGCGCGCTCTGTTGAGCCGCCCCCAGGCAGGGAATCAGACACGCAAGCGCCGTCACGAGAATCTTCGCAGACATGCTATCTCCTCCCGCTGAATCACACAGTGTTGGAAATTCGCGCTTCGTGAGCGCGAGCTCGGCGTCGCAGGATGCGTGCCGCAGGCCGCCCGCGGCTGCGAAAAAGCCTGCAAAATGCATACGAAAACCCCGGAGTGTGACCGGGTTCAACATCACGTCGTCGGGCTGTGCTCCCGGTGAGCCGAGAACGACATGCGATCGAGCACCCCGAGCAGCACCGCGGATACGACGAAAGTCAGGTGCAGCAGGATGTACCACATGATCTTGTCGTTGTCGGTATCGAGCGCCTTCATGAAGACGCGCAGCAGATGGATCGAAGAGATCGCGACGATGGACGCCGCCACCTTCAATTTCAGCGTGCCGGAGTCGAGCTTGCCGAGCCAGCCGAGCGCGTCTTTTTCGCTGGCGGCATCGATGCGCGAGACGAAATTCTCGTAACCCGAGAACATCACCATCACGATGAGGCTGCCGACGAGGGACAGATCGATCATGCCCAGCACGACGAGCACGAGATCCGGCTCGGGAATGGTCACGATGTGTACGATCGCGTGAAAGGCCTCTTGAAAAAATTTCACCGCCAGGGCGATGAGGCCGAGCGCGAGACCGAGATAGAGCGGGGCGAGCAGCCATCGGCAGGCAAACAGCAGTCGTTCGATGAAGCGTTCGAGCATGTGGAATATCGCCGCAATGGAAATGAGGGCCGGCAGATTCTAGCGGTGTCGCGTGGCGCCTGCTTGACGGAGGCCGATCCCAGGGGTATTCCCCAGCTCCGTCCATCCAAAGAACGACCGATGATCTCTCTAACGCACGAATTCACCGAAACGTTGCACGCGCCGCGTGAGCGCGTGTTCACCGCATTCACGGACGAAGCGGAGCTCGAGAGATGGTTTGCCGAGCACGTGCACGTCGCGCCGCGGGTGGGTGGCGAGTATCGCTTCTGGGGCGTTCACACGTACGGCACGCCGGCGCGCGCGCAGGCTACGCAGAAAGTGCTGCGTATCGAAGCACCGAGCGTGCTGGCGTTCTCGTGGAATATTGAGAGTCACGAAAGCGAAGTGACGCTGGAGCTCAGCGACACGACGGCGGAGTCCACGCCAGCCACCGTGCTGAAGGGGCGGCACTACTTTCCAGTCGCCCCGTCTGTGCCGCGGCCGCTCGATCTCATCGACGATCTCTGGCGGATGGCACTCGCGAATTTGCGCGCGCATCTCACGGGCAGCGCGGTGTTCCTGCCGGACTTCTCCGATCCCACGCCGCGATTGCGCCAGACGGTGCTCATCAATGTGCCGCGCGACCGCGTCTTTCAGGCATTGCTCGATCCGGCAGTGCTCGACCCATGCTTCGGGGCGCAGTCCGTGGTCGAGCCACGTGTCGGCGGGCGCTATAGCTATGGCTGGAAGTACGGGGTGCGCGGCCAAACGGTGAGCGGCGGGCCGACGACGATTCTCGAGCTGGTCGAGGACTCGAAGCTCGTGACGGATTGGCCGAACTGGCGCGGCGATCCGCTCATGCCGGTGCAGCGGCTCACCTGGCTGTTCGAAGCGGTCGGCGAGAACACCCGCGTGATCCTGATCCACGAGCCGTTCGAGCGCGTGGCCGATCTCAGCGACTATCCGCAGGGCTGGGCGTACTTCCTCGGTGCGTTGAAGTCGCGGCTCGAAGCGTAAACCCCTCTCCGGTCGAGCCTTCGTTCATCTCTCCCGTCGCAGACATTGCGACCCCGGAGAATTCGTTATGTCCAAGCGAGTGTGGATGCCGGTCGCGCTGGCGGCCGGTCTCGTGGTGAGCGCACTGGCCGAGGCCCATGCGCGGCCGCGCGATGTCACGGTCGAAGTGGTGGACGAGCACGGCGCGACCTTCTCGCAAACTCCCGTGCGTGCTCAGGGCAAGCTATATCGCGCATATCTACAGGCGGAGCGTGGTGCGAGGTATCGGATTCGAATCGTCAATCGAAGCGGGGAGCGCGTCGGTGTGGTCGTCGCGGTCGATGGCCGCAACATCATTTCGGGTGCGCGCTCGGATCTCGAACATGGCGAGCCGATGTACATCCTCGCGCCGCAGGACGCGCAGGAGTACTCGGGCTGGCGCACGAGTCTGGCAGACGTGCACGAGTTCTATTTCACCGATTGGCAGGATTCGTACGCGGAGGCCTTCGGCGACCGCTCGGCGCGTGGCGTGATCGCGGTGGCGGTCTATCGCGAGAAAGAACGCGGCCAGCCGTTGTTCGGCGGTGAGAGCGGCCGCAGTGAGGAGCGCCGCGAGCGCGATGCCGAGGCACCTGCCGCGTCTTCCAACAAGAGCGGTGTGCTCGCCGATCGAGCTGCCAAATCCGAACGCTCGGACGCACAGGCCACCGAGCCGGGCACAGGTTACGGCGAACGCCGCGATGAGCCGGCCGTGCGCGTCGCCTTCGATCCGGAGTCGCGCGCCAGCTCTCGCGTGTTCCTCAAGTACGAGTGGCGCGAAACCCTGTGTCGCAAGGGAGTCATCGACTGCCGCGAGCCCGCGAACCGCTTCTGGCCGGACACCCTGAGCTTCGCGCCGCCGCCGCCGAGTCGCTTCGAGTGAACGGCGTCACGCTGCGCGCCGCCGGTGCGAGAACTCGGGCGCCCCATAGCTGAGCCGTTAGCAGTACATTAGCGCCCCCGACGCACTCCCGAGGGCGCAATGACGCGGAAGGTCTACTTCACGATTTTCATCACCGGCATCGTCGTGCTGTGGGCCGCCCTCGCGATCACGCCGGTCGATCGTTCGGACTGGCTCCTCGAGAACGTGCTACTGATCGCCGGTGCAATCGTATTGATCGCCACGCGCCGCGCGTTGCCGCTCTCGAGCGTGTCGTACACGACGATTCTCGTGTTCCTGTGCCTGCACATCATCGGCGCGCACTACACCTACGCCGAGGTGCCCTACGACTCGGCGTTCCGTTCGCTCACCGGGCATTCGTTCAACGAGCTGGTCGGCTGGAAGCGGAACAACTATGACCGCGTCGTGCATTTCAGTTACGGCTTGCTGCTCGCGTATCCGATTCGCGAGCTGTTCTTGCGCGTGGCCAACGTGCGGGGCTTCTGGGGCTACTTCCTGCCGCTCGATCTGACGATGTCGACCTCGATGATCTACGAGCTCATCGAATGGGTGTCGGCCGTGTGGTTCGGCGGCGATCTGGGCACGGCCTTTCTCGGCTCGCAGGGCGACGAGTGGGACGCGCAGAAGGACATGGCGCTCGCCTCGCTCGGCGCGCTCATCACGATGATCGTGACCGCGATCATCAACGCGAAATATCAGCGTGACTTCGCGCGCGAGTGGGTCGACAGCCTGCGCATCAAGAGCAATCGGCCGCTGGGCGAAGAGGCGCTCGCGCGGATGAGCGCCGGCGAGTCGAAATACTGATCAATACTCGGTGTACTTCTGCGAGTTGCCGCGCACCTTGTCCGCGGGGTAACGCCGCGCGTTGTCGTCGATCTTGGCGTGAGCCGCGGCGATGAGATCGATGCCGAGCTTGTCCGCCAACCGCACGAGGTAGTTCAGCACGTCCGCACACTCCGCCCGGATGCGCGCGAGCTGGGCGGCATCCGGCCTCTGACTCTGCCCTTCCGTCAGCCACTGAAACTCCGCCGCCAGCTCGCCGGCCTCGCCGACCAGCGCCATCGCGAGATTCTTCGGCGAATGGAATTGATCCCAATCGCGCTCCGCGGCGAATTCGCGCAGCCGCGCGGCAATATCGGCCAGTGACGCTGAGCTCATGAGCGGTCCTCACGTCGGGACGACGTTCGCGTTCAAGCGGAACAAGTTTCCCGGATCGTACCGCTTCTTCAGTTGCACGAGGCGCGGATAGTTGTCGCCATAGTTCTCGCGGAACGCTTTCAAGTCGTCCTCATAGCGCGAGTTCACGTAGAAGCCCTTGGTGAACGGCTCGAGCCGCGCCCAGACAGCACGGATGCCGGCGATGAACGCGTCGGAGTCGCCGTCGTCCCAGCGCGTGACGATCGCCATGTCCCACAACGCATCCCGATGCACGAAGGCCGTCGCGCTCGGCGGCACGCGGCTCGCCGCCCCGCCCATCCCTTGCAGCTGCATGGTGAGCGGATACGGCCGCGGCGTGCCGAACACATCGAGCAGCGTCTCGGCAAGCGGTTTGGTGAGCACGCTCACGAGGCCCGACTTCTGATAATACTTGCGGCCATCGGGGAAGCCGCCGTCGAACATCGACTGCAGGCCGACGTACGGCGCGGGTCCGATCGTGCCCTGCGCGGTGCGCGCGAGCTTGCGCAGCGGGGCCAGCGCACGCTCGCCCTCGGCCGGGTCGCCCGACCACACGGCCACGATCGATACCGCCGGATCGCTATCCGGTGCCGAGCGCAGGAGCAGGTCGGTGCACAGCATGTCCGGCTTCGACGGCGCGGACTGTGCGTAGAAGTCGAGCACCTCGCGCGCGTATTTGAACGGCCAGGTCACCATGCCGCCGATCACGATGGGATTCATCTCGTGAAGCGAGTACTCGAGCGAGGTGACGACGCCGAAGTTGCCGCCACCCCCGCGCAGTCCCCACAAGAGCTCGGGATTCTGCGCCTCGCTCGTGTGCACGAGGCGACCGTCCGCGCTGATGACGTCCGCGCCTTTCAGGTTGTCGCACGCCAGACCCCAGCGACTGCACAGGCGGCCGAATCCGCCTCCGAGCGTCAAGCCGGCGGCACCCGTATTCGAAACCGTGCCCGCCGTTGTCGCGAGCCCGAAGGCCGCACATTCGCGGTCGAGCTGGCCGAGGAGGGTGCCGGGCTCGAGATACGCCGTCTTCGTGGCCGGATCGACGCGCACGCCGCGCATGGGCGCGAGGTCGATCATGATCCCGCCCTCGCAGGTCGACTTGCCGGAGGTGCTGTGCCCGCCGGCTTTCACCGCCGTGAGCAGCTTGTGCTCGCGGGCGAAATTGACGGCGCGCATGACATCGCCGGCGCCCACGCAGGCGGCGATCAACGCCGGATGTTTGTCGATACTGCCGTTCCAGACCCGGCGAGCTTGCTCATAGCGAGGGCTGTCCGGAAGCAGCAATTCGCCTTGCAGACTGCGTGCGAGATCCGCGATGTCGCCCCGCGCGAGCGTGATCTCGCCACCGCTCAGATTGCGGGCGGCCAGATCGGTGCCGGCCCGCGGGACGTCGGTGCCCCACACGCGTGCGAAGGGTAGATACGCGGCGCCCGCGAGCGCCGTGCCCAAGACGAATTGTCTTCGTTTCATCTTCTTGACGTCTCCCGTTCAGCGGATCGACGGCGGGAGCCCGCCCGGTACGGCGCGGGACTCCCTGGACGCTCCATTTACACCGGCCGCGCAGCGCAGGCTGAACAGGATGCGCATCGCGCCGCGCTGCGGGCGCTCCTGTTCGGCAACTTCGTCAGCGGCGATTCACTGGCGGCGCGTTTTCGTCGTGGCGCGTGAGTCGCGCGACTTTCAGCGCCGCTCGCGTGTTCTCCCATGCGCGCGCACAATGCCGCCTCTTTAGGGGGTTACCACAATGCGAATACAACTGCGGCGAGCCGGCATCGGGCTCGCGGCGCTGATTTGCCTCACACCGTTTCTCAACGTCTCCGCGGAAACCCCTGCCACGCTAGACGTCGCACGCTTCAGCGCCGACGGCAAGCTCCTGAAGCCGGCGGATCTCGATCAGTGGGTGTTCCTCGGTGCTTCGCTCGGCATGGGCTACAACCAGCCGCAGTCGAACGACGGCGGCCCCGGCCAGTTCCAAGTCGTGCTCATGGAGCCGGCCGCATATCGGTACTTCATGGAGACCGGCCGCTACGCGCCGGGCTCGATGTTCCTGCTGTCGTTCTACGACGCGGATCAGAAACGCTCGATCAACAAAGCCGGGTTCGTGCAGTCGAACCTCACGAACTACGAAATTCACCTCGTCGATTCGCGGCGCGCGCCGGACGGCCGCACGTTCTACGTGTTCGGCGCGCGTGACACGCAAGGCAATGCGCTGCCGAAGGGCAACGCCTGCGTGACGTGTCACGCCGGACACGGTGCCTTCGAGGGGACGTTCGCGCAGTTCTATCCCGCGATTCGCGACCGCATTCCAAAGGACGCGCTCGAGCGCGCCCTGAAGGATCACGACATCCGCTGAGCGCGCATCATTTGCAGGTCTGGCGGAGCGAGGTGAGCAACTCGCCCCACCAGAGCCCGATCATCCGGCTGAATGCGGCGCCCTGCAGGCCGTGGCGCGCCGGATGGTCCGGGCGCAGCGCCGACCAGCCGCGATGAGTCACGGTGACGATCGTGCCGGTGCGCGACGGCACGAGCTCCACTTCGACGCGAGTGATTTCGTCCGGCCCGAAGTTCGCGTTACGCCACGAGAAGGCGAGGCGCTCGGGCGGCTCCCAGACGAGCACGCGACCGACCTCGAACACGCGCGGCCCGCTGCCGTTGTCGCCATCGATGGATTCGAACAGCCGCCCGCCGACGTGCGGCTCGAGACGAATGAACCCGCCGTGCAGTCCGGCGTGCCGGAATTTCGGTCCGCGACGCCACCAGCGATCGATCTCCGCGGTGAAAATTTCGAACGCCGCGGCCGGTGGCACAGCCACCGCGACGCTCACACGCGCTTGATCTCCGCCGCTCACGACGCCGGCTTTCGCGGGCGCCGGGCGCGCTCCGCGTGCTCCTTGAATGCTTGCAGTTGCTCGTGCCACAGGTCTTCGACCTGCGCGAGCCAATCGTTCACGGGCGCGAACGCATTCAAGTCGATGGTGTAGACGCGCACTCGCGCATCGCCTGCGACGCCGTCCTCGATGATCAGCCCCGCTTGGCGCAGCACGCGCAGGTGGCGCGTGAGCGCCGGTGGGCTCATGTCCACGCGCTCGGCGAGCTCGCCCGCGCGCAGCGGCTTGCGCAGTAATGCGCGAATGACCGCGCGCCGCGTCGGGTCCGCGAGCGCGCCGAAGGCCGCATCGAGATCCGGAGGGCTCACGTCACCGCGCCGGTGGATTGCGGATGCGCTGCGTGATCCACCAGAGATGTCCTTCGGGATCGACGGCGCCATAGCTGCGATCGGCCCAATAGTCCTCCCCGTAATCGTGCAAGGCCGGCTCTTCGACGATGCGCGCACCGCTCGCGCGCGCGTGCGCGCAGTGCGCTTCCACGTCGTCCACGAAGAACATGATGCTTTGAGTGCACATGCCGTCGAGCGAACGCGGGCTGCGCATGAGTGCCTTCCATGCGCGCGCGGAATGCGAATCCTCCTGGCTGACCATCACGAGACCTTCGCCGTAGGTCAGCTCGCTGTGCTCGATGCGGCCGTTGTCGCCTTCGACCTTGAGGCGCACTTCGAAGCCGAACGCCTCGCACAGCCAATCGATGGCCCGCGCGGCGTCTCGATACAGGATCGTGCTCGAAAATCGGGGCCAATCGGCGGGGGCGGGTTTCACGGTGCGACTCCTTGCCTGCAGCAGCGACTGTTCACCGGATGTGAAAATGTTGACGCCATCGTTAACTCTCGGCAAGCGCGACCGCAGCGATTTGATCTGCGCGGCGCCGCTTGCGAAGATGCGGACGAACACCGGCGTTCTGCAGACCGGTTCAGGGAGAAACGACCGTCATGCGCCTCATCCTCGTTACCGCCGCTGCCGCGCTCCTGCTCGCCGCGTGCGCGAGCAACGCGTCCAAACAAGCCGCGTCCCAAGCGCCGCCTCCGGCTGCCGAGTCGACCACGAAAGCCGTGGCACCGGCCAACAAGCCAAGCTCCGACAAGTTCGCCACCATCGATGCCACCAACATCGCGGAGGCGCAGAAGGCGGGCTACAAGATCGTGAACGAAAACGGCACGCAGCTGTTTTGCCGTCGCGAGCTGATCACCGGCACGCGCCTGCACTACAAGACAAGTTGTCTGACCGCCGAACAATTGCACGACATGAACAACAAGGCGGCGGACTCGATGCGCACGCCACCTATTCCGTACTACACGCCGGGTGGTAGACAGTAGTCACGGCGATTATCTCTCGCTGTGCGAAACGAGGCCGCCGCAAGGCGGCCTCGCTATTTGTGCGCCCGCGTTTCTGATCATCCGGCGAGGCTCACGCTTCATCACATAATGCTTCGCGGAGAACATCGCGCGGCGGATAATCGCGCGCACAGGTTGTACAAAAACAACCCAATCAAAATCTGTGCAGAGGAGGGAATCTTATGTGCTCAGAGACAGTTAAGCCGCGCGCGCGCCGCGGTATCCAATGCGGTGTTGTGACGGTACTAAGCGTGGCAGGAGCCGCGCCGGCGTTGGCGCAAGAGCCGAATGCGCCGCAGACCGTGGTGGTCACCGGCTCCCGTATCAGGACCGATCCACTCAACCAACCCGCCCCACTGGCGACCGTCACCGATCAGGACATTGCAAAGTCCGGCACCACTTCGGTGGGCGAAGTCCTGCAGCGGTTGACGACGTCGGGCGGCGGTCTCAACACCAAGTTCAACACCAGCGGTAACACGGGATTCCCACCGGATCAGGGCGGCGTCGGCGCGGGTGCTGCGACCGTCGATCTGCGGCACCTCGGCGCGAAGCGCGTCTTGGTGCTCGTGGACGGCATTCGCTGGGTCAACGAGTCGTCCGCGAGCGGTGTTTCCTCGGCGACGGATCTCAACACCATTCCGACGAGCATCATCGATCACGTCGAGGTGCTGCAGGATGGCGCGTCGTCGATCTATGGATCGGATGCGATCGCGGGCGTCGTGAACATCATCACGCGCAAGACCTTCGAGGGACTGCAGTTCTCCGGATACGGCGGCGCCTTCGACGAGGGCGACGGTCAGAACCGCCAGTTCAGCATTTCGACCGGCACGAGGACCGATACGCTGAACGCCTTCCTCGACATCGGTTACTCGAAGCAAGACGACGTTCGCTCCGCCGATCGGGAGATCTCCCAGTTTCCGACGCCGGGCGTCGGCGCGTGCACGGCGCGCTGCAGCTCCGGCACGCCAAGCGGGCGGTACGTGTTCACGGATCCGAATACGCGTGCTGAGCAGAGCATCGCCATCAATACGGGTGTGACTGGCACGCCACGCTACGTGTCCTCGTCCACCGCGACGCGTACCGATGATTTCCACAACTTCACGGTCGCGGATCGTTTCAACTTCCAGCCCTTCAACTTCATCCTGACGCCGAACGAGCGCTTCAGCGTCTACGCGCAAGGCGAGACGCGGCTCACCGATACCGTGAGCTTCTATCTGAAGGGACTGTTCAACAATCGCCGATCGACCAACCAGGCCGCCCCGGAGCCGCTGTTCATCGGCACCGAAGCGGGCAACGGCGTCGGCAATCTGCTCGACGTCACCTCGATCAGCCGCTTGAATCCGTACAACCCGTTCGGCTTCGACTTGACGCAGGGCTACGTCGTGTTCCGGCGGCCGATCGAAGGCGGGCCGCGCGTGTTCACTCAAGACGTCGATACCTACTACTTCGGCGGGGGTTTCCGCGGCGACTTCCAGCTCGCGAGCCGCGATTTCTCGTGGGACGTGAACGCGGCCTGGTCGCGCAACGCGGCGAGCCAGATCACGCATGGCAGTTACAACGCGCTGAAAATCGGCAATGCGCTCGGACCGGCGGGCCGCGACGCTGCGGGCAACCTCGTGTGCGGCGTGCCGGATGGCACGGGCCGCGTCGCGAGCCCGATTCCGAACTGCGTGCCGCTCAACATTTTCGGCGAGAACACCATTACGCCGGACATGCTGAGGTACATCCAGCCGGTGCTACACGATACGAGCGAACAGGAGCTGCGCGATTTCACGGCGAATCTCACCGGCACGGTCGTACAGCTGCCGGCGGGCGGACTCGATTTCGCCGTCGGCTACGAGCATCGCAAGCAGACCGGCGAGTATCAGCCCGACGCGATCTACACGGCCGGCGAGAGCGCGGGCGTCCCCTCGCTTCCGACGCGCGGTGAGTACGACGTCGACGAGTACTACGCCGAGCTGCGCATTCCGGTGCTGCGAGACCTGCCGGCTGCGGACCTCCTGCAGCTCAGCGCAGCGGCACGCACGTCCGACTACTCGCTGTTCGGGAGCGACACGACCACCAAATTCGGCCTGAACTGGCGGCCGGTGAGCGATCTGCTCTTGCGCGGCACCTACGCCGAAGGCGTGCGCGCGCCGGGCATAGGTGAGCTCTTCGGGTCGTTCGCGCGCTTCGACACGACGATTCAGGACCCGTGCTCACAGCTCTTGACGAAGTCCGCAGCGACGCAGGCGAACTGTCTGGCGCTCGGCGTGCCCACCACCTACACGCAGTCGAACCCGCAGATCTCCGTCGTAACCGGCGGCAATCCGGTGCTAGTGCCCGAAACATCGGAGGGATATACGGCCGGGCTCGTGTACAGCCCGCGTTGGGCGCAAGGCGTGGCGTGGGCCGACAATCTCACGTTCGACTTCACCTGGTACAAGATCACGCTCGATCAGACGATCACCGCGCGTGATGCGCAGGTGCAGCTGAACGGCTGCGTCGCGACGCTCGACCCCGTGCTATGCGGAGGCATCGGCCGCACGGGCGCCGGCACGATCAACCGCTTCAACAATCAGCTCATCAACATCGGCGGCACGCGCACCGAGGGCTATGACATCAATCTGCGGTACGTGATACCCGAGACGCGGGCCGGGCGCTTCGGCATCACTTGGCAGAACACGAAGCTGAAGATGTTCGTCGACACCTTGCAGACCACGACGGGCTTCCAGGACGTGGCGCGCGAGGGCACGGAAAGGGGCGACACGGGGCAGGCCTGGCCGGTGTGGAAATCGACACTGACGGGCGATTGGAGCCTGCGTGACTTCGCGGCGTCCGTGAGCCTGCGCTACACGGACTCGGTGACCGAGAGGTGCGTCGGTCTTCCGGGCCTGGGTCTCTGCTCGAGCTACAACCTCACCGATGACAACTTGTCCACGAACAAGATGGACGCGGTCACGTATGTCGATCTGCAGGCGACGTGGAGGCCGACAGCGTTGAACGACGCGTGGGCGTTCACGCTGGGGGTGAACAACGTGTTCGATGAAGATGCGCCGTTCTGCTTCAGCTGTGCATCGAACTCGTTCGACGCTTCGACGTACGACGTGCCGGGCGTGTTCTGGTACGCGCGCGTCGTCGCGCACTTCGGCCGCAAGGAATGAGAACGAGGGCGGGCGGCGAGTGACGCCGCCCGCCCGGAAGATCCCGGTGGCTCGCTCGGGTCATCTTCCGAAGTAGAAGAGCGCCTTCGCGTAGTAATACCCGCCGTTGATCCCGAACGGCGAAAAGCTTGGATAGACCGTCACCGCCGAGTTGCTCGTGACCGCCCGGTATTCGGCGAGCAAATCCTTGTTCACACCGTTCGGATAGCGGTTGAACAGATTGTTCGCGCCGATGCTGAACCTCATCGACTCCGAGTCCGTGTGATACGCGAGCTCGAGGTCGGTGATCGGCGTGAGGCCGACACGGTTCTCGTGATACGGCGTGGTGGCGGTGCGCCTGACGAGCTGCGACGCCGGGCCGTACGCCGTCTGGCGCAGGTTCACCGAGAAGTTGGAGTACGACCAGAAGGCGCCGAGCACGCCGCGATACTTCGGCGAGGCCGTCTCGAGATTCGAGATCGCCGTCGCATCGAAGAACGTTTGCGGCTGCAGCGGCGCCGGTGTCGGCGCGATGTCGGTGACTTCGGTCTTGTTGTAGTTCGCCGAGAACGACCAGTCGATGCGACCGAAGCCGAGCTCCGTCGGCAGGGTGACGAGCAGGTCAGCGCCGCGCGTGCGAGTGTTCAGACCGTTCGAGAACATCGTGATGCCCGTCGACGTGCCGACGCCGCCGGCCACGACTGCCGGATCCAGCACGTTGCCGTTGGCGGCAATCGCGGCGATGACGGCCGGCGAGATCAGCTGCCCGTCCGAGGAGCCGAACAGTGAGCCGCTGCCGACGATGCGATCGTCGATCTTGATTTGATACGCGTCCAACGTGGCGACGAGCTGATCGGTCGGCCGCATCACGATACCGAGGCTCAAGTTCCTCGACTTCTCCGGCTTCAGCCCGTTGATGCCGACGAGCGCAGCCGCCGGCGCATTCGGCGGCAGCTGCACGAAGGCCGATGTCGGACCGACGTTGGTCGCCGAGTAATACTCTTCAGCGAGCGTCGGCGCGCGGAAGCCCGTGCTCACGGTGCCGCGCAGAGCGAGCCTTGGGGTGAAGTCGTAGCGGCCCGTGAGCTTGCCCACCGTCGTGTTGCCGAAGTCGCTGAAGTCTTCGTAGCGGCCGGCGAGATCGAGTTGCAGCTTCTCCGTCGGCGACAACGCGAAGTCCACATACCCGGCATTGTTGTCGCGATCGTGCGAGCCGGCGTCCGTGAGCGCAAAACCCGGATAGGACTGCCCGCCTTCTTTGTAGCGCGAGGCCGCATCCCCCGCATCGATGCGGTACGCATCGCGCCGGTGCTCGTAGCCGAACGCGATATTGAGCGGGCTCGACAAACCGATGTCGACGTTGCGGCTGAGATCGAGAGTCGAGGCCCACTGGGTCGCTACGAAGTTGCCCGAGTGGAATTCGGTCGGGGTCGAGCCGGTGTCCCGAAACAGCGAGATGTTCGCGGACGCGATCGTGTTGATGCGCACGAAGTCGCGTCCATACGTCGTCGCGATGTCGTAGCTCCAGTCGCCGCCGATCTTGCCCTTGAGACCGAGCGTCGAGCCGTAGTCGGTTTCCTCGGACTCTTCTTGCGGATTGAACCCGAAGGGATACAGCTGCGGCAGGCGATCCGGCGTGCGGTAGTTCTCGTAGGCTTGCGCGTGCTTCTTGCCGTAGGTGCCGAATGCGTAGAGCTGCGCGCCGTTGTCGAAGTCGAGGCCGGCGTTCAACGAGGCGATCGTCAGGTGATAGCTCGCATCGCCTTGGATCTTGTTGATGTATGGGTAGCCGTCGGCGCTCTGGATCGCCGGCTGGTATTGGGGCGCGAACGCGCGCGGGTCGATGCCGCCGCGATCCGTCTTCGAGTGCGTGCGCGTCTCGCCCGTGAGATTGACGAACGAGCTCGCGGTCGGCGCGAAACCGATGTTGGTGCCGAGGTCGCCCGTATCGCCGCCGCCGTCGAAGAATTTGCCGCCGTTGGTGAAGAACGAGCCGCCGTCCGTGTTCTTCTTGAGGATGATGTTGACGACGCCCGCAATCGCATCGCTCCCGTACTGGGCGGCCGCACCGTCCTGCAGCACTTCGATGCGCTCGATCGCATCGACGGGAATGAAATTGAGATCCGCCGACGCCGCACCTTGGTAGGGTCCGCCGAGCACGGCGAGATTCGCCGTCGTGTGCCGGCGCTTGCCGTTCACCAGCACGAGCGCGTGATTCGGGCTCACGCCGCGCAGTTTCGCGGACAGCGTGAGATTTGCGGTGTCACCGCCGAAAGCTTGCGCCGTGAACGACGGCAAGGTCTGTGCGAGCGACGAAATGAGGTCGGGTTGGCCGACCCGCTTCAGCGCCGCCGAGTCGAGAACTTGCACCGGCGCCGGGCTTTCGAGCGCTTCGACGCCGCTGCGCCGAGTGCCGGTGACCACCACTTCCTGCGGAATCGCCGCCGCATCCGGCTCGGGGGCCGGTTCGGCATGCAGCGCGGCGGCTGCACCGGTGGTGAGCACAGCAGCGGCTAGCGTCGAGGTGCGCTGTCGTGCGTTCTTCGTTCTGTGCATGATGGGTAACTCCCTGCAGAAATAGAATTGCCCCCTCGATCGCATTCGCCCCGCGTATTCGTTTGCAATAAATCGGCCAGGTGTGTCGCGCACGCGCGCCACCATCACCGCGGCGAGCAGCGATTGGAAACAGAAAGAAGCAGTTACGCGCGACCGGCGCCGTGCTCGGGCTGTGAGCGCAGCGCTACGTGTAGCGCGCTCGAGACAACTTCAGAGGCTGAGTTGGTGCAGCGGGATTCTCGCGTGCACCGGCGCGTGGAAGAGGGTTTGCACGCGCGTGGAGCACGCCGATGACATCGCGTGGTGCGACGTCATCGGCGCAGAGCGAATCAAGGCGCTTTCTTGGCGAGGATCACTTCGACTTCGACGAGCATGCCGGGCTGCGCCAGCGACGCCACTTGCACCGCCGAGCGCGCCGGCAGATTCGGCTGTTCCTTGGTGCCGAAGTATTGCGTGTACGCGTCCATGAATCCCTGGAAGTCCATCTTGCCGGTGGCGGGATCGCCGACGAGGAACACGGTCATCTTCACCACGTCGCCGAATCCGAGCCCCATCTCCTTCAGCGAATCGGCGAGACGCGTGAACACGGCAGTGCTCTGGGTCTTGGTATCACCCCAGTATTCAGGGGTGCCTTCCTTCGCTTTCGGATCGGCGGGTGTCGGCGTCAAGCCGCTGTGAAAGATCAGCTTGAACCCCGCGGGCACTTCGACCGCGCGGGCGATCGGAAACGTGCTGCCGCCGCCGAGCGGCTTACGCACGATGTCTGCGGCATGCGCGGCGGTGTGAACGATGGGCAGCAGCGAGAGCGCGACGACCGTAGCGACGGTTCGCTTCATGATGGACCTCCGGTTGAGTGGAATGCGTCTGTACGGACGGGGTTTCCGACGTAATCAGGTCTTCGGCCGCGGCGCCGCGAGCGTATTGATGTACGCAACGACGTTCGCGATGGCGGCACTATCAGGGAGCGCGTTGACCGCGGCGCGCATCTGCGCGCCGTGCAAGTCCTGCGACGAGTAGCCGCGCATGCCGGACTGGAAGCGCTCGAGCTGCGTGACGAGATACCAGTCCGTCTGACCGGCCAGCGCGGGCGCCTGCAGCTCACTGTTCCCCTCACCCTTCGCGCCGTGACACGCGGCGCACGCTGCGTAGAGCTTGCGGCCCTGTTTCGCGTCACCGCTCACCGTGTGCGGAGGCGGTTTGGGTTCGAACGTGCGTACATAGGCCGCGACCGCTGCGATTGTCGCATCGTCCATCGACTCTGCGACAGGGCGCATTTCCATTCCCGACGTGTCTTCCGCGTGCGTGCCGCGCATGCCCGCGCGGAAATGCTCGAACTGACGCTTCAGGTACCACGGCTCGATGCCCGCGATCTTCGGCGCTCGGATCGCGGCGTTGCCGTTGCCGTCGGACCCGTGGCAGACGGTGCAGTATCCATAGTCCGCCGCCTCCGCGGTTCCGGCGACCAGGGCCGCGAGGGCCAAAGCAGTCCGCACGTATCCGCGGATCATGCCGCCACTCCTTGCTTCGCGTTCTCCGCGCGCATGCGCAGGTCGATGTCCGCGAGGGCGTGCAGGGCCGAATGCATCGCGCCCTGCTGCCACCCCGAGTGGTAGCTCACTTGATCGCCGATCATGTAGTGCCGGCCTGCCGGCGCTTGGATGCGTGCAAAGTATTTCTCGCGCATCTCCGGCTCCCACTCCGCCGCACAGCCGAGCATGTTGTTCATGCGATGCCACGGGATGCTGACACCCGTCTCGACGTACTTGCGGTACTCGGGATGGATGCGCTCGCCCTGCGTGATGGCCGCGTCGAGGCGCTCCGCATGCGTCATGCGCTCGAAGCGATCCGCCGACGGTCCGCCGAACACGTAGGCGCCGAGCACCACGCCTTTGGGCTGATGGATGCCGTGGCACGGATACCAGACCTGCGTGATGTCCTGCGTGGTCCAGGAAATGCCGCCGTAGACCATCTCGCGCTCCCAGAAGCGCTCGCGCATCTGGAAGCCGATCTTGAAGAGCTTGCCGCGCGGGATCGCCGTGAACGCTTCCACATAGTCCTTGGGGAAGTTGTTGGCGATGCCGGCCATGAGCTGGAACGGAATGCTGTTGAGACAGTAGTCCGCGGCAAGCTTGTGCCGGCCGTCCGCGTCCCGATAGACGACGTCGACGCCTTTGTCCCGCAGCATCACGGATTCGACGCGCGCCCGCGTCTTCACGCGCGAGCCGACGTGCGCCATGAAGCCCTGCACTACTTTGTCCATGCCGCCGACGGGCTCCATCATCATCGCGGCTTGATCTTCGGTCTCGCCGAAGTTCATGACGATTTGCCAGAGCCGCGACTTCAGCAGCTCGGGCATGTCGCGCACCGATTTGAGCTGCTCGGGCAGGGTGTAGTCGTGGCTCACGAGGCCGGCGCGCGCCGAGCCCTGGTAGGAATTCTTGGCATTCAGATCGCCGAAGACACGCGTGAAGGCCATCATGCGCTCGGCATCGTCGCGGGTTACGGCCGCGTCGAGATGTGAAGCGCTGATGCATTTCGCGGTGAGCTCCGCGAGAAAGCCGCGCGCGTCGGTGACGTATTCGCGATTGCGTACGGGCTTGCCGCCGAACGCGGCGTCGTCCTGTACCCACGCGTTGCGGTTCTCGTTGATGAACGGCGCGAGCTGCACACCGAGCTCGCGGCAATAGTCGAGCAACGTGGTGTGATGGCCCGGAATGCGCGCCGGTCCGGCGTTGAAGTACAGATCCGGATCGGGATCGAACTGGCACACCTGCGGGTTGCCGATCTCGTCGACGAGGTCGCCGTGACGGAGCGTGAGATTGCGCCCGCCCGCGCGATGCGACGAGTCGAGCACCGTGACGTCGTATCCCTTGCGGCTCAATTCATACGCCGCGGTGAGACCGGCGATGCCGGCGCCGAGAATCGCGACCTTCTTGCCGGCGCCCGCCGGCGCGAGATCGGGGCGCGCTGCGGCCTTCACGTCCGCCATCACGCCGAGACCGATGGCGGCCTGATAGGCGGCGGTCGACCCGGCGGCAACGCCGATGAGATGGAGCAAACGACGACGCGAAATCGATCGAGGCATGACGGAGTGTTTCCTCACGTGCCGACACGACGGCACGCGCTGATACAAGCCGCATGCCAGTTGTATCGGCGAGCCTGCAAGTGCGCGCGAACCGCTTGCGGCGCGCGGACTTGCACGTGGAAAGCGCTACGCGCTGGGCGCAACACAGGTCAGCGAGCGCGCACTGGTGGCGTGCGGTTCCTCGCAGTCGCGCGTGCATGGTGCGGCTATACTCGCTGCATGAACGTTCTGCATCGTCTCGGATGTTTGCAGTTCGTATTGCTGGCGGCGTCCGTTGCGAATGCCGTTGAAACCTCAGCTGTTCTCCCGCCGAATCCCGAAGAGCCGCTGTTCGCGGCGCCGACCTCGTTGGACCGCATCGGACGCATCCTCGCGCCCGTCATGGTGAACGGGCAGGGGCCGTTCCGTTTCGTGCTCGATACCGGCGCGAACTATTCGACGGTGTCGCCGCGGCTCTTGAGTGCGCTCGGGCTGCAGAGCGGCACGGAGCAGCCGAAGCTCGTGCATGGCGTGACGGGGACCGCGCTCGTCCCGACGGTTCTTATCGATAAACTACAAGCCGGCTCGCTCGTGGTGGAGCGTGCATACCTGCCGGTTGTCCAGTCGAGCATCAATCTGCAGGCGCACGGCATTCTGGGTGTGGCCGGCCTGCAGGAAGCGCGGGTGTTCGTCGACTTTCGGCGCGACAGCGTCGAGATCAGCCGCTCGCGCGTACCGCGCGGCGAGCTCAGCTCCTACTTCGTGATCGAGGCCGCGCGGGTCGAGGGCGGCTTGCTCGCGGTGAACGCCACCGTGCGGGGTGTGCGCGCCAAGGCCGTCATCGACACCGGAGCGGAGGTCACCCTCGGCAACATTGCCTTGCGCGATGCCATTCGCGCGCGCCATCGACGCCGCCCGGACCCGAAGCTCACCGATGTGTTCGGCGCGACCGAGCAGGTCACGCAGGGCGAGGTGGAGGCGGCCTCCAACATCGAGCTCGGCGACGTCACCATCAATCACGTCGCGGTCACGTACGGCGACTTCCACATCTTCGAAGCCTGGAATCTGAAGGAGCGACCGGCCATGCTCATCGGCATGGACGTGCTCGGCGTCGCCGATGCGCTCGTCATCGACTTCCGCTCGCGCCAGATTCTGGTGAGAGGCCAGAGCGCTCTGCGCTGAGGCACCGTTACAGAAAGTTCACGTAACCCATCCGCCCGCGACGCGTTGTTCGGCGTGGTGTGCAAACCTCTTGGAGGCGTTTCGTGAAACCTCGTACATCGATTCTCGCGGTCGCGTTGCTGTGTGGGCTGTCTGCGTGCGTTGCCTATGGCCCGCCGGCGCACGCGCGCGGCGTGGTGGAAATCGGCGTCGCGCCGCCGCCGCCCCGCGTGATCGTCGTGCCCGATCCGCGGCCCGGCTATGTCTGGTCGCCCGGGTACTGGCAGTGGAATGGCCGCACTCACGTATGGGTGGACGGCGCTTGGATGCGCGAACGTCGCGGTTATCACTGGGTGCCGGCCCACTGGGAAGAGCGACACGGCCGCTATCACTTCGAAGAAGGCCACTGGGTGCGCTGAGCTCACATCCGACGAACGGTAGCGAAGTTACGACCGGCGGCGCGCCGCCGGTCGGCTCACATCACGCTCACGCCCGCAATCCGACCCCGCCGCCGAAGTTGTGCCCGTTCGGCGACAACTGAACACGTCGCGTCAAACACCGCGTCGGCACCGCGCGACGAACGTCGCGCGCTTCTTGCTCGCGACTACACAAACGCGTACCGCGCAAGACGACCAAAGACTCGCGGAGCACAGGTCGCCAGACAGATACATCTAGTAGCGCCACGCGCGATTGCGACATCATCGAACGCGTTCCGGGGTCGCAACGATTGCGCATAGTCGATCACAACCAGTCGGTCTCCATTCCCTCGATGAATAACAACTCGATACTGGACGTCGCCATTCTCGGGGCGGGACCGGGTGGTCTCAGTGCCGCAGCACGCGCCGCGCATCGGCGCATCTCGCACATCGTATTGGAGTCCTCCGACAAGCACGCGAACACGATTCAGCGCTACCAGCGCTTGAAGCACGTGATGTCGGAGCCGGGCATGCTCCCTCTGCGCAGCGACATCACGTTCAAAGCCGGCACGCGCGAGGAGATCCTCGGGTCTTGGGAACGCAGCATCGCCGAACGCGGCATTCGCGTGCAGTACGGCGCCGAGGTCGTCGGCGTGCACGGCCGCAAGGGCGACTTCCAAGTGGCCCTCAAGAGCGGCAAGGTCGTGCGCGCGCGCCATCTCGTGCTCGCCATCGGCGTGCAGGGCAACCCGCGCAAGCTCGGCGTGCCCGGCGACAACCTGCCCTGCGTGTACAACACGCTCGCGAGCGCGGCGGATCACAGGAACCAAGCGATCGTCATCGTCGGCGCCGGCGACTCGGCGATCGAAGACGCGTTGGCGCTGTCGCGGCAGAACCGAGTCGTGCTGGTGAACCGCGGCGCGAACTTCGGCCGCGCGAAGGAAGCGAATTCCGCGCAGGTGCTCAAGGCCATTCGCAACGGCTTGGTCGAATGTCTCTTCGAGAGCCAGATCAAGCGCATCGAGCCGTGCACGACCGGCGGGGCGCCGG